>Ga0172367_10000462_pt1 | contig 62968 bp, 53 predicted proteins | sample Lak10m_FD_114542 | JGI IMG/M metagenome (GOLD analysis project Ga0172367, IMG submission 114542) | Freshwater microbial communities from Kabuno Bay, South-Kivu, Congo - kab_022012_10m | ecosystem: Environmental > Aquatic > Freshwater > Lake | place: Democratic Republic of the Congo: South-Kivu... | reverse complement strand
TTCCTGTAATTGGAGATGGAATTGCATTTGTAAATCGTAAGCCACCGAATTTCCCAAAGTACCATGTTTGATTTGCACTTTGTTGTGCAATCACAGAAACATACATCAAGAATAGCAGTGAAAACGGTAAGAATTGTATCATCATAACTCCTTGTATACCCCTAAAAATACAAAAAGTTTTATGTGTAGTTCAGCAATAAAATCACAAAGCATTATCCACATAAATCTGTAGGTATATCAATATCTGCGATATGAGCGGTTTCAATGAAATCATTAGGCGGCCCTTGAGTAAAAAGCAGTTCTTCACCTGTTATTGGATGCGTAAAGCCTAGCATTCTGGCATGCAAAGCTTGATGGCGCATTATTTCCAAACATCGTTTTGCAGATTGTTTCACATCATTGCCAATCTTCACCTGATGGGGAAGTTGATCACCACCATAGAAAATATCACCTATCAATGGATGAAAAATGGAAGAAAAGTGTACCCTAATTTGATGCGTTCTACCTGTATGTAGTTTGATTTGAAGCAAAGTAGCAAAGCGGCCTCTTGATCGAGTCCAATATTCTGTTTTTGAAAATTTCCCACCTTGTGAAGTAATAGAAAATATCTTTCTATTTCTCGGGGACGGTGCAAGTTGATTTTCTATGATTGCATGATCTTGTTTAACATTGCCCCAGACTAATGCCATATACTCTCTACGAACAGTCCGTTCAGCGAACTGTTTCGATAGTTCGGGAGTCACTTCAGATTTTTTAGCTATCACCATAAGTCCTGAGGTGTCTTTATCCAATCTATGGACTATGCCAGGTCTTAAGGAATCATCTTTTGTCTGTATGGCTTGTGTAAAGGCATCTTCAGGTAATTCATCAACATCTGTGTCTTCAAATCCTGCTAGGGGAATTGCTTCTCTATACCCGAGATGCCAAAGAACAGCATTGACAAGTGTTCCATATCTATTTCCAAAACCGGGGTGTACAACAAGACCTGCCGGCTTATTGATCACCATGAGATAATCATCTTCATACACCACAGATAAAGGAATTTGTTCAGGCAATAATTCTAATGGGGGAGGACGCATAAATATGCAACGAATGGTATCCCCGGGTTTTATCTTATATGATCCTTTACGAATAGTCCCATTTACCATTACTTGATCTGTTTCTATTGCTTGTTGTACTTTATTCCTCGTTGCATTTGCAATTGCATTTGTTATATAAACATCCAATCTCATAGGTTCTTGCCCTTTAGAGACTTCTAATTCAATAACTTTTTCAATATAATCCGGATACTGATCCTTTTCAATCGTCATTGGTCGTGGCATCAGTTGATTCTTGAACTTCAGTAAATGGGTATGGTAAATACTTATTATAGATGAGAAGAAGAATCATTCCAATTGATACACAAGTATCAGCGATATTGAATACGGGCCAATGTGTATATGCAATTTGACCAAATTGGATATCCGGGATATCTATTTGTATAAAATCAACGACCAAACCATAAAACATAGGTCCCTCTCCGTATAATACTCCATAAAACATTCGATCAATAAAATTGCCAAATGCTCCAGCGAGTATCAGCATGATTGCTATGCGAATCTGAATTCTTGCAGTATCTATCCTTAACAAGTAATACACTAGGCCTATAGAAGCGAAGAGTGAAAACAAAGTCAGAAAAATCTTACCTGTACCAAATTCGACTCCAAAGGCCATACCTGGGTTTTCTACAAATGTAAACCGTATAATATCACCCCAGATAGATATACTCTCTCCAAGATACATTCCGGGATGTGTATAGCCAAATAGTGAAAATCCTTTGACAGCAATCTTCGTTGCTTGATCAAAGACAATCAATATACTAGCAATGAGAAGCAAGCGATATGAATGGATCTTTACATCCTTCATGAATTACTCATTTCTTCCGGAAATAATATCTACACCATTTTCAGGACATCTACCATGTATTTTAAAAGAAGCTGACTGAGTTGTAATCGGCACTGCCAATAATCTAGCTTTTGCTATTAGAATATTACATTCTTTACAAATGCCATATGTTTTATCATCAATGCGTTTGATTGCATCATCCAATTTCTTGATATAATCGAAGATACGATTCATTTGTGCATAGGTTTTTTCTTTTTCCAATGCTTCGGAACCTTGCTCTGCCATATGAACAGAATAAATCATTGCCTCTGAAGCCATTTCAGCATTTGTCAAATCATCTAATCTTTCTTTCAACATTCTCATTTCATCCAAAGCTTCATCTTTTATCTTGAGAATATGTTGTTTGAATTGCTTTAAGTCAGCATCAGAGTATTTAACTTTTTTAGTCGAAGGCTTTATGATCGGTTTTTCTTCTTTGGGATGCATTGCAAATGCTGCTGCTCCTTTTCCTTCAGGCATCCTCATAGCTTCCAGTCCGGCAGCGGATGGTTTTTCAGAAGCCTTATTGCTTGACTTTGATCTTCCGGCAGGTTTCTTTTCTTGCAATGTCAATTGTAATGGAGGCATTGCCGGAATATCAAGCTCAATCATTGGCACTTCAGAAGGAGTAGGAATAGTCACTTTCTGTACAGGTGATTCCTTCTCAGACTTTACAGGAGTTGCTTTTGTCGTAGTTTTCTTAGCTGATTTTTCTGTCTTAGGAGCTGCAGTTGCCTTCTTTTCTATCTTTTTAGTCAAGGGTTTGACTGATTCTTTTGTTTTGGTCTTTGAAGTGGCGATGGTGATATTTCCTTTATTTGAAACAGAAAGCGAAGCCAATTGCTTCGAAGATGTCTTTTGGACACTTTTTGCAACTGGCTTCGCTTGTTTTTTTTCAGTTTTGGCAGTATTTGCCACTGAAGACTTCACTGTTTTTGATACAGAAACTTTTTTAGATGCAACAACTGAAACATTTGTTTTGGTTGATGCTTGTTTCTTTACAGTGACTTGGGCAGATTTCGGTCCTTTAGATGGACTTACTTTTTTTTTACAGCAACTTTCTTAGCTGCTGGTTTTGCTGCTTTCTTTGCTACCGGCTTTGCTGCTTTAGCTGCCGGTTTTGCCGCTACTTTCTTTGCTGCCGGTTTTGCTGCTTTTTTTGCTGCCGGTTTTGCCGCTGCTTTCGCTACGGGTTTTGCTGCAACTTTCTTTGCTGCCGGTTTTGCCGCTGCTTTCGCTACGGGTTTCGCTGCAACTTTCTTTGCTGCGGGTTTAGCCGCTGCTTTTTTAGCTACGGGTTTAGCCACTGCTTTTTTTGCTGCAGGTTTCGCAGCTGCTTTCTTTGCTGCGGGTTTAGCCGCTGCTTTCTTTGCTGCGGGTTTAGCCGCTGCTTTCTTTGCTGCGGGTTTCTTTGTTGAGGCCATACAGCATACACCTTAAGTAATAAAACAAAACAAAACTAAATGCGGGATGCATTCATTTTTTCTGTTAACCATCGAATTTTGTGATTAACACTGAAATACTCTCTTGATCTATTTCAATTGTATCGGTGTCTGTAGTAAAAGAATCAACACTTGTACAAGTCACACACAAAATTTCGTTACAAACATAATCAGATAATTTGATAATTGCATCAGAAATTTCTTTGTTTGCTAAAAAATTTACATGAATACGATCAGTTACTTGCAATCCAATATTTTTTCTCAGGTTTTGTATTCGATTTACAAATTCTCTTGCAATGCCTTCTTGTTTTAAGATTTCATCAATTTCAGTGTCGAGTGCAACTGTCAAAGACCCTTCATTAGCAACAAGCCAACCTTCCATATCTTGAGTCATCACATCAACATCATCGAGTGTAATAGATACTGCCAAATCATCAAGAGAAAATGAGAAAGATTGTTCTTTCAAGAATGAACGTATTTGAAGTTCATCCATGGATGATATGACATTTGCAATCCTTTGCGTCTGCTTGCCATATTTTTTCCCAAGAGCTTTAAAATTGGCTTTGACACTACGTTTGACGATACCTACTTCTTCATTCACATATTCAACTGACTTGATATTCAATTCATCTTTGATGATTGTTTCCACGGCTTGAATATCTCTTCTTTGTTGTGGTGAGATAACCGGTATGAGTATTCTCTTTAATGGTTGTCTGGTTTTGATTTTGGATTTTTCTCGCAATGATCTCGCCAAGAATACTATTGTTTGAGCAAGTGACATTCTTCGCTCTAAATCTACATCAATGCAAGCATCATCGCCATTTGCAATCAATTTCATGTGAATAGAAGGTTCATCCAATTCAGTCCGAAGTCTACGATATAATACTTCAGGAAGAAAAGGTGCTGCAGGTGCCATCATTGATAGAATATCAATCATCACATTTCGTAATGTTTGATATGCGGCAATCTTATCTTTATCCTTTTCACCTTTCCAAAATCTTCGGCGATTTCTCCGCACATACCAATTGGAAACATCATTGATCATGAATTCTTGAATCAAACGACATGCCCTAAACACATCATATGATTCCATGTATTGATGATATTGCTTCAAAGTAGAATGGGTTTTGGAAATAATCCAGCGATCTATCTCCGGACATTGATCAAGTTCGATATGAGCTTCAGTCCCATCAATACCATCAATATTTGCATATAAACTGTAAAATGAATAAGTATTGGTGAGTGTTCTGAAAAAATCAGCTATTACTGTCTTTGCAATATCTGTTTCATTGAAGAGAGTAGGTCTCCAGGGTGGATTATTGACCATGAAATACCATCTCACCGCATCGGCACCGTATTGATTCATCATTAAGAATGGGTCAACGGTATTACCCCTACTTTTGGACATTTTAAGACCGTTTTTGTCCAAAACCAATTCATTCACTATAATATTTTTAAATGCTGGTTTTTCAAATAATGCTGAAGCGATATTATGCAAGGTGTAGAACCAACCTCTTGTTTGATCTATGCCTTCAGAAATGAAATCAGCAGGGAAGTGACTTTCAAATAATTCCTTATTCTCAAAAGGATAATGGAATTGAGCAAATGGAACACAACCTGAATCAAACCAAACATCAATAACTTCAGATGTTCGACGATACACTTTACCATTTTTTCTAAAAATGACATTATCTACGAATGGTCTATGTAAATCCAATGGTAATGGGGCATCGACTACAGGGACAAAGGTATTTTCATCAACTTGATATTCACCTTGCTTCAATTCTTCAATTGAGCCAATTGCGAACATATCCTCTTTGTCTTCACTGATCCAGATTGGAAGCGGAGTCCCCCAATATCTATCTCTACTCAATGACCAATCTTTGACTTCCTCAAGCCAATTACCAAATCTACCGGTACCAATTTCAGGAGGTTGCCAACGGATTGTTTTATTTAGGTCAATCATTGTCTGTTTATAGGAAGGAGACTTGATGAACCATGAATTTCTTGCATAATACATCACAGGATTATCTGTTCTCCAGCAATGCGGGTAACTATGCACATAGTCAAATGAGGATTTGTAGATCTTACCGGCTTGTTTTAAAGCAATGATAATGTCTTTATCTGCACCTTCTTCCACTCTATCGGCATAGGTAAATGTTTTAATTGCTCTACCGGCAAAATCAGTGATGACTTCGGTAAAGTGGCCATTTGGGGTAACCGGTTGAAGAACAGGTAATTGAAAAGTCTTTGATAATTCAAAGTCATCAACCCCAAAAGCAGGAGAAATATGTACAATACCGGTACCATCTTCGGTAGAAACAAATGTTCCCGGAAGAATGGTCAATGCATTAGGATATTCATTAGAATCAATGGAGCAATATGAAAATATTTGTTCATAGCGAGAACCAATAAGATCTTCACCTTTAATACTTGCTAGTATTTTGAGATCATCACCGAGTAAGGATTGTAGATTATCAGCAATAATGAAATGTTCAATGACTCCTTCATTGTTTTCTTTCGCTATAATGACATATTCTATAGTAGAACCCACTGCCAATGACACATTCGAGAATAATGTCCAAGGTGTGGTTGTCCAAACCAAGATATATGCACCAATAGCTTCCGGGATTTTTGCATCCAGGATTTTAATCTTTAGATATACACTTGGATCTTTAACTTCTCTATAACCGAGCGACAATTCATGTGAGCTAAGTGGGGTTTCAATTGTTGGAGATTGAGGAACTACTTTATATCCTTTATAAATCAGTCCTTTGTCAAAAAAGCTTTTGAGAGCCCACCAAACGGACTCAACATATTCATTTGTACAAGTGATATATGCTGAATTCATGTCTACCCAAAAACCCATTCTTTGAGTAAACTCGCCCCATCCCATGTCTCTTTCTATATTACTAAAGACAAATTCTCTGCAAGTAGCATTGAATGTATCAATACCCATCTGTTCAATTTCAGATTTATTGACCAATCCCAATTGTTTTTCAACTGCAATTTCAACCGGTAAACCATGTGTATCCCATCCGGCTTGTCTGCGGACATAATGACCGGTCATTGTCTTATATCTGCATATCAAATCCTTATCAGTTCTTGCCATCAAATGATGAATTCCGGGATTCCCATTAACTGTAGGTGGACCTTCAAAGAAACTAAATATGGGTGCACCTGCTCGAGCAGTCAATGATTGTTCAAAAATTGAATGTTCGTCCCAAAAAGCAAGAATATTTTTTTCTAAATCAGGATAATGAAGTTTTTCTGGTAGTGGTTGATACATGGAGTATCCAAACAATTCTACATGAGATGAATTAAGAGATCAGGAACATACATGATCAAGATGCTGCTCACTGATCATACATTTTTACAAACATGGCAATTATAGTGATTTTTCATTGTAATTACCAACAAAAACAAGAGGTTCAATGCAAGAAAGAACGATAAAGAGTCATAAATATAGAACCCGAATGCGTATTTTTGCAATGCAGTATATGTTCCTTTTCAACACATGAATCCAATCATGAAAGACATCCATGTATGTGGCATAGGCCATGCTCTCGTAGATATTGAATTTGCAATTGATGAAGATACATTTGAATCATTGGGATTAACCAAAGGCTCCATGTCATTAGTCTCTGAAGAAGAACAAACAGCAGTCATTGCAACATTATCACAAAGAACACATCATCGTTCAAGTGGTGGATCAGCAGCGAATACGATTATTGCTATTGGTCAATTTGGAGGAAAGGCTGCATATAAGACCATCTTAGGTGATGATTCTTTTGGTACATTTTATGCCAAAGAGTTTCGTGATCTAGGAATTGTTTTGGATGCAGAGATTAAAGAACATTCCAAAACCGGAACATGTTTAGTTCTGATTACGCCAGATGCAGAACGCACCATGATGACTTCACTTGGCGTGAATAGTACCTATAATCGAGATCATTTGGTAGAAGAAACAATCTCTCGATCTGAGTGGCTCTATGTTGAAGGGTATCGTTTAACAGAGCCAGGTGGAGCAGATGCGATTAGAGAAGCTGTGATACTTGCCAAAAAACATGATACCAAGATTGCTTTTACGTATTCTGACTCATTCGTGGTCAATGTCTTTCGTGACATTGTGGAAGAGATTGCATCATTTACTGACCTTGTATTCTGTAATGAGTCTGAAGCGATGGCATATACTAAAATAGATGATCATGAAGAAGCATTTAAGAAGTTAACTACGAGTTTTCCTCATACTGTCATGACTCGTGGCAAACATGGATCTGAATTATTGGTATTTGGTCAAAGACATTCAATCCCGGCATATGAGGTCACAGCAGTAGATACAACCGGCGCCGGAGATATGTATGCAGGTGGCTTGCTCTATGGATTAACGCAAGGATATTCAGTACTTCGTTCCGGACACTTGGCATCCTATGCATCTTCTCGTGTGGTTGCTCAATTTGGTGCCCGATTGAAAGAATCACCTGAACATATCCATTCATCAGTACTTGCTACATTTGAATGATTATTCGATTCTTATATATTGTCCTGATTCTCTTCATGTCTATCGATATCCTAGCTCAATCTGGTTCGAGCTTAAAGGATTTTGAAAAGAAACTATCAGATTACTATGACCAAGAGCTTATCGCTGATGTCATTGCTGAGATTGGGAAAGATGATCAAGCCAAAGTTTGGAGTTGGGATATTGGGGAGTATTCCCTTGACAACAATAATGATGTGGCTTGTGTGGTCAGATATCCAAAAGAACAATCAAAAATCTGCTCAGTGTACTTTTTTATAGATATCAATGGTACATTAACTCCGGTTCACAAGCAATCCCGAATATTCGTGGAATCTCCACTTGAAGTTGGTGTTGCCATCAAAAATGGCAGTTGCCATGTGACATCAAAAAACGAACAATTTCATTGGGATATAACCGGGTATCAATATAGACATGGTGTATTTTTTAAATATGATCATTTCGCGACAATGCGTAATAAAGGGCAGACAATAGAACAATATAGGAATGTCATTGATCGTAGAAATTCAATGCATGTCTTTTCAACTCGTACCGAAGAAACTGCATATTATCATCATTATCATGATATACCGGCTTATCATGTCAAAACTTCAATTCCATTCGGATTGCATCATCCTATTGTGATTGATGCACCTGATGATGTAATAAAAGGCGCTTTTTATTGGAAAGGTCCTCAAGATGCATCAATCATGATTGAGCAAAGTAGATATTCTGATGCAATGTGGAATCTAGAACTGAAAGTCTTGGATGATTCTATTTGCACATCTCTTTGTGACACTTGCGTGCAAGATAAAATCATGATTCATTTGTCAAGGAGTCCTAAGCTGGGAAATACAATTGATACGCAAGAAGTTAATAAAGACAGTATTCTAACAGTTGAATTGAATCCCAATATGGAGACTCCTCATACTAGCTCTATGAATATAATTGGATCAAGCACGAAGCTTCCGATTGATGTTCATAGAGAATCCAATGGATATAGAATAGTCGCAAATATTCCGACCAAGTTCATGACATTCAAGGATTCAGAATCAAGTCAATCTGATATTCAAACAATAGGATGCACGATTGAATTACTTGATATTGATAATCCTTTCAGACCTGAAGAACAAACAAGAATTGTAAGCTCGGCCTATGAACAAGGGAATTCTTCTTCTTTAGGTACAGTGACATTCTATCCAATGAATACCTTTGATGGTGAGTTTCATAGTCACTTTAGCCATCAATTTGTTCAAACCCTTCAACAATTGGGATTTTAACAATGAGCATACTTCCAATTTATGTTTATGATCATTCGATATTAAAGCATAAAGCAGATCAAGTAGAACAAGTGCACGATGAAATACGTGCTTTTATTGAAGACATGAAACACACGATGGAACAAGCTGAAGGCATTGGTTTGGCTGCAAATCAAGTAGGCTCTCCATTGTCCATAACAGTCATTGACATTTCACCTGTGGAAGGTTATGAACATATCAAGCCTTTGGTTATGATTAATCCAAAAATCACTCATTACTCTGATGAAGAGTCAGATTATGAAGAAGGATGTCTAAGTCTACCCAATGTGAGAGAGCTCGTTATTCGTCCTGAGTCAATACAAGTAACATTCATGGATGAACAAGAAACATTGCATACAATGGAAGCAGATGGATTATTAGCCAGAGTGATGCAACATGAGATAGATCATTTGAACGGAATATATTTTACCGATCGTTTATCTCAATTAAAGAGAACCTTATTGCAAAGTAAACTTCGAAGAATCAGTAAAGGTGAATCAACTGCACAGTATGATATCGTCCTTCCTGATGGCTCAACGGTAATTATGGAGAAATCATAATGAGAGTATTGGTTACAGGAGCTACTGGTTTTATCGGAAGTCATGTAGTTGATACATTAAAGAATGCAAATACGGATATAGTATGCATTGCTCGACCAACAAGTGATCTTCGTTGGCTTAACAATAAAGATGTTCAAATCATCAATGCATCATTAGAAAATCCGGAATCATTGATTCCTGCAGTACAAGATATTGACATGATTATACATGTTGCCGGTTTGACTGCTGCTAGAAATGATGAAGAATTTTTACGTGGAAATAGAGATGCTACAAGAAATTTACTTGAAGTTGCCAAAAACCATGCACCAAATCTTCAAAGATTTTTACATGTGAGTTCACAAACCGTTACAGGACCTTCACCTTCTTTAATTGAACCCGTACATGAAGACTCACCGCTTTTTCCAATCACAGCATATGGAAGATCAAAAAAGGCAGCGGAAGAAGTTGTGAGAGAATATTCCAACTATTTTCCTATTACCATTGTCAGACCTCCGGCTGTATATGGTGAACGAGATACCGCGGTACTTACTTTTTTTCAGTCTGTATCAAAAGGAATTGTTCCATTGATTGGTTTCGATGAAAAAAAAGTAAGTCTCATTCATGGCATTGATTTGGCAAGAGGCATCGTGGAATCCGCCTTTAGTCCACATACAATAGGTGAAACCTATTTTATTTCAAGCGAAGATTTTTATGATTGGAAGCAAATCGCGGAGATTACAAAAAATGCATTCGGTAAATCATTTGTAATGCCAATTCGAGTTCCACATGCAACTGTCATGTTATTAGCCGGATTATCAGAGTTTTTTGGAAAATTTTCAAGTAAACCGCCTGTCCTTAATTATGAAAAAGGAAAAGATCTCATACAACCATATTGGATCTGTTCAGTAGATAAGGCGAAGAAAGACTTTGGTTGGAAGCAACACATTTCGATTGAAGAAGGCATTAAGCGTACAGTCGAATGGTATATAGAACATAAATGGGTGTGATATTGGAAAATGCAATAGGCATACTTGGCATTATTTTCATTTTATTTCTTTGTTGGCTACTATCAGAGAATAAAAGAGCATTTCCATGGAAAATGGTACTCATCGGACTCTCATTACAAGTTCTGATAGCATTATTCATCATGAAAGTGCCTTTTGGTATATCACTCATGGCGAGTCTTGGATCTGCTATTTCCGGTTTTTTGGCATTGGCTTCAAATGGTGCTCAAATGTTATTTGGAAACATTGCGAATCCATCATATGCATATACCTTCGGATTTCAATTTGCATTCACCGTATTGCCGGTAATCATATTTTTCTCTTCAATCATGTCAATGCTCTATCATATTGGCTTTATGCAATATATCGTGAGAGGAATGTCATGGTTCATGAGCAAAACATTAAAAACTACAGGTATTGAATCGTTATCAGCTTCTGCGAATATCTTTCTGGGTCAAACAGAAGCACCTTTATTGATCAGACCATATTTATCAACAGCATCAAGATCAGAACTCAATACAATTATGGTTGGGGGTTTTATTACCATAGCCGGAGGCGTTATGGCAGGATATATTCAAATGGGTGTATCAGCATCTGATTTGATTACTGCCAGTTTAATGTCCGCTCCGGCAGGATTGATGCTTTCGAAAATTGTTATACCTTCCTCAAAGAGTGAGACGATCCTTTCTGAGACCACACCTGTACTTCCTGAAACATCAACAATTGTTGAAGCTGCTGCCAATGGAGCCATGGATGGCTTGAAACTATCTGCTGGAATTGCCGCAATGTTGATTGCATTCGTGGCAATCATTGCCGGCATCAATGCAGGTATTCTGAATATACACAATGCACTTTCGCAATATGCAATATGGTTTCCTCATGACTTAAAAGAACTTTTTGGAGTGATGTTTACTCCAATCGGGTTTATGATTGGTGTTCCAATACAGGACATTGACAAATTCGGAGCATTGTTTGGAACAAAAATCAGTCTCAATGAATTTCTTGCATATGCCGACCTTGCGGAATATATCAAACAAGGAAATCTGATGCCTAAGACAGTCACAATGGCTACTTTTGCATTATGCGGATTCGCAAATTTCAGTTCTATTGCCATTCAAATTGGTGGCATTGGAGCATTGATACCAGAAAGAAAAAAAGATATCGCCGCTCTTGGACTCAAAGCAATGATAACAGGAGCCTTAGGCAATTTGCTCACAGCCACATTGGCAGGTTTATTACTGTAATATGGAACAATGGACATGCATTCTGACTTCAATTCCTAAGCCGGGTATTGGAGTCATACAATTGAATAGACCACAAGTACTCAATGCATTGAGTTTGCAAACTATGATTGAAATTGTTGAAGCTATGGAACAATTTGAACGATCAGCAGACATTCGATGTATTGTCATCCATGGCAATGAAAAAGCATTTGCTGCCGGAGCAGATATCAAAGAAATGTCCGGTGCCGGTTCCATGGAAATGCTCGAAAGAGATCAATTTGCCAGATGGGAACGAATCAGAGCGATCAAAAAGCCGATTATAGGTGCTATTTCAGGATTTGCTTTAGGCGGTGGATGTGAATTGGCCATGAATTGTGACATGTTGATTGCAAGTGAGACCGCTCAATTTGGTCAACCTGAAATCAATATTGGCGTCATGCCTGGTGCGGGTGGAACGCAAAGACTGACGAGAGCAATCGGTAAAGTGAGAGCTATGGAGATTGCATTGACAGGAAGAATGATCTCTGCTCGTGAAGCTTGGAGAGCAGGATTAATCAATAAAGTAGTACCTGTTGAATCCTATGTACAAGAAGCAATTGCACTGGCTTCTGAAATTGCCGGCAAAGCTCCCTTAGCGGTCAAACTCATTAAAGAATCTGTTTTGAAATCATTCAGCACAACATTGGAAGGTGGTTTGGAATTGGAAAGGAAGAACTTTTATCTCCTTTTTGCATCCGAAGACCAAAAAGAAGGCATGAATGCATTCATCGAGAAAAGAAAACCAATGTGGAAAAACAAATAATAACATACTATGGTCCATCTCATATTATTACGACATGGCGAGTCTCAATGGAATGTTGAAAATCGCTTTACCGGTTGGGTTGATGTTGATATAACCTCCAAAGGAGAGAAAGAGGCTCGAAATGCCGGACTTGCTCTCAAAGATTATACAATAGACATGCTCTACACTTCTGCTTTATTGAGAGCAATTCGTACTGCAGACATTGCATTGCAATCTGCTGGCAAAGGAATGATTCCAACGAAGAGAAGTGAAAAATTGAATGAAAGACATTATGGCGATCTTCAAGGTTTGAATAAAGATCAAGTCGGTGAAGAATTCGGTTCAGATCAATTAAAGATTTGGAGAAGAAGCTATGATATACCGCCTCCTAATGGTGAATCTCTAAAAATGACTCAAGAGAGAGTTCTCCCATATTTTCATGAAGAAATCATCCCTGTATTGAAACAAGGAAAAAATGTACTCATTACAGCACATGGAAATTCACTCAGAGCATTGATTGCAGACTTGGAGAAACTCACTAAAGAGGAAATTCTCGAACTAAACATCGCAACGGGTAAACCAATTGTCTATACATTGGATGAGCAAACCCTAGAAATTCTCGACAAAACATTATTGCTACAATCTTAATCGGAGAATGCATTGGCTGCATCCAAACAAAAAAACACACTCGCTCAAAGTAAAGCATATGCTTTGTTTTGTGCTAGGGTAATGGCAGATAAAAAAGCAGAAAACATCTTGGTCATGGACTTGACAAAAGCAGACGGAGCTCCGGCTGAATTTTTCGTATTATGCTCATGCTTGTCAGAGGTACAAGTTGATGCAGTATCCTCAGGAATAGAAAGAGCAGGGAAAGAAGCCGGTCAAGGATTTCCTAAATCTGAAGGTTGGACTGCAAAACAATGGGTTATTCTAGACTATTTTGATGTTGTTGTCCATGTTTTTCATATGGATGCACGTGATTTCTATCGCATTGAAAAACTATGGGGAGATGCGGATTTCTATACATTGAATGAAGACAAACTGTCGAAGATGAATAAAACGCAAAAACAACAATATTTATCAGAACTTACAAAAGAACGTAGAATACCTGAACGATATCAGCACATTGATTCTTTCGATGAGGATGCATTATGATGCATCGGTATATTGAATCGGCATTCAAACAAGCACTGCAAGACATCGGTATTGCATCGCCGAATCTCAATTTTGAAAGACCCAAAATTGCTGAGCATGGACATCTTTCGACCAATATCGCGATGACATTGGCAAAGGAACTCAGAAAGAAACCAATTGATATAGCTCAAGATATCCTATCTCATCTCTCAGTAAATACATCCATTATTGAGAAGGTAGACATTGCCGGAGCAGGATTTATCAATATACATTTACAGCCACATGCATTTCATCTTGCCATGAGGGATATGATTGCATCTGGTGCAATGTATGGTAAATCAACTATTGGGTCCGGTAAAACAGCAAATATTGAATATGTAAGTGCAAATCCTACCGGTAAATTACATCTGGGTCATGGAAGAAATGCTGCTATCGGTGATACTGCTGCCAACCTATTAGAATGGGCTGGGTATAAGGTCACAAGAGAATACTATTTCAATAATGCCGGCAATCAAATGAATATGCTGGCAAAATCCATTTTTGCTCGCTATCAACATATTCTCGGCAATGCTGAGTATCCATTTCCTGAAGATGGATATCATGGTGATTATATCATAGAAATAGCTCAACAAGCATTTGAAAAATATGGGAATGCATTATCAGAAGAAACTATTGCATCTCTTGAAACTGTAAAAAAGATGGGGGAAGAATGGTGTTTTTCTTCCATCATGAATACCCTCAAAAACATGAATATTCATCAAGATTCTTTCTTCAATGAAGATTCACTGTTTACCGATGGAACAATTCAGCATTTACTGAATGAATTGAAAGAGAAGAATCTGAGTTATGAGAAAGATGGCGCCACTTGGATGAAGTTCTCCGAGATTGATGAATCTCTCACAGATAGAGTCATAGTAAAAAGTACAGGTGAACCAACATATCGTCTTCCTGACATAGCATATCATCGTACTAAATTCGAGAGAAACTATGATCTCATTGTCGATATTTTTGGTGCTGATCACATAGCAACAATTCCAGATGTTAAAGCTGGTCTGAAAGCTTTGGGTTATGATATTTCCAAACTCTCCGTATTGATTTATCAATTTGTGACTCTTTGGGATAATGGCGAACAAGTCAAAATGAGTAAGAGGTCAGGAAAAAGTTATACACTGGATGAATTAATTGAAGAAGTCGGTGCGGATGTCGTGCGATTCTTCTTTCTCATGAGAGGGGCTCAAACTCAATTGGAATTTGATCTTCAGATTGCTCGAGAACAAAATGATAAGAATCCGGTCTATTATCTGCAATATGTACATGCTCGTATTTGTTCATTATTGCGACAAATCGAAGAACAACAAATACACATTCAAGAGAGTTATGATGCATCACTCTTGATACATACATCAGAATTGCAACTTTTATTTACATTAAGCAGATTTGAAGAAGTCACAATACGAGCGGCACAAAATCTTGAGCCGCAAATCATTACAGAATATTTGCGAGAAGTTGCTTCAGCATTTCATTCCTTCTATCATGATTGTAGAGTATTGGGTACTGAATCAGAACTGATGAATGCACGGGTACATCTTGCAATGTTGACAAAAACGGTCATTCATAATGGATTGACAATATTGGGAATTTCTTCACCAACTTCAATGTAAGGACACAATCATGGAAACTCCGCAAATAGGTGGGTATAAATCCATCAGAATGGAAATGGAACCAGGCACATATTATTGGTGCTCATGTGGTAAATCTTCCAATCAACCGTTCTGTGATGGATCACATAAAGGTTCATCTTTTTCACCAATGGCTGTTGAAATAATAGAAACAAAGACAGTATCATGGTGCACATGTAAGCATAGCGCCAATCAACCATTTTGCGATGGTGCTCATAAACAATTGACTCCACCACAAGAATAATCTACGATAACATGGCGAAAATAATCGCGATTGCAAATCAAAAAGGCGGAGTTGGGAAGACCACCTCCGCTGTCAATATAGCCGCTTCTTTAGCAGCAGCGGAAAAAAAGACATTGCTTATAGATATTGATCCACAGGCGAATGCTTCGAATGGATTAGGGATTGATACGAAAAGTCTGGATCATACAGTATATGAAGTATTGATTGGTTCATCCCTCGTAACTGATGCTATTGTTTCTAGTATGATGCCATTCTTATCAGTTTTGCCATCGCATATCAATCTTGTTGGTGCAGAGATAGAGATGATTGAACTTCAAGAACGTGAATACGTTTTGAAACAGGCATTATCTTCTATCAAAGATAGTTATGAATATATGATTATAGATTGTCCTCCTTCACTTGGCATACTTACACTGAATGGGTTATCTGCAGCAAATTCAGTCCTCATTCCGGTACAATGTGAATATTATGCTCTGGAAGGTCTTGGTCAATTATTGAATACCATATCCATCGTACGAAAACATTTGAATCCTGCTTTGGACATCGAAGGTGTATTGCTTACCATGTTTGATGGTCGTTTGAGATTATCCCAACAAGTGGAACAAGAAGTCAGAAAGCATTTTGAGGATAAGGTCATGAAAACCGTCATCCAAAGAAATGTACGTTTATCTGAATCTCCAAGTCATGGTAAACCCATCGTATTATATGATGCATTGAGTAAAGGCGCACGGAATTATCTAGACTTGGCAATGGAAATCATAGAAAATAATGCTCATCAATTTGGCAAGCAATCATGAAACAAACAGGACTTGGAAAAGGGCTTGGAGCGCTTATCCAACAATCTCCATCATCAGTGAATCCTGTTCAAAATGAAATGGATTCTCAAAAGACTATTGAGATTGAAATCACGAAAATCAAAACAAATCCTTTTCAGCCTCGCGTCATTTTTGATCCCGAAGCATTAAAAGAACTTGTTGATTCCATCAAAATACATGGTGTCATTCAGCCAATTGCAGTACGGAAGTCCGGAAATGCATATGAGCTTATAGCCGGTGAGCGAAGAATCAGAGCTTCCATTGAAGCAGGACTTGATACCATACCTGCAATGGTATTGGATATTGACTCCGATCAAACAATGATAGAACTTGCAATCATAGAAAATGTTCAAAGAGAAAATCTCAATGATATAGAAGTTGCTATGGGCTATACACTTTTGATGGAAAAGTGCCATCTCAGCCAAGAAGAAGTCGCACAAAAAGTTGGTAAAGATCGCGCGACCATTTCCAATTTTTTGAGATTACTCAAATTACCTATAGAGATACAGCAAAAACTTGCGATGCGTGAAATTTCAAATGGTCATGCAAGAGCTTTACTTTCATTGACTTCGACAGATAATCAAAAGATGCTTGCCGATAAAATCATACACGAAGATTTATCGGTTCGAGAAACAGAGCAAATCATTCGTGAAATGATGGGTGGAGGCAAGAAAGCTAAAAAAACAGCATCAAGAAAACACGCAAAAAGTGCAAAACAGGTCCAAACTCTGAGTAATGATGTTTTGGCTTTGGAAGACAGTTTGCGAGAACATTTTACGACACAAGTTGCAATTCAACTCAAAGAACATGAGACCGGGAAAATAGAAATTGCATTTTTCTCACTTGATGACTTACAAAGAGTTATTGAACTGATCCTACACAAATAGTTCCTATGAATATTGAGCATTCACATACTACAATGATTCGTGTTCGATATGCAGATACCGATAAAATGGGTATTGTCTATAACGGTAATTACTTGACATATTTCGAAATTGGTCGGACTGAATTATTACGTTCTCTTGGAATGCCATATGCTGTATTAGAGCAACAAGGTATTCAATTACCTGTCATTGAGGCTCATCTTGAATATAAAGCACCTGCAGAATATGATGATCTCATTTCAGTTCAAGCTACATGCAGAATGGAAAGAGGTATTCTTCTTCATATTACCTATGAAATCACAAAACATGAAAAGCTTCTTACTATTGGACATACCATTCATCCATTTATGAATATTGCAACAGGTAAACCGGTCAGACCTCCCAAGAGCTTTCTAGAATTATGGAATGGAACAATCAATTCATTAATCAACAAAGAGGATATAGGCGCATGAAGATATATTCAATCATGATTGTTTGTTTTCTTAGTATATCCTCATGTATAAGGATAGAAGCGCAATCTCCATTTGATTTTATTCAATTGGGAATCAGTGCACGATCTGCAGGATTGGGTGGTGCATTCACAAGCATGACTCAGGATCAAACAGCTCTATTCTTCAATCCAGGTACACTTGCCACTATTGATTCCTCAACGATATCCGCAACATTCATGAAGCATGTATTGGATATTAGCTCCGGTATGGCTACATATACATTGCCAATTGAAAAGAATTCTACTGAAAGAATCTCTATTAGTGCAGTCTATACAACCTATGGCTCATTCGATAGGACTGATGAATTTGGAAGTGTTACCGGTTCATTCTCTGCAAATAATGTCGGACTCATGGGAACATATTCCAATGAATTGGATTCTATATTGAGCTATGGCATATCTGCTAAATTCATGTATGCAACATTGGATGATTTGTCTTCAACTGCTTTGGCTATGGATGCGGGTATTCTGTATAGGATTCCTGCTTCACGAACCAATATTGGGTTTTCATTATTGAATATAGGAACTCAACTTTCAACATTTGAAGGAATCACCGATCGCATGCCGATTGATGTGAGAATTGGTATAAATCATAGATTACGAGGTTTACCACTATTGCTCAATTTCTCTTTACATCATTTGGCTGATGATGCTGATGCATTTTTTGATCGTATTGGTAATTTCAGCATAGGTGGAGAATTCATACTCAGCAAAGTATTAGATTTGCGTATCGGATATGATAATTATGTCAGAAATGCCACCAGCATTCAAGGACAAAGAAGATTTTCAGGCTTTGCTGCTGGAGTTGGAGTTCGGACAGCATATGTACAAGTAGATTATGGCGTTTCAGCCCTTGGAACAGCAGGTTCAATACATCGTTTAACATTACATACTTCTTTATAATACAAGGATTGTTTACATGAAATATCTGTTTTCTGTCATTGTGACATTATTGTTCTTCACAGGAACAACATTTGCTCAGCAGCAACAGCAACAATATCCAATCATCAAACCAACATTTACCTATGGTCAACTTGATCTCGCTTTGCGTTTGATGGAGAAGATTGAATTAAATGGAGCTGAGGTTGATGCCTTTTTGGAAATCAAAGGATTATTTTATCCAGCTTTGGTGAAAGGAGCAAATGAGAAAAAGCAATTGAATGATAAAATCACTCTCGACATGAATACAAAACAAGCTGACAATGTTCTGGCATTTTTGAATAGAGCTCGTTTGACTGGAGGGGAGGTTCAAACATTCAAGGAATTTAAAGATGCAATCTTTGCCGCTGCCGCGGTATTGAGAAAATAATTTAAGGGTCGTGTTTACGACCCTTTTTTTTGTGCTTGTTCTAAGCTATATAATCTGCTTTTCATCGTTTCCCGACATCCTTTGGCATCCAATGTCCCATACAGATATTGCATGATACAGTCTTCAATGATTTCTTCAGCATCCAAAAAGTACGAAGGGGAAGGTAAAATCTTAGAAATTCTGCATTGTTCCAAATAAGCTTTTCGATCTTTATCTAATACTAAATCTGCATCAGTGAAGGCATTCACATGGGCTGGAAATCCGGCATCGGATATACTCAAGCATATCTGTTTGGTTTGTGTATATGAAGACAGAAATCTAGTAAAAGTAATTGCTTCTTGTGGATATTGAGTGTGATTCGAGATACCCAAGCAATCGCCACTGAGAATTGAAGCACCTGATATACCCGGTATTCTTGGTAGGATAGTGTGAGGTATTGTTTGTAACTGTGGAAGGATCCATTGTCCGGTCAATGTGGCTCGAATAGTACCCTGAATCAAATATTGATCAAGTATTCGGGACTGTTCAATTAGACCTCTATTCTTCAACTGGGTAAGAAGTTCTAATCCATAAATCAATGAATCATCGCAAGTTTCACTAATTGGTAGATTCGTACACATTCTACTTCCTTTACTCCATAAAATTGGAAGTACCTTTTTCAAAACTGAATGTTTTTCAGAAGCATTTATTCCGAATATGGCACCCGGAACTTGTGTTTGTAGTAAATATTCCCATGTCTTGACATCTTTAAATTGAGCTAATTCATGAGTAAGAACAAGTGCTCTTGTATTCATTGTCCATGGCATACAATACACTTCACCATTATTTCCAAGGACTGTTTGTAGAAACTCCTTTGGAATTGATGATGTGTCAACCTTGATTGAAGCGAATATATTGGAGGATATATATTCTCGAGCCCACTCTATGCCTATATGAGTTATATCCGGCTTTTGACTGGAAGAATGCGCCAACAGTAATTTCATTCTACCATCATGCCATTGTAATGGTATTTGTTCAATTTCAATATCTCGATGCGAATATTCAAATTGAGAGATGAGTGAATCAATGATTATTTGCTGTGCAGGTTCTGTCCAGAAATGTGCAAATCGGAGTACTTTTTTAGCATGATCTTCGGAAGTACAAGAAGCAAAAATGAAGGGGAGTAGTGTATAAGCAATAATACGCCACATGATAATCCACTATTGATTTGCAGTGATGACTTTTGAATTTGTTACAGCATTTTGAATGGGCTTCTTCGTTGAATCAAGCACTATACTGTCACCGGCTTGCTTCGAAGTGGGATAAAAATATTTCATAAGCAATTGTTGGGCGATGGGAGCAGCAATTGTTCCACCAAAACCTGAATTTTCAACAAGTACACAAATGGCAATTTTAGGATTCACACGTGGTGCAAATGCAATGAACCATGCATGATCTTCTCCATGTGGATTCTGAGCAGTTCCGGTTTTACCACACACTGAAATGCCAGGTATTTTTGCTGATAAGGCAGTACCACCGGGTGTATTTACTACATCATACATTCCCTTATGAATGACATTCCAAAATTCATCCTGCATTGCTATTGCTTTTCGACTTGCATATGCAACATCTTGTAATTGCTTGGTTTTACGATTATACACAGACCGTACGATATGCGGTTGATAGATAATGCCTTTATTGGCTAATGCCGCACAATACACTGCCATTTGTAGTGGCGAAACACCGATTTCACCTTGTCCAATTCCAAGATTCACCAATCTACCACGGATTTCACCCGGTGAAAGTTTTTGTTTTTTATAAAATTTCTCACCCGGTAATTTACCTTTAGAATCCTCTGGAATATCAATGAATGTCTTTTGACCAAATCCAAAAGCTCTACCATATTTCTCAAAATTGATGATCCCCAATTGAGGACCCAGTTTATTGAAATATACATTGCAAGAAACATGTAATGCTTTCTGAAGATTGGTGGCTCCATGTGCGCCATGACATTTCCATGAACGTCCGCCAAATTCATAATAACCAGGACAATTAATTGTTTTCTCTGGTGTGATGAGTCCCTCTTGTAATCCTGCAATACCCATCAGCATTTTCCATGTTGATCCTGGTGGGTAGATCGTTTGTGTAGCTCTATTAAAAAGAGGTTTTCCCTCATCCTTTAACAATTTTGAAAAGAGATTACTTTTTGTTCTACCACTGAATTCTCGTATATCATAATCAGGCATACTAACCAGTGCAAGGATTTCACCTGAAGAAGGGTCAATCGCTACTATGCCACCTTTCTTACCTTTCAATAATTTTTCACCCAATTCCTGGAGAGATTTATCAATACCTAGTCGAAGATCAAATCCTTCCTCTGCATTGATATCATTTTTACCATCAAGAAAACTGGATACTTTTTGACCTGTGGAATTCACGGCAACAAATTGGACTCCCTTTGTTCCACGAAGAAAGTTCTCATATGTTTTCTCGAGTCCGGCATATCCTACTATATCACCGGGAGCATAATAATCACCCATGGTTTCAATCTGTCTTCTATTGATCTCCCTGGAATATCCCAGAATATGGGACATATTTCCTTCCATGCTGTATAAGCGTTTGGATTCAACGGAAATATCAACACCCGGTAAGAATTCATGATTTTCTTCAATGAGAGATATGATGGACATATCCGCATCTCTGTAAATCTTATTGGGCTTTACTCTTGAGATTTTCTTTGACTCTTCAACAAAAGCCTTGATTTCATCTTGTGGTATTTGAAGGATGGCTGACAAATAGGGAATAGCCGAATCATCAAATTCATTAGGAGTGATAGAAATGGAATATGATGGGGAATTATGCACCATTCTTTCACCATTTCGATCAAATATGTTTCCTCTGAATGGATCGACAGTGACTTGTTTGATGGCTTGTGTTTCAGCTTTTAATCTATACACATTGCCTTGTATGATCTGTAAATAAGCCAATCTGCCAACATAGATGGACAAAACGCCCAAAACTATGATGCGCAGAATGATAGTTCTATCTCTACTGCCAATATTTACGGAATCATTATTCAATTGTCATACCTATTTATAGCCATTCAAAATTAATCAATTCGCGAGTTGAAACCATCATTGCAAGGAAACAGTAAGTTTTTCTTTTGATCGAAAATACAAAGTAAGCATCAGTAAGATTATTGAGGATGCTATGATACCGGCCAATAGTCCATATACACCATAGATTGGGATCAATAAAGCGAATAGAGATAAAGTGGCTATGCAGGTCAAACCATATATCTTGGCAAATACGCCATAATTGCCGGAAATAGGGAAATAATGTATCAGAAATATATTTGCCGTCAGAATGAATGTTTCAAAACACAGAATTCTGAACAAGAAAGTCGCTTCTTCATGAAATTGACCCGAGAAGATGTATATGATCCACGGAGCAGCTATCAAAGTTATTGGAGTCATGATGATGGCATACACAAATGTCCATTTTTGGTACATGGACAGTGTATGCAGACATTTATCCTGTTCATGTTCAAACATGTATGATAATCTGGGTAATGCAGATATGATAAAAAGCCATGCCGGAAACAATTGAAAAACTCCGGCTGCCTTATCTGCGATAGCAAATGCACCTGTCATCATTGGTGTTGCGATGAGTGACACATAAAACAATCGTGGTTGCGTATACAGCACTTGTGCAATGGAAGAAAAAAATGGTTTAAGCGCAAGTGTGAATTCCTGCTTCAATATATCCACCGTTGGAAGAGATATTCTCACACCGAGTAATTTTCTAGCATAGGCCAAAGTTGAAATTGACATGAGTATCTGTGATCCATAATAAATCATGGGATAATACAAATAATCATTCGGACTTTTGATGAGTAAGATCGTTAATATGAAGAGTATGATTCTCGCGATTATCTGAAATCTTGAGAGATAGAACATCTTCTCATACCCTTGATAAAGCCATACCGGAAAAAGTACATCTCCCACTATGAATCCGAAGGTGAGGATGATGAGACCAAGCTCTGCATTCAAAGAAGGAATTGCGAGTGCAATACCAAGCATGATGAAAAATGAAATAATCATCAAGAAGGACTTTAATACAAGAATTGCTCCGGCGATTTTCGAAGACATATCGGGATTGTCTCTATACACAGATATTTGTCGTGCTGCCGAATAGTTGAACCCAAAATTTGTAATGATATAGAAAATGTACATGAATGAAACAGCACTTTGTACTATGCCATATCGCTCTAGACCGAGTGTTCGTACAAGATAGGGGACAAGGATGAGTGGGACAAGATATTCCAATCCTTTGAGAAATGTCAGCGAAAAGAAATTCTTCATGACACTCGCATGATCATTTTTCAACATTGTGATCACGGATGTGAATATCGTTTTCATCAGTCTATGGCATGGTGAGAATGAGCATGTAGAATTCTCTTGGGTAATGAATCTAATAGATCTGGATGTCTGTCATATTGATGAATCGTATTGCAAATAGTTCCATCACTATTGAGCAATAGACCATGTTCAGGATGAAATCTGAGTGATTCCTTCTTCATGAGACCCATAGTCATGACAGGTCCTTTTGCATTCTCATAGAGTTGCAATCTATCTCCAAAGAGATTCATGCGAATGGAATAATTGTGTATTCCCTGATCGAGTCCTGTGATTCCTGCAATTGCTCGTACTTTGGGTGTCAATAAAATTCTACACATCTCAGAAGTATATTCCAAGATTGCAGAAGCACTTCCCATTGTTATTCCGGCACATGAAATTGTATTATGTCCTATTTTATTCAGAATCTCTTCACCAAATGCTCTACGAATCCAACCTGCATTATGTTGCTCGCCTGCAATCGTTATGGAAGAATCTTCAAGGAAGCAACAAATATTATCATCGATGGGGAAATCAAAAGGATTTTTCTGAAACACAACATCTCTTGTATCACTTAACATGACTTTGGAATATGCTTTCTCTTGTTCTAAGAATATGGTATACAGAAAATGTCTCGACTGATGTATATGAAATGCTTTTGCCGCAAAAGATTTCTGAGCATCATGTGACAGTACATAAAAATTAATACGCTGAATGGGACTAAAGAGTCTATATGCATTGACTTTTTTACCCAGGAAAGGAATTGTGACTCTTACTTCTTTGAAATCACTGAGATACAATCCCATAGATGAAAATACATTTTTTGTATTATGAGATATATCATCACAAAAGAAGCCCACACTTCCTGCATAGCCGGTTGAATGGAGCGTTGAAAGAAATGGCTTGAGATCATCATATTCTAAAGAGCGCACAATTCCCATCACAATTGAGCCATCTTCATTCATGAATTTCGGATATTGTGTTTGCACCGTGCTCATGCTTCATTTGCTCCGGCTACTACTTGTGATCGTTCAGCATTGATTGCAATTGCCTTTCTCATTTGATTGGAAATGATGAGAAATAGACATGAAAGAACAAATACACCAAGTGCAGTACCTGCTGCTATTGTCAAGCGTTTGGGTCTGGATTTTTTAAAAGCTGGTTTTGCATAATCGAGTACATACATCGTTGGAGCTTCTCTGATTTCATCAAGTTTTGCTTGTTCCAACATGGGCATGAGAAATGCTTTTACTTTGGACATTGCCTCATATTCTGTATAGAGCTTCATGTATTTGGCACCAACTTTAAGCCCATCCCTTAAAGCGAAATTTCCGGCAAAACCGGGTTTGTTTTCAGCTTTATAGACTTGCTCTTTCATTTCAGTTAAGAGTTTCTCCCCGGCCAAGGTTGATGGATCTTTCTCGCCATAAGTATTTTTTAATAATTCAACTTGTATCTCTTGTTTTAATGCAGATGCTTTCAATGTTGCTAGTGCTTCCGATACGGCTTGGGCTTGATCTAGTGGAGAGAATACAAGACTTTGTGATGAGAATCTCCCCAATTCTTGTGCAATTGCATTCAAGATTGAGTCTGTTCTCTTTAATCGCATATCCATATAGGCACGATTGGTTTCAGCTTCAGCCTTTTGCATACGTAGTGAGATATTATTGGCAATATTCACTATATCATTTGCCATCTTTGCTGCTTTTTCTTTGTCCTTAGAAAGAATAGTCACATTATAATTTCCTTCCGGTGACAATTCAATTTCATAATTCGACAAAAATTCTTTGTACAGCTCCTCTCGATCTTCTTTTGGTAATTGATACTCAGTAGCAAGATCATAGGAATTGATAATGGTGTCCATGAGGCTTCTTGAATTGAGAATGACCATATAAGAATAGGATTCACCCTTATTCATTTTCCCAAGCCCTAAATCTTTCAATGCACTAGAAACATTACCCATCATGCCGCTTATCATTGAATTGGCATTATTGGGAGGGACAAATGTCACTGTAGAGGCATACCAATTAGGTAATGTCCAAGCAATTCCAAATGCAATGAGGCCTGATAGGACAGTCAAAAAGAAGAGGATCCATTTTTTGGCAGACAAAATCCCCAGGAATTCGGCGCCATCCAATGACAAAGTAGGTCGTTTTTGGAAGATGGGTTCTTGCATTGAAATACTCTTTGTGTAAACAAGAATTTGGCAAATTTACAAAAAAGGAGAGCATTTTAGCTTGATTCTGAGCAATATACATACAGTTATTTTGTAACATGCGAAGTGTTTTTTCCGTCTTTGCTAGACATTTGATGTCATATTCACCGTTTAGTTTACCTCAACTGGCATGAGAAATTTTTCACTTTCAATACCCACGATTCCATATTCACTGCTGTTTAGTCTGTCAGGATATGTATTTATGGGAACATTCATTTCAACGTTGATCATGTTTCTGATTTTCTTTGATGTGAATACAAGCAGTTTTCCATGGTTTTTGGGGTTTGCATTTCATATTTCTGTTATTGTCTTACTATTAGGATTTGTACAAAAGGATAGAGTGTGGTATTCAAGTACAACTTCTATTCGCGATAGTGAAACGATTATTGAGGATACAAAATCACTGGCAATCATCATTGTCATGGCGGGGATTGTAAACTTTTTTGGACTGATTGATACAATTTCCAATGTACATCAAAATGTATTTTCATTGGCAGTGAGTATTTTATATGCTGGATATATGTGCATCATTTTCGGGATGAGTGCTTCATTATTATTCAGATTGATGTATCAGAGGCCTCATGCATCTGTACAAACATTGACGCTATGGATGATTGGACTGTCAATTCTTGTGTTAGCACTTCAATTATTTCTCAGTGATATTCTATTGATTGGGATTCATATCCTTGCAGGTTTGATTGGCATTATTGGATTTTATAATACAAAAGGATTGCAGTGGTTTTCAGGGATTAGCAAAAAACAAAAAACCGATCTTGCATGGTCATCAATTGTACTTCTTCTATCCATCATCATCATTATTGGAAATTATCAACTAGTCACTTTTGTAGCCTTAAATCAAATCATTGCATTGGTTGAGCCATTCATAATTACGATTGGGGTATGGCTTGCATTAGTAGCCGGCAGATTGTCAGTCATTGCAATAAACTCACTTCCTACAGCAGGTCTGATTGATAGAAAAACACATGAATTTGCTGTTTTATCACAATTGACCGGCATCTCTTCCACTTCTCAGAATTATCAACATATCCTTGATCATGCAATGCAACTGATACAACAAGCTATTGCAGTCAAAGGTATATATGGCAGAATTAGCATGCAGGATGTGGAATATGACTCTTATTACGGAGAATTAGCTACTGAACTGTCAATAATCAATGCAAATGATACTTTCGTTTCATGGAAATTGAAACAATTGTCTATCGGTAACATGTTTGAAATACCAGACAAGATAGATCCTCATAAGTTGTTGAGAATACAGTCTATTATGACCTTATCTATTGAGGTTGACAAAACTAAATATGCAGAAATACTCTTGGCACATGATGAACCATTTCATTTTACACCTGAAGATGAAATCATGTTAAGATCATTTCTGGATAGTTTGAAAATTGCCATCATCAATGCTTCATTGCTCACTATTGAAATTGAACATCAAAAGTTGGAACAGGAAATGGAAATCGCAAGAGGAGTGCAACAAGCTCTTTTACCGCAACACATATTCAGTCCCAAACACTATCAAATTGCAACATATTCTATGCCTGCAAAAATGGTAGGTGGGGATTTCTATGATGTGTTCGATTTACATAATGGAGATACATGTATCATTATTGCGGATGTATCAGGAAAGGGAATCCCTGCTGCATTCTGGATGGCAACGATCAGGGGGGTATTATTGTCACTACAATATGGAACATTCAGTCCCAAAGCCATTTTGATGCACTTGCAACAATCATTGGCTCAAGTGCTAGACCCACAGGTATTCATCACGGCATCTTGCTTGATTCTTGAAAAAGACTCGGGTAGAATTCAGTTTTCACGAGCAGGACATTTACCCTTATTACAGTATACCACTGATGAGTTAACAGAGTATATTCCAAAGGGTATAGGAATAGGATTAACGAAAAGCATGGATCTCTTTGCACAATCACTTGATGAAATGTCTTTGGAACTCCATGATGGTGAAATGATCTTATTATGTACTGATGGATTAACTGATTTGCAAGAAAATGATAATGAGCTGAATCAATATTCGTCATTGCATCGGTTTTTGAAAGAGTCCTCAGCAGACCCAACGACATTTATTTCTTTGATTGATGAGCACATACACAATCATCACAAAGGAGCATTGATTGATGACATTACTGTGATAGCAATCAAGAGAATGGAGGGATAGAGGTATTTATGGCAAATAAGGATATTTTTCGTTGAGAAAAGCCTTATTTCAATACAAAAATAACCGATGATTTTCTGTATTTTTGAATCCTAGCAGCAATATATCCTCATATGAATGTTTAAATATTTAACCGGATAGATTTATGAAATATTTCCTGATCCTTCTTAGTTCCATATTCTTCATGGAATACAGCATCGATGCCACTGCGCAATCATTCGATGCAAAAACCTTCATCAGTCATGGTAATGACTCGAAAATGCCCGCGATGCTAAAGCAATCAGTTCATACATTCTCATTGGATAAATCTGTTGCAGGTAAGATATTCGATTCATTTTCGAAAGATCTTCAATTAAATAATTTTCCAATCGGCATGAATGCGAATGGTACTGTTGAAATATCTCTTTCACAATCAGTGATAGATGCCAATACAATCATCATGGTAGGTAACAAAAGAGTACCGGTTCCATCGATTATGACATATCATGGTAATATCAAAGGTGAGAAAGGATCAACCGTATTGATTACCTATGCAGATGGGGAAATGTATGGTTGGATCTCAAGAGCAAATGGTACAACTGTTTCATTTGCACCTGAAGACACAAAAACAGATTTGAAGAAAGAACATGTGATGTATAATGAAAACTCATTACACTCAGCTTTAAACATGCCTGCAAAGTCTTGTGGTACTGAAGAGTTTTCACATACAGGAATCAAAACTTGGGAAGTTGAAGCACAGCTCAAGAAAGGCGAAAAAGTTCTTGACAATCGCATGCTTGAAATGCAAATAATTTTGGAATCTACCACGGCATTTTTCACCAAAATTGCAACAAGAAATGAAACCAAAGCAACAAATCTTATGGTTTCAATGTCAAATGCAGTAAATGCATTGTATAGAAGAGAATTGAATCTCAATATAGTTGTTCCATTGATCCAAATCTGGACTGACGACAATCCTGATCCATATCAAAATGATGGTGCGAATACTGTCGCCTTGCTCAATGAAGTACAAAACAGATGGAGTAAAATCACCAATAGAACTCGTGACATTGTCCATTGTTTCGATGCTATGGGTAATTCACAAGCAGGCGCTGGAGTTGTTGCAGGTATTGCAAATGGAATAGGTGCTTTATGCAATGGTTCACTTTCAAATGCATATTCAGTAACAGGTGTATCTGCATTTGCAAATCTTCCTATGGTCACATACATGAAAGATGTGTCAACTATGGCTCATGAGCTAGGACACAATATGGGTTCATATCATACTCATAATTGTGGTGAATGGAAACCAGCACTCGATTCATGTCTTTCCAGTGGTCCAAGCTATGTCGGTAAGATTGCTTATTCTTCTGAAACATGTAATACAGGTGCTCCAAAACCAATACCCGGTTCAATCATGAGTTATTGTGATTTAACCAATTCCACCGGATCTGTACCATTCACATTTCTCCCAAGAGTCTATGAATTCCTCAGAGCAAGACTCGAAAGCAGTAAATGTATCACAGAAGCACAGAATGCACAGATCAAAATGATTGGGCCTTGGGGCAATCAGACTTTCATTTCCGGTAGAACAACATTGGTTGAATGGACTTCAGCTAAAGTCAATAGTGTAAAGGTACAATTTTCAACCGATGGAGGTGGAAATTGGAGTGATGTCGCAACAGGAATCCCTGCCGCATCTTCAAACATGATCAATGGTCAAGGCTCATATCTATGGACCATTCCAAATACAGCCACAACTGCAGGAAGACTGCGTGTGGTTGACATGACAAATCCTGATATCAATGATACTTCTTGGGTAAATTTCAGAATCGTAGCACCAAGTTTGAATCTTTCCACAAATCTTGATGGCAAAGCATTTGGACAAACAGAAACCACTCCGGTACAATGGGCAAAAACAAATGTTGATACTGTACTCGTACTGTTTTCCAAAGACAATGGTGCAACATGGGAGACTTTAGCAAAACAAACCGGATCTACATACACATTCGCAATTCCGAATATTGATGCAGATAAATGTTGGGTTAGAATAGCGGATGCAAGCAATATGGCTCTTGTATCACAGACAGGACCATTCTCCATTGGCAAAGAAGAATTGACATTAATCAATCCCAAAGGTGGAGAGAAACTTTGCGCAAATAAGCGTTTTGTGATTGCATGGACATATAAAAACCTTGCTAATTCCAAGTTGCTTATTCAATATTCAAATGCCGGTGGTGCTTGGCAGAATATTTCGGGAGCTAATGGAGTTGATCCATGGTCAAGTGTATTTGGCTTTACACCACCATCAATCAAAAGTGATTCTATTATCATTAGAGTCATCAGTAGAACCGATAGCACTATTATTGCAAGCTCCGGATATCTTTCAATTTCCAATGAAGCAGGTTGTGTAGCAACTTCACTTGAAGAAGATCAAACAATGCCTAGCATGCTCATTGCCCCGAATCCAATTACAGGATCTATATTCACCGTCACAATCAATGCACCTATTGCATGTGGTAATGGCACTCTTTCTCTTACCTCATTGAGTGGTTCAACCATTCATGTGTTCGGAGATGCATATTCATTTGCACTAGGAATGCATTCAATGGAACTCAGTTTGCCAAGCATTAGTTCAGGAAGATACTTCTTAACATTCCAATGCAATGGAAGAAGAATCAGCTTACCTGTATCAATTGAGAATTAATATGATTCATCGGTATTTTATACAATTCTTCATCTGTTTGACCATGGTCTTTCCAATAATGGCAAAGACCAATGATGCTAGCATCGGGATGAGAATAATGAAGAATGCTACACAAATTCCTAGTGCTTATCAATTCCATGCAAAGACATATGCGATTGATAAAACATGGTCAATTGAATCATTCATGCATTCCGGTACTACGTTCAGGATGGATAATTTTCCATTATCTCTGACTGAACAAGGAAGTATTCAACTTGAATTATCTCCTTCAGTCATAGATGGATCAACAGAAATCATGGTTGGATATACTCGTATTCCAGCTCCTGATGTGCGAACATATATCGGACATATCATTGGTGAACCAGGTTCTTATATATTGATTTCTTATGCAAATGGTCAGCTACGAGGATGTATAGAAAGAGCAGATGGCAATAGAATCAGCATTTCTCCAACTGATGGTTCAGATGATCTTCATATGCTATATGATGCAGAAGTTGTTGCTGACCTCAGGAAAGATGCGGGGACATGTATGACCGATGAATCAGCAATTACTATCCCGACTCCCGATGATTTGTACAAAAGTTTAGGAAAAATTGAAACTATCAAAGGGAATAATCTTCTCGAACTGCAAATCATTGTTGAAGCAACCACAGAATTTTTCAATGGACCCGGAAGAAAAGATTCCATTCGCACGGCTGAATTCATGATTGGACTCATGAATGGGGTCAATACTATTTATAGAAAAGAATTAAATGTTAATATCATTATTCCAAGACTGCAAATTTGGACAGCCACCACGCAGGACCCATATGCCAGCGTTGGGAATGCACCGGCGCTCTTGGATGAAGTTCAAAGTCGTTGGGGGAAATTAACAACAATAAAACGCGATATTGTACATTGTCTTGATGCTGTGCCAAACACCGGTGGACTATTCGTTCTTGGAATTGCCAATGGAATTGGAAATATTTGCTCAGGTACCAATTCGAATGCGTATTCAGTTTCTGGCATTTTCAAAAACGGCTTGGCAAAAATCGAAGATTATATGGGTGACATTGTTACGATTGCACATGAACTCGGACATAATATAGGTTCATATCACACGCATAATTGTCAATTCTGGCCACCAAGAGGACTTGACTCTTGCATGACAAGCGGAAGCGCATATCGTTCACGCTCAAATTATTCTCAAGAAGCATGCTTCAAAAATGCACCGATGACCAATCCAGGTTCTATCATGAGTTATTGTCATTTGACGAATCCCTCACGATCAGTCGCTTTTACATTTCTCCCTCGAGTTGCAACCTATCTCCGAAACTATATGGAAACTCGTTCTTGTATCGAGCCAGCCACTCAATCAACTGTAAGAATGATCTATCCATGGGGAGAACAGACTTTTGTAGTAGGCACTCAAACTTCGATTGACTGGACCTCACATAGAGTCACTAATGTAAATATCGAATTCAGCACGGATGGTGGAACAAATTGGCGCACAATATTTGCTTCAAGGCCGGCGGTTACCGAAGCAAATGGTACAGGTTCTTTTCTATGGACCATTCCTGACAGTCCAACCACAAAAGGTAGAATCCGCATTGTTGATGCAAGTAATAATCAAGTTCGTGATACTTCATGGGCTGATTTCACTATAGCCAAAGCTACTATCACACTTACCACAGACTTACGATCAAAGAAATTTGGGATGAAGGAGAGAATTCCTCTCAATTGGACAAAAGATCTTGTAGATCGCGTACGCATTGAATTCTCTTCTAATAATGGATCAACTTGGTCACTCATTCGCGATTCACTGTCAAACACGACTTTCACAGTTGATATTCCTGATGTAGAATCAAAGAATTGCTTTTTTAGAATAGTGGATGTTGCAACTGGAAAACTCATCAGTCAATCAGCAATATTTGAAATTGGCAAAGAGCAATTGACATTATTGCAACCTGGAAATGAAGACACGCTCTGTCTTGGAAAGCCTTATACTATTACATGGTCACAATCCTATATGTCAAATAGCAAGATATTTATTGAATATAGAAGTATTGGTCAGACTACGTGGAAGAGAATTTCATTATTGGGTCATGATGCAGATTCTTCAAAATTCTCATGGACCATGTCAAATGTCACTGCAGGCACATATCAGTTTAGAACTGTATATAGACAAGATACATCACTTTCAACCCAACCAATCACTGTCTATATCAGCAGTGATGGATCTTGTGCAACAGCAACATCCATAAACGAAGCAGAGCTTTCTTCATTCTCGATATATCCAAATCCAACAAGTGATATCATGAAAGTATTGCCCTCACATGAGATATGTGCAACACCTTCAATCATTATTGCAGATAATGCAGGAAGAATCATGTTAGAGTTATTGGATACATACATTGATGCAATGAATGGTATTGACATCTCTGTCAAGAATTTACCGATAGGATCATATTTTATCACGCTCAATTGTAATGATCGCAGATTTACACAAAGTTTCACCATCCAACGATAATCGGACATAATCATCATCATGTTACAATCACTGATTGCCGCATCATTACCATATATTCCCAAATCCATAGTTAAGTCTGTTGCATCTCGTTACATTGCCGGCTCAACATTAAGGGAAGCTGTTCAAACAGTCCAAGCACTTGAAAAGAAAGGCGCATCATCCACGATTGATGTACTCGGTGAATTTGTTTCCACAAAAGAACGTGCACTTCATGAATTTTCAAGTTCAAAAGAAGTGCTCAATGCAATTCAACAGTATGGTTTACCTGCATATCTTTCCGTGAAGCCAACTTCTTTGGGATTGGGAATTGACCCTGATTTTGCATATCAACAGATCAGAACTTTGGTAGAAATGGCCCAAACATTTGGTGCATTTGTTCGCATGGACATGGAGAATTCACCATATACCACACAGACAATTGACATGTATAAAAAACTTCGATATGAAGGATTTGACAATTGCGGTATCGTCATACAGGCCTATCTTCACAGAAGCGAATCTGATATTCTTTCATTATTGGATTTAGACCCAAATATCAGATTATGCAAAGGAATCTATCGTGAAAGTCCCGAGATAGCATATACGAATCCCGATGATATTCGTAATAATTATAAGAAACTCCTTAGACTACTCTTAAAACATGCATCAAAAACAGGTATTGCTACGCATGATGATATTCTCATCAATGATGCAATGCAAGTCATAGCTTTAGATGCAATACCCACTAACAACTATGAATTTCAAATGCTCCTAGGTGTTCGTGAAGAAAGAAGAGATGTGATTCTGAAAGCAGGACATCAGATGCGAATTTATGTACCATTTGGGGAAGATTGGTATGGCTATTCAACGCGCAGACTTAAAGAAAATCCACAAATTGCTGGATATGTATTCAAAGCAATGTTCAGAAAAGGTTGATATGCGAATACACATTCTTCCAGTATTGATTGTTGGATTCATCATTTTTCAACCATTGTTTGGGTGCACCAAATCACAAGTAGATACATCACCACTTTCTATTGCAACATTCAATATTGCATGGCTTGGTGATGGCGAAGGAAATGATGTCATATCCAGAACACCCGAAGAGTATATGTTGATTGCGGATGTGATCAAAGAAACATCTGCTGATATTATCGCATTGCAAGAAATTGAGAATATGGCTGCAATGAATAAAGTTCTGACACATTTACCAGATTATACCGCAATTCTCAGTATAAATGGTAAAGCACAGAATGTAGGATTCCTGTATAAAAAAAAGCTCACAGTTGAATCTCTTGGCGAATATGCGCCTATAGCAATTGATCCTAATCGCAATAGACCGGGATATGTGGTGAAAGTAAAAAAAGGGAATTTTGACTGCTATCTCATGTCAGTTCATTTTAAATCAACATCACGATTCGATTCCACAGATGAAATGCGTACTGCATCTCGCATCATGAGAAGAGAACAATCACAAAAAGCAATGCATTGGATAGATTCCATCACTTCAAACACCATCGATCAAGATGTATTTATTGTGGGTGATTTGAATGATTTTCCAAAGAGAGAAAAAGAACCCACATTACAAGCTTTGACATCATCGCCTAAAATAACTTTTCTGACATCTAACTTGAAGAGTTGCAAGTATCAACAGTTTTATGTGATAGATCATATTATTGCATCTACTTCAGCATATTCACGATTCTTACAAGGTACCGAACGCATCATTGACATTTATTCCATGCATTCCAAAGAAGTCGTAGAGAAAATATCCGATCATTGCCCGATCGTCATGCAATTTGATGTCACACAACCAGATAATGATTAAGACATGAAAAAAATCATCATTGCTGTGATTGTTTTTTTTGCCGGACAATCCTTCCTTGAAGCCCAACCATATCAACAATTGCTTGATTGGCAAATAGCACAATCCAAACGGTGTATGGATGCTGTACTGAAGAAAGACTTCCAAAAGGCTTATGAGCTCTTCACTCCAGAAATGAAGAGAGAATTTTCACGAGATACATTTGCTATTTTTTGGAATCTCTTCGAAAAGAAAGCAGGAAAGCCATATCGGATTTTCAATAGTAGAATTGACATAGACAATGAAGACACAAATCTTGTCACTATCATTCAATCCATACGATGTTCGAATGGTAATTGGGACATTCGCATGTCTTTCAAAGGCTCACATCTAATTGATGGTTTTTATGTAGATGAATTCAAACCTCGATATGATAGAAGAGCATATACAGTGCCTGATTATGTTAATGCAGATAGTATCAAGCTACGAACGCTCACAATTGGAAAGGGAACTGATTGGGAGACTGATGGTACGCTCACCTTACCGCTCAAAAGTGGAAAATATCCAATTGTGATCATCATCCATGGAAGCGGTCCGCTCGATGAAGATGGAACATATGTAGCAAATAAACCATATGCAGATTTAGCATGGGGATTGGCGTCCAAAGGGATAGGTGTTTTACGCTTCACCAAAAGAACAAGAAAGTATTACTCAGCCATCAAAGACAAAGGACTTGAGATTACTCCTGATGTGGAAAGCACAGAAGATGCCATTGCTGCATTTAATGCCGTGAAGACATTTCGCGAAGCAGACCCTGAGAATATATTTTTATTGGGTCATGGAACAGGTGGAATGATCATCCCGAGAGCTTTACAATCCCTCAAAGATGTGAAAGGAATGATACTTATGGGTGCTCCAGCAAGAGCATTGCCTGATGTCTTGATTGAACAATTGGAATATGTATTGACTCTTGATACACTCATTGAGAAGAAAGATGCTGGTATCAAACTGGAGAAATTGAGAAAACAATATAAAACCGTTACTTCACCAATGCTTTCAAAAGATACTCCATCAGAATATCTTCTACTCGAAACACCACCATCATATTGGTTGTCATTACGCAATTATGATCAAGTGCAGACACTTAAAAAAGCAAAGAAACCAACATTGATCTTACATGGTGAAAGAGATTTTCAGGCAACCATGAAAGATTATGCTCTTTGGGAAAAAGCACTCATCGGCAAACAAGGTGTTTCAGGTAGTAAAGCCATTCACTATCCACTATTGAATTATCTCTTTCTTGAAGGTGTGGGAAAGGCAAGTCCTTCGGAATATGCGATCTTTGATCATATACCCGAAGAAGTCATGAATGACATTTCAGCATGGATTATGTCAATCATGAAGCAATAATGATTCATTGATTGGAGCCAATAGCCGGACTTGAACCGGCGACCTGCTCATTACGAGTGAGCTGCTCTACCACTGAGCTATATTGGCCAAACTTGAAGCAAAATACTATCTTCATTCATGTTCTCAAAATGTCCTTCCATGAAATTTCCAATCAGCGATTGTATCATCATCGGAGCCGGAGCTGCTGGTTTATTCTGTGCTGGAAGAATTAGCCAACAGGGAAAACACGTGGTCATACTTGAGCATAATGAACATCCCGGAAAGAAGATTCGTATCTCAGGAGGAGGCAGGTGTAATTTCACAAATCGAGTAGTCACTGCTAAACAGTTCATTTCTGATAATCCCTATTTCGCCGTCTCAGCACTCACTCGATATACTCCTGAGCATTTCATCTCTTTGATAGAATCATATGGGATAGCCTATCATGAAAAAACATTGGGGCAATTGTTTTGTGATCATTCATCTAAAGACATCATACAGATGCTGTTGCAAGAATGTGCTCAAGACTATGTAGACATTCAATATGGAATCAACATTCATTCCATTCGGAAGGATGAATATTTTGAGATTGAAACATCAAAGGGTACATTGTATTCTACTTCACTTGTAATCGCTTCCGGTGGTTTATCCATACCCAGTTTAGGAGCTTCGAATATTGGGTATACTATTGCAAAACAATTTGGGCATTCACTTATCGATACCAGACCCGCGCTTGTCCCTTTGACAGTTGAGAATACACTATTCCCTTGTTCTCAATTAGCAGGTGTTTCATTCGAAGTGGAAGTTGCGACTGAGAATAGTCCGATCTTCAAGGAATCTATGCTATTTACTCATAAAGGAATAAGTGGACCCGCAATCCTGCAGATATCTTCTTATGCGCATAAAGATCAATCATTCACTATCAATGCATTACCCGGTTTTGATCCAAATCAATTCACAGAATATTCTAGAAAAAGTGATTGGAAAACAGTGTTAGGACAGGTATTACCAAAACGATTCTCTGAACTGTGGACCCATATTCATCAACAATATGAAGTGTTTGGGCATTATAGTGAGCGTTCCATAGCTCAGTTCATAGCTGAATTACAAGATTGGCATTTTTCCTATTCAGGAACAGAAGGCTATGCAAAAGCAGAGGTCACTGCAGGTGGAGTCAATACCAAAGAGCTTTCTTCAAAAACCATGATGTCTTCACTGCAGCCCAATCTGTATTTCATTGGCGAAGTGGTTGATATTACTGGTCACTTGGGCGGATACAATTTTCAATGGGCATGGTCATCTGCTCATGCTGCATCAGAATCAATCATAGGAAATCATGGCTAAAAATCTATTTTCTGCTCATGGACTCTCAAAATCATATCATGAGAAAGTGTTATTTACATCCATTGCTCTAGGAATAATGGAGGGTGAAAGAATCGGTATCATTGGGAAAAATGGTGTAGGGAAAAGTTCATTATTACAAATCATAGCAGGAATTCAGGAAGCTGATGATGGCATAGTCACTCGAGCCAAAGATGTACAAATTGTGTATTTACCTCAGCTTCCGGTCTTTGAAACCAATGAATCTTGTCTGGATGCAGTGATGTCCGGAAAACCAGACATCGTTTCTTTATTGGAAGAGCATCGTGTGCTTTGTGAGCAACAAGAATCAGGTGTTAATCATTCTCTTGGGGATGAGATTCATGAATTGTCGGTTCATATTGATTTGCTCAATGGTTGGACTTTGGACAATCAAGCCAAAACATTGTTGATGAAACTAGGCATTTCAGATATTCACTCATTAGTTCATACTCTTTCAGGTGGTCAAAAAAAACGTGTTGCTTTGGCCAAAGCATTATTATCAGAACCTGATTTATTGATTCTCGATGAACCAACGAATCACTTGGATGCCGATTCCGTTCAATGGTTGCAAGATCATTTAAGTGATTATTCAAAAGCTATTTTACTTGTCACCCATGATCGCTACTTTTTGGATGCCGTTTCTACGAAAATCATTGAATTGGATAATCAATCGCTCTTTACCTATGAGGGTAATTTTGAATATTTTTTGATGCGTAAAGAACAGAGAATGGCCATTGAGGAATCCACCGCAGAACATGAACGCAATACCTTGAGAAGAGAACTTGCATGGCTTCAAAAAGGAGCAAAGGCAAGAAGAACAAAGCAGAAGAGTCGTATTGATTGGATTTCCAAAATGCAGGAAAAACCGGAGCAAGTGGAAATCCGATCCATAAAAATTGAGATTGGCAATAAATTCCTTGGTGGGAAACTCATTGATGCAGTAGATATTTCAAAATCAATCAATGGACGATCCTTATTCAAAGAGTTCACCTATAGAGCTGCACCGGGTGATAGAATCGGCATCATAGGTCCAAATGGTGCAGGAAAATCTACATTATTGAATGTATTGAGCGGACGCATTCCCACAGATTCCGGTTATGTGAGCATCGGAGATACTGTCAGCATTGGTTATTTCGATCAAGAGGTTAAAACAGTAAACGAACAATTGACTGTCATCGGGAATCTTAGAGAAATTGCTGAATATATAGATACCGGTATCGGTAAAGATCGCTTTATCACTGCAAAAGAATTATTGGATAGATTTCAATTTCCCGGTAAACAACATCATTCTTTCGTTCACACCCTTTCAGGTGGGGAAAAACGCCGTCTTGCCATGCTTATGACACTCATGGGAAATCCAAATGTGCTCATGTTTGATGAACCAACAAATGATTTTGATATTGCAACCCTTGCTTCACTAGAAGAATATCTCGAATATTTTAAAGGCGTATTACTTATCGTCTCTCATGATCGATCCTTTCTGGACCGTACCGTCAATCGCATTTTTTCTTTCGAACAGGATATCATCAAAGAGTATCCAGGAAACTATTCGGCATATCTTGAGAAAATTGAACAAAGAAAACCTGAACAGACTCAATCAAGTATCACAAAGTCCAAAGATCCTATCATTCAGGAGAAAATATCTAAAAAGAAAGGTCTATCCTTCAATGAAAAAAGGGAATTTGACACCTTGGAATCTACTATTTCTCAAAAAGAAGAACAATTATTATCCATAGCTGATGAATTGTCTCAAACACCACCTGATCAATTCAAAAAGTTTGAGGAATTGTCACTCTTGCATGCTCAAATCGAACAAGAATTGGAACAATCTATGGAGCGATGGATGGAACTTTCTGAGAAATCCAATTCAATCTAATTGAGAACTCCGTATTTTGTGCGGACTTAAGACAGAGTAGCGACATGTTGAAAGAATTACTCAAACCTGACATACAAGATCTCATAGCCACCAGAAATTGGCAGGCATTACGGGAGGTATTATCTTCTTGGTCGGCTCCCGAAATAGCAGATCTTTTATTGGATCTTGAATCAGGTGATAGAGTATTACTCTTCAAATCTCTAGACAGAGAACAATCCTCTGAATTGTTTTCTTATATGGAAACAGATGATCAAGATGCACTATTGGAAGTGTTAACAAATCATGAAACAAGAGAATTACTCTCAGCTTTGACGCCTGATGATAGAACCACACTCCTAGAAGAGCTTCCAGCCGAAATGACCCAAAGACTTCTTTCTTTATTAAGTCCGGATGATTTGAAAGAAGCTCGTTTTCTTCTTGGATATCCTGAGCAAAGTATTGGACGTTTGATGACAGTTGATTTTCTTGCATTGAGAGCCGAATGGTCTGTTGCTGAAGGATTGTCCTATATCAGAACGCATGGTAAGAAAAGTGAGTCAATCAATCGGATTTATATCACCGATTCCAATGGCTGTCTTCAGGATGATATTCCTTTACGGTCATTCATATTCGGTGAACCTGATGCAAAGATTTCTTCATTGATGGATGGATCCGTTGTATCACTTTCTGCATTCGAAGATCAAGAAGAAGCCGTATTAATGATGGAGAAATATGATATCTCCGAATTACCGGTTATTGATTCAGCGGGAGTACTCATAGGTATCGTTACATTTGATGATGTCATGGATATTCAGGAAGAAGAGGCAACAGAAGACTTTCAAAAATTTGGGGGTATGGAAGCGCTCGAAAAGCCATATGATGCAACAGCTCTTTTCTCAATGGTAAAAAAACGTGCAGGATGGCTGATTCTCTTATTTCTCGGAGAGATGCTTACGGCTACCGCACTTGGTTATTTCGAACAAGAATTAGATAAAGCAGTCATCTTATCTCTCTTTCTTCCTCTTATTATTTCAAGCGGTGGAAATTCAGGTTCTCAAGCTGCAACGCTCATTGTTCGTGCTTTGTCCATCAATGAAATAAGTTTGAAAGATTGGTGGTTTGTATTGCAAAGGGAATTTTTATCCGGCTTATTACTCGGATTCATCCTTGGTTGCATTGGCTTTCTTCGAATTGTCTTGTGGTCAAGCGCAACAGGGATCTATGGAGAACATTCGATTGAAATAGGTCTGACCATCGGAACATCATTGATCGGAGTTGTGATGTGGGGCACACTCAGTGGGTCCATGCTACCACTTCTCATGAAAAAACTAGGATTTGATCCGGCCACATCTTCTGCACCTTTTGTTGCAACATTAGTTGATGTGACCGGAATCATCATCTATTTTTCTGCTGCTCTTTGGTTTCTGCGCGGAACTCTTTTATAAGCCATGTGCTTTTGTGCATATGGTTCTTTATACTCATGTCTGGGGGATTCTTGACAGGTTGGAGAACAGGAACACATGGTCTTCTCTACGCAATCAGGGCATTGAAAATGTTGTCTATGACAATCAAAATTGGCACAGTTCACATACCAATCAGTTGGAGTTCCACATATCACACAGTTTGAAACCAAATGTGATGTTTCTGTATGATTCACAGGAATGGAAACTCTTTCATCGAATACATAACACATCCCTTCGAATTTCTCGCCTTTCACTTCGGGATCTTTTCCATAGTGTACGATACCACCATGTAATTGATAGACATCTTTGAATCCTTCTTGCAGAAGAAATGCAGAAAACTTTTCGCAACGTATTCCACCCGTGCAATAGGTAAGTACTTTTTTATCTTTCAAGTTTGTTAGGTGCTCCCTTACCCATGCCGGAAAATCTTTGAATGAATCAACCGGTGGACGTATAGCACCTTCGAAATGACCCAAATCCCATTCATAATCAGTACGGCCATCAATGATCACCGCATCGGGATCATCCATCAAAGCTCTCCATTCTTTGGGTTCCAAATATGTACCGGTTCTTTCAAGTGGATTTACATCATGTTCTAATCGAAATGTCACCAATTCTTTCTTTGGACGAACAAACATTTTTCTAAAGACATGATCTTCTTCTTCATCAATTTTAAACCATAGATCAGAGAATCGTGGATCCTCATGCATGATGCGCATATATTCTGTAGTTGCCTCAATGGTTCCTGATACGGTACCATTAATTCCTTCATGTGCAAAAAGAATTCTCCCTTTGAGACCCAGAGAATGACATAATTCAAGATGTGAAGCGCTATCTGCAATTGGATCTTCGATAGGTACATACTTATAATAGAGTAGTACACGATAGGGTAAAGGTGCTGAGTTTGACATATTACTAAATGGTGAATTGTAGAAGAAATTATGTTAACAGTGATCGTAATGTGCCTATATTTCCATTACTCATCAAGAGAATGATATCGCCGGCTGATGAGTTCTTTGTGAGATAATCTCGTGCATGAATTCCCCAATTTGGAGTGTCTTCGATGATTGCAAAAACCGGAATATCATGAGAAGCATAATCGGCAATAAATGTTTCAATATTCAAGCGTTCATGATCTGCAAAGCGTTCGGGTCGATTGATTGGTCCGAGAATGATGCTATGCACGCCAAGGAAACATCGTCCCAATTCATATTGGAATATATTACGTGTTGTTGTATTTGATCGTGGTTCAAATACCGCATGAATTGCTTTCTCAGGATAGGCTTGTTTCAATGCGCCAATTGTCTCTTTGATGGCGGTTGGGTGATGCGCAAAATCATCAATCACAATGCAATCATTCCATATTCCGATATGCTCCAATCTTCTTTTGGGAGGAATAAAAGCAGATAAGCCACCACGAACTGCATCAAGATTGATACCTGAATGATAAGCCGATGCAAATGCAGCAAGTGCATTGCGAACATTATGCGCACCTATCATAGCTATGGAATAATTGCCAAGCGATTCGCCTTTATACACACATTCAAATATGGTATGTCCATCTGTCTGGTCAATGATATGTGCATTCCAATCTCCATTATCATCAGTACTGAATGTCTCCACTCTAGAATACGCTGAGTTTTGCATTGCTCGCGCATGTGAATCATCTGCATTGAGTAAGAGGAGTCCAGAACTCGGTATGAGTCTCAAGAATAATCGAAATGCTGTTAGAATTTCATCTATGGATGAGAAAATATCACTATGATCATATTCTATTGCATTAATGATTGCAATGGAAGGTGGATAATGAAAAAACTTGCTCCGTTTATCCCAAAATGCTGTGTCATATTCATCGCCTTCGATAATGCACATTCCATTTCCGGAATGATGGAGTGCTTGTGGGACAGGTCTGCAACCATAGGGAAAATTTCCTGGTTTTGCACCAATCACAAAACCGGGCTCTTTTCCTGCATATTCAAATATCATGGCAGTCATGGATGTTGTTGTAGTTTTTCCATGAGTACCTGTAATGACGATTGCTGAATTCTTTCCTATGATTTCATCATGAATGATGGCAGACATGGAAGTATATGAAATACGTTTATTCAGTACATATTCCACCTCCACATTTCCTCTGCTCATGGCATTTCCGATGATCACTAGATCCGGATTCGCTCTTTTGAGATTCTCTTCTGAATAGTCTTGAAAATATGCGATACCATGTTCATCAAGCATGGTACTCATCGGAGGATAGATTCCTGAATCACTTCCTGAAACAGCGAAACCTCTTTGGGAAAGAGCAATGGCTAGATTTCCCATGGCAGTACCGGCTATTCCTATGAAATACAGTGTATTCATCCATGAACCTTATACGTAAAACGTGAACCTAGCGTCCAAAAAGTGAGTGCTAAGAATGCCAATCCTATTGAAGATCCCCATCGGAAATAATATGTATTCATTTCTGCAATATGAGGATGTTCAGGATTATAATCTACTTGAACGATTGTTCCAATCAAATATAATGGAGCAGTTGCGCCATTTGCATCAACAAATTCATGTATACTACCTGTATTGTCCATAAATCTAATGGAAGGATGAAATCTGTCTGTTCCGGGTAATTCAACATAAGAAATGATTTCACCATTGGTGGATATTCTCTCCGAGAGATGCATGAACACTCCAATGATATTGACAATCATGAATGCACAAAAGACCAATGATATTACCCACAATACTTGCGTAATTGGTGGAATGAGTCGCTCTCGAAAAAAGATATCACGCATAGAAATACCACTCATCGTTTCTTCTTTTTACTTGATGTCTTTTTTGCTTTTGAGGTATCATTTTTCTGAGCATCCAGCCAAGCCTTTGCTTTTGCATCTCCTAATTCTGCTGCCTTAGTAAAATAATCAACCTTTACTTCTTTGGCTGTTTCATCATATAATGATCCAATTGCATAGTAATATTTGGGATTGTCTTTGTCCAATTGCAAACATTGATTCCAATATCCTGCAGCAATATGTTTTTCATTTTTTGATGCATGAACAAGACCAAGTGCATACCAATAATCTGGGACATTGGGCTGTATCATCAATGCTTTTTGAATGTATTGTATTGCATTGGAATACTGAAGCAGATAATAGGATGTCAGGCCGGCATTATACAATGCCTTTACATGCATGGAATCATAGAGTAATGCATTCTTGAAAAAACGATATGCAGTGACAGTATCACGTTGTTCTAAACATGCCAAACCGGCATTATTATAGTAATGTGGATTGGATTTATCATTCAGAATTGCAGCATTGAATGAGGCAATGGCACTGTCAGGAAAACCTGCTCCATAGTATAACATGCCAAGATTATTATATGCAGGTGCAAATGTATTATTTGAAGAAATGGCTTTTTTCAAGCTTTCCATCGCACCCGAAACATTCCCTTTTCCATTCAAGATGAAAGATACATTATACCAAGCTTCATGATTCAATGAATCCACTTCCAATGCTTTCTTGAATGCCATTTCAGCGGTATCAACACTATTCATTTGATTATATGCAGTTCCCATCGCAGAATATGCATAACTTAGCTTTGGATTCAATGTGATAGAACGAGCATAGGATTTGATTGCGGATGAAGGAAGATTGCCAAAAGCATAGGCATCTCCAATTTGCTTCCAAAGAACTGCATTCGAGGAGTCAATATCCAAAGCTTTTTTATAAGTCAAAATCGCAGATGAGATTTCACCGATCTGAGCCAAACATTCTCCTTTTGCGGTGAGAATGTCAAATTGAAGTGCATTATTGCTCAAGAGAGAATCATAAAAGGGAAGAGCTTCCTTATACAATCTGATTGATTTCAATGAATCCGCAGTTGATTTCAATGCCTTTTCATTATTCGGAATTTCCGACATCAATGTCATGTTGGAAGTGCACAATATCACAGTACACAATATGGAAAACAAACATTTCATACGATTCACCTTCGTGAGTAGTTTCATCATTTTCTTTATGGGTATTCAAGCTCTTGCCGAGCAATCTGATTCTCTTCTTCACTCTTTTAATCTAGAGAGAATGTCAATACAACAAACCGGGATGCAGACACTTGGCATATGGGCATTGACCAATATCGCAATCGGAACATATGCTTCTATGACAACTTCTGGCGAACGTCAATCGTTTTGGCAAATGAATGCCGGTTGGAATATTGTCAATGCAGGAATTGCCGGAATGGGATATTTCTCCCAATCAATACCTACAACATTATCAGCAACCATTCATGAACAATCTTCCATCGAAACAATACTTGCATTCAATGCAGGACTTGATATTGCTTATATCATCGGTGGACTCTATATGAAAGAAAAAGCCAATACATCAGATACTCCGGAGAGATTACGTGGATTCGGCAATGCAATCATGTTGCAAGGTGCATTTCTCTTCATATTCGATGCCATTCTCTATGGTGTACATGCTCATCATGGAAGTTCATTACCTATCATCATCCAATCCATGCATATTTCTACACAAGGAATTGGACTCAATATCACATTTTAATAGGTGATATTGTTTTTTCTGCAAATCTCAATCGCCGGAGCATATCCTAGTGAAGCAGACTGCTTCAAATGTTGCAGAGACATCTCTTGATTACCCATCTTGTCATAGGTCACAGCCAGATTATTATGTGCAATTGCATGATTAGGATGCGCTGTAACCACTTCTGAAAATGCTTTCACGGCCTGCGGAAATTCATTTCTCCAGAAATAATACAATCCAACATTATTTCCGGCTTCTGCAGGATTACCTAATTTGCTTTGAATGGCAGATAATTCAACATATGCATCTGTATACTTCGGATTTAATTCCACTGCTTTATTATATGCGGCCAATGCATCCTGTAATTCTTCTAGCATAGCATGACTATTACCCTTATTGAAATATGCTTCCACAAATTGTGGATTCACATTCAATGCTTTCTTTAATTGCTCAATGGACTTCTTATACTCTTTCTTGGTATGATAGGTGACAGCGAGATTGTTATATCCAAGCGCTGAATCCGGTTTGATTGCAATAGCAGCATTATATATGTCAATCGCTTTGTCATATTCACCCTTCCTAGTCAACACATATCCCAAAGAATACAATACATCCAGATTATTAGCATCTATGGATCTTGCCTTCTCCAATTGCTCAACAGCTTTATCCTGTTTATTTTCAAGCAGATACAACTTGCTTTGCAAAACTTGTGCTTCGATATTGGAAGCATTCTCAATAAGTGCTTCCCCGATCGACTTTTGTGCATTGTCCATTTCACCGGCTCGCATGTACATTTCTGCTTTTAGAGTATGAAATTCAGACATATCCGGATGTTTTGTACAACCCGAAAACATGATCATTCCGAAGCTTATACAGAGAATAAAAAAGGACTTCATGTATATATACCAGAACTATGATGAAAATTGTACTTTGAAATCGCATGACAAAAATACGAGTTTCCTATCTATCAAGCCATTATGTATGTATTGAGGATGTATTTTTGCATTATGTCTAAACGAATATTCATAGTTGCCGGCGAAATGTCGGGAGATACACATGGTGCACTGCTTATTGAGCAATTGCAAATGCTCTTGCCCGATTGCATTATTGATGGCATAGGTGGTCCTGCAATGGAAGCACAAGGACTGCGATCGATCGTTGAATTTTCCCAAATGAATGTTTCGGGTTTTCTCGAAGTGATTAAATCCTATCCAACACTTTCCACTGTTTTACAGTATGCAAAGAAGACTTTGAAAGAAGGGAAGTATGATGTCTTCATTGCTGTGGATTATCCTGGTTTCAATATGAGACTCGGTACATATGCTCGATCACTTGGCATATTGTCAATGTGTTATATCGCTCCGCAATTATGGGCATGGGGTGAATCACGCATACAACAAGTCATTGAATCCTATGATACCATATTAACTGTACTGCCATTTGAACAAGCTTTTTTTGCAAAGCATGGAATTCATGCTCCCTTCATTGGTCATCCTCTGCTTGATAGATCTTATATGAAAGAAGTATCCACTCAAAGAGATTCCAATATCATTTGTCTCATGCCCGGATCTCGCATGCAAGAAATAAAGCATCATCTTCCCATTTTGGAACCATTGGCTAAGGAATTTCAGAACAGATCCTATGAAACTGTGTATTGTATTCCCAAACATTTACACCATAAAGTACAAAGTGTTCTTCAATCAAATAGTCGTATATCTCATGAAACGCCACATATCATGAACATCGCCAAAGCAGGTATTGTCAAGATGGGTACAAGCACATTGGAAGCCGCATTATTGCAAATGCCATTCATTGGATATTATTCCACTTCATGGATATCCTATCAGATCTCTCGATCTAAAATCACACTACCTTGGATTTCACTTCCAAATATCCTCCTTGAACGGAATCTCATTCCAGAATTCATTCAACATAATGCGAATCCAACAGCATTGATGGAAGGAATGAAAGAACTTCTTTCAGGACCTGCAATTTCTCAACAATTACATGGTTTTGATGAAATCCGACAACTCCTTGGTGGACCCGGCGCTTCCCGAAGAGCAGCAATGATGATTCTCAATATAATGGAAGGTAGGTAGTGAAACTATTTATTCTATTTGGCATCTTCCTCATTCGCATGATTGCAAGCACATGGAGATATTCAACGAGTGGTTCCATTCCACAAGATATGCCCTCAATCATAGCTTTCTGGCATGAATCCATGCTACCTGGTTGGCATCATCATGCTCATAGAAAAAGTATTGCATTGGTATCCCAAAGTAACGATGGAAGCATATTATCAACATTACTTGAACAATGGGGAATCACAACGGTTCGCGGGAGTAGCTCCTCATCCGGTAAGCAAGCTTTGGCCGAAGCAATTGAAGAAGTGAAGAATGGATCCACTCTCTTACTCACACCTGATGGACCACGTGGTCCTCGAAGAAGAATGAAAGCCGGTGCCGTCATTGCCGCGCAAAGAGCCGGAGTACCATTATATCTTGCCCGCATTTCAGAATCTTCAGCTTTTGTCTTTCACAAAAGTTGGGATAAATTCAGAGTTCCACTCCCATTTGCAAAGATTCATATTGACTATTGTTCCATCATGATATCCCAAGATCACACTGAAAAAGATTATATAGATTCCGTAATTTCCGAATGCGAATCGCTCTTACTTGGAGAGTCAATATGTATGGATCAGTAATCAATCTCAGAAACTATTGTTTCGACAGAGGATTATTCAGCTCCTTCAAAGCTAAAGTACCAATCATCAGTATTGGAAATCTTACAGTAGGTGGCACAGGAAAAACACCATTTACCCTCATGCTTGCCAGAATGATGCAGGAGTTACATATTCCTCTTTCACTACTTTCCAGTGGATATGGAAGAACAAGCAAAGGAGAAATATGGATAGTATCTCAAGGAAAAGTCAGACCTGAAATCACACCTGATGAGTCTGGTGATGAAGTGTATATGCATGCACTCACCGGACTCTATGATACAGTCATCGCACATTCACCCAAGTATAAAAGTATTGATCATTTTACGACACCTGTTTTGATAGATGATGGGTTTCAACATAGAAAACTCTTCAGAGATATTGATATCGTTTTGGTAAGTACAAAAGATCTTCATGATAGATTACTCCCATTCGGAAGAATGCGTGAACCACTCGCTTCACTGATTCGAGCAGATATCATCGTTTGTACCGATAATACCTCAAAGAAAGAATTTGAACCATATATGAAGGCCAATGCATTATTCTGTCGAACAATATCAGTTATGAAGGAACCATATGCATTGTCAGAGTATGCCTCTTCCGTTCATGACTATATGCATTGCGAAGTTCTCGAACCCGTTATGGCAGTGGCTGGTATTGCCAATCCGGAACGATTCTTGGATTCATTGACAAAAAATGGTATCACTGTACAACATCATCATTGGCTGAAAGATCATGTACAGTACACTCAATCCTTGATCGAAGAACTTTGTAATGAAGCAAAAGCACATTCTTGCACAACGATTGTCATCACTTCAAAAGATGCGGTAAAAATGCAGGAATATTCTTCTTTGTGTGCTTCACATGGAATTCGAGTGATAGGAATACCAGTGTTTTTTGAATGCATTGAAGGTAAGGAAGAACTGCTTTCAACAATCACCACAGTTTGTTCATCATTTATTCAAACAATATGATCATAGCATTTTCACATATACAGCATGCAAGTAGTCCTTCCAATTATGAAAAATGGTTAAGACATTTTGGTGGTGATATTCAATTCCTCGCCTTGAATGAATACCCAACAGAGGATTATGAAACTCTCCTTCGCACATGCAGTGGATTGGTATGTACCGGTGGTGCTGATGTTCATCCAAGTAGATATGGAATGGAACATCGCATTCATGAATGTACAATAGAACCTGACCGCGATGAAAGAGAATCATTGATTCAAGAGATTGCACTGAATGTCAATATTCCCATTCTATCTATTTGTAGAGGCGAACAATTCTTTGCAGTGATGCAAGGTGGTTCATTGATTGTCGATATACCAACAGATATTGTCTCGGACTATCAACATCATCAGATTGATGGAATTGATGCTATGCACCCAATAACAATTGAACCAAGAACATTGGTGCATAAACTGATCAAAGCCGAAGAGGCAATCGTCAATAGTGCACATCATCAAGCAGTGACAAAGCTTCCTGATCATCTTATTGCAACATCGAAAGCTCCGGATGGTGTCATTGAGTCCATAGAATGGTCTGATCCAACAGGTAAACCTTTTTTCCTTGGAGTACAGTGGCATCCTGAGAGAATGGACTATCAATCACCCTGTTCATACTCAATTGCACAGCATTTCCTGATGGAAGCAGAGTCTTATTCACTTCTTTTACGCTTATGAAACAATTCATTTTCATACTGATGGTGGCATTATCTGTTGCAATTTTGCCATTTGTCTTTCAGACTTCTACTTCTGATCAAGCCATGGAATTTGGACCAAGAGAGCGATATATGCAGATGCTCTTGGCAGATCCAGCAACGGGAGAAATACCTCATAATGCCAGAGCCAGAGAATTGGATTTCGCGCAAAGATTCCAAGAGAATTCCTCAATGCAAACATTTGCGAAAGTACAAGTGAATGACAATTGGTCTTTTGCCGGACCCAATGCCTTAGGAGGCAGAACCAGAGCCATTGCACAAGACATTTCTCAAGAGCAAACACTCATTGCAGCAGGAGTTTCAAGTGGAATATTTAAAAGCACTGATCTTGGTTTAACGTGGAAAAAGAAACTTCGTAATGATCAATTGCAATCCATAACATGTATTGTGCAAGATCAAAGACCTGGTAAGACACAACATTGGTATGCAGGGACCGGAGAATTCTATGGCAATTCATCCGATCTCAATGGTGATGGCATCTATAAAAGCACGGATGCAGGTGAATCCTGGGAATTATTATCATCGACACAGTCTAAAACACCGAATACCTGGGATGGAGCTTTTGAATTTGTGTATTCTGTTGCAATGGATCAATCCAATGTCCAGCAAGATGAACTCTATGCCGCAACTGCACTTGGAGGCATCCATCGCTCAACGGATGGCGGTAAATCATTTCGTGCAGTCTTAGGAGGATTAGGTAATCAATTTTCTTTGTTTACCGATGTAGTAGTTTCACCAAGTGGAATTGTCTATGCCACAATGAGTCAATTGGCTGGCGGTGGAGCTACTTCCAAAACAAAAGGTATTTGGCGATCTGTGGATGGTGTGAAGTGGGTGAATATCACTCCGGCAAATTTTCCCGCTGAATCCTATAGAATTGTCATCGAAATAAACCCCAAGGATGAACATCAGGTATTCTTCTTTGGTTTCACTCCCAATGCCGGGAAACGATCCACCAATTTCAGAGGTGATGTAGAATGGAATAGTCTTTGGCAGTATCGCTATATCTCGGGGGATGGGTCTGATTCCGGTGGTTCATGGGAAAATCGCTCACAATATTTACCTAATCTCGGTGGCGAATTCGGTAATCTCATCACACAGTCCGGTTATGATTTGGTTGTGAAAGTTCATCCGCTTGATACCAATGTACTATTCATCGGTGGAACAAATCTCTTTCGTTCATCCAGTGGATTTAAAGATACAATGCAAACAGCATGGATTGGTGGTTATAAGCCCGGCACAAAAAGACCCTATTTTGACATCTATCCTGCACAACATCCGGATCAACATGCACTCATCTTTCTCAAATCAGATATCCAAAAAGCTATATCAGCCAATGATGGAGGATTGCAATTCACAGATGATTGTATAAAAGGTCAAACCACATGGCGTGAAATCAATACATCATATATCACTTCCCAATTTTATACGATTGCAATAGATCATGGTGATCAACACAGAAAAACCATCATGGGAGGATTGCAAGACAATGGTACATATTTCACCAAGGGAGATAATCCAATCGATCCTTGGAACATGACATTGACCTATGATGGAGCATTTTGCGCAATTGCCAAGAATGGTTCTCGATATTATATGTCAGCCCAACAGGGAAGAATCGCGTCAATGAAATTGGATGATGAAGGGACTATTCTCGAAAAAGGACGAATAGACCCTGCCGGTGGAAAAGACTATCTCTTCATTAATCCTTTCACATTGGATCCTGTCAATGAACGCATCATGTATGTAGCAGGCGGGAGTATTCTTTGGCGCAATAATGATCTGTCAATGTTGCCTATGAATACATGGGATTCAACATCTGTCAATTGGGATAGTCTTCATACCACAAGACTTCCGGCCGGTGAATTGATTTCATCGGTGTCTGCATCAGAAAAACCTGCTCATCGAGTCTATTATGGGACTAATAAAGGGAATCTCTATCGCTTGGATGATGCACATTCCGGAAATCTCATACCAAAGAATATCACAGGAATCATATTCCCTGATGGAAATATACAATGCATTGCAATTGATCCCAGAGATGCTGACAATATCATTATAGTATTCAGTAATTATAATGTCATTTCACTCTTTCATTCCATAGATGGTGGGGAATCATGGGCCGCCATAGCCGGAAATCTTGAAGACAATGCCAATGGTTCAGGAGCCGGACCATCTTGTAGATGGGCCGAAATAGTACCACTAAACACTGGTTTCAAAGTGTATGTGGGAACTAGCATTGGTCTATTCTCAACAGGAAGTTTGAATGGATCCAATACATGTTGGGAACAAGAAGGCAAAGAAAGTATCGGTAATGCTGTCATAACAATGATGGATTATAGACATTCAGATGGTTATATGGCAATCGCAACACATGGCGCTGGAGTATATACCACAATGATTCATCAAATACCGGCAAAGCTTGCAGCGCCTACATTACAATACCCCGCACAAGACACAAATTCAAATGCTACACTGATACGCTACTATTGGAATACTCCTTTGGGAAGTGTATTCTCTAGATTGGAAGTCTCGGAAATGCCTGATTTCTCGCAAATGACATTCACTCGTTCACTCATCCCTGCAGGATTATATACAGGACTCTCGGGATTGAAAACCGGTAAGCGATACTATTGGAGAGTATTTTCTGTGAATTCCGGTGGAGATTCCCAACCGTCCGAAACACGAACATTCACGATTGGGACTGTGAGCAATATCAAGAATACCGAAAATGAACTGCTGTATGTTCATGACAATAACATATATCTTCCTGAAGGATATCATTCTGAGCGATTCACCATCATAGATATAACCGGTAGATCAATGCTTTCGGGAAGTATAAACAAAGGCGTATCAGCAATATCTATTGAGCATCTTTCGCATGGAACCTATATAATGACATTTTCAGGTAGCAATTTTCATAGTCCGTTTATTTTCTATAAGTAGTCTCAATGTTAAGATATCATAACATTGGAAAATACAAGTACTGAATAGCAATAATGTAATTTTGGACATTATTCTCAAAAAAGAGTATTTCAATGCAAATAGTTAGGACACTTGGCATCATTTGTTTGTTCTTGTTGATGGGATCTAGATTCCAACAAACAACGCTGACAATCAAAGGATCTGATACGATGGTCATACTTGTTCAGAGATGGACAGAAGTATTTCCTGATAAACAAATCAGCTTTCAAGTGACGGGTGGCGGTTCCGGTACGGGTATCGCTGCATTGATAAATGGGACGACAGATATTTGCGCTTCCAGTAGACCTATGAAACCAGCCGAAATTGCCCAACTGAAGGAAAAGTATGGTTCATTTCCGCAGGAAATCCGTGTTGCAAGAGATGGTATAAGCATATATGTCAATAAGGATAATCCACTTCAAAAGCTTACAATGAGTCAATTGAAAGGGATTTTTACGGGAAAAATCAGAAATTGGAAAGAGCTTGGTGGTGCTGATCACAGCATCATACTCTATTCGAGAGAGAACAATTCCGGTACTTATGAATTCTTTAAAGAACATGTATTGTCCAAAAAAGATTTTCATCCAATAGCACAGCATATGCCCGGTACATCCGCTGTTGTTGGAGCTGTTGCTATGGATCGTTGGGGTATTGGTTATGGTGGAGCAGCATATACCATAGGGGTACGAGAAGTCAAAGTAGCATTGGATGAAAAAAGCACTCCATATCTCCCTACAGAAGTCAATATCCTCTCAGGAACATATCCTATTTCTCGTTTCTTGTATTTCTATGTCAAGGAAAAACCCAAGGCACAAATGAAGCAATTCATTGATTGGGTGATTGGTCCCGGAGGACAAAAAGTGGTGAATGAAGTCGGTTATTTTCCATCCATGAAACACAACTGATTCCATGGCACAATTTCTACATAAAAAAAGACCCAAAAGCCAAATTATCGGAGAATTCTTCGCTGAATGGGGAATTCGATTGACAGCAAGTTTTTCAATAGTTGTCATCTTTCTGATATTCATCTTTGTTTTCCGTGAAGCCGGTGGATTAATTTTTGGTACCGCCAAAGAACTCAAACCAAAAGTTGAGAAAAAAGTAGAAGGCGCTGATGATTTGAAGCCGGAAATTTATAATCCGGAGACAGGGGAAATTGCGAAAATCAAAGAACCAGAAAAAAAATCATCCAAGAAGAAAGAAGAGAAAAGCATCTGGCAGAATCTTGCCGGAGATGCGTGGCAACCTGTCGGTAAAGAGCCCAAATATGGTATCCTGCCTCTATTGTCAGGTACCATCAAAGTAACACTAGTCGCTTTGTTTCTTGCTACTCCATTGGCAATATTTGCTGCCATATATACTGCATTTTTTGCATCGAGAAGACTCAGAGAATGGATAAAACCCACTGTGGAAATCCTTGCGGGTTTTCCATCTGTTGTGCTTGGTTTTTTCTGTCTCGTAACGATTGTCAAAGGGGTGAACTTCATCACCACATTCATTCAACCGGGATTGGATGCATTCGCTTCGGGTCTTGGCTATATTATGCCATTTGCTGATTCCTTTTTCAGAGAAGCATTCACGATCAGTGAATTTCATTATTCCTCATTTGTTGGTGGAATCGGACTTGGACTTGCAGTCATTCCAATAATCTTCACCATTACCGAAGATGCTTTATCTGCAGTACCAAAAAGTTATCGCGAAGCATCTCTTGCATTGGGAGCAACTGAATGGGAAACTGCATTTAAAGTGATGTTGCCTGCCGCTTTACCGGGTGTTGTGGCAGCAGTGCTTCTTGGTATTGGTCGTGCATTTGGTGAGACAATGATTGCACTTATGGCAACCGGAAATGCAGCATTGATGTCATGGAATATATTTCATCCCGTCAGAACTCTTGCAGCTACGATTGGATCAGAAACAGGAGAAGTCCAATGGGGTTCTCTTCATTATAATATTCTGTTTTTCCTCGGAATATTGCTCTTTATTGTGAGCTTCACCATCAATGCAATCACGGAATTGTTTGTGAAGAAATATCTAGCCAAAAAATTCCAAGGTGCATGATGAATCCTGAATCAGTGGCTCAGAAACCAAATAAAAAGAATGTCCTCGAGTTTTTTGCACTCGGTTTACCTGCATTCTCAGCTTATGCACTCATCATTCTCATCATCTTATTGCTCGCTCATTTCATTTGGCATGGAATGCCGGGAATGTCTTGGGCATTTTTGACCGAATCACCGAGAAATAATAATACTGAAGGTGGAATTTTCCCTGCCATTTATGGTACCGTTATTTTGGTATTCATCATGTCTTTACTCGGTGTTCCCATTGGTACAGCTACGGCAGTGTATTTAAGTGAATATGCAAAACAATCATCCGTGTTCGCAAGAGCAGTTCGATTCGGTGTGAATACATTAGCAGGCGTTCCTTCCATCGTCTTTGGATTATTTGGTGTTGGATTTTTCATGCAATTCATTGGAAAGGGAATTGACACAACACTGGGAAGTGATATATGGAGCAAACCATCTTTATTGTGGTCTGCGGCAACATTGTCTGTGCTCACTTTACCTGTTGTGATTGTATCCGTTGAAGAAGCTTTGCGTACCGTTCCACATGAATTGCGCGCAGCAAGTCTTGCACTCGGAGCAACAAAATGGCAAACTATTTGGAAAGTTGTTTTGCCAAATTCATTAACTGGTATTCTTACGGGATCAATACTTGCAATTGGCAGAGGAGCCGGTGAAGTGGCACCTGTTATTTTTGTTGGTGCGGTCTATTCACTTCCTGAATTGCCAAGTTCGCTTACGGATCAATTCATGCACATGGGATATCATATTTATGTGCTCGCAACGCAGTCACCGAATGCCGCAGAAGCATTGCCACTCCAATATTCATCAACATTGGTATTGCTCTTACTCGCCTTCAGTTTGAATATCACCGCCGGACTCATTCGAATGAGAATCAGAAAGAATAATTCTTGAATATGAGATAATCATCATGTCAAAAGACACCGTAAAAATTCGCATCAGAAATTTCAATGTATTCTATGGAGAAAAGAATGCCTTGAAAGATATTTCACTCGATGTTCAAACGAATAAAGTGACTGCATTCATTGGACCTTCCGGATGTGGTAAATCAACGCTCCTGAGGTCTATCAATCGCATGAATGATCTCATAGATTCTTTCTCAGCAGATGGAATGTTGAGCATTGATGATACCAATGTATATGACCAAGAAATAGATGTGGTCGAATTACGAAAAAAAGTAGGAATGGTATTTCAGAAATCTATTCCTTTCCCAAAATCCATTTATGAGAATGTCGCTTATGGTCTTCGACTCAATCATAATCCTCCAACATCAGAAGTAGATGAAATCGTTGAGAATAGTCTGAAGAAAGCTGCATTATGGGATGAAGTCAAGGATCGTTTACATGATTCGGCAACGGGTCTTTCAGGTGGACAACAACAGCGTTTATGCATTGCAAGAGCAGTGGCTGTCAACCCTGAAATCCTTCTCATGGATGAACCATGTTCAGCTCTTGACCCAATTTCCACAGCTAAAATTGAAGAACTCATTGAAGAGTTGAAAGATACATATACGATAGTGATTGTGACGCATAATATGCAACAGGCTGCCAGAGTGAGCGATGCAACCGGTTTTTTCTATATGGGCGATCTGGTTGAATTCGACAAAACAAGAACACTCTTTACAAGTCCATCCAAAAAGGCAACCGAAGATTATATCACCGGCCGATTTGGATAAACTCATTTATCGTAGTTTTGCAGAGCATTAAGAGGAGAAAATACACTATGCATCGTTCATTTGAAGATGATTTAGACAAATTGCGCACCAGACTGATCCGTATGGGAAGTTTGGTTGAAGAACAAGTAGAATTCGCATTCAAAGCTTTATTGGAATGTAATGAAGGTCTTGCACGACTTGTCATTGAACGCGATGACAAAGTAGATAAACTCGATATCAAAATTGATAAACAATGTCAACGCATTTTTGCACTTCAACAGCCAGTTGCAAGTGATTTGCGATTACTTCTTGCGTCAATCAAAATCAATAATGAATTGGAACGCATCGGTGATATGGCGACCAATATTTCCTATCCTGTTCTGGATGATCCATCAATCTGCAACTTGGTCAAAGAATTTGGATTGGATAAAATCACCACTGCCGCTTATACCATGGTCAAAGCATCACTTGATGCTTTTGTAAATAATGATGCAGATCTTGCAAAACATATTCTTCCTACCGATAATACCGTTGATGGATTAGAACGTCAATTCAAGGCTGATATCATAGCATTGATGAAGGAAAAACCCGAAATTATTTCTCAAGGTGTTGAAATCATTTCGATTTTGAGCAATATTGAACGCATGGCCGATCATGCTACAAATATCGCTGAAAATGTGATTTTCCTCTTTGAAGCCAAGATGGTCAGACATAGACATCTCGAAGATGATGCAAATGCAGGGGATGATCAGGGGTGATTGCGTGCATTCTATGTACTTGACACGATATTGATTTTGTATCTTTGCACATCATTTTTCTGGATGTTTTCGTGCAAAAGACAAAAGCAATCATACTCGCAGGTGGAAGTGGATCTCGATTATATCCCTTGACTTCCATCATGAGCAAGCAATTACAGCCCGTTTATGATAAGCCAATGATTTATTATCCATTGGCAACTCTCATGCTTGCCGGTATTCAAGATATCCTTATCATTACAACGCCACATGATGCTCCTCATTTCCATCAATTACTCAAAGATGGTTCCCAATGGGGGATTTCCATTCAATATGTAGAACAAGCAGCCCCAAAAGGCATTGCTGAGGCATTTCTCTATGGGAAAGAATTCATCGGAAATGATCAAGTATGTCTCATTCTTGGAGATAATCTATTTTATGGGAAATTGGATTTTCTGCGTCAAGCCATAGCCAATAATCAGGGAGCCACCATATTTGGATATCCAGTTCAAGATCCGGAACGATATGGTGTAGTTGAATTCAATGCTGGTGGGTCGGTCATCAGCATCGAAGAAAAACCCAAAACACCAAAGTCACAATATGCAATCCCAGGTTTATATGTCTTTAACAATGAAGTGATTTCCATAGCGGAACAGCTTCAGCCAAGTCAAAGAGGAGAATTGGAAATCACCGATGTTCAGAACGTATATTTACAAAGACAACAATTACAAGTAGAAAAAATGGGAAGGGGAATCGCTTGGCTAGATACCGGAACTCCGGAGAGTTTACTTGAAGCAGGTGAATTTATCCATGCAATCGAAAAAAGACAAAATCTCAAAATTGCATGTCTCGAAGAAATTGCACTGAGAATGAATTTCATAGACATGAAACGCTATGAAAGATTGCTTGAAACATTGCCACATTCATCCTATCGAGAATATTGCAATAGAGTATTGCAAGAATATCTTCCATCATGATGTGCACTGCATGAACATGGAGAAATACTCTCAACATAGAACTTTGCAACTTTCTTCACCCTTGCAATATGTTCGTTCTGTAGGACCCAAAAGAGCAGAAGCCTTTTCTTCCATGGGTCTGCACACAGTAAAGGACTTACTTGGGTATATACCATATGCCTATATTGATCGAACATCAATTCATACTTTATCAGACATTCTTACTCGCTTACGCAATGAAGAATTGCATGATTCACCGACAGTGAATGCTTTTTCTGATATTTCCATCAAATCAGAATATACCATCACTGCAAAAATCATTACCATTAAGGAACGAAAATTCGGAGCAGGTGGAAAAAGAGCAATGCTGATTGCCACAATACGCGATGATTCAGGAATCAGCGCTGATTGTGTATTTTTCAATATGGTTCCATACTTTAAAACGCTTTTGACCGTAGATGCATTGGTCAATGTGAGTGGGATTCCCGATTATGATCAAAAATGGAGGAAACTCAGTTTTCAACATCCTGATATCATGGTCTTGGATGAAGATGAAAAAGAAGAATTTTTGAAAGGTGTCATTCTCCCCAAATATCGTCTGACCCAAAGTTTGAAGAATGCCCATATTTCCTTGAAAATCATGCGCAATATCATAGAAGTCATACGACATGAATTGCAGGAAGAATTTCCGGAAACTCTTCCCCAAGGCATTCTGGATTCATATCATTTCATGTCTAAACATACATCATTGATGTCATTGCATGCACCAGCAAATCAAACCCAATTGTCTTTGGCAAGAGAACGCTTGAAATATGAGGAACTATTGTATTTCCAATTATTTCTCGAATCCAAACGATCAATCGTTAATCTATCGGAAAAGGGACCTCGTTTTCCCCAGAAAAGTGCTCTGGCAAGACAAATTCATGAATCATTGCCATTTAGTCTTACGCAAGATCAAATTCAAGCTCTATGGGATATTTCCAATGACACTACTTCAGGGAGACCAATGAATAGACTCCTTCAGGGTGATGTTGGAAGCGGAAAAACAATTATTGCATTATTGACAATGATACAAGCAGTGGATGCTGGTTATCAAGCTGTCATCATGGCTCCAACAGAGATTCTTGCAGAACAACATGCACGCTCATTCGCTACATTGCTGAAACCATTCAATGTGAATATCGTTCAATTGCTCGGAGGTCAAACCACCTCTGAAAGGAAAGCAATTGTGCAATCCATTGAACAAGGCGAGGCTCAAATCATCATTGGTACACATGCAGTCTTTACACAACAAGAAGATGGGAATTCAGGTGTTCGGTATAAAAATCTCGGTCTCATCATCATTGATGAACAACATAGATTTGGAGTAGAACAAAGAGCTCGCATCAAATCCATGGCATCTGCCTCGCTCAAAGACACATCTATATCGCCACATATTCTTGTGATGAGCGCAACACCAATACCAAGAACATTATCCATGACAGTATATGGTGATTTGGATAATACCATCATCAAACAAATGCCTAAAGGCCGGAAGTCCATTAAAACAGAAATTGTGTTTGAAAGCTCTCTTGATACTGCATTTATCTTCATTAAAGATGAAGTCGCAAAAGGACATCAAGCATATATAGTCTATCCGCTTGTTGAACCCTCTGAAAAAGTTGCGGCCAAATCTGCAACTGAGCATTATGAGTTTCTGAAGAATGATGTATTTACTGATTATTCCTGTGCTCTATTACATGGAAAAATGCATTGGAATGAAAAGGAATTGATCATGCAGGAATTCAAGAAAGGAACATATGATATTCTCATTGCCACAACAGTTGTGGAAGTTGGCATTGATATACCAAATGCAACCGTCATATTGATTGAAAATGCAGAACGTTTTGGTTTGGCACAGCTTCATCAATTGCGTGGTAGAGTAGGTAGGGGAGAAGCGCAATCCTATTGTTTCTTAGCAACCAAGGATCATTTTAGATATCAAGTACAGAAAAAAGATGGTCACGATATTCAATTAGAAAGAAAGTCAGCTATTGCTCGACTCATGACCATGGCAGGAACAACTGATGGATTTGCAATTGCTGAAGCAGATATGAAATTACGTGGTCCGGGCGACTATTTAGGTACAAGACAATCAGGACTTCCTAATTTTCAATTCACGGATTTGGTCAATGATGTACAACTCATTCAAAAGACCAAACAAGATGCCAGATTGCTGATAATGGATGATCCTCAATTGCGAAAAAAAGAACATGTAATGATCAAAGATGAGTTTCAAAGACTGAAGTCAACATATATACAATATATGAACATCGCATAATGAAACTATTTCAATACATAGCAGGATTCTTTGGAATCCTTTTGCTCCATGCCTCGCTCCATGCTCAATTTCGCATTCATTCCTATGGAGTTGACATAGCAAATTCCATCAATGCTATCAGTGTTGGATATCAGAACTTTGAGTCCATCGGTATGAAGACGAATTTCATCACCAAAGGTCAACCCGAATTCTCAATATTGAATCCTCAGTTTGGTATCTCTCTGATTGCAGAGTATCATTCATTATTACTCATGGGGAGAATTTCAATTGATGATAAATCAGGATTCATCCAAGATGAAATCGTTCCTAGTTCTCTAACCATGCAACCTCATCTTTCATATCTATCATTTGAATCAGCAATACTGCTACAACCATGGGATATCTTTTCGATCTATGCTGGTCCATCATTGAATTTCTTACTTGATCATTCCATAGGAAAGCTTGGAAATGATATCAATACAAATCAATTGACACATATGAATTCACCCATTCCGGGTTTTTTCGCAGGTCTATCGGCTGATATTCCTGTACAACAAAGTGGATTTGATATCCCTCTGCATCTCTCTCCATATGTGGAGACAGCTTTTATTTTCAATCAAAGAACCGGAGAATTCCCTCAGAATCAAGATGGATTTGATAATATTTGGTCAACATTCTCCATAAGAACAGGAATTTCCATCTCATTGCATCCACCGAAGTCAAATGTACCAATGCAATTACCATTCACTTTGCATATCCCCGATGAAATGGCAGGGAAACGATCAATGATTGAACATGTACCGCTCAAGATGTCATGGGATCTTTCATCATTTCAATCACTTATTACAGATGCAATAAACAATCCACGTGTATTACAGTCCTCTCAACAATTTCTTTGTTCAAAAGCAGACCCACTTTTTCATAATAATGATTTGAGAAAACAAAGAGCATGTATCGAACAAAGAAGTGTACTCTCCATGCTGAATCATCTGAAGCAATCAAATGACACTTGCATAGTACGCTTTTGTTCCACTTTGAATCCCAAAATATTCATGAAGGGATTCACCGGTATTGCACAAGGACATCTTCGCATTGATTCTTCGAGATTTAAATTCAATATATGCTCCATCAATCATGAACATCAAGAGACAGTGATGGCTGAATTCTTATCAAAGATTAACCCAATTATTCAATTTGAGCTTGAAAGTGTCTCGCCAACTGAAAATGTTATCATTTGTACGCTTCACACATCAATGATGCCAAAAGAATGGTTCATCAACATTGAAGGACCACAAAAATATACCAAGACATTTGGTCCTTTTACATCTTCTTCGGTTCATCTTGATGGCAGTGAATTATTACAAGGCGAAGCAGGGGCAGGTTCATATACTTGGAATGTTTCATATCAGGATGAACATGAAAATCGGCAGATATTTTCAAAAGATTTTCGAATACGAATTTCGAATGAGAATAAAATGCATGGTCATTCTTTCACATATGTCCCTGAAATTCAATCGGATACAATCATTTATAATAGCATACGAAAAGATCTTAAGCAATATCTGAAAACACATGATGAGATATTACTTATCATAGATGCATCAATATCTGAAGACATGCGCAAAAAATCAGAAGACATTCTCCAATATATTGATGCTATTGTACGTGAACAAAAAGTCGTCCTGCGAAATAGGGTAACATTAATCGAGAAGGGAATTGAGAATGCTCTTTATGAACATTCCGCTACAGGTACATTGTATGAAAGGGGAATACGAATGGAAATCATACATTGATCATAGATTCATGATGATGCCCATGGTTATCATCAAAGGCTCTGCAGGGATGATTCCGGGTCCGGGATATGATTCAGCTCTTCGCGTAAAATACCGAGTATTACATGCATTATTGACATGAGCTTCTACTGTGAAGGATGGAGTCACTTTATAACCGAAAGATACATCAAGAACGGTATAAGCGGGAATCTCACCGACAATTGGATTTGATGAACGAATCGCATTACTTGCATCTGAGAATTGATGTCCAACATAGGAAATATTCATTCCGATATTCATGGTATTCATCAGTAATTCCAATCCACTTCTCAGTGTGATTGAAGGAATATATTCTACGGTTTTTCCTTGAATACCAGGAAGGGAAGAGGAAATATAGCTTCCTTCAATGAATGAAGTATTGAGAT
>Ga0172367_10000461_pt1 | contig 63020 bp, 68 predicted proteins | sample Lak10m_FD_114542 | JGI IMG/M metagenome (GOLD analysis project Ga0172367, IMG submission 114542) | Freshwater microbial communities from Kabuno Bay, South-Kivu, Congo - kab_022012_10m | ecosystem: Environmental > Aquatic > Freshwater > Lake | place: Democratic Republic of the Congo: South-Kivu... | reverse complement strand
TCATATGCTAACCTCACTCCTTATATTGTGAAGGCGATACAAGAGATGAATCTAAGTATTACCTCTATATCTGATCTAACTAAAGAGAATACTATCCGTCAGTCTATTGTAGCTTGGCTTGGTAATGCTACAAATAAAATCACAAGAATATTTACAGGAGAGATATGTCTTACAAGTGAGACAGGGGAAGTGGAGTGTATAAATACACAAGAATTAAGACAATTAAAAACATTGTTGAATACAAATAATGCAGAAAATACTCCAGTTGTAGAAGAGACAATACCAGAAGAAATTATTCCGGAAGTGGATACACCAATAATTCAAACCCCTGAAGAAATAGTTATTGATGATACTCCAGTTATAGAAGAACCAGTAATAGAAAATATAGAAGAAGTATTACCATCAGATCCAATTTTATAAAAATAAAAATCCTAAATAATTATTTAGGATTTTTATTTACAGAGTGAAAAGAATTCTTTTTCTGTATTTTCATCTATTTTATCTGTGACTATTATCATCATTTCATTTGTGAGGTTTAAATCTTTTTTAATGTTTATAAATAAATGCTCATATGGATACATAGATATCCAGACAGAATTTTTGATACAAACAAAACCTGCTTTTTTGAGTAGGTAGCGTAGAGCATCTCTTTCATTTTTTCTTTCTTCGGGAATATCGAGAAGTATGATCCTCCAATAATGATCCCATTCTGTGGAGACTAGACTTCCGTCTGCTTCGAGGGCTATCTGATTGAATTTCTGCTTGCCATCATTTGTTAAGCGAAAATACTGCTTATGTTCTGAGTTAAAACACTCCACAAGTCCATTGGAAGTGAGGTTCTTTATAGAGCGGGAGATAGCATATTTTTCTTTTGTATCAAAAGTATTTTTATGGATATCGTCTAGTGACATAGCTTGTTTACCTGCAAGTTTCTTTAAAATACCCTTGGAAATATTGAACTTTTTTAGCATCCCAGTATTAAAATTTTATATATTTATAATAATTTAGACCTTTATTTGTGTTAAATAATATATCTCATATTTTAATTTAAAGTAATTAAAAATTTAATACGGGACAAGTATTTTTATATTATACTACTTTTTTATATATTATACAAGTATTTTGCGGTCGTGAAATACTTGTCAAAATAAAAAGGTGGGTGTATAATAGATGAGGTTTAGATTTTTGAAACCATAAAATAGCTCTTCTCGAAATGCACACAATAATTTTCTACTGAAAATTTTGCTCGTACTCGGCCCGTCGGCCTCCGTAAGTCATTTCTCAAAGACTATTTTATTAATTCAAAAATCTAATAGATTCATTATCAATTTATAAATTAATTTTTTAAAAATATATGTCAAAAATCATAGGTATAGATTTGGGTACAACAAACAGTGCGGTTGCTATCATCGAAGGTGGTCAACCAAAAATAATAGAAAATATCGAAGGTGCAAGAACAACACCTTCTATAGTCGCAGTTGCTAAAAACGGGGATCGTCTTGTCGGTCTTCTTGCAAAGCGTCAAGCAGTTACAAATCCACAAAATACAATTTATGGAATAAAGCGTTTTATGGGTCACAATTATGCTGATCCAGAAATACAAAAGACAAAGACTACAGCATCTTTCAAAATAGAGAAGGGTACAGATGGTGGAGTAGAGGTAGGTATAGCAAATGAAATGAAAAGACCAGAAGAGATTTCTGCTATGATACTTTCAAAGATCAAGACAGATGTCGAATCAAAACTCGGAGAGAAAATCACAGAAGCTATCATTACTGTCCCAGCATATTTCAATGATGCACAAAGAAAAGCTACAAAAGATGCTGGTGCTATCGCAGGTCTTGATGTAAAAAGAATTATAAATGAGCCTACAGCAGCAGCACTTGCATACGGATTCAATACAAAGAAGAATGAAAAGATAGTGGTCTACGATTTTGGTGGTGGAACATTCGATGTATCTGTCCTTGAGGTATCAGATGATGTTATAGAAGTTAAATCTACAGATGGAGATTCTCATATGGGAGGTCGTGATATAGATCAGAAAATAATAAATTGGCTTGCAGATGGTTTCAAAACTAGAACTGGTATAGATATATCTAAAGATCCACTTGCATTACAGCGTCTCGATGAAGCTGCAGAAAAAGCAAAAATAGAACTTTCTACAACACCAGAAACAGAGATAAATATTCCATTTATAACAAGTGGTGCCAATGGCCCTGAGCACTTGGTAGAGAAGATGACTCGTGCAACTCTAGAATCTATCGCAGAGGAATATATAAATCGCTCTATAGAGATCACAAAGCGTGCTATGGAAGCATCACCATTTAAGATGAGTGAAATAAATGAAATAATAATGGTTGGTGGTCAGACAAGAATGCCAAAAATAGTAGAAGAAGTTAAGAAATTATTTGGAGGTAAAGAACCAAATCGTTCTATTAACCCAGATGAAGTAGTAGCTCTCGGTGCTGCTGTTCAAGCTGGAGTTCTACAAGGAGATGTAAAAGATGTATTACTTCTTGATGTTATTCCACTTTCACTCGGTATAGAGACCTTAGGAGGAGTAGCCACAAAGCTCGTAGAGAGGAATACTACAATTCCATCTTCTAAATCACAAGTATTCTCAACAGCAGCAGATAATCAGACAAGTGTAGAGATACACATTACTCAAGGTGAGCGTCCTATGGCATCTGACAATAAATCTCTCGGTAGATTTGTACTTGAAGGTATACCACCAGCACCAAGAGGTATTCCACAAGTAGAAGTTACTTTCGATGTGGATGCAAACGGAATACTTAATGTAAAGGCTAAAGATAAGGCTTCCGGTAAAGAACAATCTATAAGAATAGAAGCTTCTTCTGGTCTTACAGATCAAGATATAAAGAAGATGCAACAAGATGCAGAACTTCACGCTGAAGAAGATGCAAAGAAGAAAGAGCTTGTAGATGAGAAGAATAGTGCCGAGATGATGATCTTCTCTGCTGAAAAATCATTGAAAGAATATGGTGATAAGATAGAAAGTAGTCTAAAAGAAAGCGTAGAATCTAAAATAGCAGAAGTGAAAAAAGTAAAAGAAGGGACAGATTTACAAGCTATAAAAACATCACTTGAATCTCTATCTACAGAAATGTCAAAAATAGGAGAAGCTATGAGTAAACAAGGTGATGCTCCAAAAGAAGGAAAGAATCCTACACCAGAAGCTCAAGAACCTGAAATAAAAGATGCAGAAGTAAAAGAAGAGGGAAAGTAATTTATTATTATAAAATTTTTAAATAGATCTTTTTGAAATGCACGGATATTTTTCTACTGAAAAATTCCTCGTGCTCGGCTCGACAGTCTCGCAAGGCATTTCTCAAAGACTATTTAAAAATTTTATGGTATCTTATAATCATGTCAAAAGATTATTACGAAACATTGGGGGTAAAAAAAGATGCTTCAAAAGAGGAAATTAAAAAAGCATTTCACAAACTAGCGCATACTCATCACCCAGATAAGAATAATGGTGATGATAAGAAATTTAAAGAGATAAATGAAGCTTATCAAGTTCTTTCTGATGATAAAAAAAGATCTTCTTACGATCAATTTGGTTCTGCTGATGGACCTTCTGGATTTGGAGGACAAGGATACGGTGGAGGTCAGGGTGGATTTGGAGGATTTGATTTCTCTGGTTTTCAAAATGGACAAGGTTTTGATATGGGTGATCTAGGGGATATTTTTGGAGATATTTTTGGTGGAGGGAGACGAAGACAGAGTACTAGAAAAGGTAGAGATCTAGAAGTTTCTATAGATTTAAACTTTGAAGAAAGTATTTTTGGTGTTAAAAAGAAAATAAAATTAAATAAACAATCTATTTGTGATACATGTGGTGGTACAGGAGGAAAACCCGGAACAAAGATGGATACTTGTAAGATTTGTAATGGGCAAGGACAGGTTCGTGAAATCAAGAGATCTATTCTTGGAAATTTTTCAAGTGTAAAAATGTGTGATAATTGTTCTGGTTCTGGGAAGATCCCTAGCTCTAAATGTAGTGATTGTGCAGGTCATGGTCTAAAAAAACAAGAGAAGGAAATAGAAATAGATATTCCAGCTGGTATAAATATAGGTGAAATGATAAGAATGCAAGGTATGGGTGAGGCTATAAAAGGTGGAAATTCTGGAGATTTATATATAAAGATGAATATAAAAAAGCACAATCTTTATAAAAGAGATAACCTTAATCTTTTGATGGATCTAGAAATAAAATTGACAGATGCACTACTCGGCATGAACTACAAATTAAAAACATTAGAAGGAGATGTGCTCGATGTAAAGATACCAGAAGGTATCAATCATAATGAAATGTTACGAGTTCGTGGTAGGGGTGTACCCTCAGGAAGAGGTAGAGGTGATATAATAATTCATATTAAAATTAAAATGCCTACAAAAATTGGTAGGACATCTAAAGAGTTAATTGAAAAATTAAAACAAGAAGGTCTTTAGTCTTTACAAATTTGATATTTTTGGTACAATTATTACTATTATTATTTATTACAGGTAAATTGCAATTACTTGATATAAAGAGATGACTAAACGTTCTATCGCTTCACGAAAATTATGGAAGCTTGGTGTGAATGATTTCAATACGCAATATTTTGATTTCAATAAAGACGGGGATCTTATAGCAAAAGAAGGTAATAATATTTATAACATTCGTTATTTAACAGAAAAATTCGGGACATCACTCGAAATACTTTTCCCATATATTATTGAAGAAAGAATTGAGGATCTACTTGATCTTGCTTCTTCTATAATTAAGAAATTAAAATACCAAGGTAAATTCTTTTATCACTATCCAATGAAGTCAAACCAGACCAAGGAAGTGGTTCTTGCTATGGTAGGAGAAGGTGCAAATATAGAAACTGCGTCTTATAATGAACTTTATATAGTAAAAAAAATGCTAGAGCAACAATCTTTTAATGAAAAGATGAGGATTCTCTGTAATGGGCCTAAGACAGATAAATACATAAACCTGATAGATGAGCTTCAACATAGAGGACTAAAAGTTATTCCTATTATTGAAGGACCTACAGAACTTAAAACTTTTCAAAATTCTAAATATGATGTTGGTATAAGATTAGATATTCCTGTAAAATCAAAAGTTAATTGGAATAAACAAATAGATAGATTTGGTTTTAGTAGAAAGGAAATTTTGAAAATGTCTTCTTTTAAAAATCTGAAAGTTCTTCATTATCGTATAGGTAAGATAGAGAAGTTGTCTGATCTTATAGAGACTACAAAATATGCATTAAATGTTTTCTATAAACTTAAAGAAAAAAATCCATCTCTAGATACTATAGATATAGGAGGTGGTATGCCTATTCCTTTTGAAAGGAATAGAAAATATTCTGCAAATAAAGTATTGGAAAAACTTTTTGAACTTCTCAAAAAAGAATCTGAAAAGAGGGGAATGCCAAATCCAAATCTTATCTGTGAATGGGGAAGATATATGGTAGCTCCAGCTCAAATAACCGTATTTAAGGTTATAGATACTAAAAATATTTTAAATAAAGGTGTTGATGCGAAGAAATGGTATGTAATAGATGGATCTCTTATGAATGATCTTGTAGATACTTGGGCCATAAATCAAAAATGGTTTGTCTCTCCTGTAAACAATAAACTCGATGGTAAATTAAATGATGTATGGATATCAGGGTCTTCTTGTGATTCTGATGATATATATACAGGTATAGATGAATCTATAACACTCCCAGACTATACCTATGATACCAATGATCCTTTCTATGTAGTATTCTTTGATACTGGCGCATATCAGGATGCTCTAGCATCACACCACTGTATGCTCTCATCTCCCATAAAGATAATAGCTGAAAATGGCCACATCGTCGTCGCTCGTAAGCGCGAATCTCCAGAAGATGTAGGAAGAGAATTTGGATGGTAAAATAGAAAATAAATACAAAAAAAATATTCTCAAGCGAACCCTTACGCAGGCCGACCGGGCCGAGTATGAGCAAAAAATTCAGCAGAATTTTATTGTGTGGGTGAGTCTGAGAATTTTTTTATGGAGTATTTATTTAATAAACCCTTCCTTAACTAGAAGCTCGGCATTTAGTATTCCTCCACCTGCAGCACCACGAACTGTGTTATGTGAGAGTGCGACAAACTTATAGTCAAAAATATTACAATCACGAAGGCGTCCTATTGTGACAGTCATACCCTTATCTACATTTCTATCTTTTTTAGGTTGAGGACGATTCTCTTCTTCTTTGTAAATTATTGGATTTATTGGAGCGAAGGGAAGTTTGTATTCTTGTGGTAATGATGTAAAGTTTGTCCAGATTTTAATTATCTCTTCTTTTGTAGGTTTTTTATCTTTAAATAGTATGTTTACTGTTGCAAGATGTCCGTCTGATACTGGTACACGAGTGCAAGTAGAAGAAACTTTCAAATCTTTATTTTTTATAAATTTACCATCTTTGATATCTCCTAGTATTTTAAGCGGTTCTTCTTCTGTTTTCTCTTCTTCTCCACCAATAAAAGGAACTACATTATCTATCATATCAAGAGATGGAACCCCAGGATAACCAGCACCAGATACAGCTTGGAGGGTAGTGATGATTATCTTTTTCACTGGGTAGCCAGCTTTTCCTAGTGCGTATATAGGAGTAAGGTAACTCTGCAAGCTACAATTGGGTTTAACTACTATAAAACCTTTGTCCCAGCCGTGATTCTTTTGTTGTGTTTTTAGTATTTTTAAATGATCGCTATTTATCTCAGGGATAAGCATTGGCACATCATCTACTTTTCTGTTGGCTGATGCATTTGACACTACAGGGATTCCAGCACCTGCATACTTTTCTTCCATTTCTTTTATGAGTTGCTTATCACTAAGCTCAAATGCAGAGAATACAAAATCACATTTTTTAGAAGCTTTTGCAACATCGGCAACATCTTCTACTATTAGATTGGCTACATTTTTAGGGATAGGTGTTACCATCTGCCATCTATTTGCTACAGATGTAGCATAGGTGACACCAGCTGAATTTGCTGATGCTGCTACATATACCACATTAAACCAAGGATGATTCTCGAGTAATTTTATATAATTTTGTCCTACCATACCTGTCGCACCCAATATTCCTACTTTTATTTTTTTTGCCATATATTTATTTTTTTTTGAATAAATAAAATAGTCTTTGAGAAATGACTTACGGAGGCCGACGGGCCGAGTACGAGCAAAATTTTCAGTAGAAAATTATTGTGTGCATTTCGAGAAGAGCTATTTTATGATTTCAAAAAACTATTTTAATTTCACTTTTATCTAATAAATTTCTTATAAATAACTTTCATTATTTTATTTATATCATCTGTCTTGATGATAGCCTCCATTCTATAACAATTCTCATAATAAAATGCACTTATAAGTAATTCGGTATTATTTTTAACTAGCAAGTCATTGAAATTACTTACATCTTTAGCATCAAACCACCCGACTAAGAATATCATACTAGCTTTTGTAACTTCTATCTCTTCTGTTTTAATTCTTATCTCTTCACATACTTTGTCCAATTGACCATTTTTATTATCGGTGACTATCTGTATACTATATCTAGTATTACTTATAAGAGTCATTTCTACTTTGTATTTATTAAATATTTCACATACTATAGACAATAATTCATTTAGTTTTTTTGATTCATCTGTAATTAAAATAAAATTTAAATCTTTTTTTACACTGACTATCTTAGCACCTTTTTCCATCTTCTTTATATCTCCAATTTGGGTTTTTAATTTTGGATTTGCGACTGAAGATATCTCTATAGGGGTTTTGTGTATTTTTACATACTGTATCGCCTTATCGTGGATTATTTTTCCAGCTTCTTCTGCTTCAAAATAATTTATAAAAGGAATAGTTTTGGCATTTTTGATGATCTTAGGATCAGCAGAGAGTACCCCACCTACATCTTTCCAAAGGATTATCTTTTCTGTATGAAGTGATGCTCCCACAAAACAAGCTGTAGTATCTGTACCACCTCTACCTAGTGTTGTGATCTCTCCTTTTGTGGTTAAACCTGTAAATCCTGGAATTACTATTATCTCATTTATATTTTTTATTTTATCTTTTATATTTTTTTCAGAGATAGGGTAGTCTATATTTGCATTTTTAAAATTGTCATCTGTTATTATTGGAATTTCTTCAGCGAGTAACTTCTTTGTTTTTAGATTTGATCCATTTAGATAGTGAGTGAATATGATAGCAGATAGCTTCTCCCCATAAGAGACGAGTTCGTCCTCTGTCTTATTTGTAATATTTTTAGTTTTAAATAAATTTTCTTTAAGTTTTGATAGTGTCTCTGCGATTTCTACTCTAGCTTTTTCTTGATATTCTTTTGGTATTCCGATGTCACCAATTATTTGATTATGTTTTTTTTCTATTTTTAATATAAAAGATTCAATAATATCTCTAGTGTTATTTTCTTTTATACCAGATAAAAAGTTCAATATTTCGTCCGTAACTTTTGGCATAGCAGATACGACGGCTATCGACTGGTAACTCTTTTTATTTTGCTCAATTAACCTCTTTTTAATAAAAGGGATTAGATCTCTCGTAAGAATGCCACCACCAAATTTATTTACTATGATTTTTGTAGACATTTGTATATTATTTATTCTGATAAATATATAGTAATTTTATATTATTTAATCTAAAAATCAAGCAATATCAAACTCACCCCACAGGGCTTTTTATTTTGGGTGATTTATAGTAAAATTATATTGTTTATTATTATATTTATTAACAATTCGCTTCATTAAAATAGCTTTTTAAAATTTAGAAACTATTTTAATTATGCTTTAAATAAAAATGTCAAAAATACTTGTTATAGGGGCTGGGAATGTAGGTAGTGTGGGTCTTCATAAAATGGCTCAATATCCTAAGATTTTTAGTGAGATTCATGTTGTGGGAAGAACACTATCAAAACTAGAATCTGTAAGAGACAGTGTTTTAAAAAAGTCTAAAGGTAAAGTGGATTTAAAGCTTCATATTTCAGATGTTGGTAAAGATAAAAATTTCTTTAATCTTTTAAATGAAATTAAACCAGATTTAGTGATAAATTGGGGAAGTCCTTATGATAACTTGGTAGTGATGGATGCTTGCTTAGAATATGGAGTAAGGTATATCGATACTGCTTGTTATGAACATCCAGAGCATTACGGATTCTCTTATGAGAAACAACTCGCAAAAGATAAAGCTTTCAAAGATAAGGGCTTGCTTGCTATTGTTGGAGCTGGATTTGATCCTGGGGTTTCAAATATTTATTCTGCTTATGCTCGTGATTATATTTTCGACCAGATAGACACTATCGACATTCTTGACTGTAATGGCGGCTCGAAAGATGAAAGTATTAAATTTGCTCCAAATTTTGACCCAGAGATAAATCTTCGTGAACTTATACTTCCTATAAAATATTGGAAAGATGGTAAATGGCAAGAGAAAGGAAAACTTATAGATGAAAATGCACCATTCTTTGAATTCAATTTTCCAGAAGCGGGGAAGTTCACTCCTTATCTTATGTATCATGAAGAGTTGGAGACTATACCAACTCATATAAAAGGATTAAAGAGGATTCGTTTCTGGATGACATTCTCAAAAAATTATCTTACTTATTTGCGTGTGCTTTATAATGTCGGACTTACTCGTATCGATCCTGTGAAATATGATGGAAAAGATGTAGTTCCAGTTAAATTCTTGAAAGAAATATTACCAAAAGGAAAAGATTTCAATAGTAGTTATGTCGGTAAGACAAATATAGGAAATATTATAACTGGAAAGAAAAACAAGAAGAATAAATATGTCTATATTTATAATGTTTGCGACCACAAAGAAGCATTTAAGGAAACAAATGGTAATGCTATTGGTTATACGACAGCTATACCTACTGTTACAGTTGCGAAGCTTGTACTCGAAGGTAAATGGGGTGGAATCGGTGTGAAAAATACAGAAGATGAATCATTTGATTCAAAAATCTTTATCGATGAAATGGCTAAAGTAGGACTCACTACTGTTATTAAGAATTTAAAAGATATACCAAAAGAGCTTAAAAAGAATTATTAATTTAATAAAAATAAGATGTCAAAACAATGCGGTGAGCCATTTGTAGAACCTTGGATAAATGAAGAGGGTTGGAATATGAAAGATTTTGGAAAAATAGAGACTCCGTCTTATGTCGTTTCTTTACTTCACCTAGAAAAGAATTTGGAAATTTTAAATAATGTACAAAAAGAAACAGGTGTAAAAATCTTGATGGCTCTTAAGAGTTTCTCTATGTTTTCTACTTTTAGATTGGCTAATAAATATTTATCTGGAAGTGAAGCAAGTTCTGTAAATGAAGCAAGACTTGGATATGAAGAATTTGGGAAAGAGGTTCATACTTTCTCTCCATCTTATACAGATGAAAATATAAAAGATTATATTAAATATTCTGATCATTTAGTTTTCAATTCTTTCTCACAATGGAATCATTTTAAAAACATAATAAAGAAGTCTAAGAAAAAAATATCATGTGGTATTCGTGTAAATCTAGAACATAGTGAATCAGATGTAGAGATGTATGATCCATCACGACCATATTCTCAATTTGGAGTCACTAGAGCAAACCTCGAAGAAGATAATCTAGACAGCATAGAAGGACTTCATTTTCACAATCTTTGTGAACTTAATGCGGATGCATTAGAAAGGTCTTTAAAAGTTTTTGAAGAAAAATTTGGCAAATTCCTTGATAAAATGAAATGGGTGAACTTTGGTGGAGGACATCATATTACAAGAGATGATTATGATTTAAATTTACTTAAAAAAATAATAAAAGATTTTAAAATTAAATATCCTCACTTGGAAGTGTATCTTGAGCCTGGGGAGGCCATAGCCCTTAATGCAGGGGTCCTAGTCGGAAGTGTGATAGATATTAAAGAAAATGGTAAAAACATTGCGGTTTTAGATATATCTCCGACTTGTCATATGCCAGATGTTATAGAGATGCCCTACAAACCTACTATATTAGGAGTAAAGATGGATGAAGGAGAAGAGGTAAATATTTATAATTTAGTAGGGCCTTCTTGTCTTACTGGAGATGTGATAGGGGATTATTCTTTTCCTAAAAAATTAAAAATAGGAGATAGGGTTGTATTTATGAATATGGCTATATATACGATGGTGAAGAATAATACATTTAATGGTATAAACCTTCCCAATATTGCTTTAATGGATAAAAAAGGTAAAATTAAAATCATAAAGAAATTTGGTTACAAAGATTTTAAAAATAGATTGTCGTAAGGCTTCATTAAATTATATTATGGAAAATAAAAAAATTTTAGAAGAAAAAATAAAAAATTTTAACCCCAACGAAAATGGCCTATTTGATCACGGTATTTTTGGTTTACCATTTAACATAGAAGAATCAGAATTAGTGCTGGTCCCTGTTCCTTGGGAGGCGACTGTTTCTTATGGAAGTGGGGCATCAAAAGGTCCAAAAGCAATACTTGATGCATCTCAACAAATAGATCTATATGATTCTATATATCAAAATGGTTGGAAAAGGGGGATTGCTATGTTGGATATCCCTACAGACATGTATTATGAAAATATGAAAGTTTGCAAAAAAACTACTGATTATTTAAATGGATATTTGAATAATGATAAAGATGAAAAATTATTAGAAGAGATAAATCTTGATTGTTTAAATTTAAATAAAAGAATAGAAGATCTTACAGATAATCTATTGAAAGATGATAAGATTGTTGGAATAGTAGGAGGGGACCATAGCTCTCCTTTTGGATATTTTAAATCTCTTGCAAAAAAATACAAAGATTATGGAATACTTCATATAGATGCCCACTCAGACCTTAGATGTGCATACGAAGGATTTAATGATTCACATGCATCTATTTTTTATAATGTTTTATCAATACCAAATATTTCAAAATTAGTACAAGTCGGTATAAGAGATATAAGTGAAGAAGAAATAAATACAATAAAATCTGAAAAGGGTAGAGTTGTCTTGTATACAGATTATGAAATTAAGAATGATATATATAAAGGAAAAACTTGGAGTAAAAAATGTGACGAAATAATTAAAAATTTACCTAAAAATGTCTATATTTCTTTTGATATAGATGGGCTTGAGCCTTCACTTTGCCCAAATACGGGTACTCCAGTACCTGGAGGATTTAAAATAGAAGAGATAACTTTTTTACTTGAAAAGATAATTATTTCTGGAAGAAAAATAATTGGATTTGATCTTTGTGAGATAGGAAAAGGTGAATGGGATGGTAATGTTGGAGCTCGTGTATTATATAAACTTTGTATGCTTACACTAAAAAGTCAAAAATAAATTTACCCCCTCCAGATAGGGGCTCAACCCCTATCTGGGAGAATATTGGAAAAAATGTGATATAATATACTTATGAATTGGTTTTTAATTGCGCTTGGAGCACCTATACTTTGGGGAATTGTAAATATTTTTGATAATTATCTTGTTGCAAATTTTTCACAAAAAGAAAAAGAGCGTAGTTCTGGTGGTTTAGCTCTTTTTTCTAGTCTGATAGGTATATTTATTGCTTTTTTTATATTTTTATTTACTCCTTCTATTTTTAGTATCTCTATTTTAGATAAAATACTTTTATTTATTACAGGAGGTTTGACTATTGTTTGGATTTTATTTTATCTTTATGCTCTTGAGCTAGAGGATGTATCTTCTATAGTTCCTTGGTTTTTAACTATCCCTATTTTTGGTTATATTTTTGGTTATATTTTTCTTGGAGAGAATCTTACAACTTTTCAGATTATAGGTTCTATTATTGTTTTATTCGGTTCAATTATTATATCTATTGATTTTAAAGAAGAGAAAAGAAAGATAAAACATAAGCCAGTTTTGTATATGATCTGTGCTTCACTTGCTGCAGCTCTATCTGGTGTTATTTTCAAGTATGTAACAATAGAAGGGAATTTTTGGGTTTCTTCTTTTTGGGAATATTTTGGTCTTGGTGTTATAGGTTTAATTATTTATTTCTTTATTCCTAAATATCGTCATGAGTTTAACTATATGAATAGAACTGGAGGAAAGAAAATATTTATAGTAAATATCGTAAGTGAACTCATGAGTATATCGGGGAATTTACTTACAAACTTAGCCATCTTACTTGCCCCTATAACTATGGTTTATCTTGTGAGTAGCTTTCAACCAGCTATAGTTCTCTTCCTTAGTATCATCGGGACAAAATTTTTTCCTCATATTATAAAAGAAAATATTTCTAAAAAAGTTTTAATTCCTAAAATGATCGCAATAGGCATTATGATTGTAGGTAGCGTGTTATTATTTATTTAGAAAATGTGATATAATAAATAGTATGGAAATGGAGGAGCAAAAGAAGCATAATATATTTTTATACCTTTTACTTGGTGGAGTTATTATTTCTATTGCTTGTTCTTTTTATTTTTTCTATCTTAAAAAAGATTTTGATTTTATAGTAGAGGTGGCTTGTGACCCTACAAAAGAGGAATGTATTCAGCGTGATTGTACCAATCCTGATGATTGCCCACCAAATGGATTGTCTGATTTTAAAAGATATACATTGAATGCTAATGATTTCAAGTATTGTGAAAATGAAGATTGCTCATTATTTTGTAAAGATAATGAAAAATGCACTCAAATAGAATGTACTCCAGATGAAGAGATGGGGGAAACTTGCTCGGTGGTTGAAATAGAAAATCAAATAGAGGAAAATACAGAAGAAGTATTACCAATAGAAGATGATATAAACAAAGAAGAATAATATGGATGAAGTTATTGATTACGATAAAATAATGTCTGACAAAAAATCATTCTATAAAATGGTCTATACTCCATTGTCTGAAGCGATTAAAATTTTAGAAGAAAGACAAAAAGATCCTAATCTGATAATAAAAATTGAAAAACTTTTAAATAATGATATACCGGAACCTTTAAAAAAAATTGATAAATATGCGATAAATGGTAAACAAGTTGCTACACCCAATTTTGATGTTAGATGGTTTTTAAATATCATAAAAGATTATAATTTAAAACCGTTTTTTTATGAATTTTATTCCGATAAGTTTACTTCCAAAAATTATTTTAAACATTCACTGTGTCAATTATTGATTCATAAAAATGAGAATAATAAAAAAGGTGAGTATTTAGAAGAAAAAATTACAATTGTTGACTTTAATAAATATGATGGAAAATTATTTAAAGAAATAAAAACATTAAATGGTGAATCACTGATAGATTTTCATAGAAAACTTTTTAGTGTGTATGATTATAAAATAGAGGATTTTATTTTTTACGATGGATCTCCTTGGTTGGAAAGAAATGGTGGTTCAGCGAGTAGTTTTTATGAAAAAGATTTATTGTTGTATGTATGTCATGGTATTTTATTTGAAAATTTTTTATTAACAGAGGAAGATAGTAATTTTACAAAAAATATTTTTTTACCAGCATTTATAAAAGCTCATAAATTATCAGGATTGAAACCATTGATAGTTCCAATTCCACCAATGGATCCTGATATAGAAGATGGTTCACATTGGTATACTTATGATGAAAAAATTAAAAATATAATTAATAAAATATGAATACATTAATAAATAGTTGCGAAGTATCATTTGAAATTATAAATTTATCATATTATTCTCATTTAATACCAATATTTTTTTCTTTATTTTTAGCCTTTTTGGTATATTTTAAAGCCCATAAAAATATACTTTCTAAAATATTTTTAGCTTTTTCTATATCTTTTTGTCTTTGGTTGATAGCTGATCTTTTAACTTGGGTTTCTAATGATTATTATTTAATATATTCTACTTGGTCACCAGTAGATCATATAGAGACAGTAATGTATATCATCGGTCTTTATTTTGTGCTCGTTTTTATTAATAAAAAAGATCTTTCCAGACTATCAAAATTTTTCTTATTTTTAGCTAGTTTATTCCCATTTTTAATAACTATCACAAAAAATTCTGTGCTTAGTTTTAATCATTCTCTTTGTGAAGCATCAAACAATGTATTGTTATTGGATTATAGATTTTTTATAGAAATTCTTGTTGTATTGATAATTCTTATTAATATTATTAAATTAATTTTTAATAATATAGAGATTAACAAGAAATCATCGTTGTTTATTCTGTCTTCTATGTTTCTATTTTTGACAGTATTTGGAGTTACTTCATACTTATCAGCTATAACTGTTTATTATGAACTCAATCTATACGCATTATTTGTAATACCAGTATTTTTGATGGCTATTACTTATAGTATATTTAGTTTAGATATTTTTAATATAAAAATTGTGAGTACATATTTTATTGTTTTTGGATTAATTATACTAAATGCTTCACAACTTATATTTATTACAAGTACAACAAATATATTATTAACATTATTAACAATAATATTGTCTATTATTTTAAGTATTATTTTATTTAAAAATCTTAAAAAAGAATCAGATCAGAGGGTAAAAATTGAAAAACTATCTAAAGATTTAGAGCAATCAAGATGGAAGATTGAGAAAACAAATTTGGATCTTGAAATCGCAAATGACAAACTTAAGGGATTAGATAAATTAAAAACTGAGTTTGTATCACTCGCATCTCATCAGCTTCGCAGTCCACTCACAGCAATAAAAGGTTATACTTCTATGCTTCTTGAGGGTGATTATGGTGAGATAAATAAAGAAGCAAAAGAGACTATTGAGAGGGTAATGCAATCTAGTAATAATCTTACTTTAGTTGTAGAAGATCTACTCAATGTTTCAAAAATAGAATCTGGTGGAATGAAATATGAGATAATTAAATTTGATTTTAGTGATCTAGTTAGAGATACAGTAAAAGATCTATCTATTACTGCAGAAAAAAGAGGATTGAAACTCACATCATCTATACCAGATGATCAAAAATATTTTGTAAATGGTGATAAAGAGAAGCTCAGACAAATACTTATAAATTTGATAGATAATTCCATTAAATATACAAAAGAGGGTAGTATAGTGACTTCTTTGGTTGAAAAAAGTGGTAAAATAATTCTTTCTATAAAAGATACAGGTGTGGGTATAAGTAAAGAAGCAATAAAAGGATTATTCCAAAAATTCTCTCGTGGAGATGGGGCAAAGCTTAATAGCTCTGGTTCAGGACTTGGACTATATCTTGTAAAAGAAATTGTAGAAGCACATAAAGGACGCGTCTGGATAGAATCCGAAGGAATTGGTAAGGGTTCTACATTCTTTGTAGAATTAGATGAAGTAAAATAAAAATTTTAAATAAAAATCACTAGATTTTAATCTAGTGATTTTTATTTTATTTTTTATAAATTTTTGAACTCAAATCTCCATCTTTTACTTCATAACCTAAAGAATTTATCTTATCTCTAAGTTCGTCACTTTTTTGCCAATCTTTATCTTTTCTTGCCTCATCTCTTTCTTTTACCAAATCCTTTATTTCTTCTGGAATAATTTCCTCTTTTATTTCTGGTAATTTAAAACCAAAAATATTATCAAAATCTAGGATTGTAGCTTTTTTATCTTCATTTGAGATATTGTTATCTTTTAATAGTTCCCAGAGTATAGCTACTGCTTTTGGAGTATCTAGGTTGTTATCCATAGCTTCAATCATTTTTTCTTTATAAAAATTACTAATTTCTCCTATATTTTCAGGAAGATTTAAATAGAATTCTCGTAAACGATTAAGGGCTGTCTCACAACCCATTACAGTCTCAATCGTAAAATTGGTTTTAGTACCGTATTGTGAAGTGTATATCCAATAACGAAAAGCAATGGGATCTATATTTTTATTGATTAGATCTTCTAGTGTATAGAAATTACCAAGAGATTTTGACATCTTTTGTCCATCTACAAGTAAATGCTCATTGTGCAAGAAATAATTTGCAAAAGTTTTACCACTTGCACACTCAGACTGAGCTATCTCGTTCTCATGATGGGGAAATATATTATCTACTCCTCCTGTATGTATATCGAAAGTCTCTCCAAGTAGTGCACGGCTCATTGCAGAGCATTCTATATGCCACCCTGGGCGACCCTTACCTAAAGAAGTCTCCCAAAATACATCTCCATCTTTCTTATCCCATGCTTTCCATAGTGCAAAGTCTTGCGCATTATCTTTCTCATATTCATCACCATTTAGTCTTCCTTTTGCATTTTCAAGTAGAGTAGAGATATCAAGACCCGAGAGTTTGCCGTATTCTTTGTCTTTTTTTATATCAAAATATACAGAACCATCTTCGCTCTTATATGCAAAACCTTTTTCTAGTAGCTTCTCTATCATTCTTACCATCTCTTCTATGTAGTCTGTCGCTCTTGGGTAGCTATTTGCAGGTAATATATTGAGAAGGTCTCTATCTTTAAAGAATCCTTCTGTGTAAAAAGATGTGAATTCTTTTAAACTTTTATTTTGAGCTTGTGAATCACGAATAGTCTTGTCATCTATGTCTGTAATATTCATAATATGGTTAACATGGTAACCTTTATAAGATAAATATCTTTTTAAGATATCACCAAAAATATATGCTCTATAATTGCCTATGTGTGGATAGTTGTATACAGTGGGGCCACAAGTATAAAGGCCAACACTATCTTTTTCTATTGTTTTAAATTCTTCTTTTTCTTTTCTTAGTGTATTAAATAATTTTAGAGCCATATAAATATAATTGATAAGATTATTAATATAATAATGAAGAACTTTAGCTTTTTTATCTTTTTATTACTTTTTAAAATTTGATTTTTAAGAGTTTTTATCTTTTCTTCTTTTTCTTTTATTTCTAAATCATCATAGATAAATAAATTCTCAAGTAAGTGAATAAATAATAATTTGTTTGTATATATTTTTTTATCTCCTATGATATCTAGCTCCATTTTTTGTGAAAAAGAAGTGATCATTTGGAGTGGTTTTTCGTGTATAGATAGTATTATCTTGTCATTGACAAAGAAGACTATTTTACCTTTGATGGATAGGTATATAAAATCATCATTTATATCAAAAATATTTTCATTCTCTTTATTATTTATTTTTTCTTTAATAAAAGATGGTATAGGATATCCTTCTATAATATGGTTTATTTCCTCTTCCTTAGGGGATTCTAGATCAACCCAATTGAGCTCTTTATGATTATATTTTGATATCATTAGGTTATTATACCTTTTCACTTGCATTTTTGCCAACTTTTGTGTAATATATATCTTATCTAAAGAAATGCGTTATTTAAGGGTTTCTTTAGATAAAATAATTATGGCTAAAACAACAAAAACTACAAAAAAGACTGACGGAGAAAATAAAGAATTCGCTGTTATTTTAACAGGTGGAAAGCAATATAAAGTTGCTGTCGGAGATGTATTAAAAGTAGAAAAGCTTGAAGGAGATTTTAAGCTTGGTGATAAGATAGTTTTTGATAAGGTTTTACTTGTAGATAATGGTACAGATACAACTCTAGGAACACCATATATCACAGGTGCAAAAGTAGAATCACTTTTCCAAAAAGCAGGTAAGGGTAAAACAGTAAGTGTAGTCAAATACAAACAAAAGAGTAGGTACCTAAAAAGAAACGGACACAGACAACCATTCATAGAAGTCAAAATTTCTTCAATCAAATAATAAAACTAAAAATCACCCAGTAATGGGTGATTTTTTATTATGATCTATTTTTGAGAGCGTTCTTTATTGTCTCTCCGTCTGAGTACTCGAGCTCTGTGCCAGTAGAGAGTCCGCGGCCGAGAGATACAATTTTAAATTTATATTTATCTTGTAATCTAGTCATCATCTCCCTTAGATACATATCTGTATGTTCTCCTTGAGGATTCAGTGACAATGCTATAATAACTTCACTTAATTTATTTTCTTTTACTTGTTTTTCTATATTACTGATCAATTCTTTAATACGGACATAGTTTGGAGTGTCTTTGCTGACTATAGGCACAAGCCCACCCAAGATAAAATACATTCCGTTATAATTCCTACTCTTTTTTATATTTTCATAATCCGCATCTTTCTCTACTATGAGAAGGGAAGTCTTATTTGTTTTCGGATTACTACATACATCACAAAGCTCATCTTGTTTTGATTGAAAGAATAGGAAACAAGAAGGGCACTGGTGAATACTATTTTTGATATCCAATATCTTATCTCCAAGTTCTTTTACATAAGTAGGATTCTTGTGAAGTAGGAAATACACAAAACGCTTGGCTTGTCGTTCTCCAATCCCTGGGAATTCTTTAAAATGTTCTGTAAGTTTTTCTATTGGGTTTTCCATTGTATTTTAATGCGAAACAAATTATTTTATGAAAAAATGTCTGGCCGAGCTTCTATCCCCTAAGGAGAATTATAGGCGAGGAGATCCGAGGACTTTTTCAGAATATAATTTGTGAAGCATGTATTTATCTAAAATCCATCTATCTCTGTACCACCCGATGAACCATAATTATTTGTATCTTTCTTATCTATACTCATAAATGTTGTAGACTTCTCATCGAAGTAAAGATCTACCTTACCGACTGGACCATTTCTGTGCTTTTCTATGAGAATCTCTGCTATATTTGTCTTTTCACTTTCATCTTTACCTTTATCTTCACGGTGTATGAACATTACAATATCGGCATCCTGCTCGATAGATCCTGAGTCACGAAGGTCAGAAAGACGAGGGCGGCCACCACGAGTCTCTACTGCACGAGAAAGCTGTGAGAGGGCAAGTACTGGTACGTCGAATTCTTTTGCAAGAGCCTTGAGAGAGCGAGATATTTCAGTAACTTGGTTTACCATATTGTCATAATTCTTTGATGTGGACATAAGCTGTAAGTAGTCGACAATTATGAGTCCTATACCATGCTCTGCTCTGATACGACGACAAACTGAACGCATACGAACGATAGAGTTACCAGCAAGATCATCTACAAATATTGGTGCCTTAGAAAGACTATCAAGAGAGTCTCGAATCTTTGCAAATTCACCTTCAGAAGATAGATTTCCAGTTCTTAGATTCCAAGCATTTACTTTTGATTGAGCAGCTAGGAGTCTGTCTACAAGTTGCTGTGTACTCATCTCAAGGGAGAATATGACTGTAGGAGTTCCATTGTTAAGTGCGGCTTGTCGAGCGATATCAAGAGCAAAAGTTGTCTTACCCATAGAAGGTCGGGCAGCAAGGATTATGAGGTCTGATTTTTGAAGACCAGAGAGATATTGATCAAGATCGTGGAACCCTGTAGGTACTCCTCGAAGCTCTCCTTTATTTTCATGAAGTTTTTCCAATCTTTCCCAGGCTTCAGGAAGACTATCCTTCAGAGACATAAATGCGTGGCCACCTGTATTATTGTTTATACCCATCATTTTTTTCTCGGCTTGGTCTAGAATTTCAAAAACATCTTCAACCTCATCTGTAAAGCCAAGCTCAGAAATATAATCTCCAGCTTCAATTATTTTTCTCAACATATGTTTTTTACTAACAATGTCAGAATAATATTTTATGTTTGTAGAAGAGGGAACAGAATTTGTAAGTTCACTGAGATAACTACTTCCTCCTATTTGCTCAAGCAATCCTTTTTCTTCAAGTTTGTGTGATACAGAGAGTATATCGATAGGTTCACCTCTACTTGAGAGTTCAAGCATTATTTTATAAACATTGGAATGTTTGCTTGCGTAAAAAGAATCGTGATTAATAATATCGTTGATCTCATGTATTGCACCTGGGCGAAGCATTATAGACCCGAGTATAGCTTTTTCAGAATCTACACTTTGTGGTGGAATACGAAGTTTTGTTTTTTTATCTGTCATAGGTCTATTCTACTTAAATTAAATATTATTGTAAAATCGACTTTTGGGATAAATATGTTCGTAAGATGTGCAAAACTATTTGTTTTTTGGTATTATATATATTATGTCAAAAGACTTAAAAATAATGCTTACAGGAGACCGTCCCACAGGTAGACTACATCTAGGTCATTTTGTAGGGTCTATACAAAATAGGGTTAAACTTCAAAATGAAGTAGATAAATCTTATTATATGATAGCCGATATTCAGGCTCTAACTTCAAATGCTGATAATCCAGAAAAAGTCAGAACCAATGTTCTTGAGGTAGTACTAGACAACTTAGCTTGCGGTGTTGATCCAAAAAAGACAAATATGTTTATTCAGTCAGAAGTTCCAGAGATAGCAGAACTCACAGTCTTATTTTTGAATCTAGTTACACTTGCAAGATTAAAAAGGAATCCTACAGTTAAAGATGAGATGAAAGATAAAGGTTATGGTGAAGATGTACCAGCTGGATTTTTAATGCATCCTATTTCTCAGGCAGCAGATATTTTATTTTGTAAGAGTACTATAGTGCCCGTAGGAGAAGATCAGAAGCCAATGATAGAACAGACAAATGAAATAGTAGATACATTTAATCGTTATTATGGAGAAACATTTAGTAGGGTTAAGCATCTAGTCGGAGACACACCTAGACTTATAGGTATAGATGGCAATTCTAAAATGGGTAAATCATTAAACAATGCGATTTATCTCTCTGATTCATTTGAAGAGATTTCAAAAAAAGTTATGAATATGTATACAGACCCAAATCATATTCACATAGAAGACAGGGGTAAAGTAGAGGGCAATGTAGTATTTACATATTTAGATATCTTTGATGAGAATAAATATGAATTAGAAGAACTAAAAAAACAATATAGAAATGGTGGATTGGGGGATGTTGTCATAAAGAAGAGACTGATAAATATACTTGAAAATATAATAAATCCTATTCGAACAAAAAGAGAAGAACTATCAAAGGATAAAGATTCTATAATGAAAATCCTTGAAGAGGGTACTAAAAATGCAAGGATAGTAGCTAGAGAGACAATGGCCGAAGTTAAAAAAGTAATGAAAATAAATTATTTTTAATATATGAAATACGTATTTGCTCTAATCCTTGTTACTTTAAATATTATAAATGTTCCTCTGAACTGGGTTTATAGTAAGGTCCAAAAATGGTATCTACCTATGTGGAAAAAAGATAAAGTTATTTATTTTGCCTTCGCTCCATTTTATTGGATACTTGTCGCTGTTACTTTTATCATCGGTTGGCCCTGTGAGAAATTAGCAAACTTAGTACATTAATTATTAATTAATATTAGTCGCCTACGCTAAAAGTTTCGGCGAGCCAAAGAAATATATGAAAGATAGAATATATATAAAAGATTTAAATAGTTTTATTGGGCAGGAAATAATGATCGCTGGCTGGGTAGATGTAAGACGCGATCAAGGTAAGATGATATTTTTAGATTTTCGTGATATGACTGGTAAAGTCCAAGGTGTTATTCTACCTAGTTATACAGATACACTAGAGGTAGGTAAAAAACTTCGAAGTGAATTTGCTGTTAAGATAAAAGGTAAAGTAAACAAAAGACCAGAAAGAAACATAAAAGAAGGAATTTTAAATGGAGATATTGAACTTGAAATACAGGAAATAAATATTCTAGCAGAAGCAGCACCTCTACCTTTTGATATATCTCTATCTGGATATAACCTAGAACTTACAACAGAACTTGATAATAGAGCTCTTGTCCTAAGACAACCAAAAATTCAAGCGATATTTAAGATAGAAGAAACTGTAATAGATTCATTCAGAGAATTTATGAAGCAAAATAAATTCTTTGAATTTCAAGCTCCAAGTATGGTTCCAGCAACAGCAGAAGGTGGGGCGGAAGTTTTCCAAATAGATTATTTTGGTAAAAAGGCATATCTTTCTCAATCACCTCAACTCTACAAACAAATAGTAATGTCCGCTTTTGAGAGATGTTTTTCTGTAAATAAAGTATTTCGTGCAGAACCATCATCAACAACAAGACACCTCACAGAGATAGTATCTCTCGATGCTGAGATGTCTTTTATTGATTCATGGCGAGATGTTCGTGATATGGCAGAAAGTACTGTTAAACATATTTTAAAACAAGTTGAAATAAAAAATGTTGAACATATAAAATTATTGGACGTAGAATTACCTGTAATGATAGATAAAACCCCAACACTTTCCTTAAGAGAAGTTCAACAAAAGATTTTTGAAGTATACGGGCGTGATGTCCGTGGAGAAAAAGATACAAATGCTCAAGATGAAAGAGAGATTTGTGAAATAATTAAAAAAGAAACAGGTTCAGATTTTGTGTTTATTTACGGATATCCAACAAGAAAAAAGCCTTTTTATGTTTACCCAAACCCAGATGAACCAGAATACAATGAAGGTATGGATCTTATCTGTCGTGGAGTAGAGTGGCTCTCAGGTGGAAGAAGAATAAATGAATATAAACAATTAGAAGAACATATTAAACTTTGGAATATGGATTCTGCAAAAGTAAAAATGTTTTTGGAGGCATTCAAATATGGTGTCCCACCAGAAGGAGGTTTTGCTTTTGGTGCAGAGAGAATCACAATGCAACTTCTTGGTCTTAAAAATGTTCGCGAAGCTTGTATGTTCCCAAGAGATATGAATAGAATAGATGAAAAATTAACAGATGAAGGTTATTAAAAATAATGGATAATGAAGATACAATAGATATTTACAAGGTTCGCATAGGTTCATTTGAGGGACCACTTGATTTACTACTTTCTCTTATAGAAGAGAGGAAACTTTTTGTAAATGAAATATCTCTTGCAGAAGTTACAAATGATTATATTGCTTATATAAAATCATTGAATGATGTATCAAATAGTAAACATATTGCAAATGTATCTTACTTTATCTTAATATCTGCAACTCTTATACTTATAAAATCAAAATCATTATTACCAAATCTTGAATTAACAGATGATGAAAATGATAAGATTGTAGATCTCGAACAAAGACTCAAATTATATAAAATAATAAAAGAAGCAAGTATCCTCATTAAAAATGATTTCGGTACAAAAATCATTTTTATGCCAAATGAACGTATCTGGAGTGAGCCTATCTTCTCTCCGGATCCACTCATCACAGTAAGTAATATGAAGGAATCCATCGTAGATGTCTTAAATCATATTCCTAAAAAGGCTGAGAAATTGCCCGATATAGAAGTTAAAAAAGTTATAAATATTGATGAGATAATAAATAGTTTAACAAGTAGAATAGAAAATACGATAAATGTATCCTTTAAGAAATTTACAGAAGGAAGTGGGGCCAAAACACAAGAAGAGGCAAAGGTTCATGTTATCATTTCATTCCTTGCGATGCTTGAATTGGTAAGAGAGGGTATAATAGATGTTATACAAAATAATTCTTTTGATGATATAGAGATAAATAAACAAATATTAACAAATAATTTAGAGTCCACCTCTGCAAATAGCATGAGTGAGACAATGTAATGATATGGAACTAGAATCAAAAATAGAAGGATTACTTTTTTATAAAGGAGAAGATGTAGAGATATCTAAACTCGCTGAGCTTTTGAAAGTAGAAGAAGGTGAGGTGGAAGAAGCTCTAAATAAACTAGAGATGTCTTTGTCGGGTCGCGGGCTTGTACTTGTTCGCAAAGATAGATCAGTAGTACTTGGTATTTCAAGTGAATTGAGTAGTGTTATCGAAGGAATCCGTAAGGATGAAATAACAAAAGAGCTTACAAAGTCATCCCTTGAGACATTGTCTATTATTTTATATAAAAATGGAGTTGCAAGAAGTGAGATAGATTATATTCGAGGTGTAAATTCTAGTTTTATAATTAGAAATCTAATAGTTAGAGGATTGATAGAAAAAAGAGTAGACAGTAAAGACAGCAGGAGGTTCTTATATTATCCGACATTTGAGAGTTTATCATTTATGGGTATATCCTCTATAGATCAATTACCAAATTATGCAGAGATAAAAGATCAATTACAAGAAGTAATCAAACAAGAAGAAAATAATGACTAATGATATAAAGATTTTCCTACCAGCTGTTATAAGTTTTATTGTGGGTATTTTACTCACACCAGTTGCTACGCATTATTTTTATAAATATAGAATGTGGCGTAGAGTTTCTAGGAATGAAAATATAGATTCTAAAAAAGTTGGTGAATTTGCAAAAATACATGATAGTAATGCGGAGATATCTACACCTCGCACAGGAGGAATGATCATCTGGGTATCTGTTATTCTGACAATCGCTATTGTTTGGATAATTGATTTAATTTTAGGAAGTAATGTAACATCTAAATTGGATTTTATTACTAGAAGTCAGACTATACTGCCACTATTTACACTGATAGTTGCTTCTCTTATTGGTCTTGGTGATGACTTTTTACAGATTTTTGGACGTGGTAAGTGGACTACAGATCCTATGATCCTAAGATATCTAAAGATTGGTATTATTTTATTGCTCGGATTTATTATTGGTTTATGGTTTTATACCAAACTTGGAATAAGTGATTTATATATACCTTGGTATGGTTTTGTAAGTTTAGGTTATTTATTTATACCATTTTTTATTTTAGTAATGCTCTCAATGTGGTCATCTAGTGTCATAGATGGTGTAGACGGACTCTCGGGTGGAGTTATGGCTTCTATATTTATGGCTTATACACTTATATCTTTCTTTAATAATCAGACAGATATAGCTACTTTATGTGCGGTTATTACAGGAGCGATTATCGCATTTTTATGGTTTAATATTCCTCCTGCTCGTTTTTATATGGGAGAGACTGGGATGATTGGACTCACTGTGACACTCTCTGTGATAGCATTTTTGACCGACACAGTACTGCTACTTCCTATTATTGCATTTCCTCTTTTTATCACTTCTCTTTCAAATGTTATACAAATATTATCTAGAAAATTTAGAAATGGTAAAAAAGTTTTTCTATTTGCTCCGCTACATCATCATTTTGAAGCTCTTGGTTGGTCTAAATACAAAGTAACTATGCGTTATTGGATCGTAGGTATAATGTCTTCAGTGGTGGGGGTTATATTATCTATCATAAATTAATAAATGAAAAAAAACAAAATAGATAAAATATTTTTAGGAATAGTTATAGCCCTTGTTATCATAGGGTTAGTTATTTTTACTTCTGCATCACTCGGAATGCTTGCTCGTAATCAGTCAGAGTGGAATAGTGTTATCAGGAGTCAATTTGTTTTTGGTTTTTTGGGCGGAATCATAGCTCTCTTTATTGGTTTTAAAATACCGTATAATTTTTTTAAAAAATATTCATTAATTATTTTTATCTTATCAATAATACTTACTGCTTTAGTTCTAATACCAGGAATAGGAAGGTCTCATGGTGGTGCGCAAAGATGGATAGATATAATGGGTTATTCTTTTCAGCCTGTAGAATTTTTAAAGATAGGTTTTGTGATTTATTTTTCAGCATGGCTTTCTTGGGCAAAAGGTAGAGTAAAAGACCCACTCTTTAGTATAGTCCCACTAATAATAATGCTTTCTCTAATAGGGTTTGTCTTATTAAAACAACCAGATACAAAAAGTCTAATACTTATGACTATCACTGCGGTTATAATGTTATTTATTTCTGGAACTAGATTAAAATATATATTGGGTCTTTTTGGTTTAGCTATTATTGGTTTTATTATTATGATTTATTTTAAACCATACCTACTTGATAGAGTAAACACATTTTTAAATCCAAATCAAAATACACAAAGTTCTTCTTATCAACTTCAGCAATCCTTGATCGCTATTGGTTCTGGTGGAATGACTGGTAGGGGGCTTGGGCAAAGTATTCAAAAATTTAATTATCTACCAGAACCTCAAGGGGATTCTATTTTTGCTGTAGTTGGGGAAGAGTTTGGTTTTTTTGGATGTGTAGCTCTTATAATTATATATTTAGCTTTTTTACTTCGTGGTTATCGCATTGCACTTCGTAATGCTCCAGATTCTTTTAGTAAATTACTTGTTATTGGTTTTGTTACTATGATAATAGCGCAATCATTTTTGAACATAACATCGTTTATAGGGGTTTTTCCTTTGACTGGTGTACCTCTTGTATTTATATCTCACGGTGGTACAGCACTTCTCTTATCCCTTGGTATTGTTGGTATTATTTTAAATATATCTAGATATCAAGGTAAGCCTACACTAGAAAAATAATAAAAAATAAGTTAGAATAGTATTGTATGAAAATATTACTTACAGGTGGTGGAACAGGTGGACATTTTTATCCTATTATTGCTATTGCTGAAAAAGTAATAGAAGTTGCCGACAAAGAAAAGATTATTGATCTAAAACTTTATTATATGTCAGATTCACCATATGATAGACATATGCTATTTGAGAATAATATTAGATTTGTTTTTGTACCCGCAGGAAAAATGAGAACTTATTTTTCTCTTAAGAATTTTTTTGATATTTTTAAAACTGCAAGTGGTGCATTCTTTGGATTTTTGAGCATGTTTTTTATTATGCCAGACGTAGTAATATCAAAAGGTGGATATGCTGCTTTTCCTGCAGTTTTTGCTGCTAAGTTATTAAAAATACCAGTAATTGTCCACGAGTCTGATTCATATCCAGGAAGACTCAATGTCTGGACATCAAAATTTGCTCAATATGTAGCAGTATCTTGGGCTGAAGCTGCTTCTTATCTACCAGAAGGAAAAACTGCGCTAACAGGACAACCAATCCGTAAAGAAATATTACATGGTGATAACAATGGAGCATATGATTTCTTTAAGCTCGACCCAAAACTACCAGTTATCCTTGTTATTGGTGGATCTCAAGGTGCAGAAATAATAAATGATATTATAGGAGATGTTTTACCTGAATTATTAGGAAAATATCAAATAATTCACCAAACAGGTAAAAATAATTTTGATACGGTTGTATATCGTGCAAAATTTGTAATGAAAGATAATGTAAATTATGCACATTATGTAGCAATTCCATATCTAAATAATCTATCTACACGTATGGCTGCTGGTATTGCATCACTTGTTATATCTCGTGCAGGGTCTGCTATATTTGAGATAGCTTCTTGGGGTATACCTTCTATTATTATTCCTATTACAAACTCAAACGGTAATCATCAAAGAAAAAATGCATACAATTACGCTAGGGTTGGTGCTTGTGAAGTCATAGAAGAGGGTAATCTTACTGCACATTTACTTATTTCTGAAGTAGATAAAATACTTTCTTCAAAACAAAAACTCGAAGATATGCAAAAAAACGCTTTAAATTTTGCACAACCACAAGCAGCTGAGAAAATAGCTAAATTAGCAATAAAAATAGGTATAAGTCACGAATCATAATATGGAAAATACAAACAAAAAAATTGTTACGCGTTTTGCACCGTCTCCTACAGGGTTTATGCATATTGGTGGAATTAGAACTGCACTTTATGCTTATTTATATGCAAAGAAAAATAATGGGACTTTCATTTTAAGAATAGAAGATACTGATAAAGCTCGCGAAGTTCCTGGTTCTATAGAGCATATTATTGAATCACTTAAATGGCTTGGTATAGATTGGGATGAAGGGCCAGATATAGGTGGACCAAATGCTCCATACAAGCAATCTGAAAGATTAGATTCATATAAAAAATACGCACAAATTCTTATTGATAAGGGTTTAGCTTATGCTGATCCTTACACAGAAGAAGAGGTTGAGGTTTTCCGTAATAAAGCAATAGAAGAAAAAAGACCTTTTCTTTATCGTGACCATAGACCAGAGAATCCACCAATTTGGGATGGTACAAAACCTCTTCGTTTAAAAATACAAGATATTAAATCTTACGAATGGGATGATCTCGCTCGTGGACATTTGAAAGCAGGACCAGAAGCACTTGATGATTTTATTCTCATAAAAGCCGATGGATATCCAACTTATAACTTCGCTCACATTATAGATGATTTAGAAATGGGGGTTACCCACATAATGCGTGGTGATGAATTTATATCTTCAACTCCTAAATTTTTAGCATTATACGATGCACTTGAAATAAAAAGACCCGAGTTTGTAATCCTTCCCCCTATTATGGGAGCTGATGGAAAGAAAAAATTAGGTAAAAGAGATGGAGCAAAAGATATTCTAGAGTATAGAAAAGAAGGATATTTACCAGAAGCTATGCTTAATTTCTTGGCTTTTATTGGTTGGAATCCTGGTAAAGATGAAAAAGAGATATTTACAAAAGAAGAACTTGTTGATGCTTTTGATATAAAGGGAATTCACATAAGTGGAGGAAAATTTAATGAAGAAAAATTAGATTGGATAAATAAAGAACACATCAAGTTGTTACCAGAAAATATTATAGAAAAAGAAATTTTTGGTTGGTTACCAAAAGAGTTACAGATTGATAAAATTATATCACTCATTATTGAAAGAATTTCAAAGTTTAGTGACATAAAAAATATGGTAGAAAATGGAGAACTTAAATATTTTTATGAAGAACCTGTATATCAAAAAGAAAAATTAATTTATAAAAATACTGAAATATCAAAAATTATTGAAATTTTAAAAGAGACTATTTCACATTTTAACAATATTGAAGAAAATAACTTTTCTAAAGAAAATATAAAAGAAATTCTTATGAATATAGCAAATGGTTTAGAAAATAGGGGGCAAATCCTTCATCCTATTCGTTTCGCATTATCTGGACTCGATAAATCACCTGATCCATTTATTTTATCTGATATTTTAGGTAAAAAAGAAACCATAAAAAGATTAGAGAATGCAATAAATATATTAAATATAGTATAATATAAACATAATGAAGAAAGTTATATTTATTACATTGTTTATAGTATTAGCTATTTTTATTTTTACTGGTTATTCTTATGCTCAAACAGTAAGTGATTTAAGAGATCAAATAGAAAATACAAACAATGAAATAGAGAAAATTAATAATGAAATTAAAAAATTATCTAATCAAATAGCAGCAACAGGGGAAGAAAAAAACAACTTAGCAAATGCTATTAAAGAACTAAATCTTACTAGGAATAAACTTTTAAAAGAAAAAGAGGGAATTGAAAAGAAGATTAAAGCAACCGGGTTAGTCATAGTAAGTCTAAATAGTGATATTGAAGAAAAACAAATATCTTTAAGAATAGCAAAAGATGCTCTTGTTAAATTGTTTAGAGATTTAAACCAAAAAGATAATTTTCTTTTAGTTGAGAGATTTTTGTCATTAGATAATTTTACTGATTTTAGTCGTGAGTATAATGATACACTCTCTTTAAACGAGAAGATAAGAAATACAATATTGGAAATATCTAATAAAAAAGAAGAATTATTAAATACAAAAACAGCAAAAGAAGATGAACAACAAAATTTAAATATTTTAAAAAACAACTTAATTCAAAAAGAAAAGGTTGTTGTAGTTACACAAAAAGAAAAAGATGCACTTTTGATTGCTACTAAAAATAAAGAAATAGAATATCAAAAAATGCTTGAGGAACAAAAAAAGAAGAAGGAAACATTTGAGAAATCACTAGAAGAGTATGAGGCTAAGCTTAAGTTTATATTAAACCCTAAACTTTTACCCAAGGAAGGATCTGGAGTACTTTCTTGGCCACTTAATTCTATATTAGTAACATCTCAGTATGGGAATAGATGTCTTGTGAATCTCTATGGTACTTGTAAGTTTCATTATGGAATAGATTTTAGGGCTGCTGTAGGTACACCTGTTTTTGCTATGGAGGACGGAGTAGTTGGTGGTACTGGAGATACAGATGCATCTTGTCCAAAGGCTTCTTTTGGTAAATGGGTATTTATAAAATATAATAATGGACTCTCTAGTACCTATGGGCATTTATCTGTGATATCCACAAAAAAGGGTCAAAAGGTTAAAAAGGGTGATATTGTTGCATATTCAGGGAATACAGGTTCTTCCACTGGACCACATCTTCATGTGTCTGTTTATGCGTCTACTGGTGTAAAAGTAGATACTGTCCCTAGTAAGAGTTGTGATGGAAAAATATTTACCCAACCTATAGCGGCATTAAATGCATATCTTAACCCAGCTCTATACTTACCTAAGATAACTTCATCTATGATTAAGAAATAGTATTGCTTACTTTATTTATTTGATGTTATAATATATTTATATGCATGAAGATGAAACAAAACCAAAATCACACTTACATCTAGGTGGAGTTATTATTTTAATTATTATTGTTGTAATCTTGTTTAAGGTTGATATTAAAGAAAAGATAAATTCTCCAGAATTCCAAAAAAATATTAATTATATTAAAACAGAAGCTACTAATTTATATAAAAAATACATTTTAGACCCATTTAAAACAAAAGCAGGTGAAGTATTCATAGATGTTACAAATAAGGGTGTGAAAGAAATGCAAGATGGTTTTACTAAAAATATATTAAAAACAGAAAATATAGATAAATAATAAAAATAAAAAATTCTAACAAAAGTTAGAATTTTTTATTTGTGCCCGAGGTGGGGGTATCGACTTACAGTCGCGGGTACTTTTCAATTTTGATATTAATCAAAATAATGAAAAGTCTTTCGACACCCCACATGCAAGAGAAGCAGTTCTCTTGCTCTCGGGCACAAAATAAAAAGACTGACAGAAGCCAGCTTTTCATTTTGTGCCCGAGGTGGGGGTCGAACCCACATCCCTTACGAGACACGATTTTAAGTCGTGCGCGTATACCAATTCCGCCACTCGGGCAAACTACTTACAATTAATATAATTACATAATTTTCAAAATTTTACAAATTTTGTTATACTACAAATATGTCTAAACAATATTATACCACTATAGGTCTTGAGATACACGCTGAATTAAATACCAATTCAAAAATGTTCTGCGGATGCAAGAATGATCCTGACCAAGAAAACCCAAATATAAATATATGTCCAGTTTGTATGGCTCACCCTGGTACACTACCAGTTATCAATAAAAAGGCAGTAGAAAATGTTATAAAAGTAGGACTTGCTCTCGGTTCTAATATTGCTGATTTTACAGAATTTGATAGAAAGAATTATTTTTACCCAGATATACCCAAAGCCTATCAGATATCTCAGTATAAATTCCCAATAGTCTCTGGGGGATCTCTAAAGGGTGTAGATATTACTCGTGTGCACTTAGAGGAAGATACAGCGACAAGTAAGCATGATAGAGGCGACTATTCTCTTGTGGATTTTAACCGCTGTGGTGTGCCACTTATGGAGCTTGTGACAGAGCCTGTGATTCATAGTGCAAAACAAGCTGGAGATTTCGGAAGAGAATTACAGATTCTCCTACGCTATTTAGGAGTATCCGAAGCAAATATGGAAAAAGGTCAGATGCGTGTAGAGCTCAATATTTCAATATCAGAAGACCCTAAAATATTTGGCACAAAAGTGGAAGTTAAAAATATCAATTCTTTTCGTGCGATGGAGCGTGCCGCAGAATATGAGATAAAAAGAATGTCCATATTACTCGACGAAGGAAAAGGAAATGAAATAGTGCAAGAGACTCGTGGTTGGGATGAAAATAAACAATCCACCTTTTCTCAGCGTAAAAAAGAAAATGCAAATGATTATCGTTACTTCCCAGACCCAGATTTACCAAAATTATATTTAAGTAAAATATTTGATATAGAAAAGATGAGAAGTGAACTTCCAGAACTTCCAGAAGCAAGAAGGAATCGTTATAGAAACGATTACGGAATAAAAGACGAAGATATTGAGATTTATATATTGGATAAAGAATTGGGTTCTTGGTTTGAAGAAGTTGCTAAGATTCTAAATGATAAAACTAAAATTAAAACTGCTTCAAATTATATTACCTCAGATTATTTAGGCCTTAAAAAGACAAATACAGAAGTTAAACTTCCAGAATATAAAAATTTTGCTGAGCTTATAGAAATGGTAAATGACAACAAGATTTCTTCTCGTGGAGCAAAAGATATTCTCGCTATGATTGTATTAAAGGATGAATCTCCTATTGCTATAGCCAAAGAAAAGAATTTTATTCAGACAAATGATGAAGGAACTCTAAAAGAAATAGTGCAATCCGTTATATATAAGAACCCTGAAGTCGTAGCGACTTATAAAGGGGGGAAAGAAAATGCTATAATGTCATTAGTAGGACAAATTATGAAAGAAAGTAGAGGTAGTGCAAATCCACAACTTGTGCAGAAATTATTAAAAGAATTATTAGCGTAATTAATATAAAACTTTACAAATTATATTTAAAAAATAATTTATTTAGTTTAAAAAATATATGGATAAGAAAATTCGTGTTGCAATAAATGGTTTTGGGAGAATAGGTAGAGCATTTTTGAAAATTGTTTGGGAGAGAGATGACATAGAGATAGTTGCTATCAATGACCTCGGGTCTATAGCTAGCCTTTCTTATCTTCTTCGCCACGATACAGTCTATAGAAATTGGGATCATAAGATAGAAGGAGTAGGTGATACTCTCACTATAGATGGTAAAACTATCAAATACATTTCAGAAAAAGATACTACAAAGCTTCCATGGAAGGACTTGAATATCGATGTAGTTATAGAATCCACTGGTCTCTTTACTTCATTTGATAAAGCTAAATTCCATCTTGATTGTGGGGCTAAAAAGGTAGTCATCTCAGCACCATCAAAAGGTGCAGACAGTACAGTTCACGGAGAGACAATCCTTCTTGGAATCAATGAAGAAAAGTTTGGTACTTGCGATATTACTTCAAATGCATCTTGTACTACAAACGCAGCCAGTCCTCTTATCGCAATAATGCATGAGAATATTGGTATAGAGAAAGCTATTCTAAACACAGTTCATGGATATACTGCTACTCAGGCTTTAGTAGACGGCCCAAGTAAGAAAGATCTTCGTGAAGGCCGTGCAGCAGCCCAGAATATCATTCCGAGCTCTACAGGAGCTGCTATAGCAGTCACAGAGGCATTTCCAGTACTCAAAGGTCTATTTGATGGTATATCTATCCGTGTTCCAGTCCCAGCAGGTTCAATCGTAGATATCACATTTATAGCCAAAAGAGATACTACAAAAGAAGAAGTAAATGAAATAATGAAAAAGGCAGCAGCTGATTCACGATGGCACAAGTTATTTACTATCACAGAAGACAGCCTAGTATCTAGTGATATCCTCGGAGAAAGTCACCCTTGTATAGCAGATCTTGAGATGACTCGTGTTGTAGGAGGCAATCTTGTAAAAGTTATGGGCTGGTATGATAATGAAATGGGGTATACATATACACTTGTAGACCACGTCTTAAAAACAGGACAGAGTATTAAATAAAAATTAAAATAAAAATCCTACAGTGTAGGGTTTTTATTTTGACTAATTATATATAATATGGTAATTTTGAATTAAATAAACTTAAAACTGGAGGTAAATATGATTCAGAAAGGTGTACAATCATTAATCACAGAACAGAGGGTTAATGCTATCGCGAGAAGGATTTTACAAAAAGGTATTTTGGAGATTTATAACTCTAAATTAGAGGTTATCAAAAAAATAGATCTCGATAGCACCCTTTGTGTCCAATATTTTATTGATGAGTTAAAGAAACAATACCCTCATCAAATACTTCTTTCAGAAGTAGATTATTATATTCAACAAGATGAATCCGTGGAGCAATTAGCCGAGGATTTGAATATAACTATATCTGAATTAAGTGACTTTAAGATGTATTTATATAATAAATATTCAGAAAAATAGTTATTGTATACAATAAAAAAATTAAGCCCTGTAGAGATTACATGGGCTTTTTTATTTCTCCACTAAATACAAAGTTTGCAGGGCCACGAAGTATTATTTCACCGAGAGAATTTTGTGATAAGAAAAGATTTCCACCAGGGAATTCAAGCGTTATTTCTACCCCATAGGCAAGATCTATCGGGTTAAGTACAGCATATACAGCGCAAGCTCCAGTCCCACAAGCAAGAGTAACTCCACAACCTCGCTCCCAGACTATTACTTTATAATAATCATTTGATACTTTTTCTACAAATTCTACGTTTATTTTATTTGGGAAAATAGAATTATTTTCTATCTTAGGGCCAATAGTTTTTATATCTATATCTTCCAATTTATCTACTAGAGTTACCGTATGAGGATTACCCATAGAGACACAATTAAATGGAAATCCTTCTAAATTTAAAGTACTAGAGGGGAAGTCATTGCTCTCAAATATAGGTGCTCCCATATTTACAGAATAAGTGTCATCATTATTTATCTTTATATTTTTTATTCCTGCTCTAGTATCTATGTTTATTTCCTTTAAATCATAACCAGTTTGCTCTAAGAAGAATTTAACTGTACACCTTGAACCATTACCGCACATTTGAGCAATAGTTCCATTGGAATTATAATAATTCATAAAACAGTCCGCATTATCTGACTTTTCAAGTAAGATAACACCATCTGCTCCTATACCAAAATGCCTATCACATATAGATGCTATATACTCGGGCGTTAAAATAATACTCCCATCTAGGTTATTTATCATTATAAAATCATTACCTGCACCTTCGTATTTATGGAAATTAATCATAAAATGTATTATAATATAATTATATGAAAATATACATAGGCTCTGATCATGCGGGTTTTATATTAAAAGAAAAAATCAAAGAATATTTGAGCTCTTTAGATTATGAAGTTATAGACAAAGGTGCATTTGAATTGAATCCTACAGATGATTATCCAGATTTTATTATCCCTACCGCAAAAGCTGTGGCAGAAGATTTCTCATCTCTCGGTATCGTTTTAGGAGGAAGTGGAGAAGGAGAGCAAATATCTGCAAATAAAATAGATGGGGTAAGAGCGATAGAATACTATGGTGGCAATCTTGAAATAGTAAAGCTAGGCAGAGAACACAACAATGCAAATATTCTTTCTCTTGGAGCAAGATTTGTGGGTGAGGAGGAAGCTCTAAATGCTGTAAAGATTTTCATTGAAACTCCTTTTTCAAATGATGAAAGACACATAAGAAGGATTAATAAAATAGACGAAGAAGAAAAATAATATATGACAGAAATAATACCCGCCGTATTAGCAGAAAATTTTAGTGAATTAAATGAGAAATTATCAAAATTTGTAAATATAGCAAATATAGTACAAATAGATATTTGTGATGGTAAATTTGTCCCATCTATCTCTTGGCCTATGGGAAGACGCGACGGGGCAAGTGTAGAAGATATACTAAATGAAGATAATGGACTTCCTTTTTGGGAAGATCTCAATTTTGAATTTGACCTTATGGTTTTAAATGCACACAAACAATTCGACTTCTTTGCTCGACTTGGAGCAAAGAGAATAGTTTTTCATTTAGAAGCAGAAACAGAAAAGGATTTCAAAGAATTCCTAGAATCAATGGATCCGTATTTTAAAGACAATATTGAAATAGGTATAGCTATAAATACAAATACAGATATAGCTAAATTGGATCCATTTATAAATCTTGTGGACTTTGTGCAGACGATGGGTATAGAGAAGATCGGCTTCCAAGGTGAACTATTTGATGAAAAAGTATTGAGTCAAATAAAAAATCTAAAAAACAAATATCCCGAGCTTGTGATAACAGTAGATGGATCTGTAAATGAAAATACAGCGAGGGCATTGATAGAAGCAGGAGCAAGTAGACTCGTAGTAGGCTCAGCACTACTTAATAGTTATGACATAAGAGAAACTTTTAAAGAATTTGAAAATATGTAGTTTAATATAAAATTATATTTTGATATAATAATACTAATGCAAAATTTAAATGATGAAAAAATAAAAGAGTTAAAAACAAAAGCAAATGATATTCGCAAGAGTATTGTAGAGATGCTTTGTGAGGCAGGCTCAGGACATACAGCAGGAGCACTCGGTATGGCAGATATTTTTACATTAATTTATTTTCATACACTAAAACATAAATCAAATGATCCATCTTGGGTAAATAGAGACAGAGTCGTACTTTCCAATGGGCATATAGCACCAGTACTTTATGCGACTATGGCACACGCTGGGTATTTCCCAAAAGAAGAGCTTATGACTCTTAGGAAGATAGGCACCAGACTACAAGGTCATCCACATCGTGAATTCCTACCCTATATAGAGACATCTTCAGGTCCACTTGGTGAAGGGCTTTCTCAGGCTGTAGGTATGGCTATAGCAGATCGTATCTATGGTGGCAATAAAACTATATATGCATTGCTTTCCGATGGTGAACACGATGAAGGAAATATCTGGGAGGCTGTAATGCTCGCAAACAAAGAAAAGCTCTCAAACCTTATCGCAATAATAGACAGGAATCATATTCAAATAGGAGGGAATACTGAGAGGGTTATGCCACTTGGAGACCTAAAAGAAAAATATAAATCATTTGGTTGGAATGTTTATGAGGTAGATGGGCATAATTTTACAGAGATAAATAATGCGATTTATAATGCAAAAAATAATGTAGGTTCTCCATCTGTCATAGTGGCTCGTACTATACCAGGAAAAGGTGTAAAAGAATGGGAGAATGATTATACTTGGCACGGCAAAGCACCAAATAAAAAAGAAATGGAAATGGCATTAGAAGAATTAGATAGAAATAAATAAATTATTTATATGCTTAATCAAAAACTAAAATTAAATACAAAGATATGGAATGATGACCCCGAAGGAAAGAGTACTTCCTACGGGGCAGGTGTAGAAAAAGTTGCAACTCGTGAAGGATTTGGTCAAGGACTTTTGAAAGTTGGTGGGGAAGATGAGAATATCATTGCTCTCTCTGCTGACTTATCTGAATCAGTTAAGTTAAATCTATTTGCAGAAAAGTTTCCAGAGAGATTCATAGAGCTCGGTATCGCAGAGCAGAACCTCGTATCTGTCGCAAGTGGAATAGCCTCTATGGGCAAAATTCCGTTTATCGCTTCTTATGCAATATTTAATCCAGGAAGAAATTGGGAGCAAATTCGTACAACTATTTGCTACAACAATCAACCAGTAAAGATTATCGGCTCTCACGCAGGACTTTCAGTAGGGCCAGATGGAGGGTCTCATCAGATGCTTGAAGATATAGCCCTCACTCGCGTACTTCCAAATATGGTAGTTATCTCACCAGCCGATAGTATAGAAGCCAAGAAGGCAACTATTGCTTGCTCAAAAACACAAGACCCTACTTATATACGCCTTGCTCGCAACAATACACCAATAATAACAACAGATGAGACTCCATTTGAAATAGGTAAAGCACAGATAGTTTTCTTACCAGAAGTTGGGCTTGCACATGTAGGTATCATTGCGACTGGATCAATACTCTATAAAGCAATACAAGCAGGAAGGGAGCTCGAGAAAAAAGGTATTAAAGTAAAAGTTATGAACTTATCTACCATTAAGCCTCTTGATAAAGAAGCTATCATTGCACTTGCAAAAGAGACAAAAGCTATAGTAACAGTAGAAGATCATCAAATAATAGGTGGAATGGGTAGCGCAGTCGCTGAATGCTTGGTAGAATCCTACCCAGCACCTATAGAATTCGTAGGTATAAATGATAAATTTGGTCAATCAGGCACACCAAATGAACTCGAAAAATATTATGGTATAGACACCATAAATATAATAGAAAAAGTAGAAAAAGTTCTAAAAAGAAAAATCTAATTTATCTTTATTGGTTTAAAACTTTCTTCCATATTTAGAGTTGCTCTCTCTATCTTTTCTCTGTTTAGGAGTCCTTTTTGTGGGCCGACATAAGACACTACAGACATAGCATTGATAGATCCCCATGTAAGGCAAGTCTCTATATTATTACCTAAAAATAAACTTGCTAAAAACGCAGATGAGAATGAGTCTCCAGCCCCAGTAGTCTCAATAGGATTTTGGGGTAATGATTTCATAAAGAAAATATCTTTTCCATCATAACAATAAGATCCATTTAATCCATCGGTTATCACTACTATTTTAGGACCGAGGTCATAGATCATTTTCAATAATACAGATGGATCCTTTTCTTCTGTATTCAATATTTTTTCAGCTTCTTCTTTATTGGATAAAAATAAATCTGATCTCTTGTAGATATTTTCAAGCTCTTTGTGTCCGAGTTTTATCTGAAATGTTCCAGGTTGAAATGCGAGTTTTACATTTGGGTGTCTCTCTAGGTACATCATTATCTCATTGTGAAAAGACAATGAATTCTCTCCGAGTGAACTCAAATAAATCCAGGAAGGTGAGTGGTATTCTCCTTCTTCTCCATCGGTCCACATATAATCGTATTTTTCGTGCTTGACCAAGATAGTGCGCTCCTTGTCATAACAAAGTACATAATGATAATTGGTTTTTTTGCCATTTTGTTTTTTTATAAAATTTGTATCAACTTTTTCTGCTTTAAGGATAGAAATACAATCATCACCATACTGATCATCACCAATATTTGTCATGAGAGCAGACTGAAGTCCTAGACGACTAAAAGATATAGCTGCATTTGAGCTATTCCCTGTAGCATTGCATACTTCTACTGATTCATAAGGGATCTTACCTGCATAAGTAAGACAAAACTTACAATGATCTCCGTCAGTATCACAGATAGCCTCCGCATCTTTTATTTTAATAAAGGCGTCTGTAGCGACATCTCCTATAGCTAAAATATCTATTTGTTTCATATTTATATTATATCATATTGTAATTAAAATATGATATAATATACTCATATGATTAAAACATTAAAAAAATATATAATAGATGCAGAGGAAAAGGGAATTGCAATAGGTCATTTTAATATTTCAAATATCGAAGCACTTCATGGTATTTATAATGCCGCAAAGAAGCTAGGTGTGCCCGTCATCATCGGAGTATCAGAAGGTGAAGAAGAATTTATAGGTAGAGATGAAGTAGCTTCTCTTGTAAAGATGATAAGGGAGAGAGATGATTATCCAATATTTTTAAATGCAGATCATCATTATAGTTTTGAATCAGTCCAAAATGCACTTTTGGCTGGATATGATTCTGCTATTATAGATGCAGTCAAACTCCCACTAGAAGAAAATATCGCTCTTACAAAAAAGTGTGTAGAATTTGCAAAAGAATTAAGTGAGAAAGAAGGAAGAGAAATACTTATAGAAGCAGAGCTAGGATTCATCGGTCAATCTTCCAAACTTCTCAATGCTATTCCTGAGGGTGTAAGTGAAGCCACTCTTACAAAACCAGATGATGCAAAATATTTCGTAGAGCAAACTGGTATCAACCTCATAGCTCCATCAGTAGGGAATATTCATGGAATGGTAAAAGGAGGGAATCCAAGATTAGATATAGAGAGAATCAGAGAGATAAGAAAAGCTTGTGGAGTGCCTATGGTTCTACACGGAGGATCAGGAATAAAAGATGAAGATTTTACAAATGCTATTAAAGCCGGTATTTCTATAATTCATATCAATACAGAAATCCGTGTGGCTTACAAAGAAGCATTAGAGAAATTTTTGAAAGAAAATCCAAATGAAGTCGCTCCGTACAAATTCTTAAAGAATGGGGTAGATGCTATAGAAGAAGTAGTTTTCAATAGATTAAAGCTATTTAGTGATATAAAATAAGGATTTTATAGATATTGACAAATAATATCAAATATGCTATACTGTAAGTAATAGGGTATGGTTCTTTGATATATTTTGATTTTTAAATTGTAACTTTGTTTAATTCTTCCAGTTTCTTTCTTGTCCGATTTTTTAGGAATGGAAATTGAGAGAATTAAACAAAATAATATATAAAACAATTTAAAAAAAACAAAAAAAATGGAAGAAGACAAAAGTTTTTTAAACACTATCCTTATAGTGTTAGCTGTTATTCTGGTAATATTTTTACCAGATGCGTTCACTGGAGACACCCTCGAAACGTGGGATGGGGTGGATCATTACTATAATGCCACTGAGCAATACCTAAGAATATTAGCAATATTCTTAGTAGTATTGTTTTTGAGATTTTTTTTATCAATTTTATCAAAATTTATAAAAATTTATAAAAAAAGAAAAAAATAAGGTTGGGTTAAAAATTAAAATCAAACAGTCGTACCATCGTGTATGACTGTTTTTTTATGTATTTATTCCTTGCACTTAAAGTATTTTTGTGTTAATATTTTTTCTATGATTAAATTAACCGCAACAAAGCGAAGTAAGGCTGACAAGCTAGCTCTCATACGAAATAACGGTATGGTTCCAGCAGTCGTCTATGGCGCTCGTGTGGAAAACCAACAGATTTCCGTTCCGAGCACTGACTTCGAAAAAATATTAAAAGTAGCAGGTGAGTCAAGCACAATAGTTCTAGAAATAGCAGGTGTAAAAGAAGGTGATAAGCCTACAAAAGTAGATGTCCTTATCCACGATATGCAAAAGGATCCCATAAGAGGATTTCCAATACATATCGACTTCCTAGCTATCGATATGAACAAAGAAATAGAAGTAAGTATTCCTATTGAATTTATTGGAGTATCTCCTGCAGAAAAAGGAGGACTCGGAGTCTTGGTAAAGACATTACATGAAATAGAAGTAGAAGCTCTTCCAAAAGATCTTCCTCACAATATTTCTGTAGATCTTTCTGTACTTCTACAGCTCGATGATCAAATCCATGTAAAAGATATAACTCTTCCAAAAGGAGTAAAGATGATTACAGAAGGAGATGAAGTTGTCGCTCTTATCGCTCCTGTCAAAGAAGAGAAAGAAGAGTCAGCACCAGTCGACCTCTCTGCTATCGAAGTAGAAAAGAAGGGTAAGAAAGAAGAAGAAGCAACTCCAGAGAAATAATTTAAATTTATTTTCAATAAAAACCACTTTTGTTTTATCAAAAGTGGTTTTTATGTTACAATACACCTATGAGTTTTTATTTTAAAAAACGTTTTTCTTTTGTGCTCGTTGCTATATTTATAGTAACGACTATACTCACATATCAAATACCTAAAATACAAGCCGATGTATTACTCGAAAATGCACAAGCTGATAAAGCAAAATACGAAGCCGAGCTTGCAAACCTAGAAAAAGAAATAGCCGCAAAACAAAAAGAACTTGATAAACAAAAAGGACAATCTGTATCTATCTCTCGTGATATCTCAATACTATCTGCCCAGATTTCCAAATCAAAACTCGACATAAAAGCAAAGAATCTTTTAATTAAAAAATTGGGAGGGGAAATAAATGTTAAAAATAAGAAAATAGAAGTATTATCTACAAAAATAGACCGAGAAAAGGAATCCCTAGCTCAACTTATAAGAAAACAAAGATATATAGAAGATACATCTATAATATCCCTCATATTATCTCAAGACAATATATCTGATGCTTATGGCGACATAGATGCATTTGCTTCTATCAAAAAAGCTATCAGTGACTCAGTAGCTGAGATAACGGGCGTGAGAGTGCTCACAGAAGAAGAGAGAAAGGGTCTAGAGCAGAAAAAGAATCAAGAAACTGACACAAAATACGAGCTTGAGTCAGCTAAAGCAAAAGTTGAATTAAACGAAAAAGATAAACAGAAATTACTTTCTATTAGTAAAAGTAAAGAAGCTGAATATCAAAAAGTTTTAGCTGAAAAAGCAAAAAGACGTACAGAGATACTCGCTGCAATATTTAATCTCGTAGGTGGTTCTACAAAGATAAACTTTGAGACAGCTCTAGTATATGCAAAAGAAGCACAAAAAAAATTTGGTATTGATCCAGCATTTTTACTTGCAATACTAACACAAGAGACAAACCTCGGATCAAATGTCGGTCAATGTTATCTTACAAACACAAAGACAGGAGCAGGGGTTGGTATGAATACAGGAAAAGCTTTTCCAAATGTCATGAAGCCGATGGGACTCCCTGGAAGAAAGGGTGATATAGATGATTTCTTTGCTATAACATCTGCAATAGGAAGAGACCCTTACAAGACTAGAGTATCTTGTCCTATTGCGGGAGCTGGTGGTTATGGTGGAGCTATGGGTCCTGCACAATTCATACCTTCTACTTGGGGTGGTTATAAGACAAGATTAAAATCTGTACTTGGACATGATGCAGACCCATGGAATCCAAGAGATGCATTTATGGCTTCAGCTATGCTCCTTACAGATAAAGGAGCCATAGGGAATAGTGCAAGTGCTCAACATATAGCGGCTTGTAAATATTATGGGACAGGTGGATCTACTTGCTCTTATAGTAATAGTGTTATGAAATTGAAAATCGGAATCCAAAATAATATAGACCTATTGCAAGATTAATAAAATCGTGATAATATCACATAATATATGAAAAAAGATATACACCCAAAATATAATAATAAATCAGAAGTGAATTGTGCTTGTGGGGCAGTTTTCCCAGTAGGATCAACAATGGATAAGATAAATGTTGAAATATGCAGTCAATGTCATCCATTCTTTACAGGTAATGAGAAAGTTCTAGACACAGCAGGACGCGTAGACCGTTTCAAGAAACGCGCAGCTTCTACAAAAATAAAGAAGTAACTAACTTTAAAATAAAAAGCTCCTATTAAAGAGCTTTTTATTTTTTGTAATGAGCTTCTTCTTGGATAGCTCTCCCCAAAGGGTACACAAATTTTTTGGTAAAAATTTGCTCAATCCTCCCTCCGTCGAGTGTCAGAAGCCCCTTTGGAAAGACTATCCAAGAATACGCTTAAAAATATGATATAATATATTTATATGAATTTAGATTTAGAACAATTAAAGAGTAATCACAAGACGAGCTATTTCGCAGAGGAATACGAGCGTCTTTTGAGTGAAGAGAAAAAGGTAAATGATATGGTTCTTGCTGATGAGAGTCTCCGTGAGCTTGCAGAAGAAGAAATAGAAAATATTAAATTCCAAAAAGAAGCAATAGAAAGACAAATAGAAGAAATTTTAAAATCAGAAAAAGAGGAAGAAGAATTTCCAAATGAAATAGTTCTTGAAGTGCGGGCAGGAGCTGGAGGAGATGAAGCCTCACTTTTTGCATGGCAACTTGCACATATGTATGAAAGATTTGCGGAAGTTAAAAATTGGAATTGGAAAATATTAGATGAATCTAGTAATGAAGTAGGTGGATACAAAGAAGCTTCATTTGAAATAAAAGGTAAAGATGTCTACAAACTTCTCCGCTTTGAGACTGGTGTACATAGAGTCCAGCGTGTCCCTTCTACTGAGAAAAATGGGCGCATTCATACCTCTACTGCATCTGTCGCAATATTGCCAATAAGAAAGAAGACAAAAATAGTTATAAATCCTGCAGATATAGAAATGGAATACTCTCGTTCAGGTGGTGCAGGAGGACAAAATGTGAACAAAGTTGAGACAGCAGTCAGACTTATACATAAGCCGACAGGTATAGATGTACGCTGTACTACAGAAAGAAAACAGCTTTCAAACAGAGAAAAAGCAATGGAAATCCTTCTTTCAAAATTACAACTTTTGAAAGACGAAGAAGAAGCAAGTAAATACTCTGGGGAAAGAAAGAATCAGATCGGTACAGCCGACAGAAGTGAGAAAATCCGTACCTACAATTTTCCACAAGATAGAGTCACCGACCACCGCATCAAGCAATCTTGGTCAAATATCCCTGGTATAATGGAAGGAAATATAACTAAAATAATCGATGCACTTTCATCAGGAGTAGTCGGGGACACAGAGGAGGAAGAATAAGACATTGCTTTACTTTTATATATCTGTTATAGTTATACTTAGTAGTTAGCTTATGTTTTGGTATTAGTTGCATTCTTCGCTGTGCAAACATTGAGGTATGTAAATGAAAATCGATATAGCGATTACATTTATAAATTAGTTTTCTTCAAGTAGAGGATATGAAAGTATCGCTACGAGAAGCACATTGTCATATATGGCAAAAAAGTTATATGTTGGTGGTCTTCCTTATAAGACTACAAACGATGAGTTAAAATCTCATTTTGGTGCTGCAGGAGCTGTTGCTTCAGCAACTATTATCATGGATAAGATGACAGGTCGCTCAAAAGGATTCGGTTTCGTAGAATTCGAAAACGATGCTGATGCAGCAACTGCAATCTCAATGTTTGATGGAAAGGATTTCGAAGGAAGAAACCTTACAGTAAACGAAGCTCGTCCAATGGAAGAGCGCCCAAGAAGTAATTTTCAAAGATAATCTCTAAAAATTATTTAGCAAAAATCCCCATTCGAAAGAATAGGGGATTTTTGTTTTTGTGCGTGTGCTTGGAATCGGACCAAGGACCTCTGTCTTATCAGGACAGCGTTCTACCACTGAACTACACACGCAAAGTAAATACTCTCTTAATATAGCAAAAACTTGAGAATATCGCAATTATCTGCTATATTAGAGAAGGCTTTAAGCTATTTTCTTTTTATGAAAAACGAAGAAACATCAACAAAAATAATAACTCCGTGGTGGAGAGATGGTGTTGTTATTTTTTCTAAAGTTTCTGGTTATATAATAGTGCCGATAATACTGGCTTCATATATAGGAAAATCTTTAGATCAAAAATACAATACTGAGCCTAAAATATTTTTAGTATCAGTTGGAATTGCTTTTGTTTCTACGATTTTATTAATTTGGAGAGAGATGAGAGTTTATAAGAAAAAAATAGACAAAGAAGAAAATCAGCAAAAATAATTTATGAGTACCATAGAAAATACAGAAAACACAACAAACGAACATATTGAAGTAATAGGGGAAAACACTGAAGAACTACACAACCAAAGTGAAGTAAAAACAGAATCAACTCTCTTTGCGGAACCGATTTTTCATATTGGAGATTTTACAGTGACAAATTCACTTTTTACTAGCTGGATAGTTGTCATTATACTTATAATCATTTCTATATCTATCAGACTAAAACTCAGTAAAATACCAAAAGGGATACAGAACTTTTTTGAATATATTATAGAAGGTGCAGAATCCCTCTGCGATCAAGTTACAAATGATAGGAGAATAACAAACAAAGCTTTCCCAATAGTTTTTACTATTTTCTTGATAGTACTACTCAATAACTGGATAGGAATATTTCCTTTTGGAGGATTTGGACTTATAGAGATGACTGCTCACGGAAAGATGTTCATCCCAATTATCCGATCAGGAACAGCCGATATAAACGGTACTCTTCCACTTGCTATTATGTCTGTTATAGGTGCAAATATATTTGGAATAATATCTATAGGTCTATGGAAATCTATCAATAAATATGTTAATCTAAAGGCTCTTGGTGAGATATTTACCAAGATAAGAAAAGAGCCTACAGTGCTTATGACAGCTCCTATTATGTTTGCTGTTGGGTTCCTCGAACTCATAGGGGAGTTTGCAAAAGTAGCTTCACTCTCATTTCGTCTCTTTGGAAACGTATTTGCAGGTGAGGTACTCCTTGCATCGATGGGGGCACTTCTTGCATATGTACTTCCTACACCGTTTCTATTACTTGAGATATTTGTAGGAGTTATACAGGCATTCATCTTTGCAATCTTGACCCTAGTGTATTACACGATAGCAAGTCAGGATCACGACGAAGAACACGAGAAGGAGCATGGTAAAGAAAAAGAAGCAGTTAGTGCGCATTAATAAATTAAAGGTCAATCATTATTAGTTAATATTTATAAAACATATGGAAATCGCAACACTTGCAAAAGCAATCGCAATCGGACTAGGTTCTATAGCTCCAGCTATTGCTATCGGTATGATAGGTTCCAAAGCAATGGAAGCTATCGGACGTAATCCTGAAGCTTCAGGTAAGGTTTTCGTGCCAATGCTTATCGCATCAGCTTTCGCTGAAGCTATCGCCATTTACGCACTTGTTATCGCATTCTCAATCAAATAATATTTTGAAGTTCGGTGCTCCGGTTATGATCGGAACATCGTCTTCTGGATATTATTCAGAAAATTTTTAATTCGTAATTATCAATTCTTAATTAAATATACATGGAATCATTTATAACAACATTTCATATAGACTGGAAAATAATAGTAGCTCAAGCTATTAACTTTATCATTGTATTTTTTATTTTGTATTTCTTAGCTCTTAAACCATTAAAGAAATTAATGTCAGAAAGAAGTGCAAATATCGAAAAGGGTCTCACTGACGCTAAGGCAAATAGTGAATTACTAGACAAAACAAAAAAAGAATATGATGATGTATTGGTAAAAGCGAAAAAAGAAGCACACACCATCTTCCAAGAAGGTAAGAGCGAAGCTGAGACAAAGAAGAACCAAATCCTTGAACAAGCAAGTAAAGAAGTAGAGACCATGGTCTCAAATGGTAAAAAATTACTTGAAGCAGAAAAAGTAAAAATGATAGAAGAAGCAAAGAAAGAAATAGTCTCTCTTGTTATCAAGGCGACAGAGAAGCTACTAGATGGAGAGGATAGTAAAGCTTTTGATGAAAAGACTTTATCAAAGATAAAGCAAGGTTAATAGATAATAATTTATAGTATGGCAAAAATTTCAGTAAACAATTTAGCAGAAGCGATATACCTATCTCTAGAAGAGAAAGAAGGGTCTTCTTTTGATAATACTATAAACGATGTGGTCCTACTGCTCAAAGAAAAACATCTCCTAGGTAAAAAAGATTTGATACTAGAAGCCTTACAGAAAATAATAGATGATGATGGAAAGATAATAAGAGCAAGGGTAAGTAGTAAAAATAAAATTACTGATACTGGAATAAAAGAAATAGAGGAATTTATTAAAAAGAAATATCAAGCAAAAGAAGTAGTGGTAGAAGAAATGCAAAAAAAGGAACTCTTGGGTGGAATAAAAATAGAGATAAGAGACGAGATACTAGATATAACACTTAAAAACAAATTACATCAATTACAAAATTATTTAATAACCAATTAATTTATGACAAAAAATCACATTGTAGAAAATTTAAGAAAACAAATAGAGAAATTCCAAGCAGACACAAAATCTGAAAAAGTTGGTCATGTTATTGAGGTTTTTGATGGTATCTCTAGAATCTCTGGTTTATCTGATCTAAAAGCATCAGAAATGGTCTCTTTTGCAAGTGGAGCTATTGGTGTAGCACTCAACCTCGAAGAAGACTCTATCGGTGTTATCGTACTTGGTGACTTTTCAAAAATAAAAGAAGGGGAGGAAGTAAAAGCAACTGGCCAGATCCTTTCTATACCTGTCGGAGAATTACAGATAGGTAGAGTGCTCAATGCACTAGGTATGCCAATAGATGGAAAAGGTGATATAAAAACAAATACAAGAAACCCTATTGAAAAAGTTGCGCCAGGAGTAGTTACTCGTCTTTCCGTTGATCAACCAGTGCAAACAGGTATCAAGGCTATCGATGCCCTTATTCCGATCGGCCGTGGACAGCGTGAGCTTATCATTGGTGATCGTCAGACTGGTAAGACTGCTATTGCTATAGACACAATATTGAACCAAAAAGGTCAAAATATGATTTGTGTTTATGTTTCAATCGGACAAAAAGATTCAAAACTTAGAAAACTTGAAACAAGACTAGAAGAAGGCGGAGCTATGGATTATACAGTTATCGTTTCAGCAGGAGCATCTGAGCCTGCATCACTCGCATATATCGCTCCTTATACAGGAGTATCTATCGCTGAGTACTTTATGGACCAAGGTAAAGATGTATTAATAATTTACGATGATCTTTCAAAGCACGCAGTTGCATATCGTGAGATCTCACTTCTACTTCGTCGTCCACCAGGCCGTGAAGCTTACCCTGGAGATGTTTTCTATCTGCACTCTCGTTTACTCGAGAGAGCATGTCGTAGAAACAAAGAATACGGAGGTGGATCTATCACAGCTCTTCCTATCATTGAGACTCAGGCTGGAGACGTATCTGCATATATTCCAACCAACGTTATTTCTATTACTGACGGTCAAATATTCCTTGAGACAGATCTTTTCTACAAAGGTATCCGCCCAGCTGTAAACGTAGGACTTTCAGTTTCTCGTGTTGGATCATCTGCTCAGATTAAGGCGATGAAAAAAGTTGCTGGAACATTGAAACTCGACCTAGCATCATTCCGTGAGCTTGAAGCCTTTTCACAATTCGGTTCTGATCTTGATGAAGGTACAAAGAAACAATTAGACCGAGGACGAAGAGCAGTAGAAATATTGAAACAACCTCAATACTCTCCAGTAGCGACAGAAAAACAAGTTGTAATACTTTATGCTCTTGTAAAAGGTTATACAGATAGTATTCCACTCGATAAGATTAAAGAATTTGAAATAGGGTTACAGGAATACGCAGAAAGAAATGCAAAAGTATTTATGAAAGAAGTTGTAGAAAAGAAAATGTGGAGCGACGAAGGTGAAGCTGAAATAAAAAATGTGATAGAAGAATTCATCTCATCTTTTAATAAATAAAAATATGGCAGGAACAAAAGAAATAAAACAAAGAATAAGAAGTGTGAAGAACACAAAAAAAATCACGAAAGCGATGGAGCTTGTCGCTGCTTCAAAAATGAAGAAGTCTGTCTCTCGTGCTCTTTCTTCACGTTTGTATGCTAGTTATTCTTGGGATCTTTTGGTTTCATTGTCAAAAAGATTAGAAGAAGTCACACACCCATTCTTTACAGAGAATAAAGTAGAGAAAGATTTGCTTGTACTTATTACTTCCAACGGTGGACTTTGTGGGGCTTATAATTCTCAAATTATAAAGAAGAGTTTATTGATGATAAAAGAAAGAAGTGAAAATGATTTAGATCCCGTTAGAAGCCGCCCTCACGAAGTGAGTGCTACGGACACCTTGGGGCGACCTGCTTCTAATGGGATAGATATAATAACAGTAGGTAAAAAGGGTGATGGCGCTATGCGAAGAATCGGTCAAAATATCATTGCTTCATTCGTAGATCTACCTGACAATAGCTCTCTCTCTGATATTTCTCCACTTTCTAAACTTATAACAGAAGAATACAAAAAGGGGATATATAAAAACATCTATATATCTTATACTGATTTTATCTCTGCCTTAAATCAGAAACCTAACATCAAAAAATTATTACCAATATCAAAAGAGGAGTTAAAAGAATTTATAGAATCAGTGGGAGATTCCCCAAAGGACTTTCCTTTGGAACCCAAAGGAAAGTCCTTTGGGGAGAATTCAAAAGAAGAAGTTCCATATTTATTTGAGGGAGATACGGGGAAGCTCATAGAATCACTTGCAGAGAAACTTACAAGAATGCAAATATACCAGATGATTCTAGAATCCAGTGCCAGTGAACAGTCTAGTCGTATGATGGCAATGAAGAATGCATCAGAAGCTGCAGGGGAAATGATAGGAAGTCTGACATTAGTATTTAACAAAGCTCGCCAAGCAGGCATAACCCAAGAGATATCGGAGATAAGTGCAGGTATGGCAAGTATAGATTAAATTTATTTATTAAAACATTATTAACATTATTAAAAAAATTATGAAAACAGGAATAATAAAAAAAATCATAGGTCCAGTTGTCGATGTTCATTTTGAAGGAGATGTACCTTCTATCTACAGTGCTTTAACTGTTATGAATGATGGCAAAAAAGTAGTTTTAGAGGTAGAACAACATATTGGTGGAGGAATTGTTCGTAGTGTGGCCATGGATTCTACAGACGGTTTAGCTCGTGGTATGGAAGTCATAGATACAGGAGCTCCTATATCCGTTCCAGTAGGTAAAGATACACTAGGAAGAATGTTCAATGTTCTAGGAGATGCCATAGACGATGGAAAAGAAATTTCAACACAAACACGCTCATCTATTCATAGAAAGGCTCCAGAGTTCGTATCTCAAGCCACTAAGGTTGAGATACTTGAAACTGGTATCAAGGTTATCGATCTTATTTGTCCTGTTTTAAAAGGAGGTAAAGTAGGACTCTTTGGAGGAGCTGGAGTTGGAAAGACTGTTGTTATCCAAGAGCTAATCCACAACATCGCAAGTAATCACGGAGGATACTCTGTGTTCGCTGGAGTTGGAGAGCGTACTCGTGAAGGTAACGACCTCTACCATGAAATGAAAGATTCGAAAGTTCTCGACAAAGTTGCCATGGTGTTCGGACAAATGAATGAACCACCTGGTGCTCGTCTTCGTGTAGCCCTTTCAGGTCTTACAATGGCTGAATATTTCCGTGATCAAGAAAACAAAGATGTGCTTTTCTTCATAGACAATATATTCCGCTTTACACAAGCAGGATCTGAGGTGTCAGCTCTTCTCGGACGTATTCCTTCAGCCGTAGGTTACCAGCCAACTCTTTCAACAGAAATGGGAAACTTGCAAGAAAGAATTACTTCTACAGATAAAGGTTCTGTTACTTCTGTCCAAGCTGTCTATGTGCCAGCCGACGACCTTACAGACCCAGCTCCAGCTACAACATTCTCTCACCTTGACTCTACTGTTGTTCTAAATCGTTCACTTTCTGAAATAGGTATTTATCCAGCTGTTGATCCACTTGACTCTTCATCAACAATTCTTGACCCACACATAGTAGGTAAGGATCACTATGAAGTTGCTCGTGAGGTACAGAGAGTTCTACAGCGTTATAAAGACTTGCAAGATATTATTGCCATCTTGGGTATGGAAGAATTATCAGATTCTGATAAAGAACTCGTAGCTCGTGCTCGTAAAATTCAGAAATTCCTTTCTCAACCATTCTTTGTAGCTGAACAATTCACAGGTACTCCTGGAGAATATGTTCCACTTTCGGAAACAATCAGATCATTCAAGGAAATACTTGAAGGAAAGCATGACGACAAATCTGAATCTGATTTCTATATGAAGGGAGCAATATAATAATACAGGTATTAGGCACTAGGCTCTAGATATTAGCTAAAGCCCAAAGCCTAAAGCCCAATAATCTATGTCATCAAAACAACTACAACTTAAAATTGTAACCCCAGAAAAATTAATTCTAGAAGAATTGGTTGATTCTGTTACAATACCAACCACAGAAGGGGAAATAACTATATTACCCAACCATATACCTCTTATAGGAGGACTTGCATCAGGTGATATAGTAGCAAGAAAAGATGGTGAAGATATCCCTATGGCTTTAGTTGGGGGTTTTGTAGAAATAAAAAACAATAAAGATGGTATCACAGAAGTTGCCATACTTGCTGATTTTGCAGAACATATAGGCTCTATTACAGAAGAAGAAATAATAAAAGCAAAAGCTAAAGCCGAAGAACTAAAGAAACTCGCAGAAAGCAAAGAAGTTGTTGACTTTGAACATTTTGAGTCAGAACTTGAAAGATCAATAACTAGAGTCAAAATAGCAGATAAATGGAAAGATAAAAAATATAGAAAATAAATTAAGAAAGACCTACTTGAATTAATCAAATAGGTCTTTTTTATTTAGTAAATTTTAATTTTTAAGATTCAATGGTTTCGTAATAATAACTCCAATCATATTTTTCACAATATTGTGAAAAATACTTAACACCTTTAGAGAATTTCCTTTGAACTTTTTTAAATAACTTGTAAGAAATTTTTACAACACAATAATCATTATTCACCAGAACTTTCACCATATAATTTTTAATATTAATCAATAGTATATATATACTATTGATTACCAAAATAAAAAACCAGTATTAACATAAGTAATACTGGTTTTATATATGAACAAATCTTAAATTTATTTATATTTTTTATAACCATTCCTTTCTTTATGAGAGGAAAGTTGACCGTTGAAGTTTGAGCTCCGTGGTTTTTTTTTAAGCCGAAAGATATCGGCTTCAGTTTTTGCATAAGTAGCAGGTCCTCCGCCAATATATAATCCTTTTTGGGAACATGATGTTCCCAAAAAAACAAATAACACTGCGATTAAAATAATCGCGAAATTTTTCTTTTTCATATTCTTTTATTTTTAAATTTAATTAAAGTATAGCATATATAAATATATTAGTCAATAGCATGTATTAGATACTAAATTACCATACAATATGTTTATAATATAAGCATATTGTATGGTAATTAAAAATAAATCCTAAAATTCTGATATAATATACATATGACTCAAGAGCAAGCTCTAAAAATAATGAAAACAGGGGTAAATATATACCTTACTGGTAATGCAGGGAGTGGTAAGACATATTTACTAAATAAATATATTTCTCACCTAGAAAGACACGATATACCAGTAGCTGTCACAGCTTCAACTGGTATAGCCGCTACTCATATGAATGGTATGACTATACACTCTTGGTCTGGGATTGGAATAAGAGATTATCTAGACGAAAAAGGATTACAACAGCTAGAAGGAAAAAAATACCTTTGGAAAAGATTTGAAAAAGCACGAGTTCTTATCATTGATGAAGTCTCAATGCTACACAGTAGTCAACTTGATATGCTTGAAAAAGTTTGCAGGAGATTCAAAAGAAATGATAAGCCTTTTGGTGGTTTACAGATAATATTATCTGGAGATTTTTTTCAATTACCACCAATAAGTAAGAAAGATAATGAAAATGAAAGTGGTATGATATTTAAAAGTAAGTCTTGGCAAATATTAAACCCTGCTATTTGTTATATCGAAGAACAACACCGACAAGAAGATGACTTTCTAACAGAAATCTTAAATGCAATTCGTAATAACAATATGGAAGAAAAACATTATGAGATCTTAAAATCTCGTATTGGAGCAAAATTAAAAAGTGATATAAAACCCACAAGATTATATACTCACAATGTAAATGTCGATGATATAAACAACATAGAACTATCTCAAATAGAAGACCAAAAAGAAAGAACTATCACCATGACCTCAAGTGGACCAGAACCATTGGTAGAAATACTCAAAAAAAGTTGCCTTGCTCATTCAAATTTAAAATTAAAAATTGGAGCAGAGGTAATGTGTATTAAAAATAATGTAGAAAGTGGATATGTAAATGGTTCTCGTGGTAAAGTTATCGGTTTTATAGAAGAAAATGATAATCCTATAATAGAACTTTATAATGGCAAGAAAATTAATCTAAAACCAGAGATATGGGCAATAGAAGAAAACGGAAAAATAAAAGCATCGATATCTCAGGTTCCACTTCGTCTTGCATGGGCAATAACTATACACAAAAGCCAGGGAATGTCGCTGGACAACGCAGAAATAGACCTATCAAGGAGTTTCTCCTATGGTATGGGGTATGTTGCCTTATCGAGAGTAAGGACACTAGAGGGTATAAGTCTGGTTGGTTTAAATAATGATGCACTTCGTGTAGATCCAGAAATATTGGAATTTGACCAAGAACTCAAAAATCAAAGCTTTCAGAATGAATTATTATTCAAGAAATTAACCAGTGATGAACAAAATAAACTAGAAGTAGATTTTATAAACAAAATGGGTGGTAACATAAAATCCCAAAATAAAAAAAGAGAGAAGAATAATATCAAAGATACAAAAATTTCAACTATTTTAATTACAAAAGAATTATTGGATAATGGTTTAAAAATAAAAGAAATTGCAAAAAAAAGAAACTTGACAGAAGGCACCATAACTCAACACATAGAGCAAATTATTCTAGAATTTCCAGAAACAATTATTACACACATAAAACCACCCCAGAAAAATATAGATTTGGTCAAAAAGATAAACAATAAATTGAAAGGGGATGAAATAGGGAAATTAAGTCCAATTAAAAATATACTAGAAAAAGAAGGATATAAATTATCATTTGAGGAGATAAGAATTGCAAAATTATTTATATAATTTAATTATCTATACTTTTCACGCCAATTATAGTCTTCTTCTTCGTCGTCGCTTTTATCTACGATAGGAGCACCACAAGCTTGGCAATTATCGTCATAAGAACGAAGTCCGCATCTTGGGCAAATTGGCTCTTTTTTTGTATTTTCCTCCTGTTCTTCTTCCATATTTACATTATAATATAAATTAATATTATTTAAAATAGTTTTATTGTGTTATTATATAATCATTATTAATAATAATTATATAATATATGGCAAAAGGAGTAAGTCACAAAAAAGAAACAAAGAAGCCTAAGAAAGTTGCGCCAAAGAAATAAAACAAAACACCTATCTATTAGGTAGGTGTTTTGTTTGAAAATACTATTTTTTATTATATAATATAAATATATGGAATCAATAACAAAAGTAATAGCTACTATAGGGCCATCGAGTACAGAAAAGGAAGTAATTAAAAATATGATATCTCATCATATGGATATCGCTCGTTTAAATTTCTCTTGGGGTACGTACGAATGGTTCACACAAGTTATAAATAATACAAGAGAGGCCGCTTTAGAATTAGATAAAAAAGTAGAGATTATTCAAGACCTATCTGGGCCAAGAGTACAAGAGGGTGGGGATCACCATTATGGTGGCAGTGAGGATCAAGAAGTTATAACAGAAAAAGATATAGCTGATCTATCTTTTGGAATAGAACAAAATGTAGATTATATAGCTTTATCATTTGTAGGAGGAGCTCATGATATAATCAAATTACGACAACTCATAAAAGAAAAAGGGGGTAATCAAAAGATTATTGCTAAAATAGAAAGAAGAATTGCATTTGAAAATCTAGAATCTATCTTAAAAGAAACAGATGCGATAATGGTAGCACGAGGGGACCTTGGTAATGAATATCCACTCGAAGAAATACCATTTGTCCAACACAAAATAATAAAAGCTTCAAATAAAGCTGGTAAGATGGTCATTGTAGCTACTCAAATGATGCTCTCTATGGTAGAAAACCCTACACCAACCCGTGCAGAAGTATCCGATGTAGCTTATGCAGTTATCGATGGAGCAAATGCTATTATGCTTTCAGAAGAATCAGCAAAAGGTAAACACCCAGTAGAAGCAGTTACTTATCTAGAGAATATCGCATTAAACGCAGAAAAGCATTTTAAAAATCATGATATAAATATTAATTAATAATATGAAGCATATATATATAACAAGAAAAATTCCTGAAGCAGGATTAAAAATATTAAAAGAAAAAGGTATAACTTTTGATATGTCTTTAAATACATATCCTCCAAAGAAAAAAGATATTATTAAAAATTTAAAAAAGAAACCTTATGATGGAGTTTTATCTTTTTTAACAGACGAAATTGATAGTGATGTTTTTGATGCTTGTCCTACAGCTAAAATATTTGCAAATTTTTCTGTTGGTTTTAACAATATAGACATAGAAGAAGCTAAAAAAAGAGGTATAGAAGCTTCGAATACTCCAAATACTTCTGACCTAGCAGTAGCTGAACATACGATAGCTTTAATGTTTGCACTTACAACAAGACTCGTAGAAGGGGATAGATTTGTAAAAAATGGTAAATACAAAGGATGGGATCCAGAACTACTAGTTGGTACAGATATGGAGGGTAAGGTGATTGGTATAATAGGTGGTGGTCATATAGGTATAAAAGTAGCAAAAATGTTATACGGTGGTTTTGGAACAAAAATAATATATTCTGATATTCAACAAAATACTGAACTTGAAAAATCTTTTTCTGCAGAAAGAAAAGAAACAGCAGATATTCTCCGTGAGGCAGATATAGTAACTATTCACGCACCACTTCTTCCGTCAACAAAACATCTCATCAATAAAGATAATATTAAGACGATGAAGAAATCTGCTTTCATAGTAAATACAGCCAGAGGTCCTATTATAGATGAGAACGCATTAGTAGATGCCCTTAAAAACAAGATAATCAGAGGTGCAGCTCTTGATGTATACGAATTTGAGCCAAAACTCGCTCGTGGATTGTCAAAACTGGAAAATGTAATATTGACCCCCCATATAGCATCTGCTCGTACATCTGCTCGTAACCAAATGGCTGAAATAGCAGTTAAAAATATTATATCTGTATTTGAGACGGGAAAAGCATTGAATAGTGTAATTAAATAAAGCAACAAAAAATCCTTATACTATAAGGGTTTTTTGTTGCTTGTATTAAGTTTAAATAGTATTATAATTAATTATATGAGAAAAAATATAAAATATAGTGCATCATTTATTATTATAATATTATCAATGGTTTTAGGTTTTAATATATACGCTGAAGATGGTGATAGTTTAAGAGAAAGAGAAGGTGTTAGAAAGGAATTAAAAAATGAAATAGAAAAAGAAAATAAAGATAGAAAATTAATAAACGAAAAAAATCTTAATGAATTTAAAAAAGAAGTTGAAGTAAAAAGAGAAGAAGTTAAATTAAGAATTGAGGAAAAGAAAAAAGAATTTGAAAACTTAATACAAGTTGCCAAAGAAAAAAGAGAAGAATTTTAAAAAAGAAATAGAGGCAACAAGAGAAGAAGTTAAATTAAAAATTGAAGATATGAAAGCAAGTTTTAAGGAAAACATATCTAAGATTAAAGATGAGAATAAGAAAATTTCATCAGAAAAGATCATCACAATAATACAAGCATTAAATACAAAGTTTACCGGTCAACTTTCTGTAAAAATAGACCAGATTGAAAATGTACTTGTCGGTATTGAATCACGCATTAGCAAAGCAGATACCAATGGTATAGATACATCACTTGCTAAGGCAGAAGTATTGAAAGCAAAAGAAGCTATAACAATAGCAAGAGATGCGATAAATACACAGACAAGTAAGATATATACAATAGGTGCAGTAGATGAATCTACTCTTCGTTCTGAGATGAAAAAATTAAGAGATTCTTTTGGTGCTGATATAAAGACCCTTAATACAAAGATTAAAGCTGCTCATACAGCTGTCAAAAATACAGCTACTACACTAGCAAAAGTCCCAAAGGTAGATGATGATAGTACAAACAAAGTCGAAGACAATACAATAAATAATAATCAATAATAATATGGATACAAATAACAATAAAGATACTATAAAAAAAATAATTCTAATTTTAATCATAATAATTTCAATTGTTGCTATAATTAAAATACAAAGAGATGGTAGTATTTGGGTTGAAAATAAATCTAATGAGCAAGAAATATTGAGTCCAGTAGATATTGAATTAAATAATGCAGTAGATAAAAACACAACACAAGAATTAAATACTAGTATAGACAATATAAAGATAGAAGATACAACTGATGTTGATCTTAAAATAGTTGATGAAGAATTAAATAAACTTTAAAATTTATAACTATAAAAACATAAAACCCTAGACAGATTGTCTAGGGTTTTATGTTTTTATGTAGGGTGGATTTTATATTTTATAAAGATATAATAAGAACATGGAACCATTAGCATCTAAAATAAGACCCGAGAATCTAGGCCAATTCATAGGCCAAGAGCACCTTGTAGGTCCAAATAAACCGTTATCTATAGCTATTAAACAAAAACATGTATTTTCATTTATTCTTTGGGGTCCTCCTGGAGTCGGGAAAACAACATTAGCTCGGATTTATGCAAAATCATTAAATGCTGATTATCATGAACTTTCAGCTGTTTCAGCAGGTAAGGATGATATAAGACAAATAGTAGATTCTGGAATCAAAGGAACAGGGGAATTACTAGGTCCAAAAATTCTCTTTTTAGATGAAATACATCGATTCAATAAAGCTCAGCAAGATTTTCTTTTACCATATATCGAGAGTGGAAGACTTATACTCATCGGGGCTACGACAGAAAATCCTAGTTTTGAAGTAATACCAGCACTACTTTCTCGTTTACGTGTTTTTGTATTGGAAGAATTGAAGGTTATTGATATGAAAAAGATTATCAAAAAAACTGGATACAAAATACCAAAAGATGCGATAGATTGGCTTATAAATATATCTGGTGGAGACGCTCGTCAAGCTATCTCTATGATTGAAAATACTATTTCACTTTATAAAGAAATAAGTATAGAAAATTTAAAAAATACACTACAATCAAAATTTCTTCGTTATGATAAAAAAAGAGATGAGCATTACAATACGATAAGTGCTTTTATAAAAAGTATGCGCGCAAGTAAGCCAGACGCAGCACTTTATTATCTAAGTAGAATGCTTGATGCTGGAGAAGATCCAAAATTTATTGCTCGAAGAATGGTAATATTTGCATCAGAAGATATAGGACTCGCATTACCTACAGCATTGGTTGTAGCAAATGATGTATTTCGTGCGGTAGAGACCATTGGAATGCCTGAATGTGGCATAAATCTGGCTCACGGAGTTGTATATCTCGCTAAAGCACCAAAGGATAGGAGTGCTTATAATGCTTATAATAAAGCTATGGAGGACGTCAAAATACACGGCAATCTACCAATTCCAATTATTATACGCAATGCGACAACAAAATTGAACAAGGAGCTTGGGTATGGTAAGGATTATGAAATATATACAAATAAAGATTTGATGCCTGAAAAATTAAAAAATAAAAAATATTTATAAAAAAATATAAAGATATCAAAACGGGGGAATAAATTATTAATAAATAAATTTATTAATAATTATTATATTATATTGGAAGAGGGATAAATTGATTAAATATTATAGTTATTATGAATATAGGGTTTTTCTGTATCATAATGTCGCAAAAGATATATTGTGCGACACTATACTATATTTTATATATACAGCTTCTAGGATAAAAATAGCTCTCCCCTATATTATAATTAACCAAAAAATTATTGCTTACTTAAAAGACAATTATTAAATTCTGCAACCTGTGTATTGTATGTTTCTATCTTTTCTTTTATATTTTTTATTGAAAAATTATAATTACTTATTAATTCATTATATTTTGTAACTTGCTCAAAATAAGTAGTCCCCTCATATAATACCCCCTTATCTATACTAGCCTTCCTTTTAATAAGATCTTCTTCCATCTTTTTGGTCTCATTTTGACTAATATTGATTATTCCATACAAAATACTATCTACAGCTGGGCACTCACTCATAGGGACACCAAAATGAGCAACTGCCATCCAGATATTTCTACCTTCAAATTTACCTTTACCTATAGCAACACCTATCTCTGTGTAATTCTTATTGAGAATATTTGCTCTATGACCAGGACTTGCCATCCATGCATCCACAAGTGCCTTATCATCCTTAAAATTACCCATAGCTAGATTCTCTCCGATTATAATATAATCATACATAGCTTCCTTCCCGAGATCAGCCACACCTACACCACTTGGTGATATATGGTCAAAGTATTGCTTACTAAACATATCTTTTAATTTTACATCTGCAGAAAAATTTAATTTTGTATTTTCTTTTAGTGGAGGAAGATTTCCATTTTCTTTTCTATTTACATTATGCAATGAGATGATCTTATCCTTAGACAAAATAATGTTGTTTATACCTAGATATTCACCTGCGACACGGAGAGCTCCTGGTGTATCGATCTTCTTTACTAGTGGTATCTCTTTTTTTTCTTCAAATTTAATAACCTTATCTTTATTCTCTGTACTTTTTATATAAGAAGAAATATTATTTGCAATCAAAACAAGGTCATCTTTTAAAATAAAAATCGATGCTATTACAAAAAAAATAATTAAAATTTGATAAAAAATTCTCATATATTATTTACAAGTAGAAGACAATGAATATCCAGATTTCTCTGCATCAGCTTCTGTACTAAACCAAATCTGATTCTCCACCTTGATTCTCTTTGCACCACTACATCCTATAGTATAATACATTTTACCATTTTTTGATGCAACAAAACGCTTCTCTTTCGAATCTTTTGTGGTAGAAATATTATTAAGTGGTTTATTATTATATTCTACTAAATCACTTCTTGGAGTAATACTCACCTCACTTTTTATATTACTTGTATTAAGATTATTATTAGCAGATATCCTACCTAAAAAGAAAGAACTAATCCCCACCCCTATTATAATAAAAAGATATAAAACAGATGTTTTGTCAATATCTATTTTCTCCTTGATTTTATTCAAAAAATCATTTATACTCATATAAGTTTAATTATAATCATTTTTAGATGATTTGCCTATAGTTATAGGTAGATATATCTATATAAAAACAATATGGCACATAGAAAAGCCGGAGGTTCGGCCAAAAACTTAACAGATTCAAATCCAAAGTACTTAGGTACAAAGCTTTATGCTGGAGAAAAAGCTAAAGCAGGATCTATTATTGTTCGTCAAAGAGGAACAAAGATCCTACCAGGGACAAATGTATCTATGGGTAAAGATCATACTCTATTTTCACTCAAAGAAGGAACAGTAAAATTTGGAACAAAAAGAAAAGCAAATTTTAACAAAACAACTTCAGTAAAAAAAGTAGTACACGTTATATAAATACAAAATATAAAAATCCTCATTAAAAATGAGGATTTTTATATTAAAGAAATTCTTCTCTATAACATTCTTTACAATAAATAACAGGAGCTCTATCTATACTCCAATGAGTCTTAAAATCTTTATCCATACCAAAATTTCTAAAATCCCATTTATCACTCCACCAACATTTAGGACAATTTTTTTCAGAAAAAATAGTAATTATATTCTCACCAGAGAGATCAGACTTCCCTTTTCTAAATTTACCAAAATACCAAAAAGATAATTGCTGTTTGAGCAAGCAAGTTGAACAAAGATTAGAATTTTTTAAATTCATTTTATTAGCTAAAGATATTTCTTCAACAATTAAAATAAAATCCTTCTTACAATTCTGACATATTTTATTTTCTGATTGATATTCCATAATTTTCTCAGATAGGGGCTCAACCTCTATCTAGATTAATAAACTTCTTGTTGATAGCACTTCTCACAGTATACTATTTCTGGACGATCTGGTGAATATGATGTTTCAAATTCATTATCACAACCTTCTTTCATACAAGAGCGATGCCAGAGTTTTCTTTCTGATCTTAAAAATAATCTCTCTATATATCTACAATTAGGACACTTGCGGGGAATAGGTATATTTAGTTTTCTATATAATTCTAATTCTTGATTTACTATATTATAATTTCTTTCACATTTTATACACTTTAAAATTTCATTACAAATATTATCATTTATATCTTTTATAGAATCTGGAATATTTTCAGAATTTATAGTTTCTAACCCTTTTTTAAAAGAAATTTCGTCTTGCCATTTATAACCATGAGATATAGCATATTCTTTAGTTATAGGCATATATACTTGGGCTTGAGTTTCGTTATAACCAAAAGGAGATAGCCATGTAGGAAAAAATTCACCATATTCGCCTCCCTTTTTCATATATTCTATTATTTTTTCTTTCAAAATAGTATATTCTTCTTTTGTATATTGTTTATTTAAAATACAATAATCAGACTTTTTTAAACCAATACAGCCAAAAAGATTTTGTGAATTATGTACAGAGTCACAATACTCAATAAACGAATTGTCGTAACTCATATGTGAAAAAATGGCAAAATATGATCCAGACAATGCGTGCCCCTCATAACAAACATCCATCATCTTTCCACCTATATGATAGCAATCCACACAATCTTTTAACTTCAAGCCAACATAAACATTTTTGCAATTCTCCCCTTCTCCCACCTCAAAACAATTAATCGTATTTTTTGAATTAAATATTAAATTTCCACTGCAATCAACTGTTTTATCTAAAACTGCATATTTATATATAACTTTGTTTTTTAAAAATTCAATATATTCATTATAGAGATTAACTCTTGAACTATAAGAATCTAGATTGTGATTTTTAATTATATTTAAATAATCTTCTTTGTTTAATTGTTTGTTTTTGTAAACATATTTTTTATTTCTTAAATTTGAAGACATAAAGCAGTCTGTACAGTTTTTGCAGTCATAGCAATAATAACAATCCATACAGTTAGTCAGAAGAGAACCAAATTGACAATTAAACGATCTGTATGAATTTAGAACTTCATACATAGAAGAATTGTTATCCTCTAACCTATAGCAATCACTACAATCTTTAGAGTTTACATTTGCAACAGAATATAAAACATTTTCTGAAAATAAAGTCGAAGCGCAAAGATAACAATTTTTATTATCGTGACCATGATTTGAGTATTCTGAATTGACAGAATTTTTATTTAAAAGAGCCAGTCTTGGAACTTCTAATTGTAATTCTTTTAGTTGTTCAAAGAATGATTTACTGAAATCAAAATCTCTACCAAATTCTTTTCCATCCCAACCATCACCCCACCAACACTTTGAACAATAAACTTTATATTTATAAGTTGGGTGATATATAGTTACAATTGAATCTCCACATAAATCGCAATTTCGACGATATAGTGTCCTTTCATTACGCCAAGAATATCTTCTCTGCTGTCTACACTCCGGACAAAAAGTCGGAGCTGGAACTTTCATTTT
>Ga0172367_10000460_pt1 | contig 63067 bp, 60 predicted proteins | sample Lak10m_FD_114542 | JGI IMG/M metagenome (GOLD analysis project Ga0172367, IMG submission 114542) | Freshwater microbial communities from Kabuno Bay, South-Kivu, Congo - kab_022012_10m | ecosystem: Environmental > Aquatic > Freshwater > Lake | place: Democratic Republic of the Congo: South-Kivu... | reverse complement strand
GCCGACAAGATAAGCGGCAGGGCAAACCCCGCCAGCGTTGCAAGGATGATCCGCAGCGCCTCCAGATAATGCCGCTTGAACACCTCATGGAAAAAGACAGCGCCCAATACAGCAAACAGCCCGCCAATATTATTGGCGCGAAAAGTAAAGCTCAAGCCAAAGAACGCGCCAGCCCAAAGATACTTCCAGTCATGCCGTTCTGCATCCACCACTGAAAAGAAAAGCGCAAGCCCGGCAGCATTGAACAAGAGTGCGTATTCTTCGGTGTAATTACCGTACCCCAGAACAGCACGAAGCCCCAAACCCGCCAGCAGAGCGCCAGTCAACGCTGCGCCCATGCCCCAGCGTTTTACCAGCGTTTTATACATCACAGAGAACATGCCAAAGAGACAAAGGAATTCAACGAACCACACCCCCCAACGCGAGCCGCCACCCAACGCCAACCCCAATGCATTGATGTAGAAAATACCCGCGCCTTTTGAGTCCCAAAAATCCTGATACGGAATCTTGCCATTCAGGATCTGCCCGCCCGCATAAAGGAAAAAACCGCCATCTCTGGCGGGTTTATCAAAAAACGGATTGGCAAGATCAAGCGCCATCAGGGTCAGCAAAAACAAAAAGATGTACGGCAATGCCGCGCGGATTTTATTCATCATTTCTTCACCTGCATATCTAATCCCTCCACCAAATTCTTGATCGTGCTCCAATGAATGCGTTCCCAGGCAGTGGGGCTGGAGTTGGTATTGTGCGGCGCAAGCATGACATGATCCATCTTCATCAGTGGACTATCCAACGGCAGCGGCTCAAACTCAAAGACATCGAGCGCCGCGCCTCCCACTTGACCGGAGCTGAGTGCGGCTACCAGGGCTTTTTCCTCCACGATGGGTCCGCGCGCAGTATTGATGAGAATGGCAGTAGGTTTCATCTTTGAAAGTGTGTTCGCATTGATCAGGTGATGGGATGTCGGGTTGAGATCGCAATTGACGGAGACAAAGTCTGAGTTTGCAAGCAGCGTGTCGAGGTCGGTCATTTCAATGCCCGTTTCACCGACAAAGACGTGATCCACATCAATAATGTCTGTGCCATACACCTTCATTCCAAATGCTTTGGCGCGGCGGGTGACCGCTTTGCCAATATTGCCCACGCCGATGATTCCCAACGTCAACTCACTTAACGTCTTGCCGGGGATCTTTTCCCACTTACCGCTTTTCATCGCCTTATCCATCCACGGTTGGCGGCGGGCAAAAGCCAGCATGTAGGCAAGGACAGAGTCCGCTACGGGGGTGGTGAAGGCATTGGGGGTACGCCCCAGCTTTACGCCGTATTTAGCGCAGGCTTCTCCATCAATTGAGTCTACGCCTGTACCCCACTTGGAGATGACCTTGAGACGCGGCAGGCAGGCTTCAATAACCCGCGCTGTGTAGCGGTCATCGCCGCAGATGGTGCCATCGAACTGACCGGCATATTTGAGAATATCCTCTTCTTCCATGCGCTCTTCCACATCCGGTACGATCAGGTCGATGCCATATTCTGCCAGCACCGGTCGGAAGCGGTCGAGGAAAGGAATCATATAAGGGGCGGTCATTAGAACAGTGGGCATGTTATTTCTTCTCCATTTGCGCTTGCATGAGCAGGTCGGCAATTTGAAAATCAGCTTCTTCATCAATATCCACGGCTTCGAGCCGTGGGATTTCGAACATAAAAGGTTTATCACCAATGCGGTGTTTTTTGCGTTCTAGGTTTTCGCGGGTGAAGAGGTACAGGCATGAGTTCTCTTCGTACACGGGCGGCAGGTCTTGCGTTTGCAGTAACTCAAGCGGATTGTGGTTGATGGCGCGTCCATCCTGCCAGTAGAGACGGGTTTGCAGGCGAGTGACTGAAAAAAGAGAATCGTACCTGGGGTACTCTGCAAGGAAGGTTTTAATTCCGCGTGAGATGGTTTCGGCTTTGAGCAGCGGATTGGTGGAATGGGTTTGCAGGTAAAAGTCTGCCTGCACCTGCGCGGTATCGTGCAGGAGAATTTCGTTCATGGGAACATCGTCAGCGCGGAGATGCTCGGGGCGTTGAATCAGTTTCACGTCAGGGAAGAGGCGCTGCACTCCATCCATAACCGGTTCTGAATCAGTATCCACCATCACGGTGTCGATCTCTGGTACGGCGATGAGTGTTTCCAAAATGTGTTGGTAGAGGGGTTTGCCTGCGAGCGGACGATAGTTTTTGCCCGGCACGCGCTGGCTGTGATGACGCATAGGAACAAGGGCGGCAAGTTTCATACCCTATATTCTACTCTGGAGTGCAAAGTCTCCAGACTTTGCACATGCCCGTTACAACTTGCGCGACATCTGCCACTGCGAGATGGGTTCGCGCTCCATGCCAATGTGTTCGAAGATGAAGCCCATCTCTTCGGGGTAGATGGGGGAAACGCGCCAGGTTTTATTGGGGAATTTTGCGAAGAGTGCGCGCATCAAGACTTCGCTCAAACCTGCTCCACGTGACCGGGCTTTGACCAGGATGGACTGGATCGCAATATCAGCGGCTTCGGGGTTACTAATGAGGCAGTAGGCATCGTTAATGCGGAAAGCGCACGAGGGTGGTGTGTGCTGCATGATGGTTGCGCCGGAGAGTTGCCAGGGCAGGTCTTGAATGCCGTGATAGGCAACCTGCCGCGCGAGTTCGCGGATGTCTATTTCTTCGAGTTCGTGTTTTGAATCAGTTGGGGGATTTTCGAGCTTGTACCCTACGAGCCTGCGTATTTTGGTAAAGCCGACCTTTTCGTATAACTTGACCCCGGCGGTATTTTGTTCAATGACTTCGAGCAGCATTTCTTTTTCGCCGCGCGTTCTGGCTTCTTCGATGAGTTGGGTCATTGCCCAAGTGCCCACACCGCCTGCCCGTGAATTGGGCGTGATGCCCATCGCTGCGAGGCGGCTCGTCCAGCCTCGGCGGGCGATCATTGCCAACCCAATGGGTTCATCATCCTTCATCAACACACGGCTGGCGGTCAGGTCAATGCCGTCACGGCGGAGCATGGTGTGCAGCACAGGTTCTGTAATATGAATGGGGACGATGTAGCCTTCGAAGCTATGGGTCATCAGATCTGCGAGGGTGGCAATGGAGTATTCGCTTGCCGGTTTGAACGAGAGGGTCATGATGTGGAATTATACCGAAAGAAAAAGAGGTGATAAAAAATGCGGAACGCAGTTTTCAATTCTGCATTCCGCATTCTACCTTCTGCAATCTCCTAAATCACGCCCAACTTCTTCCCAACACTCTTGAACGCCTCCAACCCTTTATCAAGGTCGTCCCTTGAATGCGAAGCCGAGTTCATCACGCGGATTCTCGCCTTGCCCTGCGGCACGGTGGGGTAACCAATTGCCATGGCAAACACGCCCGCCTCAAATAACTCACGGCTAAATTGTTGTGCCAGCGGCGCTTCCCCCAGCATCACCGGCGTGATGGGCGTCTGGCTTGCGCCGGTATTAAAGCCGAGGTTCTTCATTTCGGTCTGGAAGTATTTGGCGTTGTCCCAAAGTTTATCCACCAACTGGGTCGAGTCTTCCAGCAGGTCTACCGCAGCAAGACAAGCCGCCGCATCAGGAACGGTCATTGCCGAGGAGAAGAGGAAGGGACGTCCGCGCTGGCGCAGCCACTCAATGATGACCGACTTACCCGCCACGATGCCGCCCATCACCCCAAACGCCTTGGACATGGTCCCCACTTCAATATCCACTTTGCCGTGCAAACCGAAGTGGTTCACAATACCGCGTCCGCCCTTGCCGAGCACACCTTCGCCGTGGGCATCGTCCACCATCAACAGAATATCGTACTTCTTCGCCACTTCATAAATATCGGGCAGGGGGGCAATATCGCCGTCCATGCTGAAGACACCATCTGTAATAATGAGCGAGCGGCGATAATTTTTGGCATGTTCTTGAATTTGCGCTTCAAGCGACTTCACATCATTGTGTTCATACGCAATGATCTTCGCACCAGAGAGACGGCAGCCGTCAATAATGGATGCGTGGTTGAGCCGATCTGAGAAGATCGCATCTTCTTTACCTACCAAAGCGGGAACCGTCGCCAGGTTTGCGGTGAATCCGCTTTGGAGGGTGATCGCCGCTTCCACGCCTTTAAATTGAGCAAGGCGTTTCTCAAGTTCCACATGCAGGCTCATCGTCCCCGCAATAGACCGCACCGCGCCGGGACCCACACCCATATCATCTGCCGCCTTTTTTGAAGCAGCGACCAACGCCGGGTGATTTGCCAGCCCCAAATAATTGTTCGAGCAAAAGTTCAACACATGCCTGCCGTCCACCGTCAGCCAGGCGCCTTGCGGCGAACCAATGGTGCGGATGTTGTTGTACAGCCCCTGCGACTTCAACGAATCGATCTCTTCCTGAATCCAATCAATTTTCGACATGGCTACTCCTTCTTTTAGAAACCTGTTTTTATTATAGCGACGAAGAAAAAAAAGGACATCACATTTTCATTGTGACATCCTTTTTTTTAATTTCTCACTTCTGTAAGCAAACCAAGCTCGGCAAGTTCTGCCAACACTTTTTGGATGGCTCCCCTTTTGACGATCACCGCGGTTGGACTGAGCGCCTCGCCGAGATATTTGCCCGCCTTCGACTTTCGCATCTCTTCCATAACCTCGGGTCTGCTGACTCTTAGCAGGTGCAGATTCTCCACCCGGGCTTCGGCTCCGTTCGCGTCCCAGCGTTTGAGCGCTTTCACCATGGCAGGCGGAACCGTCTCTTTGGTGTATTTCACCAGCATAGCCAGCAATTGCTCCGCTTTTAACCCCTGCTCACCGGCACGTTGAAGTGACTTGGCGGTGACGCGGTAGAAGTATTCATCGCCCCTGGGTTCATCCCATTCACAGAAGCGCGCCAGTTGATAGCGAACTGCGCGGGAAAACGTTCGTGGAATGGTAACGCGACCATTGGAAGCTACAACGATCTTTCTACCTTCCTCTTTGTTCTCAGGCAAGGATGCAAGTAGAAAGAAAGCGGTGGGTTCTTTTCCTTCTTCGGGCGCTGCCAGGCTCAGCCTGCCAAGCAGGTGCAGTATCCGAATTAGGTATTTGACCAATGCCCCATCGACCACATCCCAGTAGGCAAATCCACGCAGGAACTGCCCATCTGACTCGCGTTTGATGAACCAGGAATCGTAATCACCGGCAGGGCGTTGATAATCGGGGTATTTTTCTTTAATGCCTTTTACAAAGGCGGGAATACTCCACCATTTGCCTTGCGGCACATCCTCAATGAGGTTCATCAGGAATTCGCGCGTCACCTGCGGTTGGTTTTTCCATTCACCTTCGCAGATCAAACCATCTATTAAACGCAGTTCATCGAACTCAGTGGAGGTAAACCAGGCATTGTAGAGCATGTCCATGGCTTCTTTGCGCGGCGCTTCGAGAAATTTTTTAACGGCATCGGGAAGTAATGCGTTGTTCTTGATAATGCCCGCGGCTGCAAGCAGAATTGGCAAATCGCGCTGAAAGCGTGAGCTGCTTTCTTCATCTCCAAGGCGGAGGGCGGCAAGGTAGGTAGTGGCATCGTCGAGGATGTGGTCAGCGGCGGGGATTTCGAATGCTTTTTCCACGGGCGTGGCGGCTCGTCCCAGCGGGTCGGTCTTTTGCAGGGGCAGCGCTTGATTCGCACCCACCTCTACAATCGCTTCGAACAAGTCATCGGGGATGTAGGCAAATTCCTGCGAGCCTTTCTCAGATTCAAGAAACGCTTTGGCGAGCAACCCGCGATAGAAAAGATATTCAGATGTTGAAGCAGGTTTGAGGTAGGGGCGTTCCCTGTCTCGTTTGCCTGCTCCCATTTCGCGGATATCGCCGTACTTGCGGGAGAATGCCGCCCATTCCAGTTGACCTTCGGCTGCGGTTAATTCGTCCAACGCAGAACGGGCTTCAGCGGAGAGAATTTCAAGGGTTTCTGAAACAGCTTCAAGGTCCAGCAATGCGGCGCAAAGTTCTTCGCGGGCTGAATCCAGCTCCTGCGATTCGAGTTCCAACCCCCACAGTTCGGCGATGATGCGGAGGTGTCCAATATCTTGTTTGTAAAGCGAGGCAGAAAGGTCGGGCATGTGTTAATTCTACATGATAGAGCCGGACTTTAGAAAGAGCAGCTCAAAAATTCTGTAGACCTCTTGCATAAGTTAACCTCGTTTGTTTGTTTACCCGTGTACCACGTGCAGGGCGTTGGGGAGAATTTCAAAATCTGCTTTTTTCAGGTTGCTGCCAAAACTGGTAAATATTTCACCATCGGCATGAATATACATGGGACGGTCTGAGACAAGGGATAATTTTTTAAACCCGCCCATGCGCACCTGTTTGAAACGCATGTGAGTACCATTCATAAATTCGGGTACGAGGCGGAACATGGTTGCGCGCGAAACGCTGGTAACGGCAACCGTTTCCATTTTGCCGTCGTTGTTCTTTGCTTCGGGAGCAAGCATAAAGCCGCCGCCTTCACGGGGTCCGTTACAGAGGGTCAGCATGATGACTTTATCTTCCCATGTTTCTGTATCGGTTTCGACCTTCATGGTCATGGGGTTGTGGTTGAGGATGATGGTTTGAATGACCGCCGTGAGATACATGAGAAAGCCTTTGACGATGGGCAGTTTATGCGAGCGGATGGTGACCACGGCGTCAAAGCCAATGCCGAGGGTGTTATCGAAAAACTCCCGGCGCCCATGCTCATCGGTCATCACGCCGATATCCACCGGCTGGATATTTTCCGCTTTGAGGACGTGGGCAAGCGCATGGGATGATTTCTGGGTCATGCCAATGGAGTAGGCAAAGTCGTTGCCTGAGCCAATGGGGACAACTGCCATGACGGGGCGTTTCTCTGGCGGCACTTGCATCAGCCCGTTCATCACTTCGTGTGCGGTGCCGTCGCCGCCCATGGCAACTACCAGGTCATAGCCTTCCTCGGCTGCCTGTCTGGCAAGTTCGATTGCGTGGGTCGGGTAGACAGTTCCGCTCCAGGTGAGTTCGCCTTTGAATTCCTGCGCGATGGGGCGCAAGTCATTGGCGGTCTTCCAGGCACGCCCCATATCTGCCATGGGATTAAGAATTAACTTTACCTTACGGGGTTGAAACGAACTTGCAGAGGACATAAGACAGGCTCCTATATCGATTTACAGATATAACCCCAAAACAGCCTGTTCGTAACTTATGGATGTGCGGCTCTTATTCTTTTACGCGAATGGGGTTAAGCTGCCCCGTCATATTCTTTGCCACTACGTAACCTCCGCGCTCATATTTTTTGGCATGATACAAGGCAGAATCGGCGGCGCGGATCAGGTCGCTGGATGTGGCGGCATGGATGGGGTAAACGGCTATTCCGGCAGAAAGCCCCAACTTTATGTTGGCTTTATTCGGAAAGGGGAATTTGAACTCCTGCATCAACCCGAGTATTTTTTTGGTGATCACTTGTGTTGTCTCAATATCCGCATTGCGGATCACCAGGGTCAATTCATCGCCGCCATATCGCGCTAGGAAATCTTCATTGCGGGTACGCTGGGCGAGAAAATTAAAAAGAGAGTAAAGCAACTTGTCGCCAAGATCGTGCCCGTATGTATCGTTCACCTTTTTAAAGCCGTCCAGGTCCATCATCACCACCGAGAAGGTTTGTTTGGTCTGGTCGGCAATGCGCCATTCTTCCTGAATGCGTTCATCCAAGGCGCGGCGGTTCGGCAGACCGGTGACGCTATCTGTATTTGCCATTTCAGATATTTTTTCATACATACTGGCATTAAAGATCGCCACGGCAGCCTGGTCTGCCAGCAGACTGATCAGGCGCATTTCGGAGCGCGTAAACCTGCCAATGACACTTTTTGAAAGGTTCATCACGCCGATGGTTTCATTTTTGAATATCAGGGGAATTCCCACAATGGAACACTGCCAATAGCTGGGCGTATCTTTATAAAGGGGGTGATTGGACATGTCTTCAATCACGACGGGGCTTCCCGTCCGCGCCACGGTGGCGGTTAAGCCGTCTCTGCGGGGTTGTGAGATCGGATGATTCCTTACTCCCTTATCATCCAGTGATGCGCCAAACTCCAATTCGCCGCGTTCGTACATAAAAATATGCACTGCGCGCGCATTCTTAATAAGCCTTAATCCCTCGGCAACGATCATATCCAATACTTGCTGAAGATCAAGCGTGGAAGTCAGGTTGAGGCTGATGCGCCTTAAAGCATCCAACTCATCCGCCTGGTGCTTCACCGTCATCATTAAGGAATGTTTCGAGATCACCTCATGAGTGACTGATTTCTCTTCGCCATCCGCTGTTTTTTTATCCGAGAATTGTTCGCGTGCCTCAATAATGACCTGAATCAACTTCAGGATCGCTTTTTTCTCATCAGGCGGAATGGTATCGTCCTGAGAAATAATATCCCAAGCCCTTGAAAAAACACTTCCAACTTTTTCTTTATTCTCGCTCATTTTCACCATTATGCCTATTAGTGAATACTATTCAAGGCACTATTTGTACTATTATACTCTCGTAAAATACGCCTGAAATTATCCGAAAACGTCTGTGTTAGAATGAAATAAACTTACTTTAATTACGAGGCTTCTGTGCCAGATACACAAAAAATTCAACCTGCAACACCTTTAAACCCGCGCCGCCGCGCCATTGTAATTGGAGCATCTGTGGGGCTGGGCGCTGCCCTTTCAAAAAAACTAGCGCAAGAAGGTTATGTTGTGGCTTTGGTTGCACGCCAAAAAGACAAGCTCAATACCCTTTGCAATGAGATCAATCAAGCGGCTGGCGAAACCCGCGCTCTTGCCTACGTTCACGATGTAAGCAAATACAAAGAAGCCCCAACACTCCTGAAGAACATAGTCGCTGAAATTGGCGGTTTGGATGCGTTCATTTTCGTGGCAGGCGTAAATTACCCGCCCGGCGGCATGGATAAATACAACTTTGAGAACGACCGCAAAATGGTAGAGATCAACCTGATCGGCGCAATGGCTTGGCTTTCGCCGGTTGCCGAGATGTTCCAAAATGCCAAGGCAGGTCAGATCGTTGGCATTGGCTCCGTAGCCGGAGATCGCGGAAGGGTCGGCAACCCCGGCTACAACACATCCAAAGCGGGTTTGCACACCTATCTCGAAGCCCTGCGCAACCGACTCACCCGTCACGGTGTGAACGTGCTCACTGTAAAGCCCGGCTTTATGAAAACTGAAATGCTCAAAGCGGCACAGGGCGGCACACCCATGGCAATTGAACCTGAACAAGCAGCAAATGAGATCTACAAAGCCATGCTCAAGCGCAGGCAGACCATTTACACGCCTTTCTTCTGGTCGTACATTATGATGGTCATTCGCCACATCCCATCGTTCATTTTTAGAAAACTTTCATTCTAACTTCAAAACCCTAAAGGTCTTTAAGACCTTTAGGGTTTCGTTATAAAAAAAACCATGCGAACCACTTTTACCCAACTCGAAAACTTCGGACACTCGCTCAACGCCCACGCTTACGTGATTCAACCGCGTATTGCCGAAGATATTCACGCCGCATTTGAACTTGCCAAAAAAGAAGGGCTTACCATCACAGCCCGCGGCGCGGGGCGCAGCTACAACGACGCCGCGCTCAATGGCGGCGGCATTGTGCTCGATATGTCGGCGATGAACCTGATCACGGCGTGGAATCCAGCCACCGGCGTAGTAAGAGCCGAGCCAGGCGTAACCCTCGAAATGCTCTGGCAGAAAGTCGAGCCAGATGGCTGGTGGCCCCCTGTCGTATCTGGCACCATGAAAACCACCCTTGGCGGCTGCCTCTCGGCAAACATCCACGGCAAAAATAATTTCAAAATGGGAACCTTCGGCGAGCACGTGATCGAGTTCACTGCCATTCTGCCCACCGGCGCAGAAGTGACCTGTTCGCCCAAGTTGAATGCGGATCTGTTCCACGCCATGATCAGCGGATATGGGATGCTTGGCATTTTCACCTCCGTCACGCTTCAGATGAAACGGCTCTATTCTGGACTTTTGACCGTGGATGCCCTGCCCGTGCAGAATCTCAGCCGACACCTCTCTGCCCTGCAAGACGGCGCTCCGCTCAATGATTACATTGTTGGCTGGCTCGATACCTTTGCCGGTGGTCGCAGCCTCGGGCGCGGACAAATTCACGCGGCGCGTTACCTGCATGAAGGCGAAGACCCCAACCCACGGGAAACCATGAAGATGGAGAATCAAATTCTTCCGCCTTATATTTTTGGCGTCTTCCCCAAATCGCTTTTGTACCAGTTCATGAAGCCATTTGCAAACAATCTCGGTTGGCGCATGGTGAATTTGGCAAAGTATGTCGCTTCGCTTCGTACGCACACCTTCAGGCAGGCACATGCGGCGTTTCATTTTCTGCTTGATTATGTTCCAAACTGGGAGCTTTCCTACGGGCGCGGCGGGCTGATCCAGTATCAATCCTTCCTGCCAAAAGAAACCGCCGAAACCGCATGGACGGAGATCATCAAACTCTCGCAAAAACGCGGAATGCCCTCCTACCTTGGTGTGACCAAACGCCATAGACCCGATAAATTTCTACTCTCTCACGCTGTGGACGGCTTCTCTCTTGCCCTGGATTTCAAAGTGACCAAATCCAACAGCCGCCGCCTGTCTGCCATGCTGCAAGAGTTTGACACGATCGTGCTGGAAAACGGCGGACGTTTCTATTTTGCCAAAAACAGCGAGACCACAGCCGAAACCGCCCAGGCATTCTACGGCGAAGATGCAGTGAAGAAATTCAGAAAGCTCAAAAAACGCTGCGACCCGAACGGGTTGCTTGAATCGGATTTATACAGAAGAATTTTTGGATAATGTTTTTACGCATCACGGATTAAAAATTACGTAATCCGTGATGCGTAATTCGTAAACGTATGGAAAATTTTATTGTTGAAGATTTAGGTCTGATCGATTACGAACAAGCCTGGAAGTTACAGGATGAATATGCGGCGGAGATCGCAGAGGGAAAACGCCCGCCAACCCTGCTCTTGCTTGAACACCCCCATGTGTATACCTTTGGGCGCAAAGGCAATGCCGAAAACCTGCTCTGGAACGAAATTCAATTAAAAGAAAAAGGCATCTCCACGCACTGGGTGGATCGTGGCGGCGATGTCACTTATCACGGACCCGGGCAACTGGTGGGGTATCCGTTGATTCCCCTCACCCCTTTGCGCCTCTCCCATGGGGAGGGGGGTTGGGGTGAGGGAAAAACCGATTACGTCGGCTATATCCGTAAACTGGAAGAAATGCTGATCGGTGTGTTGATGGAATATGGGGTTGTTTCCGGTCAGCGTTCCGGCAAGACGGGGGTATGGGTGCAAGCCGATGTACATTCACGCTGTGTCCATTGCAGCCCCGAAGACCGCAAGAAACCCGCCAAGATCGCAGCCATCGGCGTGAAAGTGGATGTTCATGGCGTTACCCGCCACGGCTTCGCGTTGAATGTGAACCCCGATATGGAGTATTGGAACGGCATCATCCCCTGCGGGTTGCCAGAGCCGGTCGTCTCACTGGCTGATCTGCTTCACCCAGCCCCATCCATACCGGATGTGAAAGAGAAAATTAAAAACGCCTTCCGCACTACTTTCTCTGCATAACCGACCTTACGCACTCACGCTTCGACGGCGGGTTGATCGATATTGGTATGTCGCCTGCCGGTCTACGATCTCACACTCATACACCTCGCCCTCTGGGCAACAACCTTGGTTGTAGACCCTCATCCACAGACACTCTCCCAGACTGTCATCATCGTTTCTAGCATGACCTGTACACACCGAGCTCTGCGCCGACCCCAACCGACATTTTGCACTCCACTCATTTCCATATTGGCTACTAACCTGGTGCATTACCCGATCTGGCGGACAGTTGTTGATCGGAAAACACTCAAAGCCCCCGCCCCCGCACGATTTGCACCCACTCCCATCTGCCTTCATCCCGCACGGGCACTCCTCCTCATCCCCAATCGGCAGACACCCATTATTTGAATAATAATATCCTGGATTACACGACCCTCCGTTGGGATTATCACTACAAGTACAATCTGTTCTATAGCCAGGCGGGTCACAACCTTCAAACACCCCACATGGCGTACTAGTAAAATCATATATTCCCCCACATTGACTTGGATCCCCGCCGCCAGCCCTGGCTAGGCTCGGCACAACCAAGCTAGTCACCAGCAACACCACCATACCCCCGATTATTTTGCGCATTGTTCCCTTATATTACTGTTCATAAATACCCACCAATCATACGCCTGCACCTCCCGCGCATTCCCGAGCACTCCGCCATTATCTACCCCTGCCTTCATGATCCCCACAAACATGCCCGTCTTAACTTGTTCTCTCCACTTTTCTATATTTGCTGTCACTTCCCTGCCTATCTTCAGCTGACCACCCCGCTCTATCGCTTCTAATACTTTGGCGTTGCAGGCACTGTAAAAAGAATAGATAGTGTACTCATCCAGTGGGAGCGATTGCAATCCAGAGCGCCCCCATAGCCAAATCCTTCGAGATCCAATATTTGTTAGCCCAGCCAAAATACCATTCTGCGACTCTACCTCCGCAATTTTGCCATAAAACCCCTCTTGCACCCCAACTTTTTCTGTTTCAGGCAAAGCCCTGATTACCTTTCTCACTTGCAGGTATTCTCTGAGTCCACCGCGGTAGTACAGCCCCACGCCGACCAAGACTATAAAAGTAACCAAAATACCCAAAACAACAAGCAGTCTCCGCATTGGCTCCATTAAAGCAAACAGGCATTACTTTGTCTATAACACTTTCTTACTCATACCACTGATCAGATGTAGTTGTTACACTTAATTCTACAACCAAGCCGTCTAGCGCTGTCGTATCTCCGTTGCGAAACGCCTCAAATCGCTCCTCCATATCGGGGTGTGTATCCCACGTTATCTTGGCTAGCTCATCAATCGTCCCAGAGTTGGGGTTGGCTAATCCTGTTCTAATTGGCGCAATATTCATGTTATTCAGCCAAATATTTATATCACTTTGTATTGAACTTTCTGGAATTGCCTCGCCGTTTCTCGGGTTAAATAAGTTTCTAATCCCAATTACCCAGACATTTTTCTCGGGGTTAGTTGGATCACTTGGGTCTGGGTATTCGATTGGCAGCACCATATACATGCGCCCGTCACTGCCATACACCACCCCCGCCGTCACGTTACGACGGAAAGGCGCTGTTTCAGGGTCTTCAAAGTTGGGAGCGGATGCAACATCGTATATCATGGTGCCGTTACTGGTTATTATCATTCCTGGCATCGGATCTTTGAATTTTTCTGGGTCAAACGGCTGTGATAGCGTCCGCAGATGCGCCAAATAATTCCCATTAAACAAATCATCCACTTCTCCTATCTCGCAGTCGCGAAAATTCTCTGTTATACAAACTGGGTATTCTTTTATTGGCTCCGCCTCCACCCACGCGCCCGCGCCGTCGTTTGCGGTTTTGTCCCATTTGTAGCCTTTTATGGATATGCCTTTTTCATCGTCAAAATCCACGTCTGCGGGGTCGAGGGTCACGGTCTCGCCGTTTACGGTCAGGGTCATTGTGCCGTCCGGGGCGACGGTCATGCCGGGGATGGGGGTCCCGCCGTCGTAGATCAGTCCGTCCGCTTGCAATGAAAAACGTCCGCTGGACGTGTTGATCTCATTTTGCAAGGCTGTAAATTCAGGGTGTAAAGTTGGTGTGGGAATGGGCGACGGAGTTAACGTGACAGTCACTTCGGAAGTGACTGTCACGTTGGGAACAGAGGTGCAAGCGGCAAGGATAAAAACGGGAATAAGCAAAATGGATTTTTTCATAAAGGTCTCCCAGGGAGTTCCTAACATCAGACATACCAGAATATTTTGTTGCGAGGAGGGCGGTAGCCCAACGAAGCAATCTCCTCCTACATTCCGGGATTGCTTCGCCCTATCGGGCTCGCAATGACATCCCTTAACTTTGATACTGGACACTTCCCACTCAACACGGTTGCCCCCTGGGTGTAGTTGAAGGGCATTTTAGGCGGGTTGATCAATATTGGATTCCTGAAGTTCTACTTCAGGGAATCTTGCCGAAAGTAGAACTTTCGTATTCCGTCCGCCCCGTTAATCCCCAATCATCCAGCGATCACGCCCCATGGATTTCGCCTCGAACATGGCATTATCTGCCCGTTTGAGCAGGCTGTACCATGAATCTTCACCCGGACGAAACTGGGCAATGCCCAGGCTGACCGTTACTGAAATTTCCTGATCTTTTATTTTCACCTTGGCATCCCGAATCAGCTTACACAGGCGGGCGGCTTGTTCCGAAGCGGCGTTCTGGTCAGAATTTGGCAGCAGGATGATGAATTCCTCACCGCCATACCGTCCAACCACATCCGGGTGACGAATGCCATCCCGCAATTGAATTGCCACATGCCGCAGCACTTCATCCCCTACCGGGTGACCATACTTGTCGTTGATGCTTTTAAAGCGGTCAATATCCACCACCGAGATCGTAAAAAGGGAGCGGTATCTTTCTGCCCGTGTCACTTCGCTTTGCATATCTTTAATGATGGTGCGTCGATTCGGCAGGAAGGTAAGCGGGTCTACATGCGCCACTTCTTCTGCCTGGGTAATTACAGCTTCCATTTCGATCTGCTTGTTACGCGCCAGTTTTTTCGAGTGTTCGCTCTCCACCTTGAATAATTTCACCTGCCGGTGAAGTTTGCCAACAACATCCTCTGTTGCAATTTCTGTATCCAGACGTTCAGCAATAAAAATAATTTTTTCGTCCAATGTGGGGATCAACCAGAAATACCGCAATTCGCTTGCATCCGAATTTTGGGTTGCAAATTCGCCCACCCAATGCGCTTTGCCCCCCTCTCTCAATTTTGAACGGAGCGCATCACCATCTCTTTGTAGAAAGAGGTCAGTCAGGTTTTTGGCATCGGGATATTTCTGTTTCCCTGAGTCAAATGAAGCGTTCCATGAGATCAAACTCCCATCTCGATCTACCAGTGCAACAGCAGCATGGATGTGGTCGAACAGGGACTCCAGATCGTGCTTTGAGATGTCCGATAAACTGTGCATGATGATATTTTAGCGTATTCGCCCTTCCAAACATTCAAACCTTGCAAATTTAGAAACTCATTTATCTTGCACCGCGCCTGCCAAACTGCTTTTCAAGCATATCCACTGTCAAATGGATCATGGTTGGGCGTCCATGCGGGCAGGTTCGCGGCGATTGACAATTTTCCAGATCATTAAGCAAACTTCTCTGTTCTTCGGATGTAAGTACCTGCCCGCCTTTAACTGCCAGGCGTTTACATACTCTGCCAGCGATCTTCGCCTCCAACTCCGCCTGAAGCGGACTCTCATCCTCTTCAAAATCCTCCACCAAAGCTCGCAGCGCCGCAGCAGGGTCGCCGCCTGCAAACAACACCGGCATGGCACGCACCTGGAAGGTGTTCGCGCCAAACTCTTCCACTTCAAAACCGAAACGATTTAGAACTGAAAGCTGCCCCTCCAACGCCTTGGCAGATTGGGGCGGCAGGGTCACGATCTCTGGGGCAAGCAATGCCTGCGAAGGGATACTCTTATTCTCACGCTGTGCCATTAACTTCTCGAAGAGCACCCGTTCATGAGCGGCGTGCTGGTCAACAAGATACAGCCCATCGGGTCCTTCCGCCACGATATAGGTCGCACCGATCTGACCAATGAGCCGCAACAAGGGAACGCCCGTAGAGAAGGACGATTGACCATGGACAGTGGACGATGGTTCACTGGTAGCTGGTAATTGGTCACTATCCACTTCCAACTGCTCGTCATGCGCCACCGACCAATCGATGCCCGCTTGTCGAAGCGGAGTCTCATCCGTCCGTGTGCGCGAACCCCACAACTGCGGCGAAGCCGTCGGCACGGGTGTGTATGCCAGCAAAGCCTTCCGCACTGAACGCTGCACAAAACTAAAAATCTTATCCTGTGCCTTAAAACGAACTTCCGCCTTTGTCGGGTGGACGTTCACATCCACATCTTCAGCGGGCATTTCCAAAAAAAGGGCAGAGAGCGGGTAACGTCCCACCATCAACAAGGTGTGATACGCCTGCAACAACGCCGAGTTGAGCGAAATCTCCTGCACCCAGCGACCATTGATAAAGAAAGTCAATTCCTTGCGATTGGAGCGTGTTAGAGAAACCGGGCTGATAAAACCGGTGAGTGTCATTCCCTCTTCGGTTGCCATCACTTCCAGCATTTGTTTGGCAACTTCCACACCGTAGAGCGAAGCCAAAATCGCGCGCCTATCGCCATCTCCCGCAGTTTGCAGGGTGACGCTTTTGCCATCGGTTACTTTGAATCGAATGTTGGGGTAAGCCAGCGCATACCGCGTAACAAGCGAATCAATGGCGCGGCGTTCGGTGGTATCGGTCTTCAAAAATTTCAAGCGAGCAGGCACGTTGTAAAAAAGATTTTCCACCCGCACCACCGTGCCCTGCGGCGCACCCACTTTTTCCACCTTGCCCGAAATGCCCCCGTCCACTTTAAGGCGCGCGCCTTCTTTGGCGGTCTTTACCCGCGAGGTGATGCTCATGTTCGAAACGGAGCCGATGGAAGCAAGCGCCTCGCCTCGGAAGCCCAAGGTCTGGATGTGGAACAGGTCATCGGACAGAGTCAACTTCGAGGTTGCGTGTCGAGCCGCGGCAAGTTCCAACTCGGCGGCGGGGATGCCGTGTCCGTCATCCGCCACTTCTATTAAAGTCCGCCCAGCATCTTCAATCGAGATCGAAACATGGGTCGCGCCCGCGTCCAATGAATTCTCGGTCAATTCTTTAACAACAGAGGCGGGTCGCTCCACCACTTCACCGGCGGCGATCTGCGAAGAGACTTCAGATGAAAGTAATCGAATGGGCATAAAAGAATTATACCCAGCGCGCCCTTAAATATGGGCGGGTAATATATAATGCCCAGATGCGTTTTACCACCATCTTCTTCGACCTTGACGACACGTTATACCCATCCAACTCCGGCTTGTGGGAGGCGATCAAAGAACGCATGAATGACTACATGCGTGAGAAGTTAAATATTCCCGCCGAGCAGGTCTCTGCCTTGCGCGAGAAATATTACAAAGAATTCGGCACCACCACCCGTGGGCTTCAGGAATATCACGAACTGGATACTCAGGATTTTCTCGCCTATGTGCATGATATTCCACTCAAAGATTACCTCACACCCAACCCGGCTCTACGCTCGATCATCGCATCGCTCCCAACCCGCAAGTTGATCTTTACCAACGCAGACATTCACCACGCTGAAAGAGTTCTGGCGGCGCTCGAACTGCGCGACCTCTTCAGCAATATTGTGGACGTGAACGCCATTGCCCCCTACTGCAAGCCCATGCCGAATGCCTTTCGCATTGCCATGGAATTGGCTGGCGAGAAAGACCCGCGCTCGTGCGTGATGATCGACGACCTGCCGCGCACTACCCGCGCCGCAAAAGAATTTGGAATGTTCAGCCTGCTTATGGGCGGCGTACTAAAAAATGACGATGCCAACGCTCACTTAACCAACTGGGCACAATTACACGATATTTTGGAGAATCAATAATTCATGGACAATAACAGGGTTCTACTTGGTGCATTTATTTTTATTCTGATGGTGGTCGGCTCGAATTTCATCATGTATGCCATTGCTCGCGGCGCTGCCCAAAAGGGGCGGGGCGGCATGTTGGAAACCATCACCAAAGCGTTAAGCGCCAATCAAAAACAAAAGCCTGACGAGATGGCTGAACTTCGCCGCACGCTCGAAGCGCTGGAGGGAAAAAAAGAGAAGCCTGGCGGGGATTCTGAGTAAAACACTGTTCTTACAAAAATCGAACGATTAATTCAGCAAACTTTAATAACCAATTGGTATCTTCAAGCGTAGATACTGCCAAATGGAGGCATTTGTGAATAAGACTTTAAAAGTTATCCTGATCGCTCTGGCGGTCTTAGTTGTAGGGCTTGGCTCCTTTGCCGGAGGGTTTATCGCCGGTCACCTCATGCCGTTTGGAGGTTCTCCATTCGCCATTCAGGAACCGTCCGTAGAAGCCCCACCCACAACCTCACCTGAGCAACAGAGCGCCACCCCCGATGAACTGCAATCTCTCTTTGCCCCGTTCTGGGAAGCGTGGAATCTCGTCCATGCCAATTATGTAGACCAGCCCGTGGATGACGTCGCTCTCATGCGCGGCGCCATTCGAGGAATGATGGAATCTCTCGGCGACCAGCATTCTTCCTACATGGACCCGGAAGATTTCAAACAGGCGAATGCAAGCCTCGAAGGTTCCTACGAAGGGATCGGCGCATATGTGGATACCAGCACCGACTACCTGACCATCACCAGCCCCATCCCCGGCTCACCTGCCGAGGCGGCAGGCTTACGTTCCGGCGATCAGATCCTTGCCATTGACGGCGAAGATATGACCGGCATTAATGCCGAACTGGTGCGCCTGAAAGTTCTTGGTCCGGCTGGCACAACGGTCGTGTTGACCATCTTCCGCGAAGGCGTGGATGCCCCCTTTGATGTTTCCATCACCCGCGCAACGATCACCATTGCTTCTGCCACCGGCGAAATGTTGGAAGGAAATATCGCTTATTTTCAAGTAACAACCTTTGGACCCAACACCATGACCGAATTGAACGCCGCCATGGATGAGATCATGCCGCAAAACCCCAAAGCCATCATCCTCGACCTTCGCAACAATGGCGGCGGCTATTTGCAGACTTCGGTGGAAGTGGCTTCGCAATTCATGGCAGACGGCGTCGTTCTTTACGAACAGTATGGAGACGGCGAACGAACCACATACACCGTCATCCCCGGCGGCAAAGCCACCGATACAGCCATTCCCATGATCGTGCTTATCAACGAAGGGTCTGCCTCCGCCTCCGAAATTGTGGCGGGCGCCTTGCAGGATACCGGTCGTGCAAAATTGCTGGGCGTGGTTTCCTATGGCAAAGGCTCGGTGCAGAATTGGATCCCGCTTTCAGGCGATAATGGCGCCGTCCGCATTACGATTGCCAAATGGCTGACTCCGTTAGAAAAGACCATCCACAAGATCGGTCTCACCCCCGATTACACCGTAGAGTTCACCGAAGAAGACCGTGCCGCAGACAAAGACCCGCAGTTAGATGAAGCCGTTCGTATTTTGCAAGAAATGATCGGACAATAAGAATTACTCAAAAAGGAGAGCATTATGTTTTTCTTTGACCCTGCCTACATGATCTTTATGATCCCCGCCTTCATACTCATGGCAATCACGTCCTGGTATGTGAAGGCAGCCTACAACAAATGGAGCCGCGTTGCCGCGGGCAGCCGCTTCACGGGGTACGAAGCCACAAAACGGCTTATCAATATCAGCGGCTTGTATGGCGTGCAAATACAAGCCACCCCCGGCGAAATGACCGACCATTACGACCCGCGTAACAACACGGTGTACCTTTCAAATGGCGTGGCAAGCCAGCCTTCGGTGGCAGCTTTGGCAATTGCCGCACACGAACTCGGACATGCACAGCAGGCAGCCGAAGGGTACCTCCCGTTCAAATTTCGTGGGGCGCTGGTTCCAATGGTCAACATCGGCTCCTACCTCGGCTGGATCCTCATCATGATCGGCTTGTTCCTTCAAATGACGCAGATCGCATGGCTGGGTGTATTGGTCTTTGCCAGCGGCGCTTTTTTTGCCCTCGTCACCCTGCCCGTGGAATTTGACGCATCAGCCCGCGCCAAACGAATGCTTGCCGAAAGCGGCATCATACAAACCGATGCAGAAATGCGCGGCGTGAACAATGTGCTCAACGCGGCTGCATTGACCTACGTGGCGGGTTTGGTTACCGCTATTTTGCAATTGTTGTATTACGTCATGCTGATCGGCGGCAGAAGCCGCGATTAGATAATAGAGAATTTACGTAGAATTCACCCTGATGAACAAAGATAAACAGGGATTACAAAAACGGACAAAATATCTTTGTTTATCGCCGTTTATCTCTGGTTAAAAAGTGACTTTGCGTAAATCCGGAAACAAACAAAAAGACCTCCGAAGCCTTTCAAAAGACTTCGGAGGTCTTTCATGTACGGGGGCGAGGCAATCTACAATTCTCCTGCAACAAACGTTAACTTGACATTTTAGAACAACTGTTCTATATTAACGTCAGATCGCTGACCCGTCATTTGGTTCCCCACAGGAGAATTTCCCATGAACCGTTCCTTCAATTTTCAACTTCTTCCCTTCCTGAAAAACGCCTCGCTCAATCGCGGCGCCATTTTTGGAGGAGTGATCTTAAGCGCATTGGCAGCCTTTGAAATCTTCAACTTCGGCACCACATCTTTTGCACTGCGTGATGTGCTCGGCGACCTGAAGTTCGCAGGCATACACTGGTCATCCTTGCTGGCAATCGCCTTCTGCGGCATAGATTTTGCCGGTATCGCCCGCATCTTCACCCCCGAACAAGGGCGCGATGAACCCGCCGAAGTCTATTACCTCTTTGGGGCATGGCTTCTTGCAGCAGCGTTCAATGCTTCACTCACATGGTGGGGCGTATCTGTTGCCATTCACAATCACATCGCCCAGGGCGGCGCCCTGGTAGGGCAGCAAGCCATGAGCACCATTGTCCCGATCTTCGTGGCAAGCATGGTCTGGGTTGTCCGCGTGTTGTTGATCGGAACTTTCTCAGTGGCAGGAGAACGCCTTTTCTCCATGGCAGATGCGAACGACCGCGCCGCGAGCTATCGCCCCGCCCAAACTGCCGCCTACGCTGCGCCTCAACCCCGCACCGTTCAGCCTGCCCAGCGGCAGGAAGTGAATCCACCCCTTGGCAGTTATCCGCGCCCGGCGCCCAAGCCGCGCCCCAACCCTTCACCGTCTTATGGCATCAACCACCCCGAACCGACCTATCATCCTGTGGGCATGTCTGCCATGAGCCGCAATGAAGGGAACAGTACCTCCGTACGGAGATAGTCCCTGCCTGGCACAGGGTTTTTCTCGAACGCCTCTCCATCCAACCGCTGAGCCGCCCCTTTGGGCGGCTCATGCGTTAAATAAAAAATGCTCTATCAGGGGTTAAGCCCTTGATAGAGCATTGACAAGAGTATTATTCAAACTCGTCCAATGTGCTATCGCCATGGGTCAGAACATACAATCCGCGCGGGTTGCCTTCGTTGGAGTCAAACACAAAATCGGTGACGATGTAATTTTTAGCGAAAGCGGTTTCGAACAATTCGCGGGTAAAGAAACGCCAGTCACGCCCGAGGGCAAAATCTTTGGCTTTGAGCCCCGGAAAATCCACAGGGATCTCTGCCAGCAGGAGTCTTTCCTCAAAGGGTGGAAGATGCTCAGGCGGCACGATCAAGCCATCGGTTCGGGTTTGAGGCGTGTAGAAGAATTTTACGCCGCTGCGGTAGACGTGCCGCAACGTCAACGATGGGCGCGGACTCTTACTTAATCGCTGTTCCACTCTGCGGGAGTTGATCCACCAATCCACTTGGAATCTATCGGAGGGGAGACCGGCGTTGATGCCATCGCGCATTTCGCCGTATTCTGATTCGCGGTATGTGGTGCAGACCGCGCCAAGTTTGGAGATGTTGAGGCGGGCGTTGCGGCTGAGCAGGGGGTCATACGTCCAGGTGATATGGTCGAGCCCCTGATGGCGCACCATTTGCCATTGGGCGCGTTTGAGTGAAAAACCAATGCCGCCATCGCGGTACTGGGGGTGGATGCCCATTTGATGCGAGCAATGTTTGGGGCGCGGTCCATCGGGCGTGGATTCGAGCCCGGGAAAGCCATACACAAAACCGATGAGTTTTTCTTCTTCGAACGCGCCGAGCACAAGCCCGCCATTATGGGCGACGGTGATCATCATGTGCATGGGCACCACGTCGGTTTCGGAGCCAGGCCAGACCAGGCGTTGCAGTTCTTCCACTTCGTGCAGTTCGTCGGGGGTTTCGATCAAGCGAATATTTGGCAGGGACATTTATGCAGACCTTTGGGTGAAGAGACGTTGATACCAGCGTTTGCGGACGAGATATTCGAGCCGATAGGAAAAGCGGGCAGGCATTAAGCCAAAGTGCCTCGGCATGGAGTCTACGGATGTGGTGCGGTTGACGGAAAAGTAATCGAGAAAAAGGGATGAGATGGGAAAGCCCGGCAACACGCCTTCGAGGAAGACCGTGAGCGCTCGCAGGGTGATCGGAGACATGGGTGCAAGCCAGCGCCGTCTTTTGGTCACATCCATGATGATCTCAAGGATTTGCTGAAGTGTAAAAAATTCGTTGCCGCCCAGCTCATAAACTTTGTTGACTGTATTTTCGTTTTGCAGCGCCCAGATCATGCAGGTGATCAGGTCTTCGACCCAAACCGGCTGCACAACCACCCGTCCACCGTTTGGGATGGGGAACACGCCCGGCGAATAGCGCAGCAGACGGTCCAGGTTGTTGGTGAAATGATCTTCGGCTCCGTACACCACGGAAGAGCGGATGATGGTGTAGGGGGTTGCACCGGCACGGATGGATTCTTCGGCAAGCCCTTTGGCTTTGAAGACCGGGTAGCCGGAGGTACGAGCCGAGCCAAGATGACTGAGATACAGGAGCCGATCCACACCGGCATCGGCGGCGGCTTCTACAAGGTTTTGGGTGCCTTGAATATCGGTGGTGAGCAGGTTGCCGCGTGCGCCCTGATTTTCAGCGCTGGCAAGGTGGATGATGGTTTCCACATCCCGCATGGCGGCACGCAGACCGCGTGTATCAGCGAGCGATACCACAGCAACTTCCACGGGTACGCCTTTGGGCAGGCGCGGCGTCCGCGAGGAGGGGCGAATCAACGTCCGCAGCGGGTAACCGGTGGAGGATAATTGGCGAACAAGGGCGCGTCCGATAAAACCTGTTGCGCCGGTAATGAGAATCATGGCAAGGATTATACCCAGCGCGGGAGAAAACTCATCTACAAACTTTTAGCGCACACTTAATTTGCAGCCACGAGAATTTATTACCGAATCAAAAAAGGCACGGACACTTTCGCATCCGCGCCTTTTGCGTTTTTAGCTATCCGCCTTTTTTGCCCTTCAACTCATCCCGGAAGATGACGCTCATCACAATGCTGACCACGCTCATCACAAGGCTGCCAAGCAATGCCGACCAGAAATCCTGAACAACGAAGTTGAAGCCGAATTGCTGTCCAACCGTGCTGGTAAGCAGGAGCATCCCTGTGTTAATGACGAGGGTAAACAAGCCAAGCGTAAGGATGATAAGCGGACAGGTGAGAAACTTCAGCAAGGGACGCACCAACGCGTTGAGCAAACCGAAAATGAGCGCCAGCCAGAGAACACCCGTCCAACTGCCGAGGTAATCAATGCCATCTACGATCCATATTGCAGCGTACAAACCCGCCGCATTGATAAGCAACCGAACAATAAATTTAGTCATTTTTACTCCTTGCTTGTTATTACGCAAAACCTAAGCCGAGGTTGCCTGCATCCACAACAGGGTTCGGTGGGGTTTGAACCCGCCAGCTTCGATGGCGGCATCAAACAGACCGGTGGGAAAATCCAACTGGATGCGCGGGTGGGAATAATGCAGTTCGCGCCGCGCGTGGACGAGTAACAGGGTCAGCGCTTCAGGGTCAGACCGTGCGCCTGTTGCGGCAAATAAGCTTTCGCCGCGCCCTGTCGGAATCCACGAGAGTGTGGCGAGCAGGTTGTTCCTGCGAACCGCCGCCCATTGCCGGACGTTCGCATCCATGAATATATTTTTCAGCAAGGTTAAGAATCCCGGTCTGAGCGTGGATAAATTCCAATTGGCGTGCCAGCCCAAATGGTCGGGGTAGAGGCGTGAAAGCCAGTGAGATTGCACCGCCCAATAACGCGGATGCCTGCTTTCGACGGCAATATCCGTTTGGATCATATCCAAGTGTTGGGATGTTACCGCCTGCCACTGGGTGCGGCGGGCACGTTCTACAAAGCCAAGCGATCGATAAAGGGGAATGGCATCGAAATTATCGGCGCGGACGTGCAGCCAAAGATCATCGATATTTTTTTCACGGGCGTGCTGCATGGCGTGAAGGGTGAGCGCCCGCGCAATACCGCGACGGCGATGCTCAGGGTGAACAGCAACATTGGCAATCAGGTAAAGGCGGTGTTTGTTGCGCCTGAACGGCACGAGGCTTACATTGCCAACAATGCGGTGATCTTCCTCCCAAACAAAACCGGTGAGCGGCAACGAAGTTGTTTCAGCGACCCGGTTTGCCCACTGTAAAAAACCATAGTCACCGCCTGCGCGACGCATATCTTGAATGTAACGCCTGCCATCATTATCCATGGTGGATGAGAAGCACTGTTCGATCAGATCTGCCACGGGGGGCAGGTCTCGAAAAATGCTCAGCGGGCGCAGGTTGGGGTGAGGCTTTACCGGCGCAGAGATGGTGATGGATGACATGTTGGGATTATAGCCTTGTTGGGCGAATGAAATAAGAATTTGTGACCGTGAGTGTTATAGAAAAATTCTCTACCGTACATCCTGCCAATTTATGTCGTTGCGAGCCGCCGCTCTTGGTTTTCCCTGCACCGAACGCAGGACGGCGTGGCGGCGTGGCAACCTCATTTTCAACTGAGTTATCCCGCCAAACAGGAGATTGCTTCGTCGGGAAGAGCAAAACCCCTCCTCGCAACGACATTTGTACGGTAGAGAATAGAAAAATAAAGTTTCATAAACCCATGATAGACTCTATCTTGTAAAGATCATGGAAACGCTGATTCAACTCTTTTGGACGTTCATAAAAGTTAATCTACTCAGTACATCGGGTCCGGCTTCGGTTGGGTTGTTGTACCATGAAGCCGTGGGGCGTTTTGTAACCGAGGCGGAATTTGTGCAGGCGGTAGGGTTTTCTTCGGTATTGCCGGGCAGTGATGCGCTTCAACTTGCCATGTATGTTGGCTACGCGGCGGGGGGCATCCCCGGCGGATTGGTGGCATTGACGGGGTCCATTCTGCCGCCCACGCTCATCATTTTGGGCGTGACGATGATCCTGCATCGATTGCGGCGCGAGGCTTGGGTGGGCAGTTTTGTCGAAGGACTGACTCCCGCCATTGCGGTGCTGATGGTTTTCACCGCATGGAAAATATTTGAAAAAGGCGGCGGGGTGAGCGCCTTTGGCTGGTCAATGGCAGCGGTTAGTTTTGCCGCCATGTGGTTCAAAGTGCCGGAACGAATCGTGATCATTCTGGCTGGCATTATAGGGGTCATCTTTTTTTCATTATCATGAATACATCAAACGCATCAAAATGGTTCAAGTTATTTTGGATGTTCCTGAAAGTAAACCTGCTTTCACCTTCGGGTCCTGCATCGGTGGGCTTGTTATACAAAGAAACGGTCGGCTCGATCATGACGGAAGAACGCTTTGTAGAGGCGGTGGGTTTTTCCAACCTCCTGCCGGGCAGCGAGGCGTTGAAGCTCGCCATGTTTGTGGGTTATGCCGCCGGGGGTATCCCTGGGGTTTTCACCGCTTTGCTGGGCGCGGTACTGCCCCCCACAGTGATGATGTTCATTGTGGCGCTCTTATTGCAGCAGATACAACATGAAAGCTGGCTGGATGGTTTTGTACGAGGCATGAGTCCGGCTGTGGCGGCACTGATCGTTTTGGTGGCTTGGGAATTGTTCAAGGTGGGCAGCACAAAAAGCATCGGCGGGCGCACCATCGTCATTGCCGTGTTAAGCGCCATTGCCTTGTGGTTCGATGTGCCCTCCCCTTTGGTTTTATTGGGCGCCGGGGTTTTGGGCGTTATTCTATTTCGTTGAGTGACTTGCTATGTTTACCCATATTTTGATCGTAACAAATGGATCGAAGGAAAGTTTCGCCGCTGTAGAGCAGGGGAATCAGCTTGCAGCGCACCTTGAGCTGCCGGTCACGCTTCTTGGAATTACCGAGAGGCTTGATCCTGCTGCCATTGATGCGGCTCACCCACTGGAAGCGGTGTTCGAAAAAGCCGTCCGCTTGTTTGAGGCTCGGGGAGCGGCATACAGGCTTGAGGTCCGCAATGGAAGCGCGGAGAAAATTCTACCGGTGGAAGCGCAGCAGGGCGATCCGATTGTGGTGGTGGGGTCGATGGGTCGTCCTCAAATCCAACGGATGGTGTCGGGGCGTTCCATCCGCCATTTTATTGCAGACGTGCAGCAGCCGATCCTGTATGTCCCTGAAATGCGCATCCCCATCCGGCGCATTGTGATCAGCGTGGGCGGGCTGGGCTATGATGTAAACGCGGGGCATCTTGCCTTGCAATTGGCAGAAACCTGCAAAGCTGAGGTGACCTTCCTGCACATTGTGCCGCCCATCGAGTTGAACTATCCCACTGCAACCGCAGTAAACCGAAACTGGCAGAACGTTATCGAGAGTGACACACCCATTGGAAGAAATTTAAAACAATCTTTGGAACACGCCAAATCGTTGGGGGTAAACGCTGCGATCAAGGTGCGGCATGGAAATGTGATCGAAGAAATACAGGCTGAGCTATTGGAAGGCAGGTACGACCTGTTATGCATGGGATCGTCGTACAGCGTTCATTCGCTGCGTCAGATGTATTCAGCAAATGTGACTGCCGAGATCATGGAGCGTGTGCGCATTCCGGTATTAACCGCCCGGTTCAGGCTTGAGAACGCAGGAGAAGAAAAACATGAGCGATGATATGGGGTTGGTCTTTAAAGCGTTACGTTATTCGGCAGAAAAGCATAACGACCAGCGGCGGAAAGATTCACGTTCTTCGCCGTATATCAATCATCCCATTCAAGTGGCAGATACGTTGTGGCAAGTGGGCGGGGTGCGCGATGCGGCAGTTTTGGCGGCAGCCATTTTGCACGATACCATTGAAGATACCGATGCCACACCCGCAGAGATAGAACGTGAATTCGGCAGGGATGTATTGGGGCTTGTGATGGAAGTGACGGACGATCGCAGCCTGCCTCAGCCAGTGCGTAAACAGCTTCAAATTGAACACGCCTCCGGTTTATCTCCCCGTGCAAAATTGATCAAGCTGGCAGACAAGCTATGTAATATTTCGGATATCATCAAATTCCCGCCTGATGATTGGTCTTCACAAAGAAAAAAGGAATACCTGCTTTGGACAGAGAAGGTAGTGCAGGGTTTGCGCGGCGCGAACAAAGCATTGGAAGAACAGTACGATAAAGCCTTGAGAGAAGGCAAGCACGAACTGGGAGCTTCTGAAACAGACCGATAAAGCACAAGGTGGAAAACATGCTTGAAACATCAAACACCAAATTCGCATTTTTAGATATCGAAACCACGGGGCTTTCTCCCTGGTTCGGCGACCGCATCTGCCAGATCGCTGTGATCGCCACTGAGGGGAAACGCATCAAACGAACCCTCGACCTGCTCCTCGACCCCGAGCGGGAGCTTTCGCCGTCGGCGCTTCACATCAACGGGTTGAATGCGGAATCTCTTAAAGGCAAGCCCCGTTTTGCAGATGTGGCTTCTGAGGTTGCGTCCATTTTGACCGATACGATCATCGTCTGCCACAACGCCAGTTTCGACTTGCAATTTTTGGATAACGAATACCGCAAACTTGGGCGCACCATTGAAATTCCCAACCTGATCGATACTCTTTTGCTGGCACGCGATCATTACGAATTGCCTTCCTACAGCCTGCGCCAACTCTCGCAGGATTTTCAAGTGGAAACGTATATTAAAGGTTCCCGCGCCTTTGCCGATGCTGTGACCATGAAGAACCTTTTCTTTAGCATTGTTGATTCGTTGAAGACCGTAAATAAAAGGCTCGATGATATTATCGGCATTTACAACTCACCCGCCTGGCCAAAAGAGGTTATTTATCTACCCACAGACCTGAGCGAAGCCGTTTACAGCGGCAAACGGTTATTTATTAAATATATGGATAAGGGCGGCGAAGTATCTGAGCGGTGGGTCACTCCGCAGGGGGTGATGGGTCTCTCTGATTATCTGTATCTTCAAGCCTTTTGTCACACGCGTGAAGCGGAAAGAACGTTTCGCCTGGATCGTATTTTGCAGGTGGAAGTTGAACGCTAGTTTCAGGCAACGGGAATTAACAAAAAAAAGCGGAAGCCAGGTGATGCTTCCGCTTTTTGTATGATGTCACGCACCTTACGCGGTGCGTAACATCAGTTATTTCATGATCTGCGCCAGCGCATTCTTGAACGCTTCGTAAGGCTGTGCGCCGACAATGGCGTACTTATCATTGATCACGTACGTGGGCACACCCGTTACGCCAATTTGCTGCGCCCTTTGAACCTGACCGGCAACCTCGGCGGTATATGTACCGCTTTCGACCACGGCTTGCATGTCACCGGCATCCAGTCCGGCTTCTTCGGCTGCGGCACGAAGCACATCCCATTTGCTGATATCCAGCCCTTCGCCGTAGACCTTGCGAAAAACAATATGATGAAATTCATTACCCTTGCCTTTTTCACGGGCATATTCTGTTGCCTCATGGGCAAGGCGGGTATTCAAAATCCGCTCGGTGGATTTGAACGTCATGCCATGCAGTTCTGCCATGGCGCGTAATCGCTCTTCCGAGCCGTTGGCGCGGGCACGGACGATATAATCTGGCAGTTCCAGACCTTCTGGCGGGGTATCTGGACGCAGGTAATAAGGGCGCCAGTCTACTTCCACGTTGTATTCTTGCTTAAGCCTCTCGACCACACCCTGGCCGACATAGCACCACGGTCAGATGTAATCAGAGAAGATGGTCAGTTTAAAGTCCATTGGATATCCTTTTTAGCTGATGTTACGCGGTTTCCTCGTAGCGCGACATTTATGTCGCCCGAAAACACGAGATAAATCTCGTGCTACCGCGTAAGGTGAGTTTTTAAAATTGCTAATTGAAAGACATTCAATCGACCCGGGTTCTTACGTCTGGTTAATCAAAATAGTAGGGGCTGCAATAGTATTCGTTCTCTGTGGGCGAAATTACCACATAAGGATATTCAGTGACTGAAATCGTGAAGGTATCCAACTCGGTTTTGACAGAATCCAGGGCTTTCTCCGCGTTGAGCCGTGAGAAGTGAAGGGATTGCCAGGAATATTCGCGCCCATTAAGTTGCTGCTCGCGAGTCAGGCGGATGCAAGCCAGGGCGGCGCCAACTTTCTCATGGATGGGGTCAGGCAGGGTCGGGGTCTGAAGCGCGGTAACGAGCGTGGGGATGGCATCATCAGAAAGTTCGATGAAGTATTGCGCATCGAGGTCTTCCGCATCCACTCCATTCAATTCACGCTGTATGTTCTGGTTCACAATGAACGCATCCACATTGAGGATGGGCAGAGAGGCGGCAAACCCGAACGAAGCCACGAGCATGGCGAAAGCAAAAGCACGCTCTTTTCGCAAAATTTCGAGAACAATGGTTGTCACGAGCAACAACCCGATCCAGATAAGGAATACATGTGTGTATGTTCGCAAGCGCGAAAACCCGTACACAACTTCGTAAAGGTTGAGGCGCTGGTAGGCAGAAACAAGCATCACCAAAAGGAGCGAGACGAGTGCAATCCCCAAACCTGAATAGGTTTTCCTTTGAGTCTCTGTTTCTCGTTTGGTCACGCCGCTGAGTGTGAGCAGCAGCACAAGGGCAAAGAATGCCACTGCCACCAATTCGCCAAACCCTTTGCGAGCGTATTCAGCGTAGGTATAACCATCCACATTGATGTTGGTATTGCCGCCAAAAAAATATTGAAACTGGACAACCACAAAAGCGGCAAAGAGCGCCACTACACTACCCAGCACAATGGATGATTCAATGAACCCAAGGAAAGGCGGCACAATCGGCTTATCTTCGCCAACCAGTTTTTCATCGGCTGAAGCGTGGGCGGCATGGAGAAAAATACCGCCGAGCGCATACCCAATGACAAGAATGTAGATCAGGCGGAAGATATATTCGGGCAGGTTTTCCAGTTTAAAGACTTGAATGAAATCATCCAACCGCTGACCGAAAACCACGTCTGCCGAGGCGAGCAGGGAGGCGAAAATGGCGACAATGGGCAAGGCAATGACCAACCCACGCACGATAGGCATGAAATTAAATTTTGAAGGCAGCACCCCTGCCTCGCTTTGGGCTTTGCGAGCGTCCACCGTAAACGTGATCGGACGGACGAAAAGGCTGCCCATCAGCGCAAAAAATCTGCTTACATGATCGGCAAAGGCATATTGCATCCACCTGCCGCCAAGATAGGTGACGGTAAACACCGTCAACGTGAACATGGTGAAGGTATAGGCAAGAAAGGTGGTCATTGGTTCGGAGCGGATAAATGTAATGACCGCGAAGAAACCAAAGAGAGGCAACAACCACAAACTGTTGCGATGCGGGCGATGACCATTACTGAGCAGAAGGAAAAACCCCGCCAGCAAACTTACCGTCCAAAAGATTGCAAAATTTATACCCGGGGGGTTTTCCCAGAAGAGGAAATCAAACAGCCAGCCGAGGGCAAGAACAAGGAACCAGAGTTTGTTTGGGTTGTTTTTCATGAGCGCTCCTAAGTTTCATTTTATCTACTCGCCTTACACGGTTTTATCATAGGTGTGACCTCCTGTAGATAATATAACCTCAATCAAAAAGAAAGGAACGTAAGGCAAGTTCTCTACAAAAGGCATAAAGCCCCGCGAAGGTTTTTATAGCATAGCCCTGTGAGGCTTGCGAAGTCTCTCAAAAGGTATCAAAAAAATCCCTGCCGCATAAAGCATATGGATGCGTTCCGCTTCGAGCGTGACTGGGGCTTGGTCGGTCACCCCAGGCTTGGGCTCAGCCCCGAAGCGGACTCATCTCCACGGGGTTTTATTGGGTGGTAGGCAGCGTCTACTATGGGTATAATTTTTTCATCAAACTTACACAGAGGAGGTGCAAGTGGACCTAACAAAACACGCATTTTTCGAGGGGAAGGTTGTCCCTTTAAGCGAGGCAAGAATCAGCGTTGCCACGCATGGGTTTTTATATGGAACGGCTGTTTTCAGTGGTATGCGCGCCTACTGGAATGAAGAGAGAAAAGGGCTTTTCTTATATCGTCCATACGATCATTTTCACCGCCTGCTTGATTCAGGGCGGATGATGGCAATGGAAATTCCATATGATGAAGAGGGGTTGATTCAAATTGCAATCGACCTTTTAAGAACAGACAACTACCAGCAGGATGTGTACCTGCGTCCCACCATTTACAAGGCAGATATGGGCATTGGGGTGCGCCTGCATGACCTGAAAGACGAACTCACGATCTTCACCGCGCCGTATGAACCGTATGTGAAGAATGATTCAGGCGCACATGTGACGATCTCCTCCTGGCGGCGCGTGGATGATAACGCCATCCCTGCGCGCGGCAAGGTGGCAGGGGCATACGTCAACTCGGCGCTGGCAAAGACCGACGCCAACCGCTCCGGTTTCGATGAAGCGCTGGTACTCACATCTGACGGGCACATCTCCGAGGGGTCTGCCATGAATGTGTTCATGGTACGAAATGGCGTGCTTTACACCCCGCCCATGACAGACAATATCCTTGAAGGCATTACCCGCCGTTCTGTAATGGAGGTGGCGCAAAATGATTTCGGCTTGGAGGTGGTCGAACGCTCCATCGACCGCACCGAGATCATGGTTGCCGATGAAGTATTCCTTACCGGCAGCGCTGCGCAGATCGTAGCTGTAACCAAAGTGGATCACCGTCCGATAGCGAATGGGACAATGGGCAGCATCACCGCCAAATTACGAAGCGCCTACGAAGACATTGTCCGCGCCAGGAACCCAAAATATGCAAGCTGGAACGTGGAAGTGAAATAAAAAAAATCCGCCGAACAAATCGGCGGATTTTTTTCTGAAAAGTTATCGATTCTTCTTGAACTTCACCAACACAAGGTTCTTTGAACAATCTGCATACGTATTAATAGTGATCGGACCCGAAAGCGGCAAGCCCGCCTGATCGAGAATTTGAATGGTCAATAAACCATCTGAAGCAAGCGGCACAGTGCCGAGGAAGAATTCAAAACCCGATTTCCCGTAGGCGGGCGCAATACCGCTCACGGTCAATTCGTTCTTGCTCTTGGCATTATAAAAACCGCTCAACCGCACAGTAATCCCAAGCATATCGGCATTGTTGGTATCAACGATCGTACCAGCCACACCCTGCCAGTTACAAGCGGCTTCGGGGTGGATAATGGTGCTGTCTATGTATGTGGCGCTGCCAGAGAAAGGCGCTTTGGGCGTGGGTGTCGCTGAAGCCGTATTGGTAGGGACGGGTGTATCAGTGGGCGTGATGAGCGAGACCAACGTTGGCGAGGGTTCCAAAGTAAATGTGGGCACAAGCGTCAATGTGGGGGTGGATGTCATCTCCACCAGGGTGGCTGTCCATGTGGCAGGCGGTTTGATCTCTGTAATGGTGGCGGTGGGCAGAGCGTTGCGAGAAGGTGCAAACGGGTTATAAGAAGCATCGGGCGAAACAAATACCGCAATAAAGTATGCACCAATGCACAAGGTTATTAACAAAAAAAGAATGCTCATCATATCCCACACATCAATTTTTGCAGGGGGATCGGATGGCTGTAAATCGTCGTAATCGTATCGGCTCATGGGAGTGACTCCAGGGTCAGAAAAAATCTATGGTGCAAGGGTGATATTACTTTTCGCACGCTGCTCTGCGATCCATGCCTTTAGCGCAAGTTCCTGCATGGCAAGCAAGGCATCGGGTGAGAGCGGGTGTTCGGCACGTTCAATTGCTTTGAAAATATGAAAACCGGCTTCGGTGGGAATAATTCCACTCACATTACCTGTCTGTAGGGCAAAAACAGCTTCATCGGCGTTTGCATCCAGCAGGTAGCCTTGCGGAACCCAGCCCAACTCGCCGCCGGTAACGGGGTCGTAACGCGCGGCAAGTTCATCAAAATCAGTTCCGGCGTTCAGGTCTGCCAATGCGGTTTGTGCGTCTGCCTCATTATAGGTCAAAATTTGGCGCAGGTGAATCTGCTCTGCGGAGGTTGGCACCCCCGCAATGATGTTGTCACGCATCCACGCCGCCTCGATGGAACGTCTCAACGCAATGCGGAAGGAAGCATCGTCATAGCCGTTTGCAGATACCCATTGGTTGAGCGCATCCACACTGCCAAGTTCTGTTGCCAACGCATCCATACGGAACTGTAGGTCTGCGTCGGTTACTTCAAAATTATTCTCCCTCGCAGCTTGACTCAACAACACCTGCGCGATCATATCTTCGATCACAATTTGATTCGCATCTTCGTCGGTAGAGGAAAGCCCCAGTGCGGTTTGGGCGGCTTTAAAACGCGAAAGTTCCGCTTCAAATTCGGCAATCGTGATGTATTCACCATTAACCGTAGCCGCTGAAGGTGGAGGAGTGGCAGTAGGCGGCGCGAGTGTTGGAGTCGGCTCTGAGGGGGTGGGCGTGCTTGAGGTCCCGAAAGAAGCGCAGGCTGTTACCCCCGCCATGAGGAACAAGGTTAAGAATATCCGTTTGAATTGCATCGGCAAAATTATACCCGTTCCATTAATTAAAAACGTAGGGGCGACCTTTACGGTCGCCCCTACAATTATGTAGGTGTATTTTAGTAATCCATGCCCATGCCGCCAGGAGGCATGGCAGGAGCACTGTCCTTCGCGGGCACATCGGTGATGAGCACGTCGGTGGTGAGGATCATGGCAGCGATGGAAGCGGCGTTTTCGAGCGCACCACGCACAACCTTGACCGGATCAATAACACCGGCTTTGATCATATCGGTGTACTGGCTGGTGAGAACGTTGTAACCGATGTTCGGGTTCGATTTTTCCTTGGCAGTGCGGCGGACGGTGTCGATGATAACGGAACCGTCTTGACCGGCATTGGAAGCGAGCTTGCGGATCGGGGCTTCGAGCGCCTTCTTGACGATGTTGATACCGACCTTCACTTCTTCGGCTTCTTCTTCCTGAGCCTTGGCGAGCTTATCGAGCTTGGCAGAGGCATTGATGAGGGAGATTTCGCCGCCGGGGACGATGCCTTCTTCAACGGCTGCGCGGGCAGCGGAGAGCGCATCTTCAACGCGGTGCTTCTTTTCCTTCATTTCGGTTTCAGTGGCAGCACCCACGCGGATGATCGCCACGCCGCCGCTCAACTTGGCGAGGCGTTCCTGAAGTTTTTCGCGGTCGTAATCGCTGGTGCTCTTGTCGATCTCGATGCGGATTTCCTTGATGCGGGTTTCAATGGCAGCTTTCTTGCCCTTGCCGCCGATCACGGTGGTGTTTTCCTTGTCAGAAACGATCTTCTCAGCGCGACCGAGTTCCTGAACGGTGACAGATTCGAGCTTGCGTCCGAGTTCTTCAGAGATCACTTCGCCGCCGGTGAGGACAGCGATGTCCTGCAACATAGCCTTGCGGCGATCACCAAAACCAGGGGCTTTGATGGCGAGCACGTTCAACATGCCGCGGATCTTGTTGAGGATGAGGGTGGCGAGAGCTTCACCATCGACATCTTCAGCGATGATGACCAATTCGCGCTTGCCGAGCTGGACGAGCTTCTCGAGCAAAGGAACGATGTCCTGAGCAGCGGAGATTTTCTTGTCGTAGATCAGAACATAGGCGTCGCTGATCTGGGCTTCCATGGCATCGGCATTGGTGATGAAGTAGGGGGAGAGGTAACCGCGGTCGAACTGCATACCTTCGACGAATTCGGTTTCGAACTGCATGGTCTTGGATTCTTCAACGGTGATCACGCCGTCTTTGCCGACCTTGTCCATCACGTCCGCGATCAATTGACCCACTTCTTCGTCTGCCGCAGAGTTGGTGGCGACGGAAGCGATTTCTTCCTTGGTGTCGATCTTGACAGAGTTCTTCTTGAGCTCAGCCACAATGGTTTCGGTGGCGAGTTCAATACCGCGCTTGAGGAGCATGGGGTTGTAACCAGCTTCGAGCGCCTTCAAGCCTTCGTTCACAATGGCGTGAGCAAGGACGGTGGAGGTGGTGGTGCCGTCACCGGCAATGTCGTTTGTCTTCTGGGCGGCTTCTTTGAGGAGCTGGGCGCCCATGTTCTCAAACGGGTCTTCGAGTTCGATTTCCTTTGCCACGGAAACACCGTCGTGGGTGATGGTGGGGGAACCGAACTTGCGATCGATCGCCACATTGCGTCCCTTGGGACCGAGAGTGGCGGATACCGCATTTGCAACGACATTCATGCCGTTCTTAAGCTTGCGGCGGGCGTCTTCAGAAAATACCAATTGTTTTGCTGCCATAGTTTCACTTCCTTATATTTTGTATGCTTTAGTCGCCATTGCGGCGTTTGTTATCCAACAATTCCGAGAATGTCACTCTCGCGCAAAATGAGCAATTTCTTGCCATCGATCTTCACTTCGGTGCCGGAATACTTGGCGAACAAAACAACGTCACCAGCTTTCACATCCATTTCCACGCGCTCACCCTTGTCATTGCGGTCACCAGGACCAGCCGCCAATACTTTACCCTGCTGGGGTTTTTCTTTGGCGGTTTCCGGCAGGATGATACCGCTAGCGGTGGTTTCTTCCTGCTCCAGGGTTTCGATCAGCACGCGGCTGCCGAGGGGTTTGAACGAGATTTTTGCCATTTCAGGTGCCTCCTAATAAGGTTTACTTTTGAATTTTTTGGATAATCACAGAATTAGCACTCAATCTTATTGAGTGCTAACAGCTATCTTACTCACTTAAAAAAGCATAGTCAAGGGGGTATATAAAAATTCTTACAATTCTCTGATGACGATGGCTGCGCCCGCCTCAAAACGGACTTTGAGCCTGTCTCCTCCCCCCAAGGCTTGTGCCACACTGCGAATTCGCTCAGTTGATCGTAGGTCACGCTTAAAGCGTGACATTCTTTGATTTCCAATGGTAGGGCAGCTTGAAACCCTGCCCTACAAGAGTATGCCACCCTAATTTGACGGCGTAGGCTCCACCATCGTATCAGGAGCAGTTGTCGGCGTGGGGTCTGAGGCGGTATCTGTAGTCGTCTCTGGCGTGAACGAGCAGATCGTGCGCACCACCGACATATCCGTTGCAATATTGGGGTCTTCAATATATTGAGAAGACTCAATAATGGCTGCCACATCCAGCGCCTGCGGACAGTAGTTGACTTTGGGTGTACTCAACGCCGCCAATTCGGAGGCGTAGACATCGTAATAATAGACGGTACTGGCATCCAACGAAAGCGGCTTGACCTCGGCTTCCACGTCGTTGGGTCCACAGCCGCCGCGCCCATCACAAGACTCTGGACCGGTGCAGCCATTGATCGCACACCCCAGCGCAAGGATGCCTGTTTCGTAGTTGCGGTTCTTGTGATACAGAACGCCCAGCTCACCGTACAACACGGGGTTGGCAGGTTCAAACTCGATTGCCTTTTGAATATTGCGGATGGCAATGAAAAACTCACCCATCTGCGAATAAGTACGCGCAATGGAAATATAAGGCGCCGGGTCTTTTACGCCTAATTGGGTGTTGACACGCGCCGCCTGCGCAAAATATTCCAGTGACTTTTCAAATAGCTGACGCTGCACTTCTTCATTGGGGCTTTCAAAGGCGAGGCGGCGGTAGCCCGCACCAACCCGCAAGTAGAGAAAGGTCAGATTTGGCGCAATGGCAATGGCGCGATCATATGACTCGATGGCAAGGGCATATTCACCCAGCGATTCAAGCACATACGCATTCACGCGATGAACATCCATCAAACTGGGGTCTGCCGCTACTGCCTGTTCGATAACCTGCTGCGCCTGTGTCCACTTTTGCTGGTCTACCAAAATTTCTGCATAAAAAGCCTGCGCGAGCACATTTTGGTTATCCAACTGAATGGCGCGCACGGCTTCCCCTTCCGACTTTTGCAAAATGGATTGACGCTCTCTGTTATCGGCAATGTAAGATGCCTTCCAGTTTAAGGCAAAGGCAAGCACGGCATGAGCATCACTGCTATCGGGGTTGAGTTCCACGGCTTTTTCACCGGAAGCAATGGCTTCATCGAGCCTGTCGAGAATATCCTGTCGCTGCACGATCAACGCCGTGGAATAGGTCTGCACGCGAGAAAGCTGCGCCCACACCTCGGCGTTGGTTGGGTCTACCACTGTGGCTTCGCGGTAGGCATCGATGGCGGCATTCAACTCTCCGGCAATGAAGTTTGCATCCCCTTCAAGGGTGTAAGACACGGCAAAACGTGTAGGCGTGGCAGTGGGCAGGAACAGCGGTTCAACATCGCCCTGTTCCACCGAGCGGATGAGCCAGATACCCGCCAGAATAAAGACGACGATGAAGAACATGCGGTACACGCTGGTTTCATCGCGTCGGCGAAAAAGAGGGCGGCGATTACTGTTAATGTTCATGGCGTGGGCGTAGCTTCTGCTTCCGGCGTAGTCTCTGCTTCGGGTGCAGATTCAGTCGCAGGCTCAGAAGGAAGCGAATCTAAATTCTGCTGGCAGCGGTTGATGATCTCATTGGAATTATCCACAGCGAGTTCATCGGTTGGGATGCGCGAGATGATAAGCTGGGCGATCTGCAAGGCTTCACCACATTGGTCCATACGGGCAAGCGCCAGCCCATAAGTGAAGTAATACTCGGCTATGCGCGGCGAGTTCGGCACAAGATTGATCGCTTCCATTTCGTTGCCCTCCTGCGAAAGCCCGCCTTTCACCACATACGAAAGTTCCTGAATCGATTCTTCCCAGTAGGCGTTGCGATAGTACATCACGCCCAGGTTACCGCGCAAGTTGGTATCGGCGGGGTTGTTCGTCACGGACGATTCGGCAAATTGCAATGCCTTGCCGTATTCACCGATGGTGGCATAGGTGCGTGAAAGCAAGAGATCAGGGTTGGGATCTTGCGGGTTGAGCGCATCGGCACGGGTGAAGGAATCCACTGCCTGATCATAAATACCAAGAATACGGTAATTACGCCCAATGGCAAGATACAGATCAGCAATATTGGGATTAATGGCAATTGCCGCTTCGTACTCACGGATGGCTTCTTCGTAGTTACCCGTGGCTTCAAGAATATATCCGCGTGCGCGATGCGTCTCAAGTTCATCAGGAGCAAGCGCCTGTGCCACTTTTGATTCTTCAATGGCTTTTTCAATACCATCAAAGCCGCCCAGCCCGCTGTAATACGAATCGATCAGTACTTCCACATAATAAGCATGAGCAAGCGCATTATTGGGGTCAAGTTCAAGTGCGCGTTTAACACTGGATTCAGCTTCGATATATTCGCCCTGAAAGTTCAATGCCCACCCGCGTACAGCGTGTGCCATTGAACTGCCGGGGTTAAGCAACAGGGCATCTTCTGCCGAAGTCTGCGCCTCTTTGTATTGACCTGCAAACGCCAACGTCCGCGCCAGGGCAATATGCGTGGCGAAATTATTAGGGGCTGAAACGATGGCGCGTTTATAAGCCTCGGCGGCGGGCAGCAATTTACCCTGCTCAAATAGCCCCTCCGCTTCGGCGATAAACGTCTCTGCTGAAACCGTAGGGGTCGGTGAAGGCACACCCAGCGGGTCAACATTCGAAACGATATAACGGTTCACATACGCGGCAGCCAACACCAACAGGCTCATCAATATGATGCGGAACCAGTTGGGGCGGGTGCGCCTTTTATTCATACTCCATTTACTTCCACGTAGATACATAAATTCATATTACCATCCGCGCGAAATCACAGTCAAGTATGCTTCTCATTTACTTCTTATATGCTAGAATCCCCGCCATGCAATTTGAAGTCTTTACCCTTCTACCCGAAGTATTCCCTTCCTATTTAGATACCAGCATTCTAAAAAAGGCGCGCGAACGCGGCTTGATCACAGTCCACGTACACAACATCCGCGATTACACCCACGACAAGCACCACACTACCGACGACACTCCCTACGGCGGCGGCGGCGGGATGGTGATGAAGCCCGAGCCGGTCTTCGAAGCCATTGAAACCGTTTTGGGGATTGCTTCGCCTCCTTCCACGCCTGAGCCTGAATCAAACATCCCGATCATTTTGCTTACCCCGCAGGGACGTGTTTTCAACCAGACCATTGCCAAAGAACTTTCACAGCACAAAAAGATCGCCCTGCTCTGCGGACGGTACGAAGGCATCGATGAACGCATCCGCGAGAATCTGGTCACCGACCAGATCTCCATTGGAGATTACGTCCTCACCGGCGGCGAGATCCCCGCGCTCATCCTCATTGATGCGGTCTCACGTCTCCTGCCCGATGTACTCGGCGACCCCACCGGCGCAGAAGATGACTCGCACGCCATGGGCTTGCTCGAATATCCGCACTACACCCGTCCGCCCGAATTTCGGGGCAGCAAAGTGCCCGATGTGCTCCTCTCTGGCGATCACAAAAAAATTGATAAATGGCGCAGGGAACAGGCTTTGCTGCGCACTCTTCACAAACGCCCTGAAATGCTCGAAACAGCAGAACTGACAAAAGAAGATAAAAAGTTTTTAGAGGGATTGAAAGAGCAAGAAATACGTAATACGTAATACGCTTAGAGTGAGTAACGCGGGTATAAAATCATCGATCAACAATCGCAGATCGTATATTGAGAGAGGTGCAAGCATGGCAACAAAATTCAGTTACGGCAAAATCTTTTTACTCGGATTCGGTTTCTTTGGCGTCAGCGTGATTTGGGGCGTGTACAACGCATTCGTCCCAATCTTTCTGGCAGATAAATTCAGCCTTGCTCCGGCATGGATTGGTTTCTTCATGACGCTGGATAACATTGCCGCGTTATTCATCCAACCCCCCGTCGGCGCGTGGAGCGACCGCCTGCGCACACCGATCGGTCGGCGTATGCCCTTCATTTTGGTGGGCGCACCCCTGGGCGCGTTGGCATTCGGCATCATTCCCATTGCGGCAGTCCTTCCACTTTTTGTGGCATGTACCAGCACCCTGCTTTTGAGCATGGCGCTGTGGAGAACCCCGGTAGTGGCGCTCATGCCCGATATCACCCCCTCAGAAAAACGCTCACAAGCCAATGGCATCGTCAACTTCATGGGCGGCATCGGCGCGATCGTTGCATTTTTGGTCGGGTCTTCACTTTACCGCGCCAACCCCAACTTCCCATTTTGGATGGGCTCCGGCTTGGTCATTCTTTCGGCTTTATTGGTCTTCATCTTCATCAAAGAACCGCATAACTATGAAGAGGCTCCACACGAGCCAGATATGTTTGCCAGCCTGCGCGAAGTGATCGCAGATAAAGAGAAGAGCGCCATTCGGCTCTTCCTCGCCATCTTTGCCTGGTTCGTAGGCTATAACGCCATCGAAGCCTTCTTCACACTGTATGCTGTCAATCACCTCGGCTTAAACGAAGCAGATGGCGCGGGGTTGCTGGGGCATCTTTCGCTCATCTTCGTCCTCTTTGCATTGGTCGCAGGGGTGGTTGGCGCACGCGCCGGTCGCCGGGTAACCATCAGCGCGGGGTTGATCTTATTGGGCGGTTTGATCTTTGGGCTGTATGTTGTACCCGCTGAAACACTCGTCACCCCGCTCACCAAATTACCCGTGCTTGGCACGGTGCGAGTCATCAGCCTGTTCCTGATGGGCGCGGGCGCATCGTGGGCGCTGATCAATATCAACTCCCTGCCCATGGTGGTGGATATGACCAGTTCTGCACGCATCGGCACATACACCGGCTTGTATTATCTCTTCTCCACGCTGGCGGCAATTGCCGGTCCCATTATCAATGGCTGGATCGTTCAGTTGAGCGGCAACAATTACAACCTGATGATGTTGGTCGCTCCCGTGTTCATGTTTGCGGCGCTGGCATTAATATGGGGAGTAAAGCGCGGCGAGGCAGTTATCACCACATAACAAAGAGAAAAACTTGCGCGTTCACATCTGCATTATTCTGACGGTGATGGGTCTGGCTTTATCAGCCTGCCTGTCACCGTCAGATTGTTTTCGCGAAGATGTTTTCTGTGCAGCATTGGTGACGGACACACAGGGCATTGAAGATCACGGCGTCCACGCCGATGCATGGGCGGGGTTGCAACAGGCGCAAAAAGACGGACTGGCAGACCGGGTGGAATATATTGCCTCTGTCGATGCGCGGGATTATTCAAAGAACATTGCTTATTTTTCCGAACAGGGTTTTGATGTGATCTTCACTTCGGGGATTTCACTGGACGATGAAACGCTTCAAAACACTGACCTTTATCCTGATTCTGTTTTCGTGGGCTTGAACCAAGCCTTTGAAGAATCCCGCCCAAACTTGATCTCCATCACATTTGCAGAAGACCAAATGGGGTTTGCCGCCGGTGTCGTTGCAGCAAGAATAACAAAAACAAAAATCGTCGCCGCTGTTTGCGAAACATCTGGCATTGATGCAATGTGGCGGTATTGCGAGGGGTTTCGGGCAGGGGTTAAGTTTGCCGATGAGGATGTGAAAGCATTGGTCGTGTATCGTGAAAACGGCGACCGTGAGAAACTATTTCTCGATGAAACTTGGGGGTATGAAACTGCATCCAGCCTTGTTTTGCGCGGCACCGATGTGATTTTCGCAGCGGGCGGCGTCACTGGGCAGGGGGCGTTGAGAGCGGCTACAAAGCAGGGTGTATACGCCATTGGTACAGAACGAGACCAGTCCGCAGCCATGGCAGAATCAGGTTCGAGGGTTGTAGTCTCTTTTTATGGGCAGCCCAGTTTCGAGGTCCGGGAGGTGATGCGGGTGGTCAAGGACGGGCGAGTCTCTTTTGAGCGGGCGGGGCGCGTTCAGTTCAATTTGTCTACTCATGCCCTTTCCCCTGATCTTGAAGCAGAATTATTGGCGCTTTTAGAGGAATTAGGGAATGGAAACGTGGTAACAACCGTCTCAAAATCGCGTTAACATTGCGAAGGCTTGCACAAAGGATAATGTAGATTTATACTTGAATTGTCGTGAAGTTATGTATTAAGCATGACTATTTTAAACAATCTTCTAGAGGAGAAGAAATAACATGAAGAAGCTTTACTTTGTTATGGCCGCTTTGGTCGTTGCTTCGTTGGTTCTCGCTGCTTGTGGCGGCGGTGCTGCCAGCGGTGGTGATGCCTTCAAAGTCGGTATGGTAACCGACCTTGGTGGTATTGATGACAAGTCTTTCAACGCCACTGCTTATGCTGGTGTTGAAAAGGCTGTTGCTGAACTCGGCGTCGAGGGCAAGTACCTCGAATCCACCCAGCAGGCTGACTATGCCAAGAACATCCAGCAGTTTGTGGATGAAGACACCGACATTGTTGTGACCGTCGGCTTCTTGCTCGGCGTAGACACTGCGGTTGCCGCGAAAGCCAACCCCGAAACCAAGTTCGCGATCGTGGACTATTCCTACCCTGACTGCTTTGGCGATGGTGTGGAAGGTCAGTCCTGCGGTTCCGCGAGCGAAATCTCCAATGTGCTTGGTTTGACCTTCCAGATCGACCAGGCTGGCTTCCTCGCTGGTTACGCTGCTGCTGGCTCCACCCAGACCGGTAAAGTTGCCACCTTCGGTGGTATCAACATTCCTCCCGTGGCTGCCTTCATGATCGGTTACGAAAAGGGTGTGTTGTACTACAACGAACAGAACGGCACCTCTGTTGAAGTGCTCGGCTGGAATACCGAAGCCAATGATGGCTCCTTCACCGGCAACTTCGACTCCCTCGATGATGGCCGCTCCTTTGCTGAATCCTTCGTTCAGGAAGGCGCCGACATCATCATGCCTGTGGCTGGACCTGTGGGTCTCGGCACCGCTGCCTATTGTAAGGAAAGCGGCGCTTGCAAAGTCATCGGCGTGGATGTTGACTGGACTGTTTCTGCGGCTGAGTACAAGGATGTCGTCCTCACCAGCGTTCTCAAGAACATGAACATTGCTGTGTTCGATGCCGTCAAGGCTGCCCAGGATGGCACCTTTGCGGGCGGCGTGTACGTAGGTACCCTCGCCAACAATGGTGTGGGTCTCGCTGAAGTGAACGGCGCTTCTGACGAACTCAAGGCTGGTCTCGACGCTGTCCGCCAGGGCATCATCGACGGCACCATTAGCACCAAGTAATTCGCTCGACTGAACTAAAAAAGCCGAGGGAGGAAATCTCCCTCGGCTTTTTTCTACCCTGTTTTCACAGCATAAATACTTGAAACGCAGGGGCGAAGAAAATATGTATAGATCCCAAACGTGTTTTCATCTTATCGTCCACTTTTCATGCACCTCCTTTATAATGAAGCGGTGCAAAAAAGACTTTTTGGATCTATCGAAACAAAAATGATGGAGGGCATGGCATGACAAATGTTTTGGAACTGCACGGCATTACCAAACGTTTCCCCGGTGTTCTTGCAAATGATCAGATCTGCATCACCCTGCGAGAGGGCAAGATACTAGCCTTACTCGGGGAAAACGGCGCAGGCAAAAGCACGTTGATGAACATCCTTTATGGGTTATACAAACCTGACGAGGGTAAGATCATGGTTCGCGGTAAAGAGGTGGATATTCAAGGACCGAATGATGCCATTGCACAGGGCATTGGCATGGTGCATCAACATTTTATGCTGGTGCCGGTCATGACCGTGACCGAAAATGTGATGCTTGGAATCGAGCCCACACATAACGGGATATTTTTAGACAAGGCAAAAGTTTCAAAACGCATCCGCGAGATATCTGATCAATACGGGTTGGAAGTAGATCCGAATGCGTACATTAAAGATCTGCCGGTCGGTATTCAACAGCGCGTGGAGATCATCAAGGTATTGTATCGTCATGCCGATATCCTTATCCTTGATGAACCGACGGCAGTATTGACACCTCAGGAAGTTGAGGGGCTTTTCAAGATCATCGACACGCTGATCAAATCGGGCAAATCCATTATCTTTATTACTCACAAACTCAAAGAAGTGCTGGCGGTAGCAGATGATATTACCGTTTTGCGGCTGGGCAAGGTGGTGGGTTCTATTGATCCGAAGGAAGCCTCTTCTGAAATCCTAGCTACCATGATGGTGGGACGCGACGTCAACCTCGTTGTACAAAAAGAACCAGCCAACCCCGCCGGAGCTGTTCTCGTGGTAGAAGACCTCTATGTGCGCGATGAACGCCAACACATGACCGTGCAAGGTGTTTCCTTTGATGTTCGCAAAGGTGAAGTGCTGGGTATTGCCGGAGTACAGGGAAATGGACAAACCGAGTTGGTGTATGCCCTCACCGGTTTACTGCCGACAGACGCAGGTTCGATCCAGCTTTTGGGCGAGTCGATCCGCCATGCGTCGCCGCGCAAAATTCTTGAGCGGGGCGTGGCTCACATCCCTGAAGACCGCCAACGCCATGGGTTGATCCTCTCTTTCCCGATCCACGACAACATGATGCTTTGTACCTACTACAAGCAGCCTTTTGCACGCGGTATCTCTTTGCAGCCTGCCCCCATTTTCAGCAACGCAGATGAATTGGTGAAGCAATACGATGTGCGCACGCCGAACATTTACGTCAATGCAGGAACGCTTTCCGGCGGCAACCAGCAGAAGGTGATTGTGGCACGCGAATTCTCACGCCCGATCGAACTGTTGATCGCCTCGCAGCCTACCCGTGGGTTGGATGTAGGCTCCATTGAATACATCCACAAACAGATCATCAAAAAACGTGATGAAGGCTGCGGAGTTTTGGTCGTCTCCTCAGAATTGGATGAAATCCTCGCTCTTTCTGACCGCATTGCTGTGATGTACAAAGGTCAGATCATGGCAATCGTTGATGCAAATACCGCCACCAAAGAACAGCTTGGTATGTTGATGGCGGGTGTGCTTCCCTCTGAAACCTCGAACAAGAATTAGGAGTTGTATCTGTGACTACTACAGCTACTCCCGCCCCAGATGCTGGGAAAAAAGAAAATAAAAGCAGCGCCCTTTCACAGGAATTGCTCATCCCTGTGCTTGCCGTGTTAACCGGGTTGATCCTGGGCGCCCTTGTCATCCTTGCCAGTGGAGAAAATCCCTTGCGTGCGTATGGCGCACTTTTTGCCGGTTCCTTCGGTACACCCGGCGATTTAATAGAAGGAATTCAATCTTACTTTGCCACCGGCGAAACCCGCCTGCTCTTGCGGGCAATCTATCCATTCACTGAAAGTCTGGTAACTGCCACCCCATATATTTTTGCGGGGCTTTCAGTGGCATTGGGTTTTCGTTGTGGTCTGTTCAATATCGGTGCAGAAGGTCAGTTCTTCATTGGCGCATTGTGCTCGGCATTCGTTGGGTACAGCCTCAGCGGACTGCCCATGATCATCCACTTGCCGTTGGCTATTTTGGGCGGCGCATTGGGCGGTGCGGTTTGGGGCATGATCCCCGGATATCTAAAAGCACGCTTTGGCGCCCATGAAGTGGTGAATACCATCATGATGAACTGGATCGCCTTCCGCTTGAGCGATTGGCTTTTAAGTGGTCCGATGAAATCCTCAGGCTTTCGCCCGGTAACCCAGAACGTGCTGGCAACCGCCGAACTGCCGCGTTTCTTTCCGGAACCCTTGCGTTTCAACCTTGGCTTCTTCATTGCGCTGTTGGTGGCTTACCTTGTGTATTGGTTCCTGTTCAAAACCACACTTGGGTTTGAGATCCGATCTGTAGGCGCCAACCCCGATGCAGCAAAGTATGCCGGGATGAACATCATCCGCAACTTTGTATTGGTCATGTTCCTTGCGGGTGGGCTGGCAGGGCTTGCAGGCTCGGCACAAGTTCTCGGCGTAGATCACTGGGTGGGGCAGGGATTTTCAGCCGGGTACGGGTTTGATGCGATCGCGATCGCATTGCTTGGCAAAAGTCACCCGGCAGGCGTGGTACTGGCAGCGCTTCTGTTCGGGTTCCTGCGCAGCGGCGCAACAGATATGCAATCGATCGCAAGAATTCCGATCGACATTATCTCGATCATTCAAGGTGTGGTGATCGTGTTCATTGCCGCGCCAGATATCATTCGCTGGCTGTATCGCATCCGCGCGAAAAAAGCGGAAGACACCGTCCTGACTCGCGGTTGGGGCAAATAAAACGAGGCTTTCATGAAAACATCCAATCGTGAAATCAGTTCCGAAACAGAAAAACGGCAGCGCATTTCTTTTGGGGTCACACTGCTGGTGGTTGGGCTGTTGATCTACCTGATCTTTGGGTTGAACACACAAGCTGACGCACTGGCGACCTTTGGCTTGAATCTCTCCGGTTCACAGGCGCTTGAAGTGCCAGACCTGGTTGTGCCATCTCTGGCAGGTGTGTATGTCATGGCGATCCTTGCCGTTTTTGCCGGGGCGTATCAATTAGCTCGCGGTGTGCGCAACACCGGCTGGTTGATCGGCATTCTTGCTTTTACATTCGTGGTTGCTTTCCTGCTGTGGGCTGTACAGGATAAATCCTTCAGTCTGACGGGTATGTTAAGCAGTACGGTAGTACGTGCGACCCCCATTGTGCTGGCAGCGTTGTGCGGCGTGATCAGCGAACGTTCGGCGGTCATCAACATTGGCATCGAAGGAATTATGCTTATGGCGGCACAAACCGCCGTGATTACCGCTACCGTATCAGGCAATTTATATGTGGGGTTGTTCTTCGCGATCTTGATGGGTGGGCTGGTTGCTGCGTTACATGCCTACCTGGTCATTCGTTTCAAAGTGGATCAGACCGTGAGCAGCGTTGCCATCAACATCTTTGGTGCAGGCGCCACGGCGTTCATTAGTTCACGTTTTATGCAGAGTGCGGGTGATATGCTCAATAACTCCGGCACATTTCCCATTATTTCCATTCCCGTACTCTCTAAGATCCCCGTACTTGGACCGGTTCTCTTTGAAAATAACCTGATCGTATATCTGACCATAGTCCTGGTCATTGCCATGCACATCCTGCTATATTACACACCCTGGGGTTTACGCACTCGTGCCGTAGGCGAACACCCCAAAGCAGCAGATACTCTTGGCATCAACGTGTACCTGATGCGCTATGTTAATGTCATCCTTGGCGGCATGATCGCAGGACTGGGCGGCGCATACTTTACCATCGGTTCGGTTGGTCGTTTTGACGAAGCCATGACAGCCGGTAAGGGCTTCATCGGGCTTGCCGCCATGATCTTCGGCAACTGGAATCCGATCGGGGCTTACACTTCATCGCTTATTTTCGGCTTCGCAGACTCATTGCAAGTCAAGTTACAGATATTGCGGATCCCGATCCCTTCGGAATTTTTGCTAATGGCTCCCTACATTGTGACCATGATCATTTTGACCGGTGTAGTCGGGCGGGCTATCCCCCCCGCCGCAGATGGTCAGCCGTACGAAAAATAACGCCTCTTCCCTTTGACCTTTACATGGTTTCCAAGAACAGGAGCTTTCACCAGCTCCTGTTTTTTATATGGGAAAAAAGGCGGATAAACCCAAAATCATCCTGCGGTAAAATATTTTAACGTAGAAGGAGAATGAGTATTCATGAACAAAATCACCCGCCAGATCCATTTTTTTACGATCATCGCCATGATCCTTGCAGGCTGCAACCTGCCCTCAAATAACCCCAAAGAGGCAGAGCTTGCCTCAACCTTTGCAGCACAAACTGTGGAAGCGCTGCTGCAATCAAGCCCAACCCCTGCGGATATTCCCACCACAACCGCCACGCTTACACCTGTCCCTTTGCCTACCAACACACCACTTCCAAGCCCCACAGCTACGCCTGTTTGCCCACAGGCACAATTCATTACAGATGTCACCGTACCTGATGGAACCGTAATGACCCCCGGACAAACTTTCACTAAAAAGTGGCGTCTCAAGAACACCGGCACCTGCGCATGGAATGGATACACCCTCGTATTTGACAGCGGTGATGCCATGGGCGGTCCTGCCACGCAGCCTGTTGGCGCAGTAAACCCCGGGCAGGAAATTGACATCGAAGTAAATATGACTGCCCCCGCTTCTGCCGGAAATTACCGTGGATACTGGCGGCTGGTTTCAAACAGCAATGTACTTGTGCCCATCTTGAACGGATATCAGGGACGCGCCTTTTACGTGGATATTAAAGTGGCAGCTCCGGCTACAGCCACCAACACCCCGGCGCCTGCTTTTGCCGTCACCAGTGTCGTCTTTGAGGTCACGGGGGCATGTCCAAACTTCCATGTAAAAGTCAGCGTCACAACCAATGCCGCAGGAACCGTAAAATACAAGTTTGTATCCCAAGACGGATCATCCACTTCCCTGACCGATCTGGTCTTTGCCTCTGCCGGAACCAAGGTCGTCGAGTACGATCGCTACTTCGGCGTTCCAGCCAGCTCCCTCTGGACAGATATGTATGTAGATCAACCCAATAACCAACAGTTCGGGCGCGCACAATTCACCTGCCCATAACGCAGATAATAATCTTTTAATCCACAACGCCCGCAAAAGCGGGCGTTGTCATTTAACAGTATAATTTTCGGCTGGTATACGAAAGGATAAAAATGCTTAAGTCTAAAATCTATACTTTGTCCACCCTTCTCTTCGTCACAGCATTGCTGCTTGCAGCTTGCGGCGGCGAAAATGTGGACGCTGAGGCTGTCATTCAAACCTCTGTGGCAGAAACTGTTGCCGCACAGCCTCCCATCATCATCACAGAAACTCCTGCCGCAACGCAGTTCCCATCTCAAACCCCATTTGCCATGCCCACTCTGGGCACACCCATCGCTTTAAGCACCCTCACTGCCATCCCTGCCAATAGCGCCGGATCCAAAGCCGAGTGCGCCAAAGCCAGCCTGCAAGACGAAACCGTCATTGACGGGCAGATATTCAAACCCGGCGACCAATTCACCAAAACCTGGTACATCAAAAATGAAAGCAACTGCGTATGGGATACCACGTATAAGATCGTCTTTTGGGATGGCGATATCCTTGGCGGCGGCTATGTTTACAACCTCCCACAGGTCACCGGTCCCGGGCAGACCATTCCCATCTCCCTTGTTCTGACCGCCCCAACCACCCCGGGCATTTACCACTCAGAATGGAAACTGCAAACTCCCGACAACCACTACTACGGGGTCGGCGTTTATCAATCTGCTTTTTACACAGAGATCGAAGTAGCCAACCTCACCACCACCACCGCGATTACATACGACATTGTCAATGCCAGTATTGTGATCACACGTGATCCGCCTTTTGGCTGCCAGCCTGCAAACATGGTCTACACTGCCAATGTCACCATCGAAACGAACGGACCACTAAAATTTAAGTATCAGATCCGTCAACAGGATGGCAATAACGATTATGTAAAATCGGTTTCTGTGAAAGAAGCCACCAAATTCACCGACAGCGCACACACATGGAAACTCGGACGTGCCGCATCACAAAATAGCAACCGGTGGATGCAACTGGTGATACTGGAGCCCTTCTACCGGGAATACCCCAAAGTAGGCTTCGAATTCTACTGCCCATAATAATCTTCAAAGAAGCCGGAACACTCCGGCTTCTTTTTTATTGGGAACCGAAACACCCGCAAAACCGTCTTTAATAATTGAAACCAAACGGAGGAAGCATGTCTCAAAAAAAATATCCCTTTATATTTTTCATCATCATCTTGTTGATCGTTCAACTTGCCTGCAACCTGCCCGGAGATGCAGATGCCACGCCAGACCCCTTCGCCACCCTCAACGGACTCTACACCGCCGCGGCTCAAACCCAAGCTGTAGGCAGCTCTGCCACCCCGGGCATTCCCCAGCCGACGGTGACGTTGGCAGGCTCGGCTACAGCGACGAATGTGCCTGTAGTGCCGCCACCAGCCCAAACGTCGAAGTGTGATGCGGCGCAGTTCCTCGCCGATGTCACCTACCCCGATGGCAGCATCGTCCCGCGTAACACGACCTTCGTAAAAGTCTGGCGCATCCGCAATACTGGAACCTGCACCTGGACAACCTCGTACTCGCTTGCATTCTTCGGTGGTGATGGTATGAGCGCACCCGCATCAGTGCCCATGCCCGGCAGCGTTGCGCCCGGACAGTATATTGAAATTCCCGTTACGTTGATCTCCCCTGCTACAGACGGCTCCTACCGTAGTTATTGGAAACTCCGTAATGCCTCGGGGGCGCTCTTTGGTATAGGAGATGACGCCAATACAGCCTTCTGGGTCGATATTCGCACCACGGGTCCATCTTTTGTTGCGTACAACTTCGCCGATAATTATTGCCTGGCAAATTGGTCTAATGGCAGCAACGCACTGCCATGCCCTGGCGCAAATGGCGATACAAACGGGTACGCAATCCGTTTGAATGCGCCGAAGATGGAGAACGGTTTTACCGAAGACGAGCCGGGTTTGTTGACCGTTCCACAGGATAAGAATAATGGTTTTATCAGCGGACAATATCCGGCATTCACGGTGCAGGCGGGAGACCGCTTCCGCACACTGGTTAATTGTCAATATGAGGCTGTGAAGTGTAATGTCGTCTTTCGCCTTGATTATTTGAACAATGGCGTGGTGAAAACCTTTGCCAGTTGGGCAGAAGCGTACGAAGGCAAGTATTACCCTGTAGACCTCGATCTGAGCCCGCTTGCCGGACAAACCCTAAAATTTATTTTGGTTGTCAGCGCCAACGGTGGCAACAATCAAGATTATGCCATCTGGCTTAACCCGCATATCGTGAGGCAGGGAGTTGCCCCAACCGTCACCTTTACCCCTTCAGCCACAGCAACCTTTACCTCAACCTTTACGCCAACACTCACATCAACACCAACCTTCACGTTGACGCCATCTGAAACACCGACCGAGACGCCAACCCCCTGATTCTTACGCGTTGGAGTTTAGACGTTGAGAAAACCTTATTTAACGTCAATAATGGATAAGAAATATTTTTATAATTCACCACAGATAAACGCAGATTTGAGAAATAATCTGCCAGCCTAAAACGCCCTTCGACTGTGTAAGATCAGTTATTTATGCCGTATTTATGCCATTTGGACGCCGTGAAACGAACTTTCAGGTGAGTTATAATAAAGTTAACTTTTTTTGGAGGATCACCAATGAGTTTTCGTAAACTTCGCTGGTTTACAGCGTTCATTATTACTGCCATGCTGCTGAGTGCATGTAATATCGGTGTGACGCCCCCCGCGCCAACCGAAGAACAGGATAATGCAGCTATACAAACGCAAGCCGTGGGGCTAATCTTTACACAGGCTGCCGAACAAGCCACACAGACAGCGGCGGCAATTCCCCCCACTCCCTTGCCAACCTTTACTGCCGCGCCCACAAACACCCTGGCAGCCATCCCTACAGCCGCGTTTGAAATTGCCACCAATACACCCTTCACCTTTAACACCCAGCAGCCTGGGTTAACCCCGCAAGCGGCGCTTGGGTCCACTGCAACTGCCGGAGCATACAGCACCATCGTCACCGGAAACGGCTGCACAGACGGCTACCTGATCTCAGAGTCTGCGCCTTATGACGGAAAAAAGATGAACACCAGGCAGGAATTCAGCAAAAGCTGGGAATTCTTAAACACAGGCACTTGTAATTGGGACGGCGGTTTTGTCCTTGGGTTTGTGGAAAACGCTTTTGAAAGCTGTAATGGACCTGCTTATATTATTCCAAAAGAAAAAGACAGGGTTATCCCCCCTGCCGTAATCGTCAAACCCGGGCAAACCTACACCTTTACAATCAGCACGTACACACCCAAAGACCCCGGTGATTACAAGTGGTGCTTCAAAATGAAAGATGATGCAGGACAGTATTTTGGATCACTGGTCTGGCTTCAGCTTAAAGTTGAATAGAAAGCAGGGAACCGTGAAAAAGACTCTTACATTCTTCATACTTACATTGTTGGTCGCTGCCTGCGCTCCAGCAACCCCCATTGAACCGACTCCAGATGTAAACATCATTCGCACTTCGGCAGCAAGCACTGTGGTGGCAGAATTCACACTCACCGCGGCTTTCTTCACACCCACCCCCATGCCGCCCACTGAAACACCCACCCCAGCCCCCACCGAAACCCCGGCTGTGCTGCCCACCATAGACCCCACCATCGCCGCTCTTACCCCCGATGCCCTATGCGATGACTATGATTGGGACGGCGCCACCATTGACGTAACCATCCCCGATGGCACAACCATGGCGCCCGGAAAAGAATTTGTAAAAACCTGGCGCATTCGAAATTCCGGCATCTGCACATGGGATACAACCTACCAAGCCATCTACGCCTACAGCAACCCGCCCAACGAACGCATGAACGCCCAACCCGTTCCGCTTACTGCGCTTGTTGCCCCCGGCTCCGAAGTTGACGTATCTGTTCAATTCACTGCCCCATCCACCCCGGGTGAATACACACTCTTCTGGCAAATGGTGAATTCCACAGGCATCCCATTTGGGCAGGCGGGCAAGCAGCTTACCGTAAAGATCGTTGTTCAATAAGCACGAACTTACTCAGGCAATAAAACATAAAACACGCCAGTTGGGATTTATCCTGGCTGGCGTGACTTCTTCTGCACCGCCTGCACACTTCGACGTGTATGCAAAATGGCTGGGCGCAGGACATCACGCCACAATGGAGTATCTCGCCTCAGACCGAAACCGAACCCGCCGTACCGACCCAAAGTTAATTCTCCCTGAATGCAAATCCATCCTCGTTCTGGCGCTACCCTATACCCCACCTTCTTCATTCTTCATTCCTCATTCTTCATTGAGAGTCGCCTCCTACGCTCTCGGCAACGACTATCACGAAATCATCCCCCCGCGCTTACAAGAGATCGTCGCATTCATCGAAGAGCAGGTTGGGCATCCTGTTCCCAATCGCTACTACACCGATACAGGTCCCATCCTTGAACGAGAACTTGCCCAACGCGCGGGGCTGGGCTGGATCGGCAAAAATTCCATGCTCATCAACCCCCGGGCGGGTTCCACTTTTTTACTGGCAGAAATTCTGCTGGGCATCGAACTCGAAACCGATGAACCTTTCACCACAGATCACTGCGGCGCTTGCACCCGCTGCATCAATGCCTGCCCTACGCAATGCATCCTCCCAAACCGAACCATCGATTCGCGCAATTGCATCTCCTATCTCACCATTGAAAACAAAGGCGCCATCCCCGAACATTTACGGGATAAGACCGGCAACTGGATTTTTGGATGTGACATCTGCCAGCAGGTTTGCCCATGGAATCGTTTCTCCCCGCCCGCAGACCCCGCCCTTGAACCAAACATCCCGCTTCCTGTTTCGACCGAGAGCCTGAATCTAACGTCCCCGGAATTTAATCAACGCTTCAAGCGTTCACCCATCCAACGTGCCAAACGGCGCGGATATTTGCGCAACCTCGCTGTTGCAACCGGCAATACAGGAACCGAAAAAGATATTTCTGTTTTAAAGAGGCTTGAGCAGGATGAAGAACCCCTTGTGCAGGAACATGCAAAATGGGCAAAAGAAAAAATTGAACGCAGGTCAGGAACAATATGAAAAGACTTCTTATAGCAACCAACAACCAGGGCAAGGTACGCGAATTTCAGGAACTGCTGGCTGGTTCCGGCATAGACTTTGTAACACCGGCACAGATCAACCTTCAACTGGACGTTGAAGAAGACGGTACAACCTATCAACAAAATGCGGGCAAGAAAGCCATCGCCTTTGCCAACGCCAGCGGATTGATCTCCCTTGCAGATGACTCGGGCTTGGAGGTGGAAGCTCTGGGCGGCGCACCCGGGCTGTATTCCGCCCGCTATTCACCCAAGCCTGGCGCAAAAGATAAAGACCGGCGTGATTTTCTATTGGAAAATCTCAAAGACAAAACGCACCCATGGAAGGCACACTTCCATGCGACCATTGCGATTGCCGCACCTAATGGGGCGGTTCAGTTTGCAGAAGGCGATTGTTATGGTGAGATCATCCCCGAAGAGCGCGGCAGCGGCGGTTTTGGGTATGACCCCATTTTCTTTTTGCCCGAATTTGGAAAGACGATGGCAGAACTTGATATGGAAGCCAAGAATCGCCTCAGTCATCGGGCAAGGGCGTTGATGGCGGCAATGCCTATTTTGCAAAGCGTGTTATCAGAGTAAAAAAATCTCAATGGGGAGAATCAATGACCGGCTAGGGGTGAGGCGTCACTTCATCCAAAAAAGTTCTAATCAATGCGGCAACGCGTTCCGGTTGTTCAAGCGTGAGGATGTGCCCTGTTTTTTCAAGGATGTGAAGGCGGGCATTCGGCAGGTTATCTTTTAGGTATTGTGAATATTTTGGCGGGGTCATTTTATCTTCGGCGCCGCAAAGGATGAGAGCGGGGGGTTGTATCTGCGAAAGTTGTGCGGTGATGTCAAAGCGGTCGCAGGCGAGGAAATCCTGCTGCAGGGTTTGAATGCCTGCGGCAAGCATATTTTTTTCAGAGAGGGCGAGAAGATCGTTGGGGGTATTTTCGCTGAAACATGCCTTATTGATCTGTGTGACGGTTTCAGCGAAAAGTTCGGGCTTGCCGATGTTTTCAAGAACAATGGGTGCAACCCGTAATTTTGCACCGCTGCCGAGCAACACCAGCGCTTTTACTTTGTGCGGAAAATTAAGTGCGAGGGTTAGGGCTATGCCGCTGCCCATGGATAGCCCGAGGATGATAGCCGTGGGAATTTGAAGCTCATCCATAAAGGCGGCGATATCGTTGGCGTAGGCTTCAATGGTTTGCCTGCCTTCCGCTTTTGATTCACCATGACCGGGAAGATCGAGGGTGTAAACTGTTTCGCCTTGCAGCCTTCGCAAAAGAGGATGCCAGGATAAAAAACTGCCGCCCGCACCGTGAATGAGAATCAACGGCGGGCGGCTGGGGTTCGTTTCTTTGGGTTGGTGAAGAATGTAGTGAATGCCGTTTGCAGAGTGCATGGGTTACGATCTGCGGGCATGGTGCAGGCGGTCGGCAGATTCTTCGGTGAGCGGGATGTAGACTTGAACATTGGTGCCTTTGCCCGGGGCAGATTCGATATTGAGCAATCCGTTCACAAGTTCGGTACGTTCGCGCAAGTTAACCATGCCAAGGCTGCTGCTTGAACGTTTTTCGTAATTTTGCGTCATGGCTTTTACATCGAACCCGGCGCCATTGTCTTGTATCTCCAAAAGCAGAATGCCTGAATCTACCTGCCTGAGGCGCACAACAATAACGGGAGCGCCGGCATGTTTACGGGCGTTGTTAACTGCTTCTTCGATAATATAGAACAGCACGCCTTGCTTGCCCATTTCCAATTGTTCCACGGCGCGCTCTTCGATCTGGACATCCACCTGTTGTGAAAAGGTTTCGACCATTTTATCTGCCATCGATTGGATGGCGGCGCCCAAGCCCTGTGATTCGAGGATGAGCGGACGCAAGGTGAAGAGCATGTGGCGAATTTCTTTAGTGGTGCGGTGCGCCAACTCTTCCAGTTTTACGAGTTCATCTGCTGCCATCTTCACGTCTTTTGTCAACATGCGACGGGCGATGCTCAACCTCATAGCCATTGCCGCCACGGATTGGGTTGGACCATCGTGCAGGTCTCGCGCCAGTTTTTTGCGGGTTTCTTCATACACATCGGCAAGACGTTCTTTTTCTTCTACAAGGTCTTGATAAAGACGGGCATTTTGAATGGCAATAACCGCCTGCCGCCCGATGATATCCAGCAGGTTGGTGCGTTCAGTGGTGAAAAAATTGGGGTCGGGGTGGGCAAACATCATGATGCCGTAAATATTGAAACCGCTGCGCAGGGGAAAGATGTACCCGTTGGTGCAGTTGCGAAGCGCCACTACACGCCCCAGTTCCGGGTCGTAGCCAATATCTTTAAATTTCAGAGGCTCTCCTTCATCAAGAGCCTTTTTGAGGATGCCGTCTGAACCTTCAAAGGTGATGCGAGCGTCTGCATTGGTAAATCGGCGGGCAGAACTGACCTCAAGGAGCGAACCGTTGAAGAGCATCACCGCGCCAACAAGCGGGTCGCTGACCGTTTCATCGGGGTCGAGGTTGGGGTTGAGCGCATCTGCGCTCATGTTCAGGGCTGAGTCGAGTACGCGGTTATAACTGAGAGTGGAAGACAGGGTTGAAGTCAATTCGTAGATGGCGCGCATCCGCTCGTTTTGGATGGCGCGTTTTTTATCTTCGGCATCCACCCAAATGGCGCGATTCTTACGCATGTGAGTTACGAGGCTTTTACCAAAATATCCAAAAATAACCCCAAGAATCATATTGATGCCAGAAATAACGAAGGCAAGCGCCAGGTTATCGTTTGTATAATAGCCAAAATAAATCGCCATTCCTGAAAAAAGAATGGCGGCGATCAATGCGCCGATAAATTCAAAGTAGATCGAACCGGTAAGGATGGGCAACAGCCCCGCCCAAAAAGCAAGCCCGCGTATACCGCCTTGAAACCAAAAAAATATCCCCGTAAGAAGGATATCCATCGAAAGGTTCAAATATCGGTGATAAGAAGTGCGGATGTTCATCCCCGCCAAAGCCGCCATGGTCAAATTCCAGATAATGAGCGGACCCAGCCCCCAGGCGGTTTCCAAATCCAGTTTTTGCCCCACACCCAACGAAACGACCAATCCCACCAGCATAACCCAGCGTAATGAGATGGCGAACCAGTCTGCCATGTAAGGTGTGTCGTAACGTTTCATCATCGCTTGCCAATCATAACGAAAAAGCCCCGTCAAGGCAACGTTATGGAGATTACAGTCAGATTACATCTATTTTTCGTAGCCCATCCGTTCCAGGAAACCGCCCAATTTTTGGATTAAAACAGCCTGTTGTTCACTTGTGTAGGCATCACGAAAACGCCCGATCTTGCCTTTAAAGAAATGCAACCCCTGCTGCCCGTCATTGGCGCCAGGGCGGTATTGCTCGACCACAGCGCGCACTTCCGGCTTGTTCGCATCCAATTTGAGGTATTCCACCAATTTGGATGATTCTACGTCGTAATTCGTGAGCAGGTCTTCGTAGCGGGCGATCAACACATTTTTTTCGCTCATCCACTTTTCCCAAATGTGGACATATTCCATCATAAAATCCACACTTTTTTCAAAATCGGAAAGGTGTGAAAAAGCGTTGGGTCGCCCTTTGGCAAGGGCGCGTTGACCGTAATCAAACGCAGAAAGCATGGCATCGCGCGGGTCACGGTAAATATACGTAATTCGCAAAACACCCGTCCCCGCCAGCAGGCGTGAAGCGCCCGTAGGTCCGGCGTGCGCCTTGATGACAAAAGTATTGCCAGCCAAAGCAGGCACAGTAACCATGGCAAGGCGGCGCGGAGATAAAACACCAATATTGCAATTGACCTCGGTCAGAACTTTTTGCAGACCATATTTTTCACGGATATCACGCGCATCGGCGCAGCCCGTGGTTTTCATCAGATCATGAATAACGTTATAGTGCCAGCCTGAACCGGCGCGGGGCATTCCAACAGAGAGAACGATCATGAAATTTCCTTGTTCAGTTGAGTTGAGGCAATGCCAGCCAAAATCCCCGGTACGATCCACATATTTGGGGTGGCAAGCGAATCCTGGGTGAGATTATACAGGGCGATTGCCACCCACGCAAACACACCCGCCACCACAGCAAAGCGCGCCCAATCTTCTTTATTTTTATAAAGCGAAAGTATGCCGCCCAGGAGATTAAACTGAAACGCCATATAAAGCACAAAACCGAACAGTCCCGTTTCTGCCAGTAAGCGCGCATAAATATTTTTAGGGTTGGGATACAAACGGCTCGCAGGGTTGAGTTGCTTCGCAATTTCGGGGACGGTGGTGAGCGACCAATCGGGCAGGTTTTGGTAGATGTAGAAACCGCTTCCACCCAAGCCGACGCCTGTATACGGCGATTCTCGAAACGCGCCCATCGCCCCAACCGAGTACGCTCCGCGTGCGCCGGCATTGATGTTCACAACATACTCGCTCAAACTCTCGGCATTAAACTCCCACAAACGGCGGAAGTAATTCTTTTGCCCGAGGAAAACAATTGCGCCAGTGATCACGCCGAGCACTGCAATGATGATCGAAAGACGAAAGAAGAAAGAAATAAACCGTTTTTCCTTAAAGCCCCCAACAAACCAGACCCACATGTTGCTCAAAATATCGCGCCCAAAGATCAACATCATCAAGCCGCTTGTGCCGAGGGTGATGAGCAATCCGCCGCGTGAGTAGGTGGCAAGAAGCACGAGCGAGGTTAAGACCAGCAGGGCAGGTTCAAGCCAGGTCCATTTTGTGAGGCGGAACTTCGTCAAGACTGCCGCGAAGAGGAATGGAAAAAATACAGTCGCGATCTGTCCGGCAAGCCAGGCTGGTTCATATGCCAAACCAGAGATGCGGTTCGTGCGGACGAGTTCGCGCATGGAGAAAGCCAACTGCCAATGTGTGACCATTTCTTTTTCGAGCAAGCCGGTGTAAAAGGTGATAGCTTGCAGCCCGCTCCAGGCAAGGTCGAGGCACAGCCCGCCAAGAATCCATTGAACGGTGAAGCGCAAGTCGTCTTCGTTCCGGTTCATCCATGCCGCGCTGACGAAGAATGCAATGCCGATGATCAGGGTTGCAAATGCGCGAATGACGCGCCCGTTGAAAGTTTGTCCGCGCAGGGGGATGGGATTAATGAGTGAGCCGATGGTGATCGAGAAGATAATAAAGAGAACAAAGACGCCCAACACAACGAATGCCCCCGGAATGGTGAGTGAGTTTTTTTTACGCCACGCGAGAATAAGCAAAAGCGGGAGCAGGATCGCCAGCGGATACAATGCCATCGGGCGGACGAGCGTGCTCTCACCCAAGCCCGGGAACCAACGGAAACTGGTAATTGGCAGGGTGAGCATGGCAAGCGCCCAGAGAATGCGGGGAAGTTTTTCGAGAGAGATACGTTTCATGAATATTTGAAAATCTAGATATGGATTTCTCAAAGTAGATTGACGATCTTTGAAAAATTACTAAAAGGCTTAACGCGAATTACGCAAATGGGGCGAATAAGGCGAATTTTTCGCGTCATTCGCCATTTTCGCGCTTTTCGTATTAAGATTTTAAGACGTTGAGAAAGCTACGAAATCTTAGTAGGTCACGCTTGATACCCATGCGGGCGCTTAGTGTGACCTACTTTGGTTTAATAAATAGAACAAATACCACAGCCAATAATAAAAAGCTAAATGTGCCTGCAAGCAAATAATTACTTAATGGCACACTGCGAGACTTGGGTAATTTATTGGCTTGTGTCACTTCAAGTTTTACAAACTCATTTATATTCCCAACAGCGATCTCTGCCTGAACCTTTTCAACAAAAGCCGTTGCCCATGCGCTTGCAAGTTCTTCTGCACGCTGCGGGTCTTTATCATCTGCATAGAAACTCCAACCTGCTTCAGCAGGCTGAGAGAGATTCAGTTTGCCGTCGCGTAATTCATCAGCAGGAAAATTCAACTGAGCCAAAACATCGTCAGACCAGGCGAGTTCCACCATTTTTCGCGCTTCACGTTCAAGATAATAAAAATCCTGACGGTCGGTGTTTTCAGGGAAGGCTTGCTCAAAGTTAAAATCCACATTGACTACGGCACGGGCACGGTAGGGCGGCGGAGCAATGTAGTAGGCTGCCGTGCCGATCAGCGACCCGACCAGTGCGCCCAGCACCCAAAACCGCCATGCCTTAAGCAGGCGGATGATGTCATCGAGAGAGGGGGAGGTGAAGATTAGTTTCATGGTAATTGGTAATTGGCAATTGGGCATTCTAATCTCCAATTACCAATTTCTATTTACTTCCTTATCCGCCACTTCCACAGCGGACCAATGATTTTTCTTAAATAATATTTTGCCACAATCAGCGAGAAGAAAGAACCGCCATCGCGGTAATGAACCCGCAGCATTTCCTGCCAGCCGCGCTCATCATTTACATTAGTCTTGCTCGACGTGTGAATTCTAAAATTTGCCCATGTCTTGCCGGATAGATATTGAATTGGAGCATGTTTGGCAATGCGTACCCATAGGTCATAATCCATGGCGAAATAAAAAGACGGATCAAGCGGACCAAGTTGTTTCCAATACGCAGAACGAAAGAACATCGTCTGCTGGGGGATGTGGACATAACCTGTCCGCAGTTTGGCGTAGTCGGTTTGGCGTGAGGCAAATTTTCCGATCACCTTTCCGGTTTCGTCAATAAAATCGCAATCGGCATACACCATCGCTACATCTGGATGAGCAACAAGGAAGTTCACGGCATCTGCCACGGTTTGGGGAGAAGCATAGGTATCGTCTGAATTAATCCATGCGAGGATTTCGCCGCTGGCTCTGTTGAAGCCTTTATTTATCGCATCAGTCTGACCTCTATCCTGTTCGCTGACCCAGGCAGTGATTCTCGCCTCATATTTTTTGATCACGTCCACGCTGCCGTCTGTTGAGCCGCCATCCATGATGATGTATTCGATATGCGGGTAGGTCTGCCCAAGTACAGATCGAATCGTCTGCTCAAGATATTCCGCCTGGTTAAAAGACGGGGTGATAATGGAAACAAGGGGGAGAGAGGCTGGCTTCATAAGCGTATGATACTCTGGACGGGGCTAAGCCCCGTCCAGAGTAAGGTTATTATTTCCATTCGTCATCCGAATAAAAAGCTTCAGAAACACCTTCCGTTATCTTGCGGATGCGTTGAATTTCTTCGGACGAAAGGATCTTCTTCCAATTATCAAGGTTTGCACGGCTATCGAGTTTAACAGAATGTGTTTTGTTCTTTGCCAGTTTGGCGGGGTTCTCAGAACTACTGGAATTTTGGATGGTGTTCTTAACCAATTCAGTAAAATCCAAGCCCAATGATCGATACAAAGATTGGTACCCGCCGAGCGGGTCGCGGGAGAGGTCTTCGTGGCGCACAATATGAAATTTGGGGTGTGTGTTTCGGGTCTCATGTACGAAGCGGTAGATGATCTTCCAGAGCAAGGCAGCCTGCCCAATGAGATCATCTTTGGGCAGAGTCTCCATTGCGGCACGATCTATTTCAAGGTGGTCACGCATGAAGAGCGGTTGATTGAGAAAATTGCTGAAGTCAAAGTTCCAGCCGAGGCGTTTGAGGCTGCTGACAAACCCGCCTGGGTGACGGGTGGTAATCACAACCTTGCAATGCAGTTGCTTCTCAAACCAGGGTGTGGAAAAAACAGCAAAAGGGTCTTTGATAAGCACGCGCTGACCATGCATACTGCCGTTGAAGAAAGTATGGAAATCGCGCCCCATGCGCAGGAAATCTTTGAATGAGCGCAAGGATAGTACTTCTCGCACCGTATGATATTTGAAATCAAGCAGCTCATCGAAAGCGGGCAAATAATCCGCGCCGTTCTCGTCCGTGATGTAGGTATACCAGTATTTAACGGGTGTACGATACACACCAGAACGGTGATGGACGTTAAGCGGTTCGCTGATGTAGGCGATATCTGAATCGGCGGCGAGCATTTTGCCAACCCAGGTGGTGCCGCTGCGGTGTGAGCCAGTAACGAGGATGGGGGTCAGGTCAGTCACTTAAAAGTTTCTCCAAATCTGCGGGGTCATAGCTGATGGTACGGAGGGAATTCACGCCGTACATATCTGCGGCGCAAACATTGAACCAGAAATCCGGTCTGTCATCCAGTTCTTTGACACCATAGATTCCTGAAAAACTGGGGATGACAATATCCATTTCGCCGCTGGCAGCCTGATCTTTGATCATAGCTTCGCGGGCATCCCAATACTTTGCACGCAAGCTGTATTCAGGGATGGTTTCAGAATACAAGACCAGTGCGCGGCGAAAAGGGTAAACCATGCTGATCAAAACGAAAAGAATCAGAGCCGTCCATTGAAAAAAATCGGAACGCCCGGGTACTTTCCACGCAGAAACCAACACTCCAAAAAGAACACCAACTATTGCAGTTGCCCCCACCGACAAGACGATCCCTAATAAACGAGCCCGTTCTACGGGATATCCCTGCCCAAATACACTGGGAGCAAAACTGGAAGCGATCAGCACCCACAAAAGGAAAGGTAAAACCACCAGTTGAATGACCAGACTTTTTTTATTTACATCTTCGGGTCCACTGTATAACCAGGCAGCCAGTAAAGCAAGCGCAAAAATTATGCCAAATGGCAGGGGAGAAGATTTAACCGCATCCAACAGGAATTGAAAACTGTAAATAAAAGAGTTGAGTAAAACAGTAACAACACCGGTCTTTTCTGCTCCATTCACCGGGGTAATGGCAGGAGAGGCAAGCATGGTGACGATTCCTGTAATAGCGCCCAATAAAGCCGAAGCGATGAGCGCAAGTTTCTGCGCTTTATTGGATGAATGGTCCCAGAAATATGCGGCGGCGAGTAACAGACCAAACACCGTCACCATCACCGTGGCGGGCGGCTCGGAAAAGCCTGCAATGACAAAGGTTGTAAAAATGATGGCGATATAAAGCAACAGGGAATGTTTTTGCAAATTTCGCGCGCTTCTTAAAAGCAACGCGGCAAGGAAACTTGCAAAGACCAGCGGGGCAAAGTGTGTCATGGCGGCAGAACGCCAGTAAAAGGTCTGGAAAGGGTTGGGAGAAAGCAGGATGGTAAAAAAGGTTAAGAATCCGCCCGCAAATAGATCAACCTGAACAGGCAGTGAAATATTTAAGAACTTGCGGAGTTCGCGCATGGATAAAGTTAAACCAAATGCCCAGAGCAGGAGCAGGGCAGGAATGGTGACCTGCATGGCATTTTCACCCATCATCTCACTGACACCTACAAAGAACAGGTTGGAGTATCTCATGCTGGCACGGGGCCAGAAAGCGCCTGTATATCTTTCAATCACCGCATTTAACGGATTTGATGAACTCGTCACGCGTAAGGTTTCACAATAGTCATCAGACATATAGCGGGAATAAATTCCAAGATTAGCATATAAACCTACTGCAAACCACACCACAACAACGCAAGCCCATAATCCATAATATAAAAAAATAGTCCGGGATTTATTTTGGTTATTTTTCATTCAAAATCCATTTTTCATGGTTGAAGTTGGTAGATAATGTACCCGTCACCCTGCGCGAAGATGGGGTAGGTTTTCAGCGCTTCAGCAAGCAGGGGTTGGCGGGCAAGGTCTTCAAAATCGGTGACGATGAAGAAATCTTTTTTTCCTGAAACCTGTTCGAATTGTTTATCGAACTCGGCTTGTGCGCCGCTGCGGGTCTGATTATAGAGCAAGTCGCCGTAGGAGGGCCAGACGG
>Ga0172367_10000459_pt1 | contig 63140 bp, 54 predicted proteins | sample Lak10m_FD_114542 | JGI IMG/M metagenome (GOLD analysis project Ga0172367, IMG submission 114542) | Freshwater microbial communities from Kabuno Bay, South-Kivu, Congo - kab_022012_10m | ecosystem: Environmental > Aquatic > Freshwater > Lake | place: Democratic Republic of the Congo: South-Kivu... | reverse complement strand
GGGCCGCTGACGCCGGGGGTGACTTACGAGCTGTGGGTGGTGGGGCACAACTTCCGGGGCGACGGCCCGGAGAGCAATCGCGTGAGCCACACGGCGTAGGCCGGGGCGGGGGCGGGGTCAGCGCAGGGGGAGATGTTCCACCTGGCGGCAGCGGCCGCACAGGACGATGAGCCGGGCTTGGCCCACGCCTTCGTCATAGGCGCCGGTGAGGCGGAGGTCATAGGAGCCGCATTTGAGGCACTTGGCGTCCGCTGTAGCGGCGCTCTGTGAGCGTCGTCGGGCGGGTAGGTCCGGCGGTCGCAGACCGCCGCTACAGTGGGTGCGGGGCGGTTCGTCATCTTCGCGGCGGGTGAACCAGCGGGCGGAGTTCATGGGCGCACGGTAGCGCCGGGGGTGGGACATCCGCAGGGAGAGGCGGAGAAAAACTGGCCGACGGGCGGAATCGGGGCATGATGCGGGGATCGGACCCCCCGCTGCGGTGCCGGATGGCGGATCGCGCGGGGTGCGGTGTCCGCCGGCACAATTCTGACATGGTTGAAGAAGCTACTGATTTTCAAAAGCGGGTCGCGGCCGCCCTGGCGCGGGACCGGGCGGCGTTGCGGCAGCACCGGCTTTACGCGCAGCTGGGGACGCTGGCGCAGTTGCGGGCGTTCATGGAGGTGCATGTGTTTGCGGTGTGGGATTTCATGTCGCTCCTGAAGGCGCTGCAAATGCGGCTGACGTGCGTGCAGACGCCGTGGTTGCCGGTGGGGGACGGGGCGGTCCGGCGGCTGGTGAACGAGCTCGTGCTGGGGGAGGAGAGTGACACGTTGCCTGAGGGCGGGGCCGGAAGTCACTTCGAGCTGTATCTGCGGGCGATGGCGGAGGCGGGGGCAGACACCGGGTCGATCGGGTCGTTCCTGGCGCGGCTGCGGGCGGGGCAGGGCGTCAGCGCGGCGCTGGCGCAGAGCGGCGCGCCGGGGCTGGTGCGGGACTTCGTGCAGCATACGTTCGCGGTGATCGACCGGGGCGAGCCGCATGAGCTGGCGGCGGCCTTCACCTACGGGCGGGAAGACCTGATCCCGGAGCTGTTCCTGGAGCTGGTGCAGGGCTTGGCGCGGCAGTTCCCGGGCCGGCTGCAGACTTTGCGTCATTACCTGGACCGGCACATCGAGCTGGATGGCGATGAGCACGGGGCGATGGGCCGGCGGATGGTCGAGCTGCTGTGCGCCGGTGACCCGGGGCGGGAAGCCGCGGCCATCGAGGCGGCCCGGGCGGCCCTCGCGGCGCGGCTGCGGCTCTGGGATGGGATCGCCGCGCTGCCGGGCCCCGCGATCGATCAGGAGTTCAGCCGCCAGAGGGTGAAGTTGAGGAAGGCGGCGAAGCTGACCCAGGCGAGATAGGGGACCAGCAGGAATGCGGCCGCCGGGCTTACGCGCCGGAAGGCCAGCGCGGTGGCCACGATGGCGGCCAGGAGCAGGAGGATTTCCGCGAAGGCGAGCCCGGGCTGGTGGAGGCCGAAGAAGAGCGGGGTCCAGAGGGCGTTGAGCGCGAGCTGGCCGAGGTAGAGGGCGAGGGGCCGGCGTTGCGCGGCCCAGCCGCCGCGTCGCCAGACGAGCCACGCGGCGACGGCCATGAGCGTGTAGAGGGCGGTCCACACGGGGCCGAAGAGCCAGCCCGGCGGGTTCCACGGGGGCTTGTGCAGGGCGGCATACCAGGCGCCCGGGGGCGTGAGCGCGCCCACGGCGGCGGCGCTGAAGGTGAGGACGATCCAGAGGCAGAGGGCGACGCCGGCGGCGGGCGGGGCGGCAGGGGCGGGGGTCATGGGGCGGGGAGAGTTGAGGGTAGGGCAGGGTGGCAGCCGGCGTAACCGCGGCAGTCTCGCGCGGCCCGGCTGGATGGCCAACTGGTTTTTGTGGGGGCCGGCGGCCAAGTTATCCCATTGACCAATCAGTTCCGTTCGCAACACTGGCGGCCCGGCAATGACAATCCCCTGGCGCACCCACCTGTTCCGTTTCCTCCTCCTCGCGGCGCTGGCGGCCGGGTGTCCCGCCCCGGCCAGCGCGCAGGCCGCCGACCTGACCAAGCCGGTGCAGGTCTTCATCCTGCTGGGGCAGTCCAACATGCTGGGCCTGGGCAAGATCAAGGGCGGTGACGGTTCGCTGGAGTTCGCGGTGAAGGAGAAGAAAAAATACCCCTACCTCGTGGATGCCACGGGCGCCTGGGCCGAGCGCAAGGACGTGCGTTACGTCCGCGTGATGCCGGGTCGCAGCGGCGGCATGCAGCGGCTCAACAACGAGTGGATGACGGTCCAAGCCTGCAAGACCATCGGGCCGGAGTTCGGCATCGCGCATCCGCTGGGGAACGCCCTTGCGGCTCCGGTGCTCCTGTTGAAGAGCTGCATCGGCAACCGCAGCCTGAGCTGGGATCTGCTCCCGCCCGGCAGCGAGCGCTTCGAGTTCGTCGTCAAGGACAAGGCCGGCGGCGAAAGGAAAATGGTTTACGCCGGCTACCGGGACCGGCCCGAGTCCTGGGAAATGGACCCGGCCAAGGGCCTCAAGACCGAACCCGGCCCGTGGGTGGACAAGAAGACCGGCAAGCCGATCGACTGGTATGCGGGCAAGCAGTGGGACGACGACATCAGTTACGCCAAGACCATTCTCTCGGAACTCGACCAGCATTACCCCGGCGCGACGAAGCATGAGGTCGCCGGCTTCTTCTTCTGGCAGGGCGAAAAGGACGCGGGCAATCCCGGCCACGCCGCCCGTTACGAGCAGAACCTCGTGCAGTTCATCCGGCAGGTGCGGAAGGAGTTCAACGCGCCCCAAGCGCCCTTCGTGCTCGCCACGATGGGTGAGTCCGTGAAAGGCGGCGAAGGCAACGGCGCACTCGTCCTCAATGCCCATCTCGCGGTGGACGGTGCGACGGGCAAGTATCCCGAGTTCAAGGGAAACGTCGCCACCATCTACACGCATCCCATGTCGCAAGGCGGCAGTGGCAACGGCCACTACGGCGGCAAGGCCGAGGTTTACATGGACGTCGGCGAAGCCATGGGCAAGGCGATGGTGGAACTGCTCAAGTCAGCCCAATGAACCGTCGCCTGTTTTGCTCCCCCGCTGCCGGGCGTCTCCCCGGATGGTTGCTCCTCTTCTGCGTCTGGTGCCTCGGGGTCAGCCTGTCCCGCGCGGCCGACCGGCCCAACGTCCTGCTCATCCTCGCCGATGACCTCGGCTACGGCGACGTGCGCTGCTACAACGACCAGTCGAAGGTCGCGACTCCGAATCTGGATCGGCTCGCGCGCGAAGGAATGCGTTTCACAGACGCGCACAGCCCGGCCACGGTGTGCACACCCACGCGCTACAGTTTGATGACGGGGCAGATGGCCTTCCGTGTGCCGAACGGCGGCACGGTGTTTCAGGGCGTGGGCGGGCCTTCGTTGATCGCTCCGGGCCGCTTGACGCTGCCGGCGATGCTCAAGCAGCAAGGCTACGCCACCGCGGCGGTGGGCAAGTGGCACGTCGGCCTGACGTTTCGCGATCGGGAAGGCACTGCCATCCACAGCGGCAAGTTGGAGGATGTGAAGCGCGTGGATTTCTCCCGCCGCATCGAGGGCGGGCCGGTGGATCATGGGTTTGAACGCTTCTTCGGCACCGCGTGCTGCCCCACGACGGACTGGCTCTACGCGTTCATCGAGAATGATCGTGTGCCCGTGCCGCCGGGCGGTCCGCTCGATAAGTCGAAGCTGCCCAAGCACCCCTACGCGAACGACTGTCGCGGGGGAATGATCGCCACGAACTTTCCGATGGAAGAAGTCGATCTCGTGTTCCTGAAAAAGAGCCGCGAGCTCCTCGAACAGCATGTTCGCCAGTCGCCGGGCAAACCGTTCTTCCTCTACCACGCCGCGCAGGCGGTGCATCTGCCGTCGTTTGCCGCGCCGCAGTTCAAGGGAAAGTCCGGCGCCGGACCGCATGGCGACTTCATTCATCAGCTCGACTGGATCGTGGGCGAGTTGATGACCACACTCGAAAAGCTTGGCGTCGCGGATAACACGCTGGTCATTTTCACCAGCGATAATGGCCCCGAGGTAGCGAGCGTGGTCCACATGCGTGCCGACCACGGGCACGACGGGGCGCGGCCGTGGCGGGGAATCAAGCGCGACCAATGGGAGGGCGGCCACCGCGTGCCGTTCCTCGTCCGCTGGCCCGCCCGCGTGAAGCCCGGCACCACTACCGCGCAACTCACCAGCCTGACCGACGTCATGGCCACCGTCGCCGCCATCGTCGACGCCAAGCTTCCCGCCGATGCCGCCGAAGACAGCTTCAGTCTGCTCCCCGCACTGCTCGGCGAGGATAAGGCACCGATTCGTCCGTATCTCCTGACGCAGGCTTTCGCCGGTGCCCGCACGCTCTCGATTCGTCGTGGCTCGTGGAAATTTCTCGACCACCCCGGCTCCGGCGGCAACCGCTACGAGAACCACGCCGAACTCAAGCGCTTCATCCTCCCCGACTCCGCGCCCGGCACCCCCGGCCAGCTTTACCACCTCGACACCGACCCTGGTGAAACGAAGAACCTCTACGCCGAGCGCCCGGAGGTCGTCCGCGAACTGAAAGCGCTGCTCGAAGCCAGCAAAGCTCAGGGCCGCAGCGCCGCGCGAAACTCGCCGCCGTGAAACCCATCGTGGCACTCATCAGTGCGCTGTGGCTGGCGTCGCTGGCAGCGTTGGCCGCGGGGCAGGAAGCTCCCCCGATCGTGGGCGCGATTCGCTGGGATGGCTGGTATGGCACCGGGAGCGTGGCCAAGGCGGTGGAAGCCTCGCTCGGTCCGCCAAAGTATCATTTTCGCCTGCCGTGGTTCGCGCGGGTCGTCGGGGAGGGGAAGGTGAGCATCAACGGCGACGCGCAGGCTGTGGTGGAGCAGGAGATCGATTACGCGGCGAAGGCGGGGCTGAACTACTGGGCCTTCGTGGACTACTGCGACGAGGGCTCGGCGATGCACATCGCTTTGAACCGCTACCGCAGCGCGAAGGACAAAAAGGGCATCCGCTATTGCTTCGTCGAGGAAGGCCTGCGGCTCGATGGCCTCGGCACCGCCGCTTGGCAGCGGCTCGTGGAGCATTTCCGGCATCCCGATTACCAGACCGTGCTCGATGGCCGGCCATTGCTGTTTGTGTTTGTGAAAACGACCAAGCTCGGGAGGAACGAGTGGGATGTGTTGAAGCGCCAAACCCTCGATGCCGGCATGAAGGCACCCTATCTCGTGCTCATGGGCTGGCATCCCGAGGAGGACGCGAAGGACATGGCAGCGCTCGGCTTCGACGCCATCTCAGCCTACTCACGTGGCGGCAGCTACACCATGACGCAGCCCAGCTATGCCGAGCAGTGCGCGATGATTCGCCGTGACCGCTGGGAGAAATGCCGCGCGCTCCGGCTGCCGAGCGTCACCTTCGCCAGCGCCGGCTGGGACACGCGCCCGCGCAACGAACGCCCGCCGCCCTGGTGCACGTGGGTCACCGCAACGCCGGACAAGACACCGCCCGCGCAGCAAAAGCCGCTCCTGGATTCCGTCACCGCCACCTCCGACGAACTTTCCACCCACATCCGCGAGGCGCTCGAATGGACAAAGGCCAACCGCGATCTCAATCCGGCCAACGCCCTCATCATCTACGGCTGGAACGAGCACGACGAAGGCGGCTGGCTTCAGCCGACGCTTGGGCAGGATGGCCGGCCGGATGAAGCTCGCATCCGGGCGCTCGGCAGGGTATTGCGTCCGTCCTTGCCAGAGAAACTGCCTTAAAATGATGCGCAACTCCCTTCTCGCCGCCCTAGTGCTTGCCCTTTTCACCGCGCCGGACGGTGCTTTCGCCGCGCCCAAGGACCCCGCGGTGGTCCCGCCGGACTTCACCCAGGGCGGCACCAAACCGGCCGACGCGAAGCACGAGTGGACCCTCGGGCCTACCGGCGCACGCGGCTGGTATCACACGGCCAACGGCCACTCGCGGCTGGCGCGGCAGATTCTCGTGACCGTCGTGGCCAAGGGCTCGCCCGCTGAGGCGGTGCTGGTGAAGGGCGATGTCATCCTCGGCGTGGACGGCAAGCACTTCTCCTCCGATGCGCGGCACCAACTCGCCGTGGCCATCGCGGCGGCGGAGTCGGACAAGGGCGGCGGCACCTTGCGGCTGCTGCGCTGGCGTGCAGGAAAGACGGAGCCGGTGGAGCTCAAGCTGCCCACGCTCGGCAGCTTCACCGCCACCGCGCCGTATGATTGCCCGAAGTCACGGCGCATCCTCGAACTCGGGACCGCCTCGCTGGCCCGAAGGATGGGCGAGGCGAATTACGGTCGCGGCATGCACTCGATTTCGCGCTCCCAAAACGCGCTCGCGCTGCTCGCCATCGGAAACCCGAATCACCTTCCGCTCTTGCAGAAAGAGGCGCGCTGGGCGGCGGATTTCACGACGAAGGGCTACTTGTCGTGGGATTACGGCTACGCGATGGCCTTCCTCGGAGAATATGTGATGGCCACCGGTGACCTGTCAGTGATGGCCGGGCTCCGGCGGCTCGCGCTGGAGACCGCGCGCGGCCAGAGCGGGGTTGGCACCTGGGGGCACCGCTTCGCTGAGCCGGGCGGCAATCTCGGCGGCTACGGCGCGATGAACCAGCCCGGGCTCAGCCTCACCATCGGCATGGTGCTCGCGCGTGAGGCCGGCGTGAAGGACCCGGAGCTCGACAGCGCCATCGCCAGGGCTGCCGGTTTTCTGCGCTGGTTTGTGAACAAGGGCGCGGTGCCCTACGGCGACCATCTGCCGTTTTCCGCGCATGAGGACAACGGCAAGTGTGCCGCCGCCGCCGTGCTGTTCGACCTGCTCGGCGACCGCGAGGCCGCGGAGTTTTTTACGAAGATGACCACCGCCGCCTACAGCGAGCGTGAGCGCGGGCACACCGGCAACTTCTTCAACTACCTCTGGGCGCTGCAGGGCGTAGCGCGCGGCGGCCCGCTCGCCACCGGCGCGTATCTGCGCGAGCAGGCTTGGTATTACGACCTCGCACGCGGGTGGGACACGGTCTTCACCTATCAGCCTTCGCCCGTCGGCGAGGAGGAGAGCCACGCTTACACTGGCTGGGACTGCTCCGGCAGCCACCTGCTGGCGTTCGCACTGCCGCTGAAAAGCCTTCGCCTCACCGGCAAAAAGCCGTTCACCATCGCGCCGTTCAACGCCGCCCAAGTGGCCGAGGTCATTGCCGCCGGGCGCGACTTCGCCTACCGGGGTGACACAAACCGCTACGAGCAACGCACCACCGAGCAATTGCTCACCGGTCTGGCGAGCTGGTCGCCCTTCGTCCGCAAGCGCTCCGCCGCCGCGCTCGGCAAGCGCGAGGACGATTTCCTCCCCGCGCTGCTCAAAATGCTCGCGAGCAAAGACCGCGACGCTCGTTACGGCGCGTGCGAAGCGCTCGGCGCGCTGGGCAGCCGCGCCGATGCCTCCGCGCCACAACTCCGCGCCGCGCTGAAGGACGCCGACCCGTGGCTGCAATGCCTCGCCGCCGAAGCCATTCCCGCGCTTGGCCCCGCCGAGCGCAAGGCCAGCGTGAGCGACCTGCTCGCCCTGACCCTGCGCACGAATCCCGCCGACCCGCGCCGCCACGCCGCGCTCACCGCCAGTCTCGCGCTCTTTGCCCACTATCCCGGCACGCGCGGGCCGCGCACCCTGCTCGAAGATTCCCTTGAGGGCGTGAACCGCGCGCAGCTTTACCCGGCGTTGCAGGTGCTGTTGCAACACGAGGACAGCATCGCCCGCGGCTCCGCGGCGAAGGCCTTCGCCAAGTTCACTGGCGCCGACGCCGTCGCGCTGCTGCCCGACATCGTCAAGGCCATCGAGCGCATCGCGCCGAGCAATGAGATGTTCGCTGACGGCGTGCGCCTCGCCGGGCTCGACCTCCTCTCCCGCCTGGGCATCCGCGAAGGCATGGCGCTCTGCGTCGCGGTCATCGAACCCGACCGCTGGGGCGAGAGGAACCGCACGCGGCCCTGCCTGACCTACCTCCAGCGATACGGCGCCCATGCCAAGGAATGGCTCCCCAAACTCAATGAAATCCGGAACCATCTCGCGACCGTGAAGAAGGCCCCCGCCGAAACGCTGGCGCAATTCGACAAGGCGATCGCTGCCATCGCCAGCAGCACCGCCCGGCCCACGCTTGTGAGCGCCGGTGAGTTCAAGGCCAGGCCCGCCAAATGACCGTGATGAAGTTGATTTCCCCGAGGCTTCGAGCGCCCTACGCTTTAATGACTAAAATTTGCCAGCCGCGCGCTGCGCGAAACCATTCTTCCACCCGACGGCTCATGAAAGCGCTCGCCCTCCTCCTCGCTACCCTCGCCCTCGTCGTGCCGTTGCACGCAAAGCCGCTGAAGGTCTTCATCCTCGCCGGACAGTCCAACATGGAGGGGCCGGCGAATGTCAGCACCTTCGATTACCTCGGTGATGACCCGGCCACCGCACCCCTGCTGAAGACGATGCGCGGTGCTGACGAGAAGCCGGCCGTGTGCGAAGGCGTGTGGATTTCGTATCTCACCGGAGTCAGCACCAACAACTTCGAGCTGCATGGCAAGTTGACGGCCGGATACGGATCGATGTGGGGCCAGGACCGCACCAAGCCGGGGGTGAACATCGGGCCGGAATTCACCTTCGGCCTCGCCATGGATGCGGCGTTTGCGGAACCGGTGCTCATCATTAAGGCGGCCTGGGGCGGCAAGAGCCTGCATACCGATTTCCGCCCGCCCAGTGCCGGTCCCTACGTGGTGCCAAAAGAAACCCAGGAACTTTGGGCCAAGCACCCTCAGGGCGCCCACGGCATTCCCAAAGCTGAGGATCGGCCCAAATGGCATGCCGAAAAGACCGCCGCCACCGGTGTGTATTACCGCCTGATGATGGAGCACGTGAAAAAGGTGTTGAAGGATCCGAAACGGGTCGTGCCGGATTATGACCCTGCGCAGGGCTACGAGATCGCCGGATTCGCGTGGCTTCAGGGCTTCAATGACATGGTCGACGGCCATGTTTATCCGAGACACAACCAACCGGATCGCTATGCCGTGTATTCAGAGCTGCTCGCTCAATTCATCCGCGATGTCCGTAAGGAACTCAGCGCGCCGAAGATGCCGTTCGTGATCGGTGTGATGGGCGTGGGCGGACTCAAGGATCAATCCTCCAGCATGGTGGCGTTCCGATCAGCGATGGCGGCTCCCGCTGACATGCCCGAGTTCAAGGGCACTGTCGCCGCCGTGGAGACCGCGCCGTTTTGGGCGGACGAGCTGGGCGACATCGATGCGAAGCGCGCGAAGATCGGCCAAATGCGCTTCTTGCTAAACTCGAAGCACAAGGATCACGCCAATGCCGACGGCAAAATGACCGAGGAGCAAAAGAACGATTTCATGAAGAAGTTCGAAGCCGATCTCATCAGCCCTGCGGAAGTCGCCTTGTGGAAGCGTGGGGCATCGAATGCGGGCTATCATTATCTGGGATGCGCCAAAACCTTAGCGCTGATGGGCAAGCATTTCGCCGAAGCGAACCTCAAATTGATCAACCAGCCCTGAGCCGCAATCCAGAGCTGGGAACCTCCAGCACCAAGCACCGATGAAACACCTCTGCACATTCCTCGCGCTCGCACTGGTCTGCGGGCACGCTTTCGCCGCGGACAGGAAGCCGCTGAAAGTTTTTGTCCTCGCCGGGCAGTCCAACATGCAGGGACACGCGAAGATCAACACCATCGAGCACGTCGCCATGGACCCGGCCACCCAGCCCATGCACGCACTCATGCTTGGCGCGGACGGCAAGCCGAGGGTCTGCGAGCGGGTGTGGATTTCGTCCATCGGCTGCAGCAAGGACGACAAGACCGAGCAGACCGGCAAGCTGACGGCCGGCTTCGGCGCGACGCCGGAAAAGATCGGCCCAGAGTTCACGTTCGGCCTCTACATGGAGAAGTTCACCGACGCGCCCATCCTGCTCATCAAGACCTCGTGGGGCGGCAAGAGTTTGCACACGGATTTCCGTTCGCCGAGCGCCGGGCCCTATGTGTTCAACGAAACGCAGCTCGCGCAGTTCCAGAAGCAGGGCAAGGACTTGGCGGCGATGAAGGCGGAGAAGGCGAAGGCGACCGGGGTGTATTACCGGCTGATGATCGAACACGTGAAAGCCGTGCTCGCCGACTTGAAGCGCGTCGTGCCCAGCTACGACCCGGCGCAAGGCTACGAGCTGGCGGGCTTCGCGTGGTTCCAGGGCTGGAACGACCTGGTGGACGGCGGCACGTATCCCAATCGCGACAAGCCCGGCGGCTACGACGCCTACGCGACCGCGATGGCGCACTTCATCCGCGACGTGCGCAAGGATCTCAACACGCCGAAACTTCCGTTTGTCATCGGTGTGCTTGGCGTGGGCGGACCGACGGCCGAATACGGTCCCGACGAACAGCGCTACAAGGCGACGCACCAAAACTTCCGCGACGCGATGGCGGCTCCGGCGAACTTGCCCGAGTTCAAGGGTAACGTTGCTGCTGTGCTGGCGGAGAAGTATTGGGACCGCGAGCTGAAGCTGGCGCGCCAGAAGGAAGCCAAGCTCAAGGATCAGGCCAGGAAGCAGGCGAAGGACGGCAAATTGAAACCTGCCGAGGAAAAGGCCGTGGCGGACAAGCTCATTGCCGAAGGGTTGACGCAGCGTGAACGGCAGGTGCTGGAGAAAGGCGTCTCCAACGCCGAGTTTCACTACCTCGGCTCGGCGAAGATCCTCGGTGGCGTCGGCAAGGGCCTCGCTGAAGCGATGGCCGAACTCAAACAACTCAAGCCAGCCAAGTGATGAAACTCCGGTCCACCCTTCTGCTTGTCTTCGGGCTGACTTCCCTTTGCGTCAAAGGTGCGGTGCCACCTTTTCTTGGCGGGCTGGCCCGGCACGAGAAAGCATCGCCGAAACTAGCTGGCACGGTGCTCATCAGCGATTTGGGCTGTGCAGCCTGCCACGCGACAGAGCGTAATGAGTTCGCCGCGAAGGCGGGGCCGGATTTGTCCGGCGTCGGTGCGCGGGTGCTGGGCGGAAGTCTGCGGCGGTTCATCGAAGCGCCATCCACCGCCAAGCCCGGCACCACGATGCCCGATGTGCTGGGCCATTTACCCGCTGCCGAGCGCGCTGCCACGGCGGAGGCGCTCGCGCATTATCTCGCCTCGATTGGCAGTGCCCCGCCCGTCGTAGCGCGGCCGGTGCCGGAAGCCGTCGAGCGCGGGCGCAAGGTGTATCACGCCGTTGGCTGCGTGGCCTGTCACTCGCCCGAGGCACCGCTGCCCGACTCGGTGCCGCTTGGGCCGCTGGCCGAAAAGTATTCCGTCGCCAGCCTCGCAAAGTTTCTCGAGGATCCGCTCGCGGTGCGTGCCGGCGGCCGGATGCCGGACCTGAAGCTGGAGCATTTCGAGGCCGTTGACCTCGCGAGCTATCTTTTGCGGGATCAGGCTACGCCGGCCGCTTTCAAGGCGGATCCGCAACTCGCCGCGCGCGGCAAGGCGTTGTTCGCGCAGCATCGCTGTGCGGCCTGTCATCAAGTCGGCGGAGTCCCCGTGCAACAGTTGGCACCGGCGTTGAGCCAAGTGCGTCCGGAGCGCGGTTGCCTATCCGGCCAGCCGGGGGCGTGGCCGCAGTATCCGCTCTCGGAGACTCAGCGCAGCGCGGTGCGCGCCGCCCTTGCCGCTCCCGCTGCCCCATTGAGCGTCGCGGAGAATGTCGAACTTTCGCTCACGCGCTTGAATTGCCTCGCCTGTCACCAACGGGGCGAACTGGGCGGCGTCCCAGCGAATCGCAACCCGCACTTCACCGGCAAGGACGAGAATCTTGGCGACCAAGGCCGCATCCCGCCGCCACTCACGGGCGTCGGTGCGAAGCTCAAGGCCCCATGGCTGCGCGACGTGGTGGTGAACGGCGCTTCGGTGCGGCCCTATATGAACACGCGCATGCCGAAATTCGGCGCGGTCAACACCGAGGCGCTCGCGGCCTGGCTCAAGCAACTCGACACCTTGCCGCCCGCCGAGTTCACGCGCGTGCGCCAGGCCGACAAACCGCACGAGGCGGGCCGGGATCTCGCGGGCACCAAGGGGCTCAATTGCATCGCCTGCCACACGTTTCGCGAGAAGAGCGCCGCGCCCATCCGCGCGGTGGACTTGATGACGATGGCGGAGCGACTCGAGGAAAACTGGTTCCACCACTACATGACCAGCCCGCAGCGCTTCTCGGCGCTCACCATCATGCCCGGCTTCTGGCCGGACGGAAAATCACCCCTGCCCGAGGTGCTCGGCGGCGATCCCGGCAAGCAGCGCGACGCGCTCTGGCAATGGCTCGCGCGCGGCCCCGAAGCCGGCGAACCGCGCGGTCTGGTGCTGGAGCCGCTCGTCGTCGCGGTGACGAACGAGGCCGTCATCATCCGCCGCGCCTTCCCCGGCATTGGCAAGCGCGGCATCGGCGTGGGCTACCCGGCGGGCATCAGTCTCTCGTTCGACGCCGGCCAGATGCGGCTCGGTTCGCTGTGGAGCGGCGGCTTCATCGAGGCGTCAGGCATCTGGCGCGGGCAGGGCGCGGGCCAGGCCCACATCCTCGGGAAGGACACGGTGAACTTCCCGGCGGGCGTTGCGTTCGCTGTGCTCGAATCCCCGGCGTCGTCGTGGCCGACGAATCTCGCCAAGCAGGCCGAGGGCTTCGCGTTCAAGGGCTACTCGCTCGACGCCAAACAACGTCCGACTTTCCGCTACGAGATCGGCGACGTGCTGGTGGAGGACGCGTTCCTCGACGTGAAAGCCGACCATGCGAAGCCGCACATCCAACGTTCGGTGAAGTTTTCCCAACGGCCAACTCCGCCGGGCCTCCACTTCCGCGTAGCGGTGGACCAGCAAATCGAAGCGCGGGGAGACAACACGTTCGCCGTCGGCAAGGGCCTGCTCGTGCGGCTGTCAGCCCCCGGCGTTGTGCGCGATGCCGACGGGGCTCGCGAACTGCTCATTCCGTTGCGCGGCGCATTCACCATCGAATATCACCTAACCGGGAAGCCATGAGAAAACTGCTCTGTTTCCTAACTGTGGTCAGCATCGCATTCGCGGCAACCGCCCAAGACCTCGGCGACACCTGGGGCACCGCGGAGCGCGAGGCAGCCTATTACCGCATCGTGAACGTGCCGCTGCCGGAGGGCGTGTATTTGGAGGCCGGCAGTTTTGTTTCACTGCCGGATGGCCGGCTCGCTGTCGGCACACGGCGTGGCGAGATTCTCCTGCTGAATGGCATCACGGACGAGCACCCGCGCCCGACCGTGCATCGCTTCGCCAGCGGGCTCGATGAAGTGCTGGGGCTGGCCTGGCGCGACGGTGCATTTTACGCCACGCACGCCACCGAGGTCTCGCGCATCACCGACTCGAACGGCGACGGCCGCGCGGACCGCTTCGACACCGTGAGCGACAAGTGGGGCTTCGGGTATTACCACGAGTTTGCGTTAGGCTCGAAGTTTGACGCGCTGGGGAATCTTTACGTCGCGCTGGGGCTGTCCGAGTCCTATAACTCGAAGGCGCTGTTCCGCGGCTGGGCGCTGAAGATCACGCCCGAGGGCAAGACGATCCCGATTTGCAGCGGTCTGCGCAGCCCGCTCGGCGTGGGGCAGAACGAGCACGGCGAGATGTTCTACGTCGAGAGCCAGGGCCCGTGGAACGGCTCGTGTTCGCTCAAGCACCTCAAGCCTGGCGGCTTCATGGGCCACCCCATCAGCTTCAACTGGTATCCCTTCGCGCCGAACATGGGCCCCGAGCCGGTGAAGCCGAACACGCCGTCGCGCATGGAGATCGAACGCAAGCGCGTGAAGGAGCTCGTGCCCTACGCCGTGGTGTTTCCCTACAAGAAAATGGGCCGGTCGATTTCAGCGTTCGAGGTGAACCGCTCGGGCGGGCAGTTCGGGCCGTTCGAGAACCAGATTTTCGTCGGCGACTACACGCTTAGCATCGTGATGCGCGCGACGACCGAGCTGGTGAACGGCGTCTGGCAGGGCGCGTGTTATCCGTTCCGTGAGGGCTTGGGCACGGGCATCCTCGCCGTGCATTTCACGCGGGACGGCAAGCTCATCGCCGGCGGCACGAACCGCGGTTGGCCCGTGCGCGGCATGAAGGACAATCTGCTCCAGCGCCTCGATTGGACCGGCAAGACGCCCTTCGAGATTCTCGACATCCGCGCGCAGCGGGACGGCTTCGTCCTGCGCTTCACGCGACCGGTGGATGCCGCGTTGGCTGCCCGTCCGGAAAGCTACGCGCTCCAGACCTACACGCATATTTACCAAGCCGGCTACGGCAGTCCCGAAGTGGATCAAACCCGTCCGACCGTGACCGCTGCCGAAGTCGCGCCCGATGGCTTGAGCGTGCGGTTACGGGTGACGGGCCTCGTGCAGGGACATGTCCACGACTTCCACTTGCCGAGTTTCAAGGCCCGCGACGGTGAAACGCTGCTGCACGACCGGGCATACTACACCTTGAACGAGATTCCCAGATAGCAAGAGCGGTGTTAACTGGGGGGACATTCTGGCTGCCCAGATTCAACGCCGGGTGCAGCCGTATGGATTGCGCAACGCGATGCCCCCCCAACCTGGGCGGTGCCTTTTGACTAACCAGCGCCAAGAAAATTGGTGGAGGCGGCGGGAGTTGAACCCGCGTCCTTGGCAGAATAACCAGCCGCGACTACATGCTTAGTCCGGAGAGATTGTCGGCTGCGGGCTGGCGTCCGAACTCGACGCCCGCTGCGTAGTCCGCATGAAATATTCTCGGCTGTCGGCGCGCGGTCTCCGCCCTCAGCCATGCCTGCTGATGGCGTTCATTCGGCGTAGCAGGCGTCCACCGGTGAACGTCGCAGTGGTTTAGGCTGCGAGGGCCAACTCTTCGTTAGCTCTTATGTTTTGGTCCGATGATTAACGAGGCCAACGAACCATCCTCGGCATGCCGCCTCTGGCGCATCTCCCAAGTCGAAACCAGTGCGCCCCCGATCGGCAGGGCCACCATGCGCCGCTGGGGCAGTTGCGTCAAGCGGCGTGCTGTTCCGTATCTGTTCCGTCAGCCCGCGAAATGAGAAACAACCCCGCCGCCGTCAGCAGGCCGTTCAACATCAGCAGCTCGAAGCCGAACTTGTAGCCGCCGAACCACGCGGCCGAGTTCGTTTCCAGCAGGTAGCAGAGCAGGGGGGCCACTACACAGCACACGGGCGCGAACCGGTCGTTCACCACGCGCCGTGTGAAGAGGCCGAAGGCGAACAGCCCCAGCAGCGGCCCATACGTGTAGCCGGCCAGCTTGAAGATGGCGTTGATGATGGCGTCGCTGTTCAACGCCCGGAAGGCCAGGATGACCAGCAGCAGGATGACCGCGAACGCGATGTGGATGTGGTAGCGCAGCCGCGTCTTGTCCGCCTCGGAGAGTTTCATGGCGTCCATGTTCACCACATCAATGCAGAAGGACGTGGTCAGCGTGGTCAGCACCGAGTCGGCGCTGGAAAACGTCGCCGCCGTCAGCCCGATGACAAAGGCCATCGCCGCGAAGGTGCCCAGATGCTGGAGCGCGAGCAGGGGAAAGAGGTCGTCGGTCTTGGCCGGGATTTGGACCCCCTTGGCCTGTGCGTAGTGGTAGAGCAGCGCGCCCAGCGAGAGGAAGAACACGTTCACCAGCACCATCACGCCGGTGAAGGCGTAGATGTTCTTCTGCGCCTCGCCCAGCGACCGGCAGCTCAGGTTCTTCTGCATCATGTTCTGGTCCAGCCCGGTCATCACGATCGCGATGAACGCGCCGCTGAGGAACTGCTTCCAGAAATACGTCTTCTCCCGCCAGTCCCAGAAGAACACCTGCGAGTGCGGGCTGCTGCGCACGGCATCCACCATCCCGCCGAGCCCGAGATCCAGCTCGCGGCCGATGGCGACGATGGACAGCACGACGCCGAGCAGCAGAAACGAGCTTTGGAAGGTGTCCGTCCACACCAGGGTCTTGATGCCGCCTTTGTAGGTGTAGAGCAGGATCAGCACGATGATGCCCGTGACCGACAGCCAGAACGGCACTCCCCACGTATCGAACACGAACAGCTGGATGACACTCGCCGTGAGGAACAGCCGTGCGGCCGCGCCCGTCGTGCGCGAGATCAGGAAAAAGACGGAGCCCGTCTTCTGCGAGTTCGCGCCGAAGCGCCCGCGCAGGTAGCTGTAAATCGAGGTGAGGTTCAGCCGGTAATACAGCGGCAACAAAACTTGCGCGATGACCACGTAGCCCAGCACGTAGCCGAGCACGATTTGGAGGTAGGAAAACTTCGCTGCGGCCACCTGGCCGGGCACGGAGATGAACGTCACCCCGGACAGCGAATCGCCAATCAGCCCGAACGCCACGGCAATCCACGGCGACGCCTTGTTCCCCAGAAAGTAGGAATCGTTGTTCGCGTTGCGGCTCGTCCACCACGCAATGCCGAGCAGAAAGCAGAAATAGGCCGCGATGCAGGACAGGATGGCGACGGGCGACATGTTGCGTGGCGACAGTGCGGCGGGCGCGGGCGATTTTCAACCCTGCGCAGCCGACGATGCGCGAAGGCTCTAACCATGCTGCCACGTAAATTGGAGACCCGGCGCCCAGTCCCCGCGCTGATTGGCCCAGGCACCCTGCCATCCAAGATTTCGCCAATGAAATCGCTTGCCCGGCCTGCCATTCGGCCCTAGAAACTTCCTGCATTCCTCCACCTTGACCAACTTCCCGTGAGCCAACTACTCACCGTCTATGTTGTGGACGACGACCCCGGTGTCCACCATGCCGTGCTCGCCATCTTGGGCCGGCCCGGCAGTGGCTACCAGCTTGAGGGCACCGGTCCCAACTGCTTCACGGCTCCGGAACGGGTCGCCCAACAGGACATAGACATCTTCGTCTGCGACTGGCGGCTGCCCGACGCCGACGGCTTGGACCTCATCGCCCGCGCCAAGGAACTCCGCCCCACCCTCCGCACCGTGCTCATGACCGGCTACCCCTCGCCGGAACTCTCCGTCCGCGCTTTTGCCGCCGGGGTGGACGCCTTTCTCTTCAAGCCCTTTGACGGTCCCCAGCTCCTGGCCACGCTCGGAGCCGCCCGGGCCGGCCACCGCGTCTTCTGCGATGAGGCCGCCCGCCATGTGGCCGACTTCCTCCGCCAGCAGGAATTCCTGACCGCGACCGGAGCGGAAGCCCTCCTCAACGCCCGCGAAATCGAAGTGCTCCGCCTCCTGGGCACCGGCAAGACGGCCAAGGAAGCCGCCGACCTCACCGGCCTTACCGAGGCCACCGTGGCCACCTATCGCAAGCACGCCTTCAAGAAACTCGGCGTTCACAAACTCCCCGAAGCCCTGAACAAACTGCGGGGGGGCGGGGGGGCAGAAAGTGGTGAAATGACCGGGCGCGGATAGCTGACAGCGGACATAGTCAGCATTCGTCATTCCGCATTCCGCGTTCCGCATTCCGATCCCCTCCCTAAAAAGGGATATTGGCTTGCGCGGAAACCGTGCTAAAAAACTTACCGTCCCCGATGAGTGCCCGCCAAATCCAAGCGCAGCCTGAGCGCACCCATGTGCCGCACCAACGCGCTCGCTCGCGCCGGGAAACTGAACCCAAAGATTCCCGCAAGCCAACGATGGGAAGTGCCAATCTTTGTCCTTCCCAAATCTTTGGGAACCCTGCCCCCGTGCCGGCGACTTGCAGTCGCCGCCTCCGGTCTGGCGCAGTTCGGAAGCCCTCCGGCAATCGTAGCCCGCAGACGGCGATTGCAAATCGCCGGCACAATGGCCGCTCGACACCCGCTGCTTGCATCCCCACCAGCATTTCCTCACTCCCGGCAGGCATTTCCACCATCGCGACGGGCATTTCTGGCCTCCCGATGGGCACTTTCCTTGTCCCGACGCTCACTTCCCGTATGTCGAGGCGCAGTTCCAATCTGCCGACGCCCACTTTCCGTATCCCAACGCCCATTTCCAGTATCCCGACGGGCATTTCCACCCTTCCGATGGCGAGTTTTGCTCATCGGACGCGCATTCCCACTCTCCCGACGCCCATTTCCAACTCCAAACCGCCCTTCGCAACACCTCGACTGCCCGTAGTCACATCCTTCTTCTCCCTCGCCCCCACCGGGAGAGCAGACCGTGGTGAGGAGGCCGCCTTCATTCCGCATTCCGCACCACCCCTTCCGCATTTCCCCCTCCCCATCTCCGATCTCCCAACTCCCATTTCCTAAACAGCATGGCCCAAAACATCGAATTCACCCAGCAACGCGCCATCGCCACCACCGCCGCGCAGAAGTCGCTCGCCCCCGGCTGGGTTTGGGATGAAAAACCCGTGGTCCAATGGGATGCCGACCTCGACCTCCTCGACACCCAGATGGAAGCCGAGCAAGACGCCAAGGCCGAGATGATTGCCCAGCGCGGCACCACCGATAGCGCCATTGACACCCTCCACGACCTCACCGCCCGCTGCCTGCGCATGGCGAAGAACCGCTACCGCGACCTCCCCGCCAAGCTCGCCGTCTTCCAAAACCTCCGCGCCGACGCCGGCAGCCGCGCCGGCAAGCTCCAGGACGCCCTCGAATGGGAAAGCGGCTGGGAAAAGACCGACGGCCTCTGGGTGCCCTTGCCCGGCATGACCCTCGCCGGCTTCAAAACCAGCCGTCAGGCCGCCGGTGCCCACCTCGAACTCTTCGTCACCAAGAAAGCCGCGTGGGAAAGTGCCGACGCCACCCTCGACGCCCTCGGTCGCCGCCTCAATGCCGACTGCGTGGCGTGGTATGAGGCCGCCACCACCGTCTTTGCCGAAGGCACGGCGGAAGGCGACATGATCCGCAGCACCGTCCCCACCAGCTACACCGCCCCGAGCAGCCCGCCCACGGCCCTGCTCATCGCCAGCGCCACCCCGCAGGCCGGTGGCGAGATCGCCGTGACCTACGTGCCGGGTGGCGGCCAGGACGCCAACAGCCTGCGCCTCCGCTGGATGGTCGTGGGCGTGGACGCCGACTTCGCGCACGACGTGGCCGTGAACCTCGCCGGCCAAACCCTCACCGGCTTCACCCCCGGCCAGACCGTAAAACTCTCCGTCCGCGCCGGCAACACCGCCGGAAATACGGACGGGCCGGAAGTATCTGTGTCAATCATTTGAACAAAGTCCAATGCCAATCGACACCCACAATGCCCGCTCTTACCAATGTGCAGTCCGGTTCGGCAAAGCGAACTGGCGCTCGCTAGTGGCCACGGCTCTACCAAGATACTCACGGGACCGGATGCAGCCTCTAGAGCGCATCGCAGTTGCGTCACCTACCCTTCACAAAGCAATTCGAACCCTATGTATCGTGGTGCTTTCAGCCGCCGGCACTTTGCAGGCTCAGGATGTTTCAGCAACCGGCATACTTCGCTCGACGACGTTTGCCCCAAGTGGAGTTCCCACAAGCGAGGCAGTGCATCCATTCACTATAAAGTTCCGAGCTGACCGCTGGAACTTCAAGTGGAGTGATGAGGCCGTGTCCAAAGGGACAAAGATGGGGCCTGAATATGTGGAGGCGGCGTTCGATGGAAGCCATCTCTTCTCGAAAGTTTACTACACGGCGGAAATGCAACAACGGATGCAGGATGACCCCGGCCTGAAGTCACTCGTCCAGAAGAATGCCGCGCTCGCTCAGGCGAAAGAAAAATTTGACGTGGCCATGAAGAGTGGTAATCCGCTTTTGCGGCCAATGAACACTAATTCCGAATCTGGTTATGTGGATAAGACTTCCTACCCCAGGCGGTTGGCTTTTGCGGGACGCACGTTATGGCTGGGCTTAATTAGTTGCCGTGGTGTAAAAGAGTCGGAATTTGCCCTACCAGATGTTTTCGACTCAGGACGTAAATCCAATTGGAAAGCGACAAGAGTGGCACCAAATCAGTTGGCGCTATTGGTGACGAACCAGGTTCCGAATAAAATGCTGGAAATGATGCCTTCCATTTTAGATTTTGATATCACAACAAACATCCTGGGTAGCGAATTTATAACTGGCTTCCGGCTTGTTAAATATTTTCCCGGCAATTTCAAGGGGCCGACACCCGTGTTTCACGAGTGCCGGGTCTCGAACCTAGCTTACTCTATTGTTCCCAGCAGTGGAGATTTGTTGCCAACCTTTTCAGGTCTAGCCTATGTAGAAGATCACCGGTTTGGAAATGGCGCGATTCGGTATGTTTCTTCAAACGGGGCCTTCATGACGCCAAACACGGCCGAGACTAAATCAACATTGCAGGAAATCAAAACGAATCAGCTCGCGCGTCGCAGGCTCAAACCGATGTCCAAGTCGGTGGCAGTGCTCTGGGCCGCTATGTTATTTATCCCCCTGTTCTTGATCGCCTATGCGGTCAGGCGCACAAAACAAGAGAAACATAAACCAAGTGAGTAGCCGAAAATATGAGTGCAAAACAACTGTTAGTAATAGCAATAGCGGCTCTAGTAGCCACGACCGTGGCTATAGCGAGAGTCGGTTGCCAGATGATCGAAGACCCAAACCTCACATTCCACCAAGAGACAGTAACGTCAAATTGTGTGCTCATCATACCTGAGGAGCCGGATGAACCTAGCTGCGCTAACGGCTGCACGAAGCTTGTTTGGGAAGAGCCAGCTTGTAAAGCAGATGAAGCTCCGGATTCAGTTGCTTATTGCGAAGGCGGAATTCCAGAGATGTTTCAGGCAGATGTCTCGGAGGGATTTTGTTTCATCGTCGTGACAGAGGGGGAAGAACCAACTTGTAATTGTATTCCGAGTCCAAACGGATTCCAAATACAAGTCGCTGGCACCGGAATCGATGCTGGCTTTGATGAGGCGGGATGTGGGGGCACTCCGGGATCTTAAGCCGAACCAGTTTTGGTCGCTGCCGGCACCTCCGGCGGCGACCAAGCCGCATGATTGCACATGGAAAAATTTATCAAAAGTGCCGTCGTCATTTTCGCGATGACCTCCAGCCTCAAGGTTATCGCGGCAACTGGAGAGCAGGGATTATTGGGTGCCAAAGACCCTCTTTTCAATTTTCTCACAGCTCGTCAGTTGATGCTCTTAACAGCACTGATTGAGATTGGTCTTGTTACTCTACTCACGAGGCCGATACAGGCGATGCATAAAGTGCTATTAATTGGAACCCTTTCCACAGTCTTTGTCTTCTACAGAGTCGTCCTCCTGTTAATCGGTTACAGGGGGCCGTGTGCTTGCTTAGGAAGCTTGACTGCTTGGATGGGTTTAACTGACTCACAAGTGATGATGCTGACTGGCGGGCTTGCATTGTATTTGTTATTCGGAAGTTACATCTGTCTCTACTAGGATGTGTTCCGACAATCGCAAAATTGCTAAGCGATTGTGAAGCTCACAGCCTGCACTCGTCATAGTCAATTGCCGGGGCGTATCTGATCCGTGATAGAAGGCGATGCCTACAAGCTAGCGAAAGCACCCCTGCGGATGCACCAGAGGCTCTATCCGCCATTTTGGGGATCAACCCCCGGTGCATCCCGCCTTGCTTCAGGCAGGGGCAGCGCTGTTTCGCACTGGGGTTCAGTCCTTCCGGCTGGTGGCTGGTTTGCTGGGGGCGTCGTCCCTCTGGGCACTGGCGGCGTGTGCCAGTCCGGGGCGGCGGCGTGGGGCGGCATTGGGCGTAGTCAGGGTTCTGGTTATGTCGAGTGGCTGCGGGCTTGGTTACGCGTTCTCCCTCACCCCGGCCCTACCCATGAACCTCCCGGCACCCTCCTTGATTTCCAAGGACTTACAGCCGGGAGGTTCAAGGGCCGAAATCGCGGCAGTTGGCGGGCCGTTGGTTCTCTCCCGCTGGGAGAGGGAGGCAGCTCGTCGCCTGCACGTCCTGCTGGGGCGCACCTTGAAACCTCATCGCGGTCGGCGTTTCTCCCTCGCCCAGCGGGAGAGGGTAGGGGTGAGGGAGAAAGGCTGGGATTTAACGCATCGTCCCTTGGTCCTACGGCTGAGATAATCTAACCCGTGTTTGATGACGAAGGCTATGAACTCGCGAAGGCGCTGCTTATGACGCAGCAGCGGCTCTACGCGCCCGTCTGGTGGGATCAGCCTCCCGGGCATCCCCTCCTCCTGCATGTAGGTAGCGCCCTGTTTGGCCATGGAGTTCAGTCCTTCCGGGTGGTGGCTGGGCTATTGGGGGCGTCGTCCCTCTGGGCGTTGGCGGCGTGTGCCAGTCCGGGGCGTGCTGTAGCGGCGGTCTGTGACCGCCGTGCTTCGTCGGGAGGGTCGGCGGTTGGGTCGGCGGTCGCAGACCGCCGCTACAGAGGTTGCGGCCTGCTCGCTCCTTTCGCTGCCGTTCTGCTCTGTCTGTCCTCCATGAGTTTCCTGTCCTACGGGTTGTCCGTGACCATCATGTTGCCGGCGCTGGGTTTTGCGCTGTGGGCGGTCTGGCTGTGGCAGCGGTTTGGCATGAGTGGGAATCGGTGGTGGTTGTTTGGCTCGGGCATTGTCTTCGGGCTGGGGTTTCAGACCAAGTTCACGGTGTTGCTGTTCCTGCCGGCGTTGGCGGTGGAGTTTATCCGCCACGCGTGGCGGATGGGAGATAGGGGATGGGAGATGGGAGATGGGGAAGCGGCAGAAGGGAACCCCTCTCCCCGGCCCTCTCCCCTTGCTGCGCAAAGGGCGAGGGAGAAGATGAAGACGGCGCTCGGGTTTCTGGCTCAATGGTCGGGCATCTGGGTGGCGGGGTTTGGGTATGGGGTGGCGTTGGTGTGGGCGTTCTTCCCGGAGGAGGATTTGGTGTGGTTGCTCCAGTATCACTTCCGCCCGGAAGTCACGGCGGCGTTCCAAGGGTCGGTGGGTTTGTCGCCCATGCTGCATAAGCTCGGCATGGATTGGCCCATCGCGGGGTTTGCGGTGCTGGGGTTGTTCCTCGGCGTGTTCCAGCGGCGGTGGGCGGCGGTGTTTCCAACGGTATTCTTTGTCACGGCGTTCCTCGCCCATGCATGGCACCGGCCGTGGTGGGATTACTATTACCTGCACCTGAGCATTCCGATGGCCTGGCTGGGCGCGCTGGGCGTGCAATGGACGTGGGACACTTTAATGCGGAGGGCGGAAGGCGGAGTGCGGAATGACCCCTCACCCCGGCCCTCTCCCCTTGCTGCGCAAAGGGCGAGGGAGGAAAACCAACGGGAAGCCGAATCTGCACCTGTAGCGGCGCTCTGTGAGCGCCGGCCTGCGGAGGCGAAGGTCGAACCGGATGGCGGTCGCAGACCGCCGCTACAGGGATGGCGGCTGCGGGAGTTTTGGCCCGGCTGGAAGCCGGCAGGGTTGATTGCGGCGGTATCCTTTTGTCTGGCGGGGTTTCTGGTGGAGTTGCCGGAGCGGTATGAGCGGGAGACGGCCTTTCTCCGGGCCAAGCCTTCGCCCACGGAGGTCAAGGTGCTGGCGGAGCTGAAGGAGCGCCGGGCGGACACGCGCTGGCTTTACACGGACCGGCCCATCTGGTGCGCGCGCGCGAATCTCCTCATCCCGCCGGAACTGGCGGTGCTCTCGCTCAAGCGCATCGCCGCCGGGGAGATCACGCACGCGGAGTTTCTGCGCTTGCTCCATCACTACCGCCCGGAGCAGATTCTCCTGCAACGCCGCCACTTTGAAGATGAGAAGTTCCATGAGTTCCTCAATGCCTTCTACGACGTGGTCATCGAGGAGGGGAACTTGAAGTATCTTGTGCGGCGGGATTGGGAAGCGGCCCGGAAGCAGAAGCGCGCCAGTAGCAGCCGACGTGAGGAGGCTCAACTCAATGCGGAAGGGGGAATGCGGAATGCGGAATTAAGTGAGAGATTCCTCAAGTCGCCACCTACGGCGGCTTTCCCCTCATCCCGGCCCTCTCCCCCGGTGGGGGCGAGGGAGAAGAGAGCCGTAGAATGGGTTCCAGCGGCTGCAGTTTCGTTGCCATCGGAACGGCGGCTGGAAGCCGCCGGCACTTGGTCATTCGCGTCCATTCGCGTGATTCGCGGGCACCTCGGAGGGCAGCCGGGATGAAACTGAACGTCACCCTCCCAGTGTTCAACGAGGAGCGTCGCTTGGAGCGCGGCATCCGCCAGCTCGCGCCCTTCCTCACGGGGCGCATGACCTTCGATTACGAACTGGTCATCGCGGACAACGCCTCGACGGATGGCACGGCGGAGATCGCGCGGCGGCTCGCGGCAGAGTTTCCCCGCGTGCGCGTCGTGCGGCTGGCGGCGAAGGGCCGCGGCGGGGCGTTGCGGCACGTTTGGGGCACGAGCGACGCCGAGGTTTGCAGCTACATGGATGTGGATTTGTCGGCGGACTTGGAAAGCTTCCCGGAACTCGTGCGGGCGGTGGCGGCGGGCGGGGCGGACTTGGCGGTGGGTTCCCGTTTGCTTGAGAAGGCCGGCACGCAACGCTCGTGGCAGCGGGAGGTTTTATCGCGCGGCTACAATGGATTGCTGCACGCGGCCTTGGGGGTGCGGTTTTCCGACGCGCAATGCGGCTTCAAGGCAATTTCCCGACGGGCGGCGCAGATGCTCTTGCCGTTGGTCGAGAACAATCACTGGTTCTTTGACACGGAACTGCTGGTGCTGGCGGAGCGGGCGGGCTTCCGCATCCAAGATTTGCCCGTGCGCTGGCGGGAAGACCGGGACAGCACGGTGAAAGTGCTGCGCACCGTGGGGGAAGACTTGCGGGGCATCCTCCGGCTGCGCGCGCGGTTGCGGCGCGGGCTGGTCCCGGCGGGACTTGCCGGCGGGGAAACGTTGGCCGCGTCCGCCGTCGTGCCGGAATTCTCCAAACCATGAGACTGCGCGGACCACACAGGCTCCCCGTCCGGGCCGCGTTCACCCTGAGCGAACTGCTGGTGGTGTTGGGCACACTCGGCCTGCTGGCGGCGATGATTTTCCCGGCCCTGAGCAAGGCGAAGGGCAAGACGCGGTCGGTGCAATGCCAGAACAACCTCAAGCAGTTGAACCTAGCCAACGCCAGCTACACCGACGCGAACGGCGAGGCGTTGCCGCTGGCGATTTACCGGCCGCAGCCGGTGGGCACGCCGGGGGAGCAGGTTTATTCCTTTGATGACCAGCTCTATGAGTATCTCGGGAAGAACCTGACGGCGGCGGAGAAGCAGGCCAACCGCATCCCGCTGGCGAAGCGCTCGCGCGTGCTGCTCTGCCCCGAGGACAAGGCGGAGCCGCACCCGAGTTTCAAGACACCGGAAACGTGGCGGCGCACCTACTCGATGTCCGAGGCGAACATGGGCGGAGTGAATTACGGTCAGCCGTTGCTCTCGCTCAAGGATGGGGGAGTGGGGCTTTACTACTCGTCGTTCTGGGGACCGCCCATCAACACGCTGGTGCAAACCGCCATCCTGCGGGAGCATCAGATCGGTTCACCCATGACCACGCTGTTGTTCGTGGAGCGGCCTGACTCTCGGAACTTCGCCGGGAACGACCATTTCAGCGTCACGCGCGGGACTTCCAACCAGCTTTACGCCATCGGCGGCAACCGGGCGAAGGGCTATCACGGCGGAAGTTTTGTCTATGCCTATTGCGACGGGCACATCGAGGTGAAGGACCCGAAAGGAACGTGGGGACGCCTCGGCCTATCCGGCGCGTGGGCGGGCGAGTGGACGATGCGGACGGATGACTAGCCTGTGCCGGACCAACTCCGATCATCCTGCTGGCCCCCCGCATTGCGTCCGTGAGGTTTTCGCAGTGCCGCCGATTGACCCTGTCCGCGCCGCCCGCTAGCCTCGCGCGCATGATTATCGCACCGTCGCTGCTGGCGGCCAATTACGGGCGCTTCGCGGCGGACACCAAACGCTTTGACCAGTCGGGCGCCGAATGGCTGCACCTCGACATCATGGACGGCCATTTCGTGCCGAACATCTCTTTCGGCCCCGCCGTGGTGAAGACCTTGCGCCCGCTGACCAAGAAGTTCTTCGACGTGCATCTCATGTGTTCGAAGCCGGAGATTCTCTTCGAGTCGTTCGTGAAGGCTGGCGCGGACCAAATTATCGTCCACGTCGAGCTGGGCGACCGCGTTGAGGGCTTGCTCTGGAAAATCAAGTCGCTCGGCAAGAAGGTCGGCCTCGCGGTGAATCCGCCCACGGCCATCGAGAACGCTCGTCCTTACCTCGACCACATTGACCTGTTGCTGGTGATGACCGTGAACCCCGGCTTCGGCGGCCAGCCGTTCATCCATGAGTGCGTGCCCAAGATCCAGCAGGCCGCCGCGTGGAAGCGTGAGCTGGGCCTGAACTATCACATCGAGGTGGACGGCGGCATCACCTTCGACACCGTGGGCGAGTGCGCCCGGGCGGGGGCGAACGTCTTCGTCAGCGGCACCGGCATTTTCGGTCAGCACAGCCTCAAGGCGGCGGTGAAGAAGATGCGCGCCATCGCGGAGCAGAACGACCCCGCCTTCGCGGATTTGCAATGTGAGAAGCCCGCTGCCGCCACATTGCCCTTGGCGGTTTGATTCTCCGCCCGACTTTCACTCCCCACTTATGGCCAAAATCAAATTCGGAACCGATGGCTGGCGTGCCGTCATCGCGGAAGACTTCACCTTCGAGAACGTCAGCCGCGTGGCGCAGGCCACCGCGAGCTACTGGCTCGCCAACCCCGTCGCCGGCACGGTCAAGAAAGCGGTGGTTGGCTACGACCGGCGCTTCCTCTCCGACCAGTTCGCGCAGCGCACGGCGGAAATCCTCGCGGCCAACGGCTTCACCGTCACGCTCACCAACTGCCCCACGCCGACGCCCGCCGTGTCGTGGACGGTGAAGCAGCAGCGCGGCATCGGCGGCGTGATGCTCACGGCCAGCCACAACCCGCCCTCGTTCAACGGGTTCAAGCTCAAGGCGCATTTTGGTGGCTCGGCCCCGCCGGAGGTTTGCTCGGCCGTCGAAGCCATGCTCGACCAGGAGCCGGTGAAATCCGTGCCGTTTGCCGACGCCGTGAAAGCCGGGCAGATCATCGTGAAGGACATCCGCGCGCCCTATTACGCGGCCTTGAAGAAGCTCGTGGACTTCAAACTCATCGCCGCCTCGAAGCTCAAGTTCGCCCACGAGGCGCTCTTCGGCGTGGGCGCGGGCTGCTTCGAGGGCCTGCTCGCCGGCACGACGTGCCAAGTCACGACCATCAACGCCGCGCACGACCCGTTCTTCGGCGGCATCAACCCCGAGCCCATCGCGAAGAATTACGGCCGCAGCATGGCCTATCTCGCGAAGCACCCGCACGACCTGTGCCTCGTCACGGATGGCGACGCCGACCGCGTGGGCGGCATGGATGGCCGGGGCAACCCGCTCTCCACGCACCAGCTCATCTGCCTGCTCCTGCACCACTATGCCGTGAACAAGGGCATGAAAGGGCGCGTGGTAAAGGCGCTCACCACCACCTCGATGGTGGACAAGTTCTGCGCCGCGCACGGCCTCGAGCTCGTCGAGACCGGGGTGGGCTTCAAATACATCGCCGCCGAAATGATCAAGGGCGGCGTGATGCTTGGCTTCGAGGAAAGCGGCGGCATCGGCTTCCCCGGCCACATTCCGGAGCGCGACGGCATCCTCGCCGGCCTCATGCTGCTGGAACTGCTTGCGACCGAGCGAAAGCCGCTGAACAAGCTGTTGGCGGGTCTGGAAAAGCAGTTTGGCCCGCACCGCTACGGGCGCATCGACACGCACTTCCCGCTGGAGAAGCGCGCTGCGCTCATGGAGTTCTGCAAGACCAACCCGCCCGCGAAGCTGCTCAAATCCCCGCTCAAGGACGTGAAGAGCTACGACGGCGTGAAGTTCTGCGCCGAGGACGGCTCGTGGCTCATGCTGCGCGGCTCCGGCACCGAACCGATCCTCCGCATCTACGCCGAAGCGCCGTCCGACGCCGACGCCCAGAAGCTGCTGAAGCTGGGCGTCAGCCTCACCCAGCGGGTGTGATTCGAGGTTGCGGGGTGGAGCATTGCTTGACTCCTTTGACCCGCCAGTCAATAAGCCCGCCGTTGCATCCGAGGTCGGCCGTATAGATGAAGTTCAGCCGCCGCGTCCGCAGTAAAAGCAAATGAAAGAAATCGTCCCGTCACCGCCGGCCATCGTTCACAACGAGCAGCAAGCCGTTCTCGGCCTGTTCCAAAAATACGTCGTGCCCAGCTACGGGCGCTTCGAGCTGGTGCTGGCGCGCGGGCAGGGCAGCCAGCTATGGGACGTCAACGGCAAGCGTTACCTCGACCTGGGCGGCGGCATTGCCGTGTGCTCGCTCGGCCACGCGAACCCGGAGATCACGGAGGCGCTCGTCGAGCAGTCGCGCCGGATGGTCCATGTCTCGAACCTCTACTACCACGAGCCCCAAGGCCGGTTGGCGCAGCAGATCGTCCGGCACCTTGCGCCGGGCAAGGTCTTCTTCAGCAACTCCGGCGCCGAGGCCAACGAGGGTCTTTACAAGCTCGCGCGCAAGTTCGGCCATGACGAAGGCCGCTATGAAGTCATCACCGCCCTGAACTCGTTCCATGGACGCACCCTCGCCGGCATTGCGGCCACGGGGCAGGAAAAGGTGAAGAAAGGTTTCGAGCCGGCGGTGGCGGGTTTCAAGCACGTTCCCTACAACGATCTTCCGGCCATGCAGGCCGCCCTCTCGCCGGCGACCGCGGCCATTCTGATCGAGGGCGTGCAGGGGGAAGGCGGCATCACGCCTGCCTCCGTGGAATACCTGCTGGGCCTCCGTCAGCTCTGCGATGAACGCCGCATCCTGCTGCTGATGGACGGCGTGCAGTGCGGCCATTTTCGCACGGGCCGCTTCCAGAGCTTTCAGCGGCTGCTGGAGGGCATTCCCGGTGCCGACAAGTTCCTGCCCGACGGCGTCTCGATGGCGAAGTCGCTGGGCGGCGGGTTTCCCATGGGGGCGTTCTGGGTGCGCGAGGAACATCACGGCGTGAAGTTGTGCGACCTGCTTGGACCCGGCACGCACGCCACGACCTACGGTGGCACGCCGCTGGGCTGCGCGGTGGCGAACCGGATCTTTGAAGTCATCGAGCGCGACCGGCTGGCCGACAATGCGCGCGAGACCGGAGCGTGGATGAAGGCGGAGCTGGAGCAGTTGGCCGCCCAATATCCGCAGGTCATCAGGTCCGTGCGTGGGCTGGGTTACATGCTTGGCATTGAGCTGGCGGAAAACATCCCGGCGTTTGCCAACACGGGCAAGGTGGCCTCCCTAAACTTCGTGAACCGGCTGCACGAGGCCGGCGTGCTCACCGTGCCCAGCGGCGCGCAGGTCGTCCGCTTCCTGCCCGCGTTGAACCTCACCCGGGCCGAGGCCGCGGAGGGCGTGGCGCTGATTGCCGGCGTGGTGCGCGCCGTGGCATGATCCCGCCATGCCGCTCTCCTGGCTCATTGCGGTGGTGCTGGCCGCACAGGTGGCCCTGGGGATTTCGCCCCAGGCCGACCGGCTGACATGGGCGCTCGAGAACGGGCCCGTGTGGTTGGGCGTCGGTTTGCTGGCGTTCACTCATCGGCGTTTTCCCCTGTCCGCGTTGTGCCTGCATCTGCTGGCGCTTCACTCGCTGATCCTGGCGCTGGGCGGACATTACACGTATGCGAAGGTGCCCCTCGGGGATTGGGCACGGGATGCCTTTGGCCTGGCGCGGAATCATTATGACCGCGTGGGGCACTTCGCCCAGGGCTTCATTCCGGCCATCTTCGTGCGGGAGCTGCTGCTGCGGAAGACCCCCTTGCGGCCGGGCGGCTGGCTTAACTTCCTCGCCGTCAGTGTCTGTCTCGCTTTTAGCGCATGCTACGAGTTCTTCGAGTGGTGGACGGCAGTCCTGACTGGCGACGCGGCGAACGACTTTCTCGGCACGCAGGGCGATCCCTGGGATACGCAGTGGGACATGTTTCTGGCCATGGTGGGCGCGTCGGCATCCGTGATCTTGCTGGGCCGCCGGCATGACGCCTCGGTCAAACGCGTGGTGATCGATCCGGCCCCATGAATGCCCGCCAAGCGAACGAAGTGCTCGGATTGTCAGAGAACGCTTCGCCCGCCGAGCGCAAGCAGGCCTACCTGGCGCTGGTCAAGCGCTGGCATCCGGACCAGTTCGCGCACGACCCGGGGCAGCAGCGGATCGCCGAGGAAAAACTCCGGGCCATCAACGTCGCCTACGAGACGTTGACCGGTGAAGCGCAGGTCAAACCATCCTTCCAGCACGGCTCCACCGCACCGGATTATGACCCGGCCGACCCGGCGCACAAAGAGGGCCGTGCCGGGTATGCTTTCCGTGAACGACCAGCCGCGTTTGCCTTCTGGCGCGGCCATACGGGCTGGTTGAGCTGGGCGGGAACGGTGAGCCTGATCGTGGTTTTCCTGACCTCGTGCTGGTTTGTGGCGGACACGCTGGCGGATTACTACGGGCCGCCCTATACCGCTGACTACATCAGGCATGAAGCGAAACTCCAATCCATCCTCGCTCAAACGCGCCGCGCGGCGGAGGCGGGCCAGGTCTGGGCGATGGTGAACCTCGGCTGGTTCCACTATCAGGGGCGGGGAGTGCGCGGCAACCGCGCCGAGGCCGCCGCTTGGTTCGCGCGGGCCGCCGAGGCCGGCAGCCCTGCGGCGCAGCTGCAACTTGGCCTGATGCTGGCGAACGGAGACGGCGTGGCGGCGGATCTGCCGCGGGCCAGGTTTTGGTGGGAACGGGCCGCTGCCGCGGGAAATGAGGAAGCGCGGCGGCTGCTGGCACGTCCCATGCCCTGAGCTTGACGTTGCCGCGTCGATGGCGTCGGATTTACCCATGAATCAGGCATGGCGAGACAGGTTCGTTCGCGTCGTTGCGTTGGCGGCCTTGCTGGGGCTTTGCGGGTGTTCGACCTTCAACCGGGACTGGCAGGCGGCGGCCACTCTGCCCACTCCGGCCAACTCCATGGAGGGGCGGTGGGAAGGGCGGTGGTTGAGCGATCATAACGGGCACAACGGCCGGCTGCGGGCCCTGGTCCGAAAACTCGACAACGGCCAGTATGAAACCCGTTTCCACGCGAAGTATGGCGGCATCTTCAGCTTCGGGATGCAGGTGAAGCTTGATGTGCAGCCCGCCGGTAGCCTGTGGCAGTTCAGCGGCGCCGAGGACCTGGGCAAGCCTTACGGTGTCTATCGCTACGAGGGAAAAGCCACGGCCACGAATTTCTTTTCCACCTACAAGGCGTCCTTCGACCACGGCACCTTCCAGATGACGCGTCCTGCGCCTTGACCTGCGCTGTCACTTTGTCGTCCCATCCCCCGTCCAATCGTCCGCCAACATGAAACAACACTTTGCCCTCCTCCTCGTTACCGCCCTCAGCATCGCCACCGTCCGTGCCGCCGATCAGCCCGGTCCGTGGCAGGTCCTGTTCGACGGCAAGGAACCCAAGGGACTGCGCGCCTTCAAGGGCGAAGGCTTTCCGAGCAAGGGCTGGGTCCTCGACCAGGGCGCGCTCAAGACCGTTCCCAAGGAAGCCGGCGGCCAGGTCACGGACCTGATCACCGTCGAGAAGTTCAAGGACTTCGAGCTCGAGCTCGAATGGAAGGTCGCCCCCGGCGGCAACAGCGGCGTGATGTATCGCGTCGCCGAGCTGGACAAGGGCCCGGCTTGGTGGACCGGCCCGGAGATGCAGATTCTCGATGATGACAAGCACGGCGACGGCAAGAATCCGCTCACCTCCGCCGGCGCGCTCTACGGCCTCATCGCGCCGAACGCGCAGAAGAAGCTCAAGCCCGTGGGTGAGTTCAATGCCGCCCGGCTCATCTTCAAGAACAACCACGTGGAGCACTGGCTCAACGGCGCGAAGATCGTGGAATACACTTGGGGCAGCGACGCGGTGAAGGCACTCGCCGCCAAGAGCAAGTTCGCGGACAAGCCCCGCTTCATGGCCGAACCCGAGGGCCACATCGTGTTCCAGCATCACGGGCAGGAGTTCTGGATTCGGAACATCCGCGTGCGGAAGCTCTGATTCGCCCGTCACACCATCCATCTTCCCTTTTCCATGAAAGCACTCGCCTCATTGTTCAGCCTGGTCACTTGCGCCGCCCTCGTCAGCGCCGCCGAATTCAACACCCTCAGCCCCGCCGAGCAGAAGGACGGCTGGAAACTGCTCTTCGACGGCAAGTCGCTCGCCGGCTGGCGCACCTACAAGGAAGGCGGCAAGATCGGCGCGGGCTGGGTCGTCGAGGATGGCCTCCTCAAGAAACAGGCGAAAATCTCCGGCGGTGACATCATGACTGAGCAGCCCATCCCGGCCACGGCCGACTGGGAGCTGTTCTGGGAATGGCGCATCGCCGAGAAGGGCAACAACGGCGTGAAGTATTTCATCACCGAGGCGCGCAAGGGCACGCTCGGCCACGAGTATCAGCTGCTCGACGACAACGGCCACCCCGACGGTAAGGTCGGCCCCCATCGCCAGACCGGCTCCTTTTACGACGTGATGCCCCCAGCGGCCGACAAGCCGATGAAGCCCGTGGGGCAGTGGAACCACTCCCGGATCGTGGTGAAGGGGAACACCGTCCAGCACTGGCTCAACGGCGCCAAGGTGCTCGAATACGTCCTCGGCAGTGACGAGGTGAAAGCCGCCGTCGCCAAGAGCAAGTTCAAGAACATCGGCGACTTCGGCACCAAGGTCACCGGTCACATCCTGCTCACGGACCACGGTGATGAGTGCAGCTTCCGCAACGTGAAGCTGCGCCTCGCCAAGTGAAGGTTGCGGTAGCCCCATAACCCTGACCGCGGCATCACCGGCCGCTTGCCTCCTCTTTGCCCATGAAGATTGTTGTTCTCGATGGCTACACGCTGAACCCGGGCGACCTGAGCTGGGATGCCTTGCGGGCGCTGGGCGACGTCGCCGTGTTCGACCGCACCCTGCCGGAGCAGGTCGCCGTCCGTTCGGCCGACGCGGAGATCATCGTCACCAACAAGGCCCTCCTGCCGCGGGAGGTCATCGCCGCGCTGCCGAAGCTGCGGTTCATCGCCGTCACCGCCACCGGCTTCAACATCGTGGACGCCGCCGCCGCCAAAGAACGTGGCATCCCCGTGAGCAACGTCCCCCTCTACGGCACGCGGGCCGTGGCCCAGTTCACCATCGCGCTGCTGCTGGAGCTCTGCCACCATGTGGGTGCGCACGCGGACTCCGTGCGCGCGGGCGACTGGGTCAAGTCCGCCGACTGGTGTTACGCCCGCTATCCGCTGCTGGAACTGGACGGTCTCACCTTTGGCATCGTGGGCTGGGGCCGCATCGGGCAGGCCACGGCGGCGATCGCCCGGGCGATGGGCATGAAGATCATCGCCGCCAGCCGCTCGCCCAAGTCCCCGGCCGACGGCGTCGAGTTTGTGCCCCTGGAGGACGTCTTCCGCCGCGCCAATGTGCTGAGCCTGCATTGCCCGCTCACGCCGGAAACCAAGCACCTCGTCAACGCCGAGCGCCTGGCCCTCATGAAGCCCACCGCCTTCCTGCTCAACACCAGCCGCGGCCCCTTGCTGGACGAGGCAGCCGTGGCCACGGCCTTAAACACCGGCCGCCTCGCCGCGGCCGGGCTGGACGTCCTCTCCACCGAGCCGCCAAAGGCGGACAACCCGCTGCTCACGGCCAGGAACTGCCTGATCACCCCGCACCAGGCGTGGGCCGCCAAGGCCGCCCGAGCCCGCCTGATGGACACCACCGTGGCCAACGTGCGCGCCTTTCTGGCCGGCCGGCCGGAAAATGTGGTCAACGCCTGAAGTCCTCGTGCCGGTGCGCAACGCTGGTGCAGCCGGTTGCCGCTGTGCTGCCCGGGGCCACGCGCCCACCCAGGAAAAATCCGACGTCAGTCCACGCCACCGTTGACAACTCTCATCGGCCCTGCCGCGCACTGTTTGTGCGGCATCATCATCTCCTGTGATCTCCTGCATTTGTGCCCTCATTCTGCCGCTGCCGATAAGCGTGAGACGCAAAATAATCTGAGAGAACAACAAAGTAACAGAAACAGACCAGTAACGACGCGAGACCCAGCAGGGCACGGCGACGATGGTAGAACAGATTCCAAACCGACCATCCAAAGACGCAAACCGAAAGCACGACCCCGGCAATCATGAACGCGCCGGATATCATAACGCTCGGCGGGCGGAAGGTCTCGCGAGCGACAGCAAAGGCCAAGGGAGCAGCAAGGCAGAAGGCGATGAAGAGTTTCTTTGCCATGCGCGTGTAGCGGCCTAACGGCCAGGTTAGCGATTCGGTTTGTGGGATGCGTGCATGCAAAACACGAGGCCGTGCCGGGTTTGCAACAACGCATGGTTAGGCGTCCGGTTCATTTGCTGTGATCTCCCTTTTCTTGCCGGCGTAGGAGTCGAACAGCCGCTTGTGTGCCTGTAGCGACATGTCGTCCGAACGAGTGTAGTAGCCACGAACCCAATCCAACAGGAACGCGAGCTTGGCATCTTGCTCTGCCTTGCTGGAATATTTGTGAGCCTCCCAAGGGCGAGCAAGGCAGTTGCTCAGGCAAATCCTTTCACCGGGGTTCATGAACACGATCTCCGTGGCCTGCGGAATCAACAGTTCCATCCACTTTCCGTAGCAACCCTCGACGATCCATGACGTGTTGGTCTGAACGAACCGTCGCAAATCTGCGGTGATCTCTTCATCCGGACGGAACACGGCGGCCTCTGACCAGACCACCGCGTCGAGATCCAAAACGCACAATCCTTTCTCGGCCGCCAGGCGGCGAGCGAAGCAGCTCTTTCCCGAACCAGAGTTGCCGAAGACTAAAACTCTCATTGTGTCATTGGCTGCCGGCTGCCTAACGCCCCAAGCTCGTCGTCACCTTCATCTGCGGAGCGGTCTGTTCCATAGCTCTGACGCTCAATTCAGGGGCAACTTGTAAGGGGTTCTGGAGGGTTTCAAGGACTATCGGCCATAACTCCGCCACTGCTCGAACCCACTCGGGAAGGGGGTGGCTGCTGGCAGCGGTGCTGGCACTCATAGTCACGGTGGAGGCTCACGGCAATATCACGTCCGCCGCGAAGTAGCTGCCGAACTTGCGGCGCGCGTCGAAGGTCACCCCCGCTTCGCGATACACCCCGCATGGATGCTGCCACGCCTGCCAGGTGGCGTTCAAATGGAAGCCGAGCTGGGCCAACTGCCGCCGGGTCTCCACGGCTGGTTCGCACTCGAACTGAATTCAAACCCAGCAGCCCACAACTTCGCCGAAGCGGGCCGGCCCGGGCCAGTTAGCGCAGTCTGTTCCCGGCCGCGTTAGCCGGTGGACGTCTGGCCGGGAGCCGCCGGGCGCGAGCTGACAGAGGTCGGCCCACTCATGGCCATGTGCGGCGGTCGGCGAGGTTTAGCCGCAAGCGCAGCGGGGCAGGAGCCTCGCCGTCTGCCGCCAAAGGCGTTGACACGGTGGTGGCAAAATGGCACCAGTGGTGCATGGAACACGTATTGGAAGAACCGCGCAAGCGGATCACGGCGCGCGTGTCGGACAACGTGCGCGTGACGCTGGAGCAGGCGGCCGAACTGCTGGGGGCCACCGTGAACCAGTTCGTCGTGCAAACGGCGTATCAGGAAGCGCAGCGCGTGATTGAGCGGGAGTCGGTCATCCGGCTTTCGCAACAGGACGCCCGGAAGGTCTTCTCCCTGATGGACCACCCGCCCAAGCCGAACCAGCGGCTGAAGGCGGCGGTCAAGGCATTCAAAGGCTCGGTCCGTGCGTAAGCTCGAACTGCTCACCAAGGCCCATGACCGGGCGGGCTTTGACTGTGGCAGCGAGCCACTCAACGCGTTCCTCAAGCAGACGGCGCGGCAGCACGCGGAGCGGGGCATTTCCCGGACGTATGTGCTGGTGGAGGAAGACGCCCCCGCCCAAATCCTCGGCTTCTTCTCGCTGAACCTGTGTCAGATCAAGTCGGAAGCCCTCACGCCGGGGGAGGCACGACGGCTGCCGCGCGACGTGTCGGGCGTCCGGCTTGGCCGGCTGGCGGTGGCGAAGAACCACCAGCGGCAGGGCATCGGCAAGCTGCTGCTGGTGGGGGCGATGAGGAAGTTCATGGAGATCTTCGACGCAGCCGGCGGCATTGGCCTCTTTGTGGACGCGAAAGACGTGGCAGCCCGGCGCTATTACGAACAGTTCGGGTTCGTTTCCCTGCCGTCGAACGAACTGGAACTGTTCCTGCCGGTGCGGACCGTCGAGGAGGCCTTGGCCCATGGGTAGGCCGTTGACGATATACATCAGTTCCGGGCAACAGGTGCGGCGCCCGCCCCGTGACGTTTAACTGGCCAACCAGCAGGGAATAATTGCTTGTCGGATGCCTGTTTCAAGCAACTGCCCTCGCCCGGACTTGCGAAAGCAACTCGATCAACTCATCCACTTGTGTGGAACTAAAAACTCCGTCCGGCCCTTGTGGATTCAAGTCCGTGAACGGTGACTCGTAGAGCAACTCAGGGGGCATCGCCCCGTGCTCGGTCAGGTGGTCCACGATCAGGTTCACGAACTCGATCTGGTTTGCGGTCAGCGTGCCGCCGGCAAGAAAACCGGCGAACGCCTGCTTCGCCGCTTCGCGATCCAGCCCCACCAGCGAGCGCACGAAGAGGCCGAGGCCGTGATTCTCCGTCTTGGCTTTTGCAAGATGCGCCGGGTTGGCCACGCCGCTGGCGGTCAGCATCCGCTCAAGCTCTTGCAGGTCGGTCGGCGTGAGCGGCTCGTTTGTGCGCAGTTTGTGGATGGTCAGGTGGTTCTCGTGTTCGCGGAGGAATTGGCGTGTTTTGGCGCGGAACCGTTCAAAGCTGTCGGGCCCAGCGAAACCCGGAAGCTCAACGGGAGATTCATTCCCGAGCTCATCTTCGAAATCTGTGTAGATCGGCTTCCGTTGCTGCTTTTCGATGAGCTTCACCAACGCCCGCAAGCGGCCCCGCACAGTTTCCAGCATCGGCACGGTGACATCCTGCCACCATTCGTCGGTCTGGATGTCCTGAATCAGCGGCATCTGCTCCCGCACCATCGGGATGCCGGATTTCTCCTCCAGCAATCCGGCGATCGCTTTCACCTGCTCACTCAGGCGTCTGAAGGCTGGCTCCACCCGCAGCACAGCCAATTGCAAGCTTAGCATGAGCAGGTCGAACCGCTTTGCCTCCTCGTCTTCCACTTCCAGTTCGGAAGGCAGCCCGGCGACTTCGTGCGCGAGTTCCGTAAATGCCTCCACCTTCAATTCCCTCCACGCCTCGGGCTTCGCATACTTCTCAACCAGCCGGCGTTTCGCGCGGACGACAAAATTCTCGACGTTCATCGCGGCCACTTCGCCTTGCAGCAGTGCCGCAACCTCACGCCGCAACGCCGCTTCCTTCTCCGGCCCTTCGCTGACCACGCCTGCCAGTTTGCGGTCGAGTTCACCGATCAGTTCCAATCGCGTCTTGAAAAGGCGTTTCCCGAGCGACTCGCCCAGCGCCCCGTCGGTCGTAGCCGGGTTCTGACTGAAGAACTCCAGGTTCTGACAGTAGTCGAAGATGTAGAAAAACTCTTTGTGTTTGCCGGGCGCGAACAGGTCGGGGCAAAGCCGCGTGCCGCGCCCGACCATCTGCCAGAATTTCGTTTTGGACCGCACCAGCTTGAAGAAGACGAGATTCACTACCTCTGGGATGTCCACGCCCGTGTCGAGCATGTCCACGGAGATGGCGATGTGCGGGGCCTTGTCCTTTTGCGAGAAGTCATCAATCAGGCTCTGCGCGTATTCGGTCTTGAACGTGATGGTTCGCGCGAACTTCCCGGCCAGGTGGGGATAGTTTTTGTCGAACCGCTCCTGGATGAAATCTGCGTGCGGCTGATTCTTGGCAAAGATGATGGTTTTGCCGAGCCGGTCGCCGCCCGCCACTTTCTCGCCCCGGGCCATCAGGTGTTCCAGCACCTTGTCGACGGTGTTAATGTTGAAGAGCCACTTGTTGACAGCTTCCGCTTCGACAAAGCTAGGTGTGCTGCCGTCGTCGCTCCATTCCTTCGCGTCCCACTGCTCTTTTTCCTCCTCGGACAGGTCGTCGTATTTGATTCCTTGGCGTTGGAACTTCAGTGGCACGGACACCGCCTTCGACGGCACGAGGAACTTGTCCGCCACGGCATCCTTCAAATCATAGGCATCCGTCGGCACGCCTTTTTCGAGGTCGAACAGGCCGTAGGTGTCACGGTCGATTTCGTCGCGCGGCGTGGCGGTCAGCCCCACCAGCAGCGAGTCGAAATACTCAAAGATGGCGCGATACTTCTGGTAAACCGAGCGGTGCGCTTCATCAATGATGATGAGGTCGAAATGCCCGACGCCGAAACGCCGCTGCCCGTCTTTCGTCTCGTCAATCAGCCCCATCATCGTCGGATACGTGGAAACAAAAACGCGCCCCTCGGTTTCTTTCTCGGTTACAAGGTTCACCGGCGAGGCTTCAGGCAGGTGCTTCTTGAAGGCATTCACCGCCTGGTTCACCAGCGCCACCCGGTCGGCGAGGAATAGCACGCGTTTCGCCCAGTTGCAGCGCATCAGCAAATCACACAGCGCAATCACCGTGCGGGTCTTGCCCGCGCCCGTTGCCATCACTACCAGCGTCTTGCGGTCGTGATCCTTCTCGAACGCCTCGCCAATCCGGCGAATCGCCCGCGTCTGGTAGTAACGCTCAACAATCGCCTCGTTGATTTTCGCCCCGGCCAGCGTCTTGCGCGACTGGCGGCGCTGAATCAGCAGTTCCAGCTCGGCTTTCTTGTAAAAGCCCTGCACGGGCCGTGGCGGGTAGTTTGCGTCATCCCACATCCAATGCTCATAGCCGTTGGAGTAGAAGATGACCGGACGCCGCCCAAACTGCTTTTCCAGACAATCCGCATACAGCTTCGCCTGCTGCTGGCCCACGCGCGGGTCGCGCTTGGTGCGCTTGGCCTCCACCAACCCAAGCGGCAGGCCGTCATCGCCCCATTGCACATAGTCCACGAAGCCCTTGCCCTCGCTGTTCGGCATCCCCTCCACTGGAAACTCCCGGTCGCGGGCATGGTCCAGCGGCCAGCCAGCTTCCTTGAGCAGCAGGTCAATGAAGTAATCCCGCGTCTGCGCCTCGGAATAGTTATGCGTGTCGGCTTGCGCGGTGTTGGCTTTCTTCGTTTCGGCAATCTCGCCGCGCAACCGCACCAACTCCGCATCCAGCGCCGTCTTGTCCGCCAGCAACGCCGAGAGCTTCTCGTCACGCCCGCGCAGTTCCGCTTCCAGCCGTTGCAACTGCTCGATGGTCTGCTTTGGCAGCGGCGTGGTTTTGGGCAGCGCATTGGGATCGAAGGCCAGGCCGGGTGCTGGCTTTGCGCCGCGCGCGTAGGTGTGCGCCAGCCAGTAGGCGACGTGGAAAAGTTCGCGCACCGCCGTCAATGCATCGAACTGCTGGACGGGGCGATGCCCATGCACGGCGGAATTGCCGAGGCGATTAATGAGCACGGCCTTGGCAAAAACCGCCGCACCCGCCGCGGTTTTGAACGTCGGTTCGTGAATGAGCGCACTCAGGTTGTCCTGATACGGGAGCTTGAGTGCCCCATCGTGCTTGTAGAGCCAATGCACCGCTAGCTCCAACGCCCGCCGCGCGTGGAAACACGCCGTCCGCGCATCGGGATAAGCCAGCGCCTCTGCCTTGCCCGCTGCCTCGTGCAGGTCGGGCCATTCCGATTTGAGGAAGGCGAAGTTGCTCATGTGGTCTGGTTGATCCGTGCTTCCAAGCTGCGCACTGTCTCAATGATTCTTACGAAATCAGGGGGATGATCCAGAAACATCGGCCGCATCGCGTGATAATCCCGTTCCAATTCAGCGCGCCGAGCATCTGGCGGCACCAGCCGGAAGGTGCCGGGCTTTGCCAGGTCATACCGCGCCCAGCCCGCTGGGAAGAACCGGCTTTTCCAATCCGCCACGCGCTGCCGCAAGTCTGCCCGAGCCAATGCGCGGTCCACCACGGCGTGCCGCGCCAGCGCGGCCATGTCGGAGTAATGCCGCGAGTAACGGTCGCGCATGGGCTTGGCGGGATCACGATGGTGTTCCGCGTGCAAAATCGTCGCCTTCTCCCAGAAGGTTCGTTCCAGTTCCAACGCCACCAGTTCAAAGCGGAAATCGGCGAACTGCTCCGGAAACTCTTCTGCCACCCAGGGACCCACCGCGTGCGTCCCCACCGGCCTTTGGTCCGTCAGCGAACCAAACTCCAGTTTCACGGTGCGGCCCAGATACTCGAAACCCGTGGGCACGTTGGATGGATAATGAAACAGCACGACCGGCGAATGGGTCGTGCCGTCCACTTGAAACTCCATCCATGCCCGGCCTCCGCTTCGCTCGCCCAGCGACTCCCGAACCAACCGCTCCAGTTCCGGCACGAACCGCACCCGCACCCGCTCAATGCACGCCGCTTCCAGCTCCTTCATTCGCGACTCGGCCTGCTTCCGGCTCTCAGCCTGCTCCACCCATTCCTCGCTGATGCCGAGGAACGCCGGGCTCACCGACAAATCAATGTCCTCGGAAAAGCGCCCGATCACGCCAAACACCTTCGACAACGACGTGCCCCCTTTGAACACCAGTTGACTCGCAAACTCCGGGTGCGCGAACAGCACCGCCAGCGTCCACGAAACCCAGAAATCCTTCTCCACCATCACCGGCGACAGGCCGCGTCGGTTTGCCGTCTCCCGGATGAACAGGGCTTGGTCCGAGACGGGGCGTTTGAAGAATTCCAGTTTCATTCCCCGGCCAGTTCCCGAAACAGCGGATGCATCCATGCGGGAGCCAGCCGCAGGTCCTTCAACAACTGCTGCCGCTCCTTCGCGGGCAGCGTGCGCTTCAAATGCTCCATCCGCTCCGGCGTGATATGTGCCCGGCCCAGATGCCGGAACGCCTGCATCAGTAGTCCGCTCAAGCGCCCCGCCGCCGCCATGTTGCGCGGCGTTGTCAGGCGCAACTGGATTTCCTGCCGCCCGAACCTCACCGTGCGCGACGGCCCATCGGTCAGGAACACCACCTTGGCCGGCACTTGTTCGGACAACCCCAGCAGGTTCGTCGCATAAGCTCCGGCGGGTTGCAGGCGAATCCGGTCTTTCCCGGCCAGCGCCTTCGCCACCTTCTCAATGTCCGGCGACAACTGCCCCAGTTCTGGATGCTGCCGGGGATACTCATAGAGACCCCGTGTCAGGCGGCGGATTGTCCCCTTCGTCGCCAGACGTGACAGTGACTTGTCCACGGCAGCACGGCTGCCGAGGTCCAAAAAAGAATTCGGGGTGAAGGCGGAACCCCTCCCGCTGCCATAGATTCGGCTTATTAGTTTGTCATCAATGGTTTGCACCCGATTACTGCCTAAATTATTGTCAGAAAAAATACCCATTTTTCCTGACAGAACAAGCTGCCAATTCCAACCCTACAACTCCCCGCGGAAGGCGCGGTGCTGGAGGGTGGCGAAGAGCGCGTCCAGCTCCGCCAGCGACGCGCGCTGCGCCGTCTTCAGCGCCTCCACCGCCGTCACTCGCCGGGCGAATTCGCGCTGCAAGGGGATGGGAGGAAGCGCCAGCGGCGCGACATGTTTATAGCAAGCCGTGCCCCCAACATATTTCAAGCCCCGGCGGGGCGGCATGTTCAGATTCGAGTTCATTCCACTGGCTCAAACAAATACCGGTCCTCGTAAGGCACTTGGAACTTCTCGAGGAATTCCAAGTATTCTTCACGAAAGCCCTTCCGCGTGTGATGTTCCACTTGGTTCTGGATGTAGCGAATCACATCCGTGAGTTGCGAATGAGAATAGGAAAAAGCGCCAAAACCTTCCTGCCACGAGAATCGGCCCACCACCCACCGGTTCTCGTTGATGTGATTCGTCGAGCCGGTCTTGATGTCGCCAACCAAGTCCGACAACGCCTTGTTTGGTTTCAGGCCAATCAAGATGTGGGTGTGGTCAGGCATGCAATGAATGGCGAGAAGCTTCTGCCCCTGGCGCGTGATGATGCCGGTGATGTATTTGTGCAGCTCCTCCTTACGTTCGGGGCGGATGAGATTCTGCCGGCCTTGGACGGCGAAGACGACCTGAAGGTAGATTTGCGTGTAGGTGTTGGCCATGCGTTCATGCCGCTCCTACGGAGCTTGGTTCAATTTTTTGGCTGGGCGTTTCTATAAACATGGCGCTCCGCTGGAGCTTTCGGCAGCAGCCAGAACGCCCCAACCCCAGCGCCAGCGGCGCGACATGTTTATAGCAAGCCGAGTCCCCAACAGATTTCAAGCCCCAGCGGGGCGGCATGACCCCGCTCATGCCGGACACCATGGTTGAGTTGGCAATGGTGGTTTTCATGCCGCTCCTACGGAGCTTGGTTCTATTCTTTGGTTTGGCGTTTCTATAAACATGGCGCTCCTCTGGAGCTATAATTCCCCGCGGAAGGCGCGGTGCTGGAGGGTGGCGAAGAGGGCGTCCAGCTCCGCCAGCGACGCGCGCTGCGCCGCCTTCAGCTTCTCCACCGCTGACACCCGCCGCGCGAATTCGCGCTGCAATGTGATAGGGGGAACTGGCACAACCAAGTTCCGAAGCATCGCCAGATTGATGTTCTTCTGCGCTGATTCTGGAGCGGCTTCCTCAAGCGCTGCTTGGAGAAACGAAAGCCATACCCGAACAAACTCAACTGTTGCGGCCTCGCTTGAACGAAAGCCGACGATGCTATCTGGAAAGCAGGCGTCGAACGTAAGAATTCCGGTCTTAGCGATGTTCGCGGCAATTGTGATGAGCAGCGTTCCGGCCGGCCACATCTTGCTTTGCTTCAAACCGAGTTCGGAATACGTGCTTTGGTAGCTGCGAATGTATCCGCCGCAGTTGGCAACGTCCCCAGTTTGAACCAATGGATAAGGCCCGCCCAAAAGCTCAGGAGCGTTTCGCGGACGATTCTTTGAAATGCCGCGATCAAGCGAACCAACATCGCTGAAGTTTTTGCGTGGCCAATCTTTCGCGTTCGTGACCGGGTCGCCGAAGAGGTCGAGGAAGAGGGATTGGGTGAGGGAGTCGAGTTGGGCGAGGGCGGCGCGACGCTTGGCCCGCAACGCCTCCGCCCGGTCCAGCACCTCCGCTATCCGCCGCTGCTCCGCCAGCGGCGGCAGGGGAATTTCGAGCTTCGCCAGAAAGTTTTCAGGAACACGGCGCTGGCCGGCACTCCCCGTCATCCTGCGTTCGCCAGCAAGACGGACATGCCCGAGCCGCAGGAAGTGAAGCGTGTAACGGGCGTCCAGTTTGGTGGGACGCGCACGAATAACATGGAACTCGGTCGAACCGAAGCCCACCCGTTGCGTCAGTTGTGCTTGAGCAATTTTCCCGTTCTCAAAACAGGGCGTGATTTTCGCCACGAGCACATCGCCCGAAGCAAACGGAGTGTAGCCCTTGGAGACTTCGGCGTAGGCCCGCGTCTCCGCTTCGGTGATGCCAGCGGTCTCGGCAGAGACGGCGGACATTGGAACGAACGAAACCAAATCGTCCGGCGCGAGAGTTTCTGCGAGTCGCGGGTTCAACTCTGCGACTTCATCGAGAGCGGCGTTTTTTAGGCCCGCGCTCACTTCAGCATTCCCTCCAGTTCCTTCATGCCCTGCTGAATCTCGGCTTCCAGTTGGCCGAGGCTTTTCAGGATTTCGCCCGGCGGGCGGTGCGCCACTTCTTCATGCACCACTTCCTTGTAGCGGTTGAGCGAGAGGTCGTAGCCCTGCGCGGCGATGTCGGCCTTGGGCACGCAGAAGCTTTGCGCAGTGCGGGGGTGGGCGAGTTCGGAGTCTTGCGGCGCAGCCGCCTTGGAGTGCGCCAGTCCTCTGGCGCTTTTCGACGCGCTCGTGCCATCCGAAAGCGGCAGAGGACTGCCGCAGTCCAAAGCGCCTTCGGCGCGGTGAAGGCTTCGCCATCTGGCGAGCACGTCGGGCAGATTGTTCTTCGCGTGTTCGTCGGCGGTGAGTTGGGCGCTGGGCACGCTGCCGAGTTTTTCGTCGGGCAGCAGCGGCGAGCGTTTGTCGTCCAAACTCCAGCCGTCGGCGTCCACGTCGTAGAACCACACATGGTCCGTGCCGCCGGAGTTGGTTTTGGTGAACACGAGGATGGCGGTGGAGACGCCGGCGTAAGGTTTGAACACGCCGCCGGGCAGGGAGATGACGGCGTCGAGCTTCTGTTCCTCGACGATAATCTGGCGCAGGGTCTTGTGCGCTTTGGACGAGCCGAAGAGCACGCCGTCGGGCACGATGACGGCGGCGCGTCCGCCGGGCTTGAGCAGGCGTAGGAAGAGGGCGAGGAAGAGCAGTTCGGTCTTCTTCGTCTTCACGATCTGCTGGAGATCCTTGGCGCAGTTCTCGTAGTCGAGCGACCCGGCGAAGGGCGGATTGGCGAGGATGAGGGTGTATTTCTCCTCCTCGCCCGCGTGGTCCTGCCCGAGGGAGTCGCGGTAGTTGATGGCCGGATTTTCCACACCGTGCAGGAGCATGTTCATGCTGCCGATGCGAAGCATGGTGTTGTCGAAATCGTAGCCGTGGAACGCCTGTTCGTGGAAATGTTTCTTTAGCTTGGCATCGCGGAGGATTTCCGGGTGGTGGTCGCGGAGGTATTCGCCCGCCGCCACGAGGAAGCCGGCCGTGCCGCACGCGGGATCGCAGATGACATCCTTCGCCGTGGGTGCGGTCAGCTCGACCATGAGCTGGATGATGTGGCGCGGGGTGCGGAACTGGCCGTTCTGCCCGGCGCTGGCGATCTTCCCGAGCATGTATTCGTAGAGGTCGCCCTTGGTGTCGCGGTCTTCCATGGGCACGCCGTCAATCATGTCCACCACCTTGGCCAGCAGCGCGGGCGTGGGGATGGTGAAGCGCGCGTCCTTCATGTGGTGCGCGTAGGTGGAGTCGTCGCCGCCGAGGGTGCGGAGGAAGGGGAAGACGTGGTCGTTGACGACCTCGAACATTTCCTTGGCCTCGAAATGTTTGAACCGCGACCAGCGGAGGTCGTCGTAGGGGCGGCCCTTGGGGTCGTTGCCCTCGGGGAAGACGCGACGCTCAAGTTTGGGCAATTTCAAACGCGCAGCTTTGTTTTCTTCCAGCGTGTGCAGGTCATCGAGGCGCTTGAGGAACAGCAGGTAGGTGATTTGCTCGATGACTTCGAGGGGATTGGAGATGCCGCCGGTCCAGAAGGCATTCCAGAGCGCGTCGATTTTACTGCGGATTTCGCCGGTGAGCATGAGTGTTCAGTTCGTAACGAGTATTGCGGCCCAAAGTTGGGCTTCGAAGCCGAAACCGGCGATCGAAACGCCGGACTTGCTGGATGGTTTGCGGGCCATGCCTTGATTGGGACAGTCCGTGGAACTCGCTGTGAGTTTGGGCAGCGGCTTGGGGAGGGGCAAGGCTGATTTCAGGGGTCACTACCGGTGGAGACGAGGCCACGCGGTGCCCGCGCGGTTGAAGCGGGGGTTCAGGGCGGCGATCAGCTCGGCCTCGCGATGCCCGGCGGCGGCCTCGCTGGGGCGTCAGTGCTTCCGCACGAACTTTTGGGCGCGCTTGCCGATGATGTCGCCGGCGTAGAGGTTGCCCTTGGAGTCGAAGGCGACGCAGTGGAGCCAGTTGAGGTCGCCGGGCTGTTCCTTGCCGTCCTCGCCCTTGGGCACGGTCCAGAGCTGGGTGGCTTTGCCGCTGGGGTCGAACTTCATGAAGATCTGGTCCTTGGGCGGGCAGCTCAGGGGCGCGCCGGGATACTTGGGGTCGTTGCGCCACGGCATGGGCGAGGAGCCGCAGACCCAGATCTCGTCCTTCGGCGAGATCCAGAAGCCCCACGGGACGATGACGTTGGCCCAGGAGTCGAGGAGCTTGCCGGCCTGGCTGAAGACTTGCACGCGGACGTTGTTGCGGTCGGCGACGTAGAGGCGGCCCTTCGAGTCCATGTCGATGGCGTGCGGGATGGAGAAGTGCTGCGGGCCGGTGCCGAGCGTGCCCCACTGGCGGAGGAACTTGCCGGTCTGGTCGAAGTGGACGACGCGGTTGTTGCCGTAGCCATCGGAGATGAAGACATCGCCGTTGGGCGCGAGGGCCACGTCGGTGGGCATGTTCAGGCGGCGCTGGTCCTCGCCCTTCTCGCCGGGGACGCCGAAGGTCTGGAGGAGCTTGCCCTCGGGGGTGAACTTGCGCACGACGTGCAGGCCCACGTCGGAGAGCCAGATGTGGCCCGCTCGGTCAATCTTGAGGTGGTGGGCGTTGCTGATGACGCCGTCGCCCCAGGCGCGGATAAACTTGCCGTCGGCGGAATAGACCTGCACGGGGTTGTTGGTCCGTGTGAAAATCCAGACGTTGTCCTGCCGGTCCACGGCGATGCCGGGCACGTGGCCGAAATGGACCCCCGCGGGGCGCTGCGGCCAGGACGCATCCACCTCATACCACGGGGCGAGGTTGACCTGCGGATACTTGGGGCCTTCGGCGGCCTTCTCGGAGGCGGTCTTCGCCGATTGGGCGGCGATCGGGAGGAGGCTGAGGAGCAGGCCGGCCAAAGCCGGGACGAAGGCGGAGCGAAGCACGAGGTTCATGGATGCGGGGTCAGACTGAAGGCGGGCAGGGGGGAATTCAAGCGGGCGGTGCGCGGGGTAATCGCGAAAGGGTTTGCCGCGGTGCCGCGTCCTGCGGCATACCGGCGGCCCTGTGGCCAGCCGTTCCAACGCGCCGTGTCCGCCCGCCATCGAGGTCGTCATCCTCGCCGGCGGCCTGAGCACGCGCATGGGCCGGGACAAGGCGCGGCTGCGGCTGGGCGGGCGCACATTGCTCGCGCATGTGCGCGCGGCGGCGCGGGCCACCGGCTGGCCGGTGCGCGTGGTGCGGCGGGACATCGGCCCGCGCCGCGGCCCGCTGGGCGGGGTGGGGACGGCGTTTCAACGCAGCCGCGCGGAGCGGCTCGTGTTCCTCCCGTGTGACCTGCCGTTCGTCTCGGCGGAGTGGATTCGCCGCGTGGGGCAGGGCCGGGCACGGGCGGTCTTCACGCAGACGGCGGAGGGCGCGGGGTTTCCCTTTGCGCTGGCCCGCGACTGCGCGCCGGTGGTGGCGGGGCAGTTGTCGGCCGGAGAGTTTTCCCTGCAACGGCTCGCCGCGAAGTTGAAGGCCAAGCGCCTGCGGCTGCCGGCGCGGCGCGCGGAGGAACTGCTGAACTTGAACACGCCCGAGGACTGGGCGCGGGCAAGGCAACGGGCGCTTACTTCAGCTCGATGTTGAGGCCGAGCGCTTGCAGGCCGGTGCGGAAGGTGTCGAGGGTCCAGCCTTGCGGGCCTTTCTTGCCGTCCACGGCGAGCGGTTCGAAGTGGAGGACAAAGTCGCCGCGCGCCTTGTTCTTGAGTTCCACGCGCACCTGGCTTTTGTGCTTGGCGAAGAGAGCGTCCACCTTGGCGGCGTTGTCGCCCTTGGCGTAATCGGGAACCGTGAACTTGAGGGACGCGACGTAGGGTTCACCGTGAACCGGGTTGGCGGCGAAGATGGCCTGGGCGACTTGATGGTGGCTGACGACCTTCGCATCGAACGTAATCACGGCGAAGCCGGAGCTCTCGCTGAGATCGTCCACCTTTGTCACCGCGGGGAGTTTGCGAAGGGATTCATCAATGGCATTGGCGCAGGTGCTGCACTTGACCTCCTGGATGTGGAAGGTGGCGGTCGCGGGGCCGGTTTTGGCGTCGGCTGCTTGGGTGAGCTGGGAGGCAAACGCGAGGGCGAAGGCGGTGAAGAGGTGTCGCATGTGGTGAGTTTGGTGCCGGGGAGACGCGGTGTCAACGGACGCGGCGAGGCGCAGGTTGTCTCCGGGCGGGCGGGCCGTTAGCCTTGGCCCATGCTGGACTTGGCCTTGCGCAGCGCGCTGCGATTGATCGAACCCATGGGTTTTGCGTGGGCCTGTCTGGTGCTCATCAGCCTGTTGTGCCTGCGCCGGCGACAGGTCCGGCTCGCTGCGGGCACGGCGGGGGTCGCCCTCCTGATCTGGGTGGTCGGGGCCACGCCGCTGCCGGGGACGCTGCTGGCCTCGCTTGAGCGACCCTGGGTGGGCGTGAAGCGCGAGGCCCTGCCCGAGGCGGACGCAATCGTCCTGCTCGGCGGCTTTTCCGCTCCGTCGCGGGAAGAGGTCGGCCGGCTGCATTTCAACCAAAGCGCGGATCGCGCGGTCACGGCGTTGGAACTGCTCCGGCTCGGCAAGGCGAAGACACTTGTCGTGGGCGGGAGCGCGGTCACGGTGCAAGGCGAGCCATTCGTCGAAGCAGACTTGTTCAAGGGCATTCTGAAGAGTTGGCAGGGAACCGGGCCGGAGGTCATCAGCCTAGGCGGATGCAAACACACCCGGCACGAGGCGGAGAAGGTCGCGCGTGTGGCGCAGGAGCAAGGCTGGAAGCGCGTGCTGCTGGTCACTTCCGCGTCGCATCTGCGGCGCGCGACCGGGGTGTTTCGCACGACGACCGGACTGGAGGTGGTGCCCGTGCCCAGCGCGTTTCTCACCAGTGTGAGCATCATCACGCCGGACAGCCTGGATCTGGTGCCCCGCTCGGCTGGCTTCGGGAAACTCGAGGCGTGGCTGCACGAGGTGGTCGGGTGGCGGGTGTATCGCTGGCGCGGCTGGATTTCGGATGAGGCCGCCGCCAGATGAGGATCAGGCAATTCCCGCTTGGTGCCTGCCGCTGAAATCCATCATGCTGCGCCCATGAACCGCCTTTTCGCGTTATTGGGTTTCGGTCTGCTGACGGTCAGTGCCGCTGCCGCCGAGGCGCCGGCTGAGTTTCCCGGGAAAAAATCAGTCTGGAACGGCTATGACCGCTTTGACTTCCAGGTGGGGGGCAAGAACGTGCTGGTAGTCGCCCCCAAACAGGCGGCCCCGGGCCGGCCGTGGGTTTGGCACGGGGAGTTCTTCGGCCACAAGCCGGCTCCGGACATCGCGCTGTTGGGCCGGGGCTTTCACGTCGTTTACATGAGCGTGCCGAACCTGCTCGGCTGCCCGGAGGCGGTGGGGCACTGGAACACGTTCTACGCGGAACTCACGGGTCGGTTCGGCTTCGCCAAGAAAGCTGCGCTCGTGGGGCTGAGCCGGGGCGGGCTGTATTGTTACAATTGGGCGATCGCCAACCCCGACAAAGTGGCCTGCCTCTACGGTGACGCGCCGGTTTGCGACTTCAAGAGCTGGCCCGGCGGCAAGGGCAAGGGAAAGGGCAGCAAGGGGGATTGGGCACTCACGCTCAAGGTTTATGGATTCGCGGACGAGGCGGCGGCCCTGGCTTACCGGGGCAATCCCTTGGACAATCTGGGCCCGTTGGCCAAAGCCAAGGTGCCGTTGCTGCACGTGTTCGGCGATGCGGACGAGGTGGTGCCATGGGAGGAAAACACGGGCGTGATCGCCGAACGCTTCAAGGCGCTGGGCGGGGACATCACCCTGATCCGCAAGCCCGGGGTTGGGCATCATCCGCACGGGCTGGATGACCCGGCGCCCATTGTTGAATTCATCGCCCGGCATGCGGCCAGCCGCTAGCCGGACCCGCTGGCAAGCCAGCCAAAGTCAGGGCTGAATTGGGCTGCCGGGCTGCCGGCAGCGGATCGCGGAGGGGTCAGGACTTTCACTACTTGTTCATTCCGGGCCGGAAACTATCTTCGCCGAAATGAGCGACCCAAAGGACAAGACGGTCGAGCCCGTCGCGCCCCCGCCGGCGGAGGTGTCGCTTGCCTCGCTCAAGCAGTCGCTGGAGGCCCCGCAGCACAACTCTGCGGCAGCGCTGGCGACTTTCCTGGCGCAACGCCAAGGGACACGGCCTGACGTCCGTTCCGTCCGGCCGCCCACTTCCGCCTATGAACTGGGCCGCATTCTTGCCAAAGGGGGCATGGGATCCATCCTGGCCGCGCGGGACAACAGCATCCAGCGCACCGTTGCCATCAAAGTCCTGCTCACCGGGCGGCAGGCATCCGACGAACACATACACCGTCTGATCACCGAAGCCCGCATCACCGGCCAGCTTGAGCACCCCAACATTGTTCCTCTGCATGAACTCGGCGTCACGGCGGATGGCGTGGTCTACTACACCATGCGCCTGGTCGAGGGCGTCACGCTGAGCGACGTGCTCGAACAAATCCGTGTCAAGGACCCGTCGGCCGTCACCAAGTATCCGCTTCGTTCCTTGCTCACCGTATTTCAGAAAGTTTGCGATGCCGTCGCATTTGCGCACTCGCGGGGCGTGGTGCATCGGGACCTGAAGCCGGACAACATCATGCTGGGCGAGTTCGGCGAGGTGTTCGTGATGGATTGGGGGCTGGCCAAGTCCCTGCGGGGCAACGCCGATTTCGACAGTTCAACCATGGAGGTGGCGAAGCTGGCCGAGCAGGCCGGCGACTCGTTCAAAACACTTTCAGGCCAGGTCAAGGGCACGCCGCGTTACATGGCTCCGGAACAGGCCGAGGGGCGGGTGGAAGACATCGACGAGCGGACAGATATCTACGCGCTCGGTGCCATCCTTTACGCGATTCTCACCCTCCATCCTCCGGTCACGGGCGACACGGTCAACGAGGTGCTGACCAAGGTTGCGGCGGGCACCATCTCACCGCCTACCAGCTATAACCCGCGCAACTCCCACATTTCGCGAATTACAGGTCCGCCCACCCCGGCGGCGGAGGTGACTCCGCCCGAACTCCTGCACTGTCCGGACCGCCGCATTCCGTCGGCCCTTTCCGCCGTCGCGATGAAGGCCCTGACGCGCGACAAAAATCGCCGCTACAAGACCGTGGCCAGCCTCCAGCAGGATATCGCGGCGTATCAGGGCGGCTTTGCCACGTCCGCCGAGGGGGCCAGCGCCTTGCGGCTGCTGCTGCTGTTGATTCGCCGCCACCGCACGGAGTTTGCGCTGAGTTTGATCTCACTGGTGTTGATGCTGGCCTTGGCCGCTCACTTCACCAGCAAGATCACGCGCACGCTTACCGAACTGAAAGAAACGGCGCCAACATTCTATGCGGAAGCGCGGGCGCTGGTGGAGGAGTTGAAATTTGCCAAGGCGCTGGCCCGCGTGAATTACGCCATCTCGCTCCAGCCGGAAGATGCGCGTTTCCACCTACTCAAGGGGAACATCCTGCAGTCCCTGCTGCAAATCGCCGAGGCGCGTGATGCGTATGCCCAGGCGCTGGAGCTCGATCCCGAGTCGTTCATGGCAGAGCGCAACATCAGGCTTTGTGACCGGCTGCTGGCTGCAAGCGCCGGCCCCAACGCCATCAAACCTGAAAGCCTGACCGAGCTGCGCACGGAAATGAACCGGCAGATGCGCTTTGCCGAAGCCATTGCCATGGCCACGCGCGAAAGCAAGGGAGCCCAGGCCACGTATGATTCCTGGCGGGCCGTGGCCGCAAAGCTCGGGCTTAACGGGGCGCTCAAGCGCGAAGCCGGCGGGATGGCGCTGGTGGTGCAGCAGCGCGAGTTCAACGACCTGTCACCCTTCAAGGGCGCGCCCCTTACCCGGTTGAGCGTGGCCGACACCTTGGTGGATGACCTCACCCCGCTGCGGGACATGCCATTGATCTCGCTGGACATCAGCAATTCACGGGTGACCAACCTTGCTCCCCTCCGCGGGATGCGGCTGACGCGATTCGAGGCGGCGCGCCTCCGGGTTAGCAGCATTTCAATGCTCGCCGGGATGAAGCTCACCCATGTGAACCTTGCCCATACGGCCATCGCGAGCCTCGCCCCACTTGCCAATGCCCCGGTGCGTTTCCTCCAGCTCGAGGGCTGCACCAATCTCGTGGATTTCGCGCCGCTCAGTGATTGCAAACAGCTGGAGGGCATCACGGTTCCGGTGGGAGCCCGCAACCTCGAAGCCCTGCGCAATCTGCCCCGGCTGCGGCACATCGGTTACTCGATGCCGGAAGGCGGCTGGCAGCAGGTGCCGACCGCCGAGGATTTTTGGCGGGTGCAGGAGCCGCGACCCAACGGGGGCAAGTAGCTGTCAGGCACTTGTCCGTTCGGCCCGCAGCCGTGCCACCCGCAGGCCTTCCATTGCCACTACGTGCAGCGCAAAGGTCTTTAGTTGGACGACGTCGCCCTCGCGCGGGAAGCCGCCGAGGCGGTGCGTCACAAATCCGCTGGTGGTGGTAATTTCCTCCTCTGCCAAAGTCTCGCCCACGAGTTCCTCCAGCTCGTGCAAGGGCAGGGCTCCGTCAATTTCCCACAGGCCTTCTCCGGCCTTCAGCAGCAGCGGCTTTTCCTGGTCAAACTCGTCCTGGATCTGGCCGACGATTTCCTCGATGACGTTTTCCAAAGTCACCAGCCCGATCGTGCTGCCGTATTCATCCACCACCATGGCCATGTGGAGCTTTCGGTCCAGCAGCAGCTGCAGCAGTCCTTCCAGCCGCGCCGTGGGCGGCACGTAGCTGAGACGCCTCGCAACCGGGGCGAGATCCGCTCCCGTGTGCGCCTTGGTCCGCATCGCGTAGAGGTCCTTGATATGGACAACGCCCAGAGTGCGGTCGAGGTCTCCGGCCACGCACAGGGGAAAACGGGAATAGCGCGTCTTCTCCGCCAATTCGAGGCATTGAGCGATGCTTGCCCGGGTGTCCAGCACCGTCAGTTCGGTGCGGGGTCGCATCACTTCGCGCGCCACGCGATGCCGCAGATCCAGGGCGTTGAGGACAACTTCCCGTCCCAGTTTTGAGCCGCCCGCGTGCCGCTGGTTGGCATCGAACATCAACCGCAGCTCCTCCTCCGAGTGCGCGCCGTCATGCTCCGAGGCGACCGCGATGCCGGCCTGCCGCAGGAGCCACAACGCGCTGTGGTTCAGCACCCAGATGAACGGATAGGCCAGGACGTAGAACCAGCGCAGGGGATACGCGACCCACAGCGCGCCCTCCAGCGGCCGTTTGATGGCCAGCGATTTGGGGGCCTGTTCGCCGGCGACGATGTGCAAAAAAGTAATCACCGAAAAACCCACGGCGAAGGCAATGCCCGAGCGAACCTTGTGCCACTCCTCACCGCCCCATCCCACCCCGTCAAAGACCGGTTTCAACAGCGCCTCGAAAATCGGCTCGCCAATCCAGCCGAGCGCCAGGCTCGCCAGCGTGATGCCCAACTGCGCTGCACTGAGATAGGCGTCGAGGTTCTGGAGGATGTGGCTGGCCATGCTCGCGCGGCGGTTGCCCTGGGCAATGAGCGGCTGGAGCTGCGTGTCCCTGACCTTTACCAGCGCGAACTCCGCCGCCACGCAGAAGCCGTTCAGCCCCACCAGCACCAGCACGGCCAGCGCTTTCAGGGCAATGACCAGAAACTCCTCCGCAGTCACAGGCTCACCTCCCCAAACACCGCCCGGAGGATGTCCTCCAGGCTGACCACGCCCACCTCGCGCCGGTCGCGCGCCAGCACGATGCCCAGCCGCTGTCCGCTCCGTTGCATCGCCCGCATCGCCTCCTCGAGACGCATCTGCTCGTCCAGATACAGCGCCGGCTGGAGGTAATCCGCCGCCAGTTTTCGCTCGTCCACCTCGCCCTGGAAGAGGAGGCGTCGCAGGCTCAGGACACCGGCCACGCGGGCGCGGCCCGTGCGTGACTCACAGACTGGCATCCGCGTGAATTGGCGTTGGCGGAATATCCCCATTACCTGCTTCATGGGCGTGCCAACCTCGACGGCCACAACCTTGTCCCACGGCACCGCGACCGACCCCACCGTCATGTTCTGGAGGTCGAGGACGCGCGAAATCATCTGCCGTTCCTCCTTTGTCATTTCCTGGGCTGACTCCTGCATCAGCCGGCGCAGCTCATCGCGGTTGGCGAAGAGATGTCCCGTAAAGACCCGTCCGCCCGTCCACCGCAGCAGTCCATAGCTCAGGCTCGTGGTCGCGCTGACCAGCGGCCGAAGGGCGAAGTGAATGCCCCGGAACAACGGTGCCACGAGCAGCGTCAGCCGGTTCGGAAACCGTGTGAACAGCATCTTGGGCAGCAGCTCGCACCAGGCATAAAACAGCAGGGCCATCACGAGGATGGCGAACGCGAAGAGGGCAGGGGAGTCCTTGAATTGCCGGTGCAGCGCATACATCACCAAGCCGCCGGCCAGAAAATTGGCCAGCGTGTTGCCTACCAGAATGGTCCAGAGGAAGTTTTCCGGCTGCTCCAACCAGCCGTGCAGCAGGCGGGCCCGCCGGCCTCCCTTGCGCATCAGGTTCCGGATGCGCAGCCGGTTGAGGGACAGCACCCCTGCTTCCATGCCCGACAGAACAAAGGACACGGCGAGCAGGCCAACCAGCACCGGAATGGAGATGGCCAATGGCATCACGCGCCTCCTTTCACCAGCTCGATGAGCACCTCGCGCACGCGCCGTTCGTCGGCAACGTGGGCCGTGAGCCGCACTTTGCCCAACGTGGCGCTCTCGCCGGCCAGGGGCACCACTTCCTTCAGCGCGACCAGCAAGCCCCCCATGGTATCCACGCCGGGCACCACGCCGAGGTCCGGATACTCGCGCCGGAAGTCCTCCACGCGCATCGTGCCGTTCACGCGCCACCGGCCGGGGCCAAGCTGTTCCATGACAAATCCCGGTGCTTCGCCCTCGCTGCGAATTTCCCCGACGATGGCTTCAAGAATGTCCTCCATCGTCACCAATCCGGCGGTGGATCCGAATTCATCCATCACAATGGCCAGCCCGCGCCGCTGCCGCTGGAGCGCGCTCAGGAGCTGCAACAGGTTCATGCTCTCCGGCACGAACGAAGGAAACTCGATTACGTCCGCGAGGTCGCCGTTCGGGTCCAGGAGCAACGCGCGGCAGTTGAGGATGCCCACGATGGTGTCTGGCGACTCGTCATAAAGCGGCAGCCGTTCGTGCCCGAACTTCCGCGCGGCCGCGATCATTTCCTCCAGCGGTAAATCGTCGGGAATCGCCGCCATCCGGGCGCGCGGACGCATCACGTCCTTGGCCGTGCGCCGGTCGAGCTGGATGATCTGCAGGATGATTTCCTTCTCCGAAGCCGCAAGCGTGCCCTGCTGGAATGCGAGCTCCACCAGTTCACGATAATCCGCCTCGCTCACCGCCGATGCCGGCTTGACGGATTGAGGCACCACCAGCCGGAGCAACGCCTCATTGCCGCGCTGCGCCACCTGCCGCAGCGGCCGCGTGAACCGCACCAGCAGCGTCATCGGCCCCGCCACCCGCAGCGCCCACGCCTCCGGCATCCGCACCGCGAGCGTCTTGGGCACCACTTCGCAGCCCAGGAGGATGAGCACAAAAGTCCCCACCAGCGTGAGACCGAGATGCGCTCCCTTCACGTCCAGGCTCATCCAAAGCGCAATGCCCACCAGGCCGGAGTTGGCCAGCGTGTTGCCCAGCACGATCGTGGCGAGCAAGTCCTGCGGCTCATTTAGCAGCGCGGCGACCGAACCGCCCAGCCCCGGCGACCGCTCGGCAAGCTGCCGCGCCCGCCACTTGCCCAGCGAGAACAGCGCCGTCTCCGCCAGCGCGAAGAAAAAGCTGGCCGCCGCAAAGCCAAGCACACCCAGCCAGGCGATGAACGGTGCCAGTGACATTGGGGACGAGGATGCCGGGAAAAGGGAGCGGGCAAAAGACAGAAGTCATTCGTGCGGAGTGAATAGTCGGCGGAAATGCGCCGCTTCCGGTCCAAGCCCCAACTAGGAGTCACTTTTCCTTCGTCTTTTTCAGCAACCGCACGTCGCCAATGACCATCGCCTTGTCCACGGCCTTGCACATGTCATAGATGGTCAGCGCCGCCACGGTCACGGCGGTCAGCGCCTCCATCTCCACGCCGGTCTGCGCGGCAATCTTCGCTGACGCGGTGATGACGACGCGGTCGCGGCGGGCGGGAATCGCGAAGCTGACTTCGCAGTGCGTGATGGGCAGCGGGTGGCAGAGGGGAATCAGCTCGCCGGTCTTCTTCGCCGCCAGAATCCCCGCGAGCCGCGCGGTGGCCAGCACGTTGCCCTTGGCGATGGCGATGGACTCGATGAGTTTCAGCGTCGCCGGCTGGAGGCGGATCTCGCCGCGCGCGACGGCTTCGCGGAGGACGACAGGCTTGGCGGACACGTCCACCATGCGGGCTTCGCCGGTGCGGGTGAGGTGGGAGAGGCGTTTCATCGTGTTCTTGGGGTGAGATTTAACGCAAAGTCGCCAAGGCGCAGAGACGCAAATGGAAACTGGCAAGACTGGACTCGCTCCACACGCAAGGCACAGACAAAGGCGGCTTTGCAAACCAGGCGCCTGTCCCTCTCATCTCCGCGACTTTGCGTCTTTGCGTCATTGCGTTAAGTCCCGTCGCCCTGGTTTCAAAGGCTGGCAGCCCATTCGCGCACAACGCGCCGCACGTCCTCGCCGACGGTGAGTTTGGGTTGCACAAACTTCGGCGTGAACCATGGGAACGCGCCAATGAGGTCGTGCGTCACGAGAATTTGACCATCACAATCGGGGCCGGAACCGATCCCGATGGTGGCAAAGGGAAATTGCGCGGTGATTTCCTTGGCCACGGGCGGGGTGACGAGTTCCAGCACGACGGCGAAGACGCCGGCTTCGGCGAGCGCGGCGGCGTCATCAAGCAGCTTGGCGCGGCCGGCGTCGTCCTTGCCCTTGATGCGATATTTGCCGCCTTCCTCCAAGACGTGCTGCGGCAACATGCCGAGATGGCCCATAAAGGGAATGCCGACGGCCTGGATGGCGCGGATCTGCGGGAGGATTTCGCGTCCGCCCTCCGCTTTCACGGCTTCCGCTCCAGCAGCGACGAGGCGTTGCGCACTGGCGACGGCCTGGGCCGGGGTTTCGTAGCTGCGATAGGGCAGGTCACCGATGAGGAGCGCGCGGGGCTTGGCACGGGCCGCGGCACGGACGTGATGCTCCATCTCCGCCAGCGTCACGTGTGTGGTGTCCGGGTAACCGAGCACGACCATGCCAAGCGAATCACCCACCAAGACGACGGGAATGCCGGCTTCATCAAGCAGCCGGGCAGTGGGATAATCATAGGCAGTCAGTGCTCCGATACGTTGTCCCGCAGCCTTCATGGCGCGGAGGGTGTCGGGCGTGATTTTGGCAGCGGCGTCCACGGCGGAATCAAACCTCAATCTGCTTCCTTCTGCCAGCCTGACTTGGGCAATTGGTCTTGAAGCGATTGTTCAACGGAAGGATGCCGGATGCGTTGCTTGCGCCCAGGCGTAGGACTCTGATAGATACTCGCCGCTGTCGATTGCCATGGTCGCTCTTGCAGATAGTTCGTTTCAGTGATGCCCAAGCTGTTCATTGAAGGGCGAGCGAAACGAATCGCTACTTGATTCCAGCGCGTATCTTGCCCCGGTCGGCACGATTGGCAGCAACAGAAGAACGGTTGCCGGTGTGGCGAAATGGCAGACGCACGGGACTTAAAATCCCGGGACGGTAAAACGTCGTGCGGGTTCGAGTCCCGCCACCGGCACCACTCACGCCAGCAGCTTCTCCACCACGCTGCCTTCCACGCCGGTCAGCCGCATGTCGAGGCCTTGGAACTTGTAGTTCAGCCGCGTGTGGTCGAAGCCCAGCAGATGCAGCAACGTGCCGTGCAGGTCGTGCACGTGGACGCGGTCCTTCGTTACGTTGAAGCCGAACTCGTCCGTCTCGCCGATGCTCTGGCCGGTCTTCACGCCGCCGCCGGCCAGCCACATGGTGAAGGCGTTCGGGTGATGGTCGCGACCGTCGTTGGTGCCGCCTTGCACCATGGGCGTGCGGCCGAACTCGCCGCCCCAAATGACCAGCGTGTCGTCCAGCAGCCCGCGCATCTTGAGGTCGCGGAGGAGCGCGGCGGCGGGCTGGTCGGTGATTTTGCACTGCTGTTTCAAGCCGCTGACCAAGCCGCCGTGGTGGTCCCACGCCTCGTGGAAAATTTGCACAAAGCGCACGCCGCGCTCCACGAGCCGACGTGCCATGAGGCACGAGTTCGCGAAGGCGCTCTTGCCCGCTCCCGCGTCATACATGTCGAGGATGTGCTGCGGTTCCTTGGAAATGTCCGTCAGTTCCGGTGCACTGGCTTGCATGCGGAACGCCATCTCGAATGAGTTGATGCGCGCCTCGATTTCCGGGTCGCCGGTCGCAGCCAGACGGCGTTCGTTGAGCCGCTTGAGGGTGTCGAGCGAGTCGCGCTGGAGCTGCGCGTCCACGCCGGGCGGGTTGGTCAGATACAGCACCGGTTCGCCCTGCGTGCGGAACATGACGCCTTGATACGTTGAGGGGAGGAAGCCGCTGCCCCAGTTGCCCGCGCCGCCGCTGGTGCCCTTTTGCCCGGTGCTGAACACGACAAAGCCCGGCAGATCATTCGCCTCGCTGCCCAGGCCGTAGAGCGTCCACGCGCCGAGGCTGGGCCGGCCGAAGTTCATGTTGCCCGTGTTCATCAGAATCTGGCCGGGCGCGTGATTGAAAGCGTCGGTGGCCATGGATTTCACGAAGCACACGTCGTCGCAGACCGAGGCGAGGTGCGGCAGCAACTCGGACAGCTCCGCGCCGGACCGGCCGTGCCGGGCGAACTTGAACTTCGGCCCGAGCAGCGCGGAGTTCGGGTTGATGAACGCGGCGCGGTAGCCCTTGAGCAATTCGGCGGGCGGTAGCGTGCCGTCGTATTTCGTCAGCGCAGGCTTGTTATCGAAGAGTTCCAGGTGGCTCGGCGCGCCGGCCATGAAGAGGTAAATGACGCGCTTGGCCTTCGGCGCGAAGTGCGGCAATCGCGGCGCGAGCGGCTCGGTGGAAAGTGTCTTCGCCGCCTGTGTCCTTTGCTCCCCGAGCAATGACGCGAGCGCAATGGAACCGAGGCCTACGCCGCAGTCGCGCAGAAACCAGCGGCGGGCGAGCGCGCGTTTGTGGTCGTGGAGGAAGTGTTCGAGTTTCGTCATGGCGCTACTCTTTGGTGATGGTCTCGTCGAGGTTTAGCAGCACGCGGGACACGGCAGTCCAGGCGGCGAGTTTGGCAGGCGTGGCGGTGGCGGGGAGCGCAGGTGGGTTCTTCGGGTCAGCGGTGGCGAGAAGCCAGGCCGCGGCGTCTTGGCCGGTGAAGCGTTGCTCCTGTTTCGCCAGCAGCGCGAGCAGTTCGCCCTGCTCCTCGCGCGTTGGGATGCGGGCGGTGCAGCGGCGGAAGGCGAAGATCAGCTTATCCGTGTTCGATGCGCCGCCATCGCGGAGCGTGCGGAGGGCGAGGGCTTGCGCGGCTTCCATGAACATGGGCTCGTTGAGCGTGGTGAGGGCTTGCAGCGGCGTGTTCGAGCGCTGCCGGCGGACGCAGGAGAAGTCGCCGACCGGCGCGTCGAAGACCAGCAGCGACGGGAAGGGGGTCGAGCGGCGACGGAAGGTGTAAACAGCGCGGCGGTAACGCTCGTCGCCTTCTTCGTTCTTCCACGGGAAGTCGCCGTAGCTGGCGGGTGGCTTGAAGAGGAAGTCCGGCGCGGGCGGCATCACGGCGCGTCCGCCGAGCTTCGGGTTCAGCAGGCCGCTTGATGCCAGCGCGATGTCGCGGACGAGCTCGGCGTCCACACGGAAGCGGGGGCCGCGCGCGAGCAGGCGGTTGTAAGGGTCGCGGGCAAGCAACTCGGGCGTGACGCGCGAGGATTGCTGGTAGGTCGCAGAACTCACGATGAGGCGGTGCAGCTTCTTCACGCTCCAGCTGTTGTCCATGAACTCGCACGCGAGCCAGTCGAGCAGTTCGGGGTGCGAGGGTGCGGCGGCTTGGCGGCCGAAGTCTTCGGAGGTTTCGACGAGGCCAGTGCCGAAGTAGGCTTGCCAGATGCGGTTCACGAAGACGCGCGCGGTCGTGGGCGACCTGCGGTCGGTGAGCCACTGGGCGAAGGTGAGCCGCGAGGCGTCCGCGCCGGCGGGCAGCGGGTTCAGGAACGCGGGCACGCCGGGCTTCACGCCGCGCGTGGGCTTGAGCCAGTCGCCGCGATTGAGCACGGAGGTCATGCGCTCCTCGGTGCGCGCGACGAGGGCGTAGGCGGTGGTGCCCTCGGGCCACTGCGCCCAGAGCGCGTCCAGTTCGGCGTTCGCGGCGGAGAACTCGGGGACGGTGGTGCGCCAGTGGTCGAAGACCGACGCGACTTGCTCCGGAGTCCGCGACGCGGCGGGGATGGAGAGAAGGTCGCGAACGCGCTTGGGCACTTGGTCTGCGATTGCTGGCGTGGTGGAGCCAACGACAGACAGCCGGAAGCGCCCCAAGTTCTGCGTGCCGAAGTCGTTTGCATTCGCGCTCCCGTGCTCTTGGGAAAGGTTAATCGTCAGCACCGTGCCACCGGGGAAGGCAATGTTCGTGGCGAGTTGGAAGACAGCGACGCGGTCCGTGTTGCGGCGGCCGGGGCCGGAGTCGCCGCCCCACGCGGTTTTCTTGTCGCCGTCGATCGCGAAAGTGATGGGGCCGGTTACGCGCTTGTTCGTGGAGCCGTCGTGGAAGCCGGGTTCCAACGGCAGCACCGGCTGATCGAAGTCCGCCGTGGCGCTGGCGATTTTCACTTTGGTCTTTTTCTTTGGGTCGCTGGCGGGCGCGGCCTCGACGCTGAACTCGGTCAGCGCGAACAGGCCCTTGTAGCTGCGGCCCGGGCCGTTCGCCGGCAGGTTCGGGTCGGTGAAGAGTTCGAGGCGAATGGCGGAAATTTCCGGCAGCGAGTTGGTGACTTGGAAGCTCGCGGTGAACTTCGTCGGAGCCCAGCCGGCGGCTAGCAGTGAGCCGTCGGGCTGCGGGTAATACCGCTGGTTGTTGTCGGTGATAAGCTCCATGTCGCGCAGCACGGTCCACGACGGCTGGTTGCCAGCGACTTCGGTTTCCCACTTTGTCATGCGCGCACGCCAGTTAGGGATTTGCGCCTTCATCGCGGCTTCGACCTCGGCCATCTGTTTGCGGAGGGAGGCGATTTTCTCCTGCTCAGGTGCGGTGAAGACGCGTGGCATCGCCTCGTGGTCGTTATTCAGGAAGGCGAACATCCGGTAATACTCCTCCTGCGTGAGCGGGTCGTATTTGTGGTTGTGGCACTGCGCGCACGCGGTGGTGAGGCCGAGGATGCCTTTCCCGACGGCGTCCATGCGGTCGAACATCGTCTCCATGCGGAACTGCTCGGGGTGGACGCCGCCTTCTTCGTTGAGCATCGAGTTGCGGAGGAAGCCCGTGGCGACGAATTGGTCCTGCGTCGCGCCGGGGAGTTGGTCGCCCGCGAGCTGCTCGATGATGAAGCGGTCGTAAGGCAGGTCGCGGTTGAAGGCGGCGATGACCCAGTCGCGGTAGAAGTGAACGAGCCGGCGCTTGTCTTTTTCATAGCCGTCGGAGTCGGCGTAACGCGCGGCGTCGAGCCAAAGGCGGCCCCAACGCTCACCGTAATGCGGCGAGGCGAGGAGTCGCTCGACTTGCTTGGACCATGCGTCTGGCGATTTGTCGGCGAGGAAGGCGTCGAGTTCCTCCGGCGTGGGCGGCAGACCGATCAGGTCGAGTGAAAGACGCCGGAGGAGCGTGGGTTGGTCGGCGGGCGGGGAGGTTTTCAGTTTGTGGGCGGCGAGCTTGGCGGAGATGAAGGCGTCGATGGGATTGCTGGTGGCCGATTGTCGATTGCCGATTTGGGGAACCGACGGGCGCACTGGGGGGACGAACGCCCAATGCTCGGCATACGGCGCGCCTTGTTCGAGCCACTTCTTGATGAGCGCGAGTTCCGGCGAGGTGAGCGGTTTCCCGTCCTTGCGCGGCGGCATCACGTCGTCGTTCTTCGCGTTGATGCGCCGCCATAGCTCGGACTTCGTGAGGCTGCCGGGGACGATGGCGGGCTTGCCGTCGCGCGATGCCAACGCGGATTCGCGCACGTCGAGGCGAAGCTTGGCCTTGCGGTGTGCGTCGTCAGGACCGTGGCAGGCGAAGCACTTCGCGGAAAGGACGGGCAAGATGTCGCGGGCGAAGTCTACCTTTGCGCTGGTGGCTGGCGCGGCCAACGAAGGAAGGGCGAGCGCCAAGACGGCGGCGAGGGCGGTGGACAGTTGGCGGCTCATGGACTTTGTCTCTGGTCGGACGGCATGGCGATTTCGCGGCTTCAGCGTAGCCGGAGCGCGGGTCCGGGGAATGGAGAATCGTGCAGGCTCGGATGGAGAATCCTTGAAGAGCGCTGGCTGTGACGGCTTGGCACAGGGTTGGAAACTATTTTCACACTTGTCTCGGCGTGTGCCTGGCTAGATGGCGGAAGAATCGCGGATTTTAGGCCATTTCCTGCGGTATTCGCCAGATTTTAGCTGTGGCACGAAGGTTGTTGATTGGTTTGGCGTTGGCGCTTCGCGACAGGAAAAGCCCGCGAAGCCGGTAGTCCAACACGGTGGGTCGGGGCGGCGGCGTAACCCGGTCCACCGCGATCAACCAAGCGCCGCCTTTTTCAAAACACTATGACTGCAATCACACGCTGGAATCCGTTCAAAGAGATGGAGGAGCTTCAAGGCCGTCTGTCCTCGCTGTTGGGCCAAAGTCCGACGCGCTGGAATGGCAGCAGGGAAGAGACCATGACCGTTGCTCAGTGGGCTCCCTTGGTGGACATCACCGAGGATGACCGCGAATACGTCATCAAGGCCGAACTTCCTGAGGTTCGGAAAGAGGACGTGAAGGTCACGGTCGAGAACGGCACGCTCAACCTCAGCGGCGAGCGGGCGTTCGAGAAGGAAGACAAGGGCCTGCGTTATCACCGGGTCGAGCGGAGCTATGGCAGCTTCCTGCGCAGCTTTGTGCTGCCGGACGATGCCGACGCTTCCAAGGTGAGCGCGGAGTTCAAGGACGGCGTCCTGATGGTGCGCGTGGAGAAGCACGAGAAGGCGTTGCCCAAGCGCGTTGAGATCAAGGTGGCGTGAAGTAACGCCGCCGACTTGAGAGCCGCGCGGCCGGATGCACCCGGTCGCGCGGTTTGCTATTTGTCTGAAGAAGATTTAACGCCCGCCTCAGCGAGCTGGCGGGCTAGCAGGTCAGCCTCGGCCTCTCTGCCTTGCGCCCGATAGACGCTTTCCAGCGCGGAGATTGTTGCCAAGTGCGCAGGGTGTTTCGGACCGACATGGCGGCTGACGATGGTTTGACGCCGAAGCAGCAGCGCCTCCGCAGCAGGATACTTCTTCACCTCGGCGCATTGCTGGCTGTAAGAGCCTGTCTGAAAAAGCAGTTGTGTAGATTTGTGAGAACCTGCGGAAGGCGGAGCAGAAAATGTGCGTGAACCAACAGATAATCCTTGACCCCGGCCGGGCGGTGCGATGGCTGATT
>Ga0172367_10000458_pt1 | contig 63185 bp, 81 predicted proteins | sample Lak10m_FD_114542 | JGI IMG/M metagenome (GOLD analysis project Ga0172367, IMG submission 114542) | Freshwater microbial communities from Kabuno Bay, South-Kivu, Congo - kab_022012_10m | ecosystem: Environmental > Aquatic > Freshwater > Lake | place: Democratic Republic of the Congo: South-Kivu... | reverse complement strand
GATCTGGTAACGTCCGCAGGGCAGGATATTGTGTTCAAGTCCGCGCAAGACCGCATTAACTTCGCACAGTCGATTGCTGACGTGCTGACCAACGCTGCCGACACCAAGAGTGAGGCGGAGAAGATGGATGCTGCCCGTAAGCTGGTGGAAGACAAGGCTGCTGAAGTCGTAGCCAAGATGGAGAACCCGGCCCGCCGTATGGAAGTGGTCAAGGAAATGCGCGTGATGCAGAAGATCGTGCGGATGGCTGAGCGCTCCCCGTACTTCCACGTAGGCCGCTTCGGCGATTATTTCGTATCCTACGAAGACAATGATGGCGTACGCTGGTTTGAGCGGTTTGCAACACAGCGCGAGATGCAGGCCCGTGGCGCTGAGCTGGAGAAGGAAGTAGCCAGTGGTGAACTGAAGGCCTATGGGTGGGGGCAACTTAGCGACGAGTCCTCCGTGCAGGCTAATGCCGTTACGCCGGAATTCCTGAACCGTATGCTGGGTGAGATCGACCGGCTGAATGTCACGGACAAGCAGAAGAACTCGATGAAGGCTGCTGCCCGTAATAGCTGGTTGGCTATGCTCCCTGAAGGGTCTGTCCGTAAGGCGCTAACCCGCCGCGAGGCTGTTCCCGGCTTCAAGCTGGATGAGATGATCCGTAGCTATGCAGATCGTGCAGTGAATTCGCACCGGTACTTCGCCAACCACTTGTACCTGCCGCTGATCAACGAGTCGTTCAACAGCATGAACCAGTCTGTTCGTACGATGGAGGCCAACCACTCGGCCAGTGCCGTAGACGCGAAGCGCGTGTACGATGAGCTGCGGCTGCGCCATGCCAATGCGATGGACCCGATTGAAACCCCGCTGATCGATCTGCTGCGGTCTGGGGCGTACACCACCTATCTGGCTCTGAGCCCTGCATACCTGATACTTAACCTGCTGCAACCGACCCAAATCTCGCTGCCTATCCTTGGCGGGCGGTTCGGGTATCGTATGGCTACGGCTGAGATGTACAAGGCTTACGGCGATGTTAAGACCGGCTTGGCAGCGCTGTTTGAGGCCACCAAGCAACAGGCCGCATCTGCTGAAGGGGGCAAGGCGTATCTGGACAAGTTCCTGAACGCTACGCTGATTGCGGACGAACACTTCACCAACCTGACCGCTGATGAACGGGCGTTTATCCAGCAGGCACTGGACTCCGGGGAAGTGAACTTCGGTATCACCCGTGAAATTACCCGACTGGAAGCCGAACAGAGCGATACTACCTCGCGGCTGTCCAAGACTGCTGGCCTGACCAACCACTACGCCGAAGTAGCTAACCGGCTGGTTGTCGGGTTGGCTGCTTATCGACTGGCACGATCCAAACACGCCCGTGCCCTGCCCACTGCGGAAGCCGCAGCAGATTTCGCGCTGAAGGCAGTTCGTGATACGCAGTTCAGCTACACGGCCATTAACGTGGCCCGCGCGTTGGGCAAGCATGGGTTCCTCGGCAAGGTCACCCCCTTGGTCGCTACGTTTCAGCAGTTCAACGCGCAGTTGCTGGAGCTGCACATCCGTACTATCTCCGAGGCTGTCGGGTATCAACTCCGACAGGCACAGGCCGAACTGGCTGATGCCGAGGCCCGCGAAGCAGCGTTCCCTTCCGAGATCAAGTCGCTGGACAAGGCCGCTACCGAGAAGCTGATTGCCGATCTGGAGCAGAAGATCAAGGAGGCTACAGGCAAGGATCGCAAGGCCGTGCGTATTCAGCTTACGGCAGAACTGAAGGACGCTGAGGCCCGGCTGCGCGAGAATACGCGCTATACGGCTACGGTTAACGAGATCGAAAAGGCCAAGAAGGCCGTTGCAGAGGCCAAACTTATGGCCGCTGAGGCCAAGACCGCACTGGTCGGGCTACTTGGTATGACGATGGTTTACGCCGGGGCCTTGGGGCTGCCGTTCATTACGGCTATTGCCGCTGCGATCAACATGGTCGCTGCTATCGCCGGAGATAAGGACGATGATCCTTGGGATGTACGTCTTGCCATGCGCCAGTACGCCGCAGCAATGCTGGGCGATAAGGGCGGCGAACTGCTGACCAAGGGTATTCCCAATGCGCTGGGCGTCGATCTATCCACCCGTGCAGGGCAGGCAGACATTATTCCCGGCAGCCGGTTCTTCGCGGATCAGCGGACATTTGAGGACAAGCTGAAAGACTCTGCTGGCTGGTCGCAGGCATCTCCCGCGTTCAACATGGTTATCGGGCTCTATCAGATGGCTATGGCCGGAGCCAGCGTGACAAAGAATACATTGATCGGGGCCCCGACGCCGCTCACCACTATCGATGGCGGCATTGAAGGTATGCCGACATTTGTGCGGGACATGTTCCGCGCTACGCGCATGGTGTATAACGAGGGGTACATCAACGCTGCCGGAAACAAGATTCCGGTAGAGACCTCCCCCTACATGGTCGCCCTGACTGCGATGGGCTTCAAGCCGTCCGAGAAGGCCACGGCGGAAGAAAAGGGGCGGTACATGCGTACCCGCGAAGCCGTCATCAACATGAAGCGCGAGCGCATTCGTGACAACCTGTATTACGCAATCGAGAGCAAGAATGACGAGAATCGTCAGTACTGGCAGAAGCGTATGGAGGAGTACAATGCCAAGCACGCGGAACACCCGATTACCGGTATTGCAGAGGGGCTTCGCCGCCGCGCATTGGAACGCCAGATCGGGCTGACTACGGATACCGGCATGTTGGGTATGAGCCGCCGTGACGCCGCCTATGCCTATGAAAACCTTAACTTTTGACGTGGCCCCATAGGCAGGCTACACTACTAGAAACCGCAAGGAGCAGGGCATGGCAGCTAAACAAGACCTGACAATCAAGCAAGGCAGCACCTTCACACGGGTGCTGCGTTGGGAATCTCCGCCGTACTTGTACAAGGCCATCACCGGCATCACCAGAGGTGCGCCTGCGGTCGTTACAGCTACCGGACATTCGATCCCTGATGGCTGGCGCGTTGCAGTAGTGTCCGTGAAGGGCATGACGCAGATCAACGCCAAGAAAGCCCCTCCGATTGATTCTGACTACGTTCGCGCCACGGTTATTGACGCTAATTCCGTAGAGCTGAACGAAGTGAACAGCACCGATTACGGTAACTACACTAGCGGCGGGTACTTGCAACTGCTTACCCCCGTCGATCTGTCCGGATATACCGGACGCATGAAGATCAAGGACAAGGTTGGCGGAACAGTGCTGGCCTCGACCGAAGTAGCAGACACCCCCGCAGATGTGATTACGATCACGTTGGACAACGTAGGCAAGACCATCACCGTGCAGATCGCCGCCGATGATACCGCTGCGTTTACGTGGACCAAAGGGGTGTATGATCTTGAAATGGTATCAGGCACTGGAGTCGTAACTGATTTGCTCCAAGGCAAAGTTACCGTTGAGCTTGAAGTTACGAACTAAAGGAGGCCGACATGGCAACTGTAACGAAATTCCAAGACTTCTCCGAGCAGCTTTCTCGCGGAGTCCACGACTGGGACGCGCATACGTTCAAAGTCGCTCTCACCAACACTGCACCGGTAGCAACCAATACCATCCTGACTGACATTACGCAGATCAGCGGTACGAACGGCTACCCGACTGGCGGTACTGCAACCACCATCACGATCAGTGAATCTACCGGCACTACGACGATCAGTGGCACGTCCGTGACCTTCACCGCTTCTGGCGGCGCAATGGGCACCTTCCGCTACTACGTCCTGTACAACGACACTGCCACATCCCCCGTCGATGCACTGATTGCTTGGTGGGATCACGGCACTGCGGTTACGCTGAACTCTGGCGACTCGTTCCAAGTCAAGTTCAACAACACCGATCCGGGCACCATTTTGACGATTGCGTAATAGGGGCACCTCATGCTGCTGCTTAATAGCACTTCCGATCTAGTCCGGGTTGTTACCAGCGCCGCCGCCAACTCCATCGACGTTCACGCGTCTTATGTTGACTTGAACGGCACCACGGTAACGCCGGGGCGCACGAATACCAAGATCACTACCGCCACCACTACGACCGTTGTAGCTTCTCCGGCAGCAAGCACTACGCGCAACCTGAAGGGCTTGTACATTACCAATGCCAGCGCCGGAACGTCCTGTACAGTCGCGGTGCAGCATTACGATGGCACAAACTCGGTGGAGGTTATCGAGTTCACGCTGCTTCCCGGCGAAAACATGGGGTATCGGGAGGACGGGTCGTGGGTACACCGCGATCAGCAGGGGGCAGAATATCCTGCAATGGGCCTTGGTGCCTATACAGGAAACGCCTTCCCGTTCATGAAGAGCGGCACAGCGGCAGACGTTGCCGGGTGCTGGTACTGCACTAGTAAGGATGCAGGCTTCCCCGGCGCATGGGCACCCGGTACTCCGGGCATCAATGGGCGTGCCACTGACGGAACTACAGCATCGGACAACGGTTGCGTGCCGATCAAAAACCCGGCAACCGGCGCGAACTACTTGACCGAAATTCAGATGGCTTCATCGACCAACCACTCACACCTGTTCTTCGACTGCTTGTGGGTGAACAGCGGGATTGCCGTAACTACAACTACCGCGCAAGCGATCACCACGCCGACCCTACCTGCGCGTGATATTAACGGCACAACCAACGGCGAAGGGTGTCTGATCGCGCTGCTGACCACTACGGCCAATACCAACGCTTCGGCCATCGCCAACACCACGGTCAGCTACACAAACAGCGATGGGACTTCTGGCCGCACGGCAACGCTGAAGGCTATCGCAGGATCACAGATTCCGGCAACCCCGGTTATCGGCACGATTGTCTGGTTTAGCTTGCAGGCCGGTGACAAAGGCGTGCGATCCGTTCAGTCGATCACGCTCGGAACCTCGCTAGGTGGCGGCGCAGTCAGCCTGATGATCTGCCGAGATGTCGCCAAGATTGGCACCACCATCGCTAACGTATCGGCACAGAAGATTATCGGCGCTCCCGGCATCCGGCTGTATAACGGCACCTGTATGCTGCATTGTGTTCTTGCAAGCGCGACAACGGCCACGTTCTTTAACGGCGAAGTTGTCGTTATGGAGAAATAAGATGATTTTCGTTCTGGTTAAAGGCGGCATTGTCGAGCATTGCGTTGCGGTAGATGGCATCGAGGATTTAGTCGAGATTTACCCAGAACACGAAATCATCGAGCAGACTGGCGAGGAAAATATCGGCTGGACGTATGACGGTGTAACTTTTTCGCCTCCGGGGTAACGCATGGCTAAGTTAGGTTGGTGGGATGGAGAACTCCGGCCAGATGCGTGGTTCGATGCAGAAATCCAACCAGAGGCTTGGTTTGACACCGAAGTAGTCGAAACTTCGGCTGCGTCTGGGAACATCACATCCAGCGCAGACCCTGCCAGCGTCACGCTGACAGCCTCGACGGCGACGGCCAGCGTTGTATCGGCGCTCAATACCACCAGCCTCACAATCACGGCGTTTGACGCCACCAGTGGGTTGGTGGCTATATCGTCGGCAAACCCGACTAGCGTATCGATTACGGCGTCTACGGCTACGGACGCCATCACGTCCGTATCTGCTGCAACCAGCCTAGCGATCACCGCGTCTACTGCAACAGATGCTCTGGTATCGGCAGCGGGCACCACCAGCCTAGCGATTACTGCATCGACGGCGACGGACGCCATCACGTCTGTATCCGCACCCACCAGCCTAGCGATCACAGCGTTTGACGCGACTGACACGATCACTGGTGGCGCGGTCAATACTGAATCTGATGCGAACCCCACAAGCCTGTCGATCACCGCGCAGGCGGCCACCGCAGCGATTGTAAGCAGTCTATCTACTACAAGCCTGTCGGTAACAGCAGCTAACGCCACAGACGCGATTGTCAGCGCTGCCGGGCCTACGACTGAGGGGCTTGTAGCGTTCGCCGCTACGGGCACGATTACCAGCGCAGGGGCTACCACCAGCCTGTCGATCACTGCGTCTGCTGCAACCGACACGATCACCAGCAACGCCACTCCGACATCCGAAGGGATTGTAGCGTTTGCCGCTGCGGACGCCATCACCAGCGTAGCCGGTGCATCCAGCCTGTCGATCACTGCGTTCGATGCTACTAGCGGTCTGGTGGTTATCTCGGTAGCAAACAGCACGTCCCTGTCGATCACTGGCATCGCAGCCACCGCTACAATCGTGGGCAGCTTCGCACCGACTTCGTACAGCCTGACGTTCTCCGATGCTACCGGCATTGTTGCCTACATCAGTAACGCTGACTCTGCGACGCTCAACTTCACTGCGTTCAATGCAGCCAACACGCTAGGTTCGCTCGCAGACCCGACTTCCATCACGCTGACGGCGTTCGATGCCACTAGTATCATACTTGCACCCGCGCTTACCGAAAGTGACGCGGTTCCGTTTACAATAGGGGTTACGTTCTTCAACACTAGGCAGTATCTGGGGGTCGATATGATCGTACAACAGGAACTTACACCGGCACAGATCGCAGACATTGCAGCAGCCGTGATTGCGGCAGCGCAGGCAACGCCGATCCATGCAGACACCAAGAAGATGAACGGCGCGACTGTAACAGGCACCGGCACCAGTCTGGACAAGTGGCGTGGCGTTTGATGACAACAGCTTTGACACCAACAGCTTCAGTATCGAATCGTGGCTGTTCGATATTGTCGAGGTCGTATCGCGGTTCTTCCGGCAACTGTTTGTCCGTGCCGACACGGCTGACGTTGTAACCTTTTCAGAGTCGAACGAGATATGGGTGAACAGAAAGATACCGTAAGCGTCGTAGTTCCGGACAAGAACGTAGTCGTTCTACCGGACGAGTCCGTCGTTTCCTTTACCCATGAATCTACCGATGTAGTTGTCGTAGATACGGAGTCGCATGTCAGCTCCGAAGAAACCCATATCCACGTTGTTACGATGGGGCAGGCTGGCCCCGCTGGGTATGGTGACGCAGATTACAACAGGCTCACGCCTGTGCCTACAACGATTGGGGGCGTATCGGCGGGGCATACGTTCTCAGGGACAGTGCAGGACGCGCTGGACACACTGTTCTACCCGTACCAAGCCCCAGCTTTTTCTTCGTTCAGCTTTAGCCAGACTAGCCCGCTTGAGGTAGGAGATACCATCGCGGCTGGCACAAAGACTTTCACTTGGGCAACCAGCAACAGCAGCAACGTCCAAGCCAATACGATCAAGATCGATGACATCACTGCCAGTACTAACCTGCTCACAGGAGGTGCTAATGATGGGTCAGAAGCCTTGGGTATTGGAGCAATTACGAAAACGTCAGCAACCAGCCACACATGGCGCATTACCGGAACCAACACCAACGCAGCCACCTTCACCAGAGACTTCAGCGTCAGTTGGCAGTGGCGACGGTTCTACGGAGAAAGCACCACAGCCGCCCTTGTCGAAGCCGACGTAGAAGCCCTGCGCGTCACCGGGCTGGCGACCAACTTTACCGGCACGTTCGCGTTCTTGGGCGGCGGCTACAAGTGGATTGCCTACCCGACTGCATGGGGGTTGAAGTCCACGTTCAAGGACACGGCTACCAACCTAGACGTAGCCATGCAAGCTGCGTACACTCTTGCGATTACCAACACGTTCGGCCAGACGACCAACTATTACGTCCACCGCACGACCAACATCCTCGGAGGTGCGATTAACATCGCTGTTAGCTGATGCCGATTCCAGTCACCGACTACATCGCAACCACGGCTCCGTCCGACACCTACGCCACGCATTCAAGCGTATATGGCAAAGGTGGATGGCACGAAGTCGCGGATAACACCGCACGCGATGCGATCACCACTGAACGCCGCGTTGCTGGCATGGCCGTATACACCCGCGATACGGGTACGCTGTGGGTGCTGGATAACGACTTGGTTACGTGGATCGAGTTCTCTGGCGGCGGTGGGGGCGGCGGTGCGTTGCTGGAACTTGAGGCAGGTGAAGACCTGACGCCGGGCACACCTGTGAAGGTATCTGCCAACAAGGTCTACGCAGCGTCCTACACCGATCCGCAGATCGTCGGCCTTATCCGCGATACAGTTCTTGCTACGTTCACTGCGAAGGTAGTAACTAGCGGTAGTTTAACGCTTGCCGGACTTACGGCGGGTTCGCCTTATTTTGTTGGTTCTGGGGCCATTACGCTGACCGCCCCCAGCACTGGGTATGTAACTAGGGTTGGCATGGCAGTCAAATCTGATACACTTAACGTCAACATTGAGGAACCAATCCTCTTGGTCTAAAGGAGACTTATCATGGCAGTCCAGAAACCCCTCGTAATCATCAATGGTCAGGTTCAGCAAATCCCGTCTGGGGATACCCTGTCAGCAGCTTCCAGCGAAGTTGATGTCGTAGCGATGACCAACGCCAACGCTGGCGCAATCACCATCGGTATGCCGGTGTACGTGTCTGCTGCTGGTTCCGTGAACAAGGCTTCTGCTGGCGCTGCCGGTACTCGCCAAGTGCTGGGTCTGGTGAAGGACGCTTCCATCGCCGCTGCTGGCTCCGGCTTTATTCAGACTGACGGTATCCTGGCTTCTGCCGACTGGACCGATGTTGCTGGCTCCACCACGCTGACTGCCGGTTCACTGTACTATCTGTCCACATCGGCTGGTCTGCTGACTACCACCGCTCCGACAGGTTCCGGCAACTACGTGGTCAAGATCGGTATTGCTATCAGCACTACCGAACTGGAAATCACACTAGACCACAACGGCGTACTGCTGTCGTAATCATGCCTGAAGGATTTGTATCTTGGGAGTTGCCGACTGAAAACGAGCGTGCGCGCATTACCTGTGTGCTGCCGGAAGAAGTCGGCAATCTCTGTTTTCAGCACAGAGATAATACCTATTGGCGGCTGGTGAATGACACCCCAATCACTTGGGAAAAAGTAGAGGCTTGATATGGCACTGATTACCACGCAAAATGCTCCGTTGGGGATCATTAACATGGTCGAGGACGATTCGTATATCTACCTCGGAACGCAGGCATACACAAAAGATACGCTAACCCCAGTTTTCGGGGTTACCTGTGGAGCGTCGCAAGCCTACGCGCACGCAGCTTTACGACCCGCCAGATTCTGCTGCCTCCCCATTAACACGGCTGCCGATTTTCAGTCTTGGTATGATTCAACGCTAGCTGACCCCGGTGGTCTTGTGGCTAACCATTCGTTTATAGAGTCTTCAACAAGCAAGTATTTTATGTCTGGCGCTCCCGATGGGTGGAATACCAGTAATAACAACACCTACTATATACAGACTGATCTTACTGGTAGATACACAGCGAGATACAATCTTGGTACCTCAGTATTCTTTGGTTTTGTTCCCGTGGGTTGGGATGCTAGCCAATCATTCATGTTAGGGTTAATGAACTCGGGTAGTACTAACGTACCCGTGGCAAATTCAATGTGGAAATGGCCCGCCACTCCGGGGGCCGGTACGTCTATTTATTCTGATAGTACTGGATATGTGTATCGCTCGACGCTACTTTCAGAGAATGCAACATACTGGTTTATTGGGGTTGGTAGGCTAGTTAGCGGGGACGCCTCTAGGATTGGTATTCTAGCGGTGGCTAAATCTGGGCTTACGACCACGGTTATAAATGCGTCTACCGGGATAAGCTCGACTTTCCCGAAACTGTTTCCGAGTCACAGTTACGCACATACCTCTGATAGCAAGTATTCATACATTGCCACGGCTAATGGAACAGCTCCTTACTATACGGTTAAATACCAGCAATACAGCGAGAGTGGACTAACGCAATCTATTGGTAATTGCACCATAGACTGGGGGTTGGATTCAGATGCTGTATTTTCGGCAGCAGCAAAATCAAGTTTTGCTCACACTTTGAGAACGTGGATCGTACATACTACCACTGACGACTACGTGTACTTTGCTTTATATGAGACAGGAAGCACCACCACCGAAACCACTTCTAATCTGAAGATGTACGGATTTAAGATTACGGTAGGCACCCCCACTACATTGGTTTACAAAGAAACTATTGCCATAGGCACAGCCCACGGGCATATACGTAATGTATTCCCGATCAAAGATGACTGGACAACCCTCGCTGTTATGACGTTTAGCGGAGCGACGCTATACACTTTCGACGACACTAATGGATACTCCGAGGGAGTGACAATCCCCTATAATATCGCAAGTTCGTCTGTATCTACGGCGAGTACCACTGGAGCCTTCGGCGTTGATATGGAGGGGCGGATTTGGGTGATGGATGCAGGAGGTATAGGGGCAGGGATTCGCTTGTATAGTCCGACTGTAGCTACCACGATCACTCTGACGTTCGCATCCAGCAGTTATAACTACAGCGGGACGGTCATCAATTCATCGTTCAACCTGTCGGCGTACAATGCGTCTGGTTCGCGCATTGCTACTGATGTTCAGGTGGTGTTCGACTCGCCCAACTGTACGTTCTCGGACGACACTACGACTAAGACCATCACGACCAGCAGCGGTGGTGAGACCAGTACCAACATCAAGATCACGGCTGCTGGACAGGTCAGGGCGGTAGCAAATATCGCGGTATGAGGTATCTACCGCAAAACCTGTTCACTGTTAGCGTGGGAAGTACGGCGTTCCGTACGTTCCCGCAGTGGTTCGACGTGCTCGTTACGTATGAAGAATCCAACTGGTGTGAGGCTTTGCGGGTCACGGTACAGGCATACGAAGGCACGCACCAGTTGTTCGGGGCTACGGTCTACGAGGACGGCAACTTCAGATACCGTTCTACCCACGTAGTCCCCGGTATTCGTGCCGTAGAGTTGTCAGGACAAAACGTAGCTACATACACCGAAGTACCTGTGATCGAAGACATCAACTACGCTGACCGTGACTATTACTACGATCCGCAGCAGGGACTGGTTGAGCTTATCGAAAGCGGCGGCGGTACGACAGTCGTAGTCATGACGCAGAGGTGGGGCTAATGGCCGTTCAGAAACCACTGGTAATCATCGGCGGGCAGGTGCAGCAGTTACCGTCTGGCGACTCCATCCCTGTCACTTACAACGGTGGGTCAGACCCGATCATGTCCAGCTTCGCTGGCCCCGTCACTACGTCTACCGGCACGTATCGCTATTACCACCCGACCAGCACTAACATCACGGGCGTGTACATCTCGCTGGGCACGACAAGCTCTAGCGGTTCTGTGGTCATCGACGTGAAGAAGAACGGCACCAGCATCTTCAGCGGCACGTACCCGACCATCGCAGCCAGCAGCCACCTGTCCAGCCTTGTCAGTATTACCAGTGCACTCACACCCAGCGACTACCTGACCATCGACGTGACCAGCGCTGGTGTAGGTGCTGCTGATCTGAACGTGTACATCGTGGTAGAGGCAACAGGCGGTGGAAGTGGCGGTGGCACTACGCGAGTGTCTATGTCCGCAGGACAGACGATTAACACGACTTCGTTCATGTCCGTCACCAATATGCCCACCATCGCGCTAGATGCAAATTCTACGTATCTGATTGAGGGGTTTTTGACGTGGCAGGATAACATATCTGGAGGATATCAGATTGCTGTATCTTGTACTTTGCCGAGCGGGGCTACGTATAAGTCTGAGCAGATAGTTCACTATAACGGGACTGGAGGTAGCACTACCGTTTTTGAGTTGGCTACAGAAACTGCGCATTTTTGTACGGCGGCAGCTACATACAACACTGATTATGGAATCTGGTACAGAGCGCGGATTATAACCAGTAGCACCGCAGGTGATTTCCAACTTCGTGCCAAAAGTAGTACTACATCAGGAAGCGCGGTGTCATTACGATCCGGTTCTGAGTTGTACTGTACAAAAGTAGCATAGTTTTGCTGTTGATTTTGGTACAATCCAATAAAATCAAGAACCGAAAGGACGCAACATGTCGATGGAAAACCCTGACTACTCAGGCCCAGAACGAAGACAGTTCAGCCACATCGAGCAGCAGCTTGACACCATCATCAAGCAGGTGAGCCACCTGAACACTGCGTTCCCTATTGTAGATGGCGAGGTGGATGTGTCCGGCCATCGCCGGTATCACGAAGCCAAGATCAAGGCTGCCGAGTCCGAGGCCAAGTTCTGGCAAGGTATCCGTGAAGAAGCCATCCGCAAAGGCATCTGGTTCTCGATGGTTCTAATCCTCGGCTTAATCATAGTCGGGGTTCAGGTGAAGCTGGCAGCATGGATCGCCGGAGCAGGGAAATGACACGCGAATCTGTCTTGAGCAAGATTGTGAAATGCCCCCTGTGCAAGACAGCATACATGCCGGAAAACGGTGAAATCTGTAAGTGTGATCGCCCCGACCCCGACGAAGAACCGCGTATCAATGATTGGGAAGACAGCAGCATAGCCACAGCACTTCAACATCTGGAGAAATGACATGGGCAAGCTCTACGTAACTACCACGTTGCACAACAAGCTCGGCGACCCTATCAGTGTCGTCACCGACGTAATCGCATGTTCCAGCCAAGTCAAAGCAGACGCAGCCATTGTCATTCTTGAGGCGTCCGACACAAACTGGGAAAACAACGCTGGCGAATTCACCGGCTCCCAAGCAACTCGCGCGGTATACGTACCGTCGTTGTAGAAACATGTTCCTGACTAAAGAACAGGTCATCGGTAAGTGGGCAGGGCATGTCACGCCTGCCCAAGAGAACAACATCGAGCAGCTTGTCGCTACATGTAACGCGCTGATCGAAGTGATGGTAGCTGACGGCGTAGAGTTTAAGATCAACCCGATCACCGGCTCTATCGTAGGTGGTGAAACCCTTGGCGGCTTCCGCCCGCAGAACTGCCCCATTGGCGCACCAAACAGCGCCCACAAGCAAGGCATGGCTGTGGACATCTACGACCCTGACAACAAGATCGACGAGTGGCTGTATCGTAATTACGCAATGTTGAACAGCAGCGGGCTGTGGTTTGAACACAAGTCGGCTACGCCGCGCTGGTCGCACTGGTCAAGCCGCAAACCCGGCTCTGGACGGAGGTTCTTTTTACCATGAACGACTGGTTGCTTATAGGCGCATGTGTGTGCGTCATGTTTATCATCTGGGGTCTGGTGATTATTTCAGACGATGTTGAGCCGTGGCAGGATGAAGATGAACGGGACTAACCGAAGGGGGTTCTCTATGAAGTTTCTATTCTATAGCCGTGGACGGCCAAGCATGTCGAAGGTGTGGACCAACATTGCATTCGCTCTGGCAACCTACGTCGTCTGGCGTCAGGCCGACACTATCGGTGCGGAACTGCTTGGTGTATTCTTGGTGTCAGTAGGTGGCTACGAAGTCAGCAAGCGCATCGTAGAGTACAAGGCTCCGAAGAAGGACGAACAATGAACCCGCTGGTTATCAGGCTATTGGCCGTCATCGCATTCGCTGTCGTGTGTTTCAGCCTCGGCTGGCGTACCAAAGGCGCGTTTGTAGCAGAGGCCGAGCTGGCAGCGCAGGAAGCACGGGTTGAAATGATTAACGCCGTGCGGGCGGAAGAAGGCCGCGTAGCAGCGGTAGTCGAGGAACGACTGAAGGAGTTGCGTGCAAATGAACGTACAATCGAACGTGAAAAGCTCAAGATTATTGACCGTCCCGTTTATTCTCAGCATTGCCTTGATGCTTCCGGGGTGCAGCTTATTAACAAAGCAGCCAGAGGTGGTGCCGCCGATCCAGCAAAACCTGCTGACGAAGTGCGACCCGCTAAGTGAGCATGAAGGAACTACTGGCACTATGCTTGTTTCTACTCTGCTGCGCTGGGCTTCTGAGTATAATCTATGCGCTACCCGCCACAATGGGCTGGTAGATGCGGTGAACCAAAAGGAGAAGTAACATGGCCGGAATGATCCCCCCGCAAGGTATTGATGTGCTGCAAAATCAGGGTGCCACGCACCGCCTGATGGACCCCGTTAAGAACCCGGCTATTGCCGAACTGGAACGCGCTGGCTTCCAGAGCCACACACCCGCAGCGACTGCTGCCCCTAAGCCTGTAGCATCTCCTGCCGGTCAGGCGGCTGGTCAATGGCGTGCTGCACAGGCAGCCAAGGCTGCGCGGTTGGGTATGGGGCTTGGCGCGGCTGGACTCGCTGTTGCGCCGAGTGTGGGTGGTGCGCTTGGGTATGGTGCTGGCGCACTGGCAAATGGTGATCCGGTCGGACCGGCTATGCTTGAGGGGTTACAACGCTATGGTTGGACTAATCTGCGCGGAAATTAGCACTAAAGCCACATGGAATGGGATTGGCTGGGCGTTCACTGCTTGGTGGATGATCTATTGGTGGTTGGCATGAGCGCACCTACCTGCCCGAAATGTGGGAAACCTTACTGTCCCTGCGAAGGGGCGACTTGTCGTAAATGTCAGCAGAAAGGAGGGTGATCCCGTGGCTTGTAAGAAGAAGGGTGGCGGTAAGAAGAAGTAGAAAACCCGGCGAAAGCCGGGTTTTTGTTAGGCGTTAGACTGGATGGCTACCCACGATACAGGGAAGTGTCTGGCGCATTCCTCTGCCAGCACACCTGCAATCTCCCTGCACTCCGCCTGCGCGTGATTATCCAACCGCAGGGCAACTACCCTAGCAAACGCGTACAACGATCCCGTCCATATCCACTCGGTCATCATGTTTTGAGGCAGGATGAATCTGGCCTGCTCTGGGCATACCCCGTCCTCGATCATCTGCAAGTAATAGCCATTCACGATGTTCAGGAAGTTGGCAAACTCATGCTTCAGGTCTTCGTTGTGTTCGACAGGCTCAGGCGAGCTACCCTGTTTCACGTTGTCCGCCCGCTTCCGGAATATATCCGGCAGGTAGTACTCAGGGGGGCTATCCACGTATCTGCGGCTAATCTCATTCCACGTCAGGCCTACCTGATGCTTGCCGAGCTGTCTGGCAATAGCAATAGGGGCTTTGATACGGAAGGACAGTTGCGGGTGGGCAAACGGGCTCCAGTGTTTATGCTCAGCCAAGTAGCTGATCAGCTTCCTGTCTCCAGCCTTCAGTTCCCGAATGATCACCTCGCCATCACCGCCGCAGTGCTGGCACCCAGCCCCGAAGCAGTCCGCGCACTCGACTACGGCATACTCATCCCACTCGGATTCCTTAGCCATCGAAACCCGCGCCGCATTTACTACCGTCAAGTCCGAACCCATAACATCCAGAAGTTCTACTTCCATTTTCGCCAGCATTTTTGCCTCCACATGTGTGGCAGACCCATCTACGATTGAGCCCGCCGTTAAAAACCAGAAACTCCCCATCGTAGGCACGCTCGCCGCACCTACTACACTTTCTGGGGCCGAAATTAATGCGCCGGAAGACTGTCATGCTTGGCCTCCTCCACCAGTTTGGTGATGGACACCGCACCTTCCACCAGCTTCGTCATGTCTACTTCCACGCAAGCCACAGCACCAGTAGCGAACTGCGTACCCTGTCCCAGCGCACGGCGGGTGTTGCGGTCTGTGATGACCCCCGCAGTGAACAGTTCCGTGATGGCGTTGGTAGCCGACATGCCACGTTTTGTACACCAGTCGCGGAACGGAGCCTTCGCCATATAAAGCCGTTGGGTAGTCATGTCCATCCGCATCTGCAACTCGCCGCGAGGCATGACGCTGACAATCGGCCCTTGGCCTGCGAAGCCCTCCAGCGGCTCCTGTGTGACCAGCATCTGCGTGGTGTGCGCGTTGATGTATTCGGACAGCATATCCTTCGCCGTAAACTGGTTGGTCTGCACCGTACTACGGTTAACTCCGGCACGCGATACGATGTAGTCGTACATCGGCTCCATACGCATACCATGCAGGCCAAGCTGTTTCATGATGGTGAAGGCTGTCATGGCTGCTACTGCCAGCAGCGACCAATACCGCTCCTCTGCCGATATGGCGGCGTCACGCTCAAACTGCACCTTGAACGCCTGCGTCATGGCTTGCAATTCTTCGTAGTGGTTGACCGCCCAGTTCACGATCAGGTGGCCTGCCAGTCCGTAGTTTTCCCACAGCGCCTGATACCGTTCATCGAAGTCATGCTTGGTATAAACGTGGGTCACGGGAACGTACAGCTCCATGATACGTAGCGCCTTGGCGTTACTATTGCCTTGGCTACTAGCCAGCTTGTCGTAAGCGCCCTCGTTCGCCGACAGTACGCAGATGGCCTTCCATTTGCGCGGGTCTTGCTTCATCGTGCCGTCAGGGTTCAGACGAGCCTTGTTCTGCCCTTGGGTGAAGGTATAGCTGAACGTCTCCAGTTCCTCCCGTGACATACGGGTAGCCTCGTCCAGCGTGGTAGGCAGGTTCTTCAAAGTGGCGATATGGGTGATCTTGGCGTTGTAGGTGGACATGGCCGGATCACCGCTCAGGATCATGCCCTTGGGCGTACCATACACAGAATTGATCAGGTACTGGATAGAAGTCTTGGATGCGCCGGAGTGCCCGTGCAACCAAATGGACGCACCTTCGTAGTTCGACAGGGGGGTGAATATAGACCCCGCCCCAGCAAAGAACGCAAACTGGTGTGCCACAAACGCATCGTGGTTGTACAGGTCAAGCACGTCGCACCATGCCTCGATCCGCCCCTTGGTCTTGATCTGGTCGATGGGGGGTGTGTCTACTATGTCGCAGTGCTGGATGCTGTCCTTGGCGTACACGCGATCCCCCAGCACGAACGAGCCGTCCTCCTGCCAGCCAAGGGTGTGGTACTTCCGCTCCGCCTTGGCACGCTGTTGCAGCAACCTGATGTAAGCAACCATAAATGACCTCAATGCCTCAATACCACCCGTAGATGGATAAACCCCCTTAGCCGTAATGGCCTTGGAAAACGCCCGCTTGTCGTATAGATCGGCAGCCGCGATCTCCACTTCCTTCTTGCCGTCCGTTGGAATCTCGATATGCCACAGGGTCGTCTCTACCTGCTGACCTGTATGGTGCATACGCTTGACCGGAAAGATGTCGTAGTCGAAGATTACTTCCTCCTCCTGCACCACCTCACCATCGCCATCCTGTCTGGACGATCTGATGACAATGCCACCACCTTCACGACGTACATACGGGAACGGCGGGTTGGGAATCTCAATGTGTTCTGCCGCTACGGGGATCACATGTTCCTTGCCGTTGAACTTGACTACGGGAGGGGCAGCTTCTACCGCTACCCTGCCCAGCTTCGCCGGAGATGTGATGTCACCTCGGAATGGGCAGCCGTCACATTTGCCGGGGCTCTTTGCCGCAAACGTGGAACACAGGGTAGGGCCGATGTCGTTGACCTCAAAATTATCAAGGTACTTGTCCAGATCGGCGGCGCTGTATTTTTCCCCATGCTGCGAAATCTCATGAGCGCGTTCCCGCCCGTTGTCACACAGTCGGATAACCTGAATCGTGTGCCACCATTGACCGTATTCTACGTTGCCATTCTCCTCGACAGTCTCCCGAATCTGCTTACACCGGAGCAAACCATCGAAATTCAACGGGGCGTGTGATTTTTTGAGGTTGTCCTCAAAACCGGCTTGCACAGTCGCGCTAGGACTGGAGATCGCAGCGCGGCTAAGGGTGTTAGCTACATGCTCCCCGCAAAACGATTTGAGGGCCGTATACAGGGCTTTTGGAGAGTGTGTCCTAGATGGGCGTACCATTTCCACCGGTTTTTTGCCGCCACGCTTATAATTGTGCGTACCGACCACCCGAAACACCCGCGCACAGTCCAAAGCCTGACGATCCAGATGGAATCCTACCGTATCAGCGGCTACCTTCAGCAGATCGGCGATGGTGTCTTGCATACGTGCGGCGATTGGCTGATCAAGTCGCCAATACAGATGGAGGCCGTACCCGCTGGACACGACTTCTGGAAGCGGCCAGCCGATCTGGTAGGCGAACTGCTTTACTGCATCGAGCGCTTCCTCAGCAGTTGCGTAGTCCTTCCCTTCCCCGACATCGACTTCCAAGAACAAAGTGCCCAGCAGGTGCAGGTTCTGCTTTGTACGCACCCTGCGCTTACGGCCTGCCTTGGTCTCCTCGTAATACTCTGGCTGACTGAGTGACGACAGTGCGTAGTACACGTCATCCCCTTGGGCATCCAACTCCAAGGCCTTGGCCGCTGCGGCTTCGATAGTTGCATAGACATGGTGGTCAAACCAAGAGCGTTGCTCACCCTTGATGAGTCCGGTTCGTGGGACAGCTATGCAATAATATCCCTCCTGCGGCCAGACACGCCGCAAAAATTCAAGCGTTTCCACAGTGCCCCCTTATCGATAAAGAACTAGATTACACCCGCAAAATGCGGAGTTCAACCTACATCAACAGGGGCATCTTTGGCTTTTGCGTAATCGGTTGAAACGGCTCGATAATTTAAAACAGTTTCTTCCGGCGAATATCCGAGAATCGGGATACGACCGGTCTTGACGGCCCACTCCATGATCTTCAGCATCCGCAGCGCACGACCACGATAGGCACGGGACGGCTCGCTTTCGCCAAAGAACCAGCGGTATACGGTTGGAAGGGAAGCATCTAAAAGGCCAGCCACTTCGCGGGCGGACAGTCCGCACTGACGAGCGCACAGGCCAAGGCGGGGGCCAAGCTGGGCAGGATCGCGGGCAACAGCGTTATTGATGCGTTGGGTAGTCTCATCATAGAGAGACAGGGGACGGCCTCGACGGGCAACAGTTTTACTCATTATGGTCTCCGAAGGGTAGGTAGGGGGCCGAAGCCCCCTGTTGGTTAATTATGCGTCATCCCAGCTAGTCAGGGCGGCACCGAGCTTGCTACCAACCTCAACTGCTTGGGCTGCCACAGGGGCGGGCTCCGGCTCAGCAACGGGGGCAGATGCAGATGCTGCACCCCACGTACCGGCAGCTTCATCCTCATCAGACGTTTCCGGCACCGCCACAGTACTCGCCTGCTTGGCGGCGTTGATGGGCGTTACCTTACCCTTCTGCGGCTGGGCAATCGCAGGCGTGTCGCTGGTCGGGCCAACGAAGTTCGCGCCATTGATCAAGTCCAGCACCTTCGTGCTTTTCCACAGATCGCGGGTGACGTTCAGCTCGTCCGCATCCAGATACCGATCAGCCTTGAACAACAGCTTCGGGTAGGCTACGCGGGAGTCGAACTTCACCTTGACGGCAATGGTAGCCGAGTTGGTGACGCCGCGTGCGCGGATGAAGTCTACGAACTGACTCCATGCGTACCAGCCTTGCGCCTCGTTGGCTGCGTTGTCCTTATCCCACAGAGAAGTCTGCGGCAGACGGAGCAGCAGCGGCTCAAAGTTGAGGCTGGTAGACGGCACCACGACCAGACGCTGGAACTGCGAACAAGCGGTGACGGCCTTGCCGTTGTCGGTTACGCGACTACCCTTGACGGAGTTGGGGCACGCGGCACAGGTAGCAGCACACGGCTCAGACACACCCTTGTCGGGGGCTACGCCATCGCTAGACCAACAGGCCGGAGCTTGGCTCTTGCCTTCCTCAAACGAGCCTTCGTAATACGCGCGGCTGCGGTTGCGGTTGAAGTTCAGGATGACAACGCTGACGGTGCTAACCGGCTCGACACCATCCTCGGTTTCCTTGGTGATGGGCGTCTCCTCGCCCTCAAGGTTAATGCGCCACACCTTGCCACGGAACGTCAGGCTGGGGATAGATGCGCGTTGCGGGATATTCGACTCGCCACCGAACGCCGCGAGGACGTGGGCGGGAACCGAAGCAGATTCAAACGGAATAAGTGCGCTCACAATATGCTCCTTAGTTGGGGTTAAGACTTCCTGACCTGCATGGTCAGTTCTTTAAACACGTTCAGGCCGGGCGGCGCAGCTTCGTGTTCTTCCATATAACTGGCGACAGAGGACGACTTGACGCGGCGCTCAAGGAACGCAGCCGCCGCATCGTTATCGCGCAGCCAGTTATAGAAAATGTTGTCATCGGCAATAGACGCCTTGACGGATACCTTCTTGTAGGTGGTGCCATGTTCGGTCTTGAACCCCTCTACGCCAGACTCTTGGGCACGGCGCAGCAGTTCGGCAGACAAGTCGGCCAAGGCAGCAGAAAATTCTTTGTCCTCGGCTTCATAGGCACGGGTAGCTTCGGCGCGTTGATCGCGCAGCCGAATGTAGGTCGCCACCAGCTTATCGACAGTGTGGCTGGAAAGATCGATGCTCATATTATTCTCCTAATAGTGGGCTAAGGGTGAAACTTACACGTATTATACACAAACTTGTTAAGTTTGCAACTCTTTTTTGTACAGATCAAGAATGGTCTCCTGCGCGGTCTTGCGGCTGTTCAGCGTGTCGTAGATGCCCCACTCCAGCGGGTGAGCGCCGATCTTAACGACAGTCATCTTGCGGGTCTGGCCTGCGCGGTTGAATCGTTCTACCACCTGCAACGCTTCGTCGTTGGAGTAGATCGGGGCATAGAACACCATCGTATCTGCCTCGACCAGATTCAGCCCGTGCGCCATAACCTTGGGGTGGCATAGCAGCACATGCGGGTCTTTCTGGGTCTTGAACTCATTGACGATGCGGGTGCGCTCGTTACGCGATACGTCCCCGTTCAGCACGGCAACCGAGTGGTGTTTGCCTACTTCCTTTGCCAGCGTCTCGATGATCCCCTTGAACGGCACGACTACCAGCACCTTGGCGCTGGCCTCCTCGATAATCTCCAGCAGCAGCCTTGTGCGTGCGCTATGGTCGATCTCCAGATAGTCGCCTGTCTCAGGGTTCTTGACTACGCCGCACAGGATTTGCCGCAGCTTGTTGATCTGGTCAGCAGCATTGACCGCCGTGATCTGCGCCCCGTCAATCTGCGCCGACATGATCTTGGACTTCATCACCTTATAGGTATGCTTCTGTTCTTCAGACAACTCGGCTTCGCGGTTCTCAAACATGACTGGCGGCAGATCAAGGCACTCGCTTTTCTTGTACCGGATCGCAGGTTGCATGGACTGGAACGCCAGTTCGTAGGCTTCGGGCTTAGCCTTCCATTTGTACTGCGACACCTGAAACATAAGCTGCCGTTTGTAGGTAGCGAAGAACTGCGGCACCCGATCAGGGCACACCAGTCGAGCCAGTGCCCATGCGTCAGTCGGCGCGTTCGGGCAGGGGGTGCCCGTGTTCAGCCAGAGCCTCATACGGGGGGTGATCAGGCTCTTGAGTAGCTTATACGCCTTGGTGCCTGCGTTGCGGAATACGCTGGCCTCATCGACAATGATCAAGTCGATCCCTGCCTTTTTCGCCAGTTCGGCTACCATCCCCGTGACCTTCAAGCCATCGTGGTTCATGATGTAAAAGTCTGCGTCCTGTGCCAGCAGTTCAAACCGCTTCTTTGCGGGGCCGTGCAGGACTACCGCCGAACGATGGGGTACGGCAGAGAAGATTTCATTGAGCCATACCAGCTCCAGCGTAGACAGCGGCGACAGCACCAGCACTTTGCGGATTGCACCCTGTTGCATCAGGAAGTCGGCAGCCCACAAGTTGGATGCGGTCTTGGACGTACCCATCTCATTCAGCACGAACGCCCTATGGTGCAGCGTCAGGAACGCGGAAGTTTCCTTCTGGTGGGCGAACGGCGTGTACTTGCCCGGCCAGTCGTAGTAATACATGATCGGACTGGGAGCCTTGATGTTCAGGTTGCGAAGAACCTTGAACTCCTCCAGCCCGTGGTACACGGATACGTTGTGCCCATCGACCTGCGCCTGAATATCCGGAGGCAGGACTTTGCTACGGGGGATGAACTGCTTTACCGCATCAGGATGCCTGACGCGTAGCAATAGCGCACGTTGATCAGTAACGACTTGCATCACAGCCCCCCGAAGTGGTGGGTCAAAAGCTGATCAAGCTGGTCAAGGCACAGCTCATTAACTACACAGGCGATACCCGTTGTCTGGTTGGTGGCGTCTATAAAACGCTGTTGCAGTGGGGTAGGCTGGTTACGCCCGAACTTCGTCTCGATGGCTACGAAGTGCCCTTTGACGTTGACGATGAAGTCGCTGGTGCCGTTGCTGCCATACGCATTGGCTGACGGCATGAAGTAGTAGCCGCGTGCGCCTTCTACAATGGGTGCTGCATACGGGTGGATGCCGTGCTTTTTCAGGATTTTCTTGACTTCCCGCTTTACATCGGCTTCGTTCGTAAATACAATTGCCTTGCTCATCTCCTATGGGCTCCTATAACTAAGGGTTGCCTCCGGTGTCTCTCCAGCACCGGAGGTTTTTTATTTCTTACGCTTCGGACGCCAGTGCGGGCAGCTTTCTACCGCACACCATCCGTTGCAAAGGCCTGACGGTTTTGCATTGAATACGCCCGTCTCATGCGCCTTGTTGTACTGCTGCAAGTCCGGCAGGAAGCGCTGCCACAACTGCGGAATCTCCGTCCGGAAGAACGTCTCCTCCGTATAGTCATCGATCTTCAGCCAGTAGAATACCGACTTTACTTCCTCGACTTCAGGGTAATGGATGAACACCAGCAGGGCGTTCAGGGCCAACTGATCGGAGGGTTTCTTCTTTCCGGTCTTGTGATCCCATACCAGCGCACGTTCGCCTTTAACGGCCAGCACGTCGGCAATCGCCCTGCACCATACATCTTCTGCCGCCCATTCACAGGGCGACATATTGGCGTTGATCGACATAGGATGCTCGATCAGAAACTGCTCCGCCTTAATATCTGCCAACCCACGGCAGTACTTCTCATACATCGACAACTCAGGTTCCAACGGCTTGCCATCGCGTAGATAATCTTCGATGGCCTTGTGTACCCTGCTGCCCCACGTTGCCGCCTCGCCGGGGGGTTCAACTACATCTTTCGCAATCCGTACATGGTAGAACTGCTTGGGGCACGTCCTGAATTTCTCCAATGAGGAGAACGACCAGTTAGGCTGTTTCATGTATTCCTTATCATGCCCCCGCGTTTATTACGCGGGAAGCTCCGGTTCTCGCTGGCAGATGTGACGCGCCAATTCGACTTGTCGTTACTGCCCCCCTTGCTCAGCGCCTGCTTGTGATCAACATCCTTACCATCGCCGGGCTTTACCATGCCAAGTTTGACCGCCTTGCGGCGAGCCTTATGGCGGAGGGCGTTGCCTTTGCCCTCCCCACGTTTCTTGGACGTTTTGTACTCCTGCGCGTAATCACGCACGTAGTTTGAGCTAGACGGCATAACAACCTCCTATTTTTTGGCGTCACTGTAACGTACAGCATACCCCGCTTCAGCACCAATAGGAACAGTCGGCCACCACTCAGGTGGTGTACGCATACATTCCAGCATGTAACTGAGCCCTGCATCAGCCGTTGCCTCCGGCATTAGGGTCACAGCTTCGTCATGCGCGAACATTACGACGGGAAGTTCACGCGCGATAAGGACAGTTTGCTCCGAAACAATGATCCGCGCAAGTGCCTGAACGATATTTTCTACCAGCTTACCGCCGTAGATTTTTGTCCAGAATTTCCCGTTGAAAAACTCCCACCCGTCACGCCCTCGGCGCAACTGCGGATAGCGCAGGCGCAGGCCATTCGGCAGGATCAGGGACTGAACATCCGTGACAACTAGACCCGCCGAATCGACATTCACGCGCATACCCTTCGACATGGCCTCGATGGCGAACCCTGCCCTGTTCCACAGCTCGACTACCTTGCCGTGGGTATTGCGGTAGGTCTCCACCGTATTGAACGCCATCTCGTCGTCAATGTTGATGCCCCAGTTCTGAGCCGTGACCTTAAACTTCTTCGCCCCCATGCCGAACCCCAGCCCCAACTTAGCCACCTTGCCCAACTGGCGCTCATCGGCGTCCTCCTTGGTGATGACGCGGTGGTAGATTTTGGATGCCAAGTGCGTATAGGGGTCTTGCCTGTCGCGGTAGCGCTGCACAGCGTCCATCTGCCCTGCCAGCGTATCCAGTACGCGTGACTCGATGTTGGAGCTATCGCACACCCCCAGCACGTAGCCTTCCGGAGCCATGACGGCCTTACGCAGGACACTACCCTTGCTGAGGTTCTGCCAGTTCATCTTGTCGCCGCCTGACGTGCGGTGCGTCTGCACAGCGCCTGCGTACTTGATGTAGACGGGCGCGGGGCCGCGCTTCGCCATAGCGGACATACGCGCAGTGCGGGAGACCATGATACTGGTCTTGGTGCTAAGCCGTGCCAGCACCAGTGCAGCTACCGTGGGGTCGCCACTATCCACAAGATCGGTGAACGCCTTGTCCGTCTTGGCGAACGCGTATGCGGGCAACCCCGTCGTCTTGCTGATCTTGGTCGGGACGTTCTCAGGGCCGATGTACGCGCCAAGCAGTTCGGCAAACTTGGCATCGCTCCGCAGCACCTCCTTGTTGTCCACCCCTGCTTCGCGCAGCAGCCCGTCAATATCTTCGGCAAGACGGCGCTCAGCTTCTTCCAGCAGGGCGGTATCCAGTGTAAGCAGCGGGCGCGTGAACATCTTGACGGTGATGTCGATGAACTTCAGCTCGGTACGCTTGAACTGCGGCAGGAAAATCTGGCACAGGTCGTAGGTGTTATCCACGTCACCCAAGCAGTATTCGGCCAGCGCCGTCTCCAGATCAGGGCCAAGTTCCTCGATACCCATTGTAGCAACTAGCCGCTCCGACATCTTGCGGCGCAGTTTGTAGTGCGCCACCAGCTTAGCCAGTGAGCCGCCAACGTCGTGGCCGTGCAGTACCCGTCCCATGCTCAGGGTGTCGAAGTAGGCCTTGGGCACAATGCCGTAATGATGCGACAGGATGAGCCCGTCAAAATGCGCGTGGTGGGCCAGTACAGCAGCCTGTTCGATACGCGTGCGGTTTGCCTCAAAGAAGGCGGGCAAGTCCTTGCCGGAGACCCAGAAACTACCCTCCTCATTCCACTTAAACCCACAGCCGTGCGCCTTGAAGCGCGAGTCGCGGATGTACCCCTCGGTGGTCAGTTTCTTGAGCGTGTAGTCCTTGGAATAGAATGTTTCGAAATCAAGTGTCAGCAGTTCCATTGTGTTCTCCAATACGTTCGATAAGGGCTAGATAGCCTGCGCCATCCACTACGTTATCCCGCTTCTGTGCGTTCATCTGGCGGGTTTTCTTAAGGTCTACCATCATCCAGCACACGTCCTCGGCAGTAAGTGTCACTACTATGCCGTGGCGCTGGTGGAGGTATAGCGTCCACTGCGCGGCGATGTGGTTGATGTTCTTGGCGGGGTGGCCGTACGTCTGCTCGCGGTCACCATAGATAATGCTTTGGGCTTCTTCAAGAATGTTCATGATCACTGTCCGTTAACGGGTAGAGGAGGCGGGTTCTCAAGATCGCTGATGTAGACCTCGGTTTCTACATCGTTGGGCAGACGTACCCATGCGGTGTCAGGGTAATGGCCGCGACTGAGAATACGCACTACGCACTCCCCTCTGCGCCACCATCTATCCTGCGGGATGATTGTTGCCAGTTTCTCCATAAAGGCTCCTAGATAAGGGTTTCGACGTACGCGGTATCCCACACATGCTCGCACTCGGCGCATCGCTGGTCGCGCTCGCGCCCATCGTACCTGCACTGCGTACTCATGCGGTGCGGCCATACCACGCGGCCATTGGTGAGCAGGGGTTCTTTGAATCTGTCGGGGGAATTGTCCGAGTGACAGCCGTACGGCATCATCGGCATCAAGACGTTATTAACTTTGATCGTACCTTCCACACTACCTCCCCAAGTAGAATCGGCCCCACCTCGGTTTAAGATAATCATCACAATATCTTGGGCTGCTTTCGCAATAAAGGTGAGGCCGAATTGCTAGTCTATATCTTGCACTCGGTAATGTAAACGGCCACATGATCGGTATGCTGAACCTCTACACTGCACGTATGCGTACCGCTCAGCGCAAGCCACATGGCAAGCGCACCTACGATAGTACACAGCAGGCAGTAGGCCAGAAACACCAGTACGCTAAATCGACTGTCGCACATAACCCTCCTCCTTTCAATCGATGTTCTTTGCCCATACTATGCGGCGTACTTCCTTCACCACACGGGGCACCAGTTCAGGCGTACCCACGGCCTTGCACGCCCTGAGAACCGCCTTATAGATGTCCCTAGTCTTTTTGTATCGAAGCCCTAGGTCAGAGACAAAATTCGCGTGGCGTACAGCGGCATCCCGATCACGGATTAGCTGATCCATATAGTCCAAGGTAAGCAAGGCCTCCTCCACATTATGCTGTGCATATAGCCACTCCTTGACCTGCCGTTCGTACCTGACTTCAGCCTTTGTCTGCCGTTTCATATTTTTCCTTTCGTTTAAAACTACCTTTACCCTTGCGGGACTTGACTACCCGCATCCGCCACATTGGGCGGCGCACGTTAGGTTTCATGTTTACGTTTCCTATTCGCTGGCTTTACGTTTCTCCACACACCCATCCACTTCAAGACTTTTGCTCTCTCTAATGATTGCCATGCAGAACCCCTTTACGTTTCCGGTCATTTGGCTTTACGTTTCCCAAGCACCTCGTCTACTATGGCTTCAAGGTCATCCATCGATCTGCCGCCTTTTAGTACCGCATCAAACGCTGCCCGTGTCGCCACCTCCAGCATCAACTCCCTGAGCTTTGCCAGCGCATCAGCAGGGGTGAGAGCGCGGATTTTTTCTGAAACATATACCCCCGTAGCGGTTGCATGAAGTGGCATTGCTTTTTCACACACATCCGCTGCCGCCATGTATGTGGCTGCAACGAGGGCGTCTGTTTGGTCAGGTGCTGCGACATACAGCGGAACAATCTTCAATTCCAGCGGCGCACCTTCGACACGTTTTACCGTGGCTTCCGCCTGCTCATAAGATTCATAAATGCTATACCGCCGCCATCCGTGATTAGTGTCACTGCGTTGTACCCATACTTCGTAGGCGCTAGGCCAGTTTGAACAGTTCATTACAAATACTCCGAATCTCGTTGTGTCCAATCCTCTCCGTGATGGTCGCTGTTTGGCGCAATTGCATCCTTCGCTAGTTCAAACGCCGCGTGGAACTCTTGTGAACCACCTGCAACACGCATCCGTTCAATGCACTTGGTAAGTTTGGCAATCTCAGCGCGCAGCCGTTCAAGCTCAGCATCCTTCTCGGCAACGAGGGCTTCTTGTTTTACGCAGTCAATGACTGCTTGGGCTATGCGAACCTCCAACTTTCTGTTGTCGTGATCTGGCGTGTCAGTATCCAGTATGTAGCGCACAGCCTGTGCCGCCTCAATCAATACCTCTCTGGTGGTCATTTCAAATCCTCCATCATGCTGCGCCTTACCTCTCTGGTCAGCCACACGCCGCCTCTGTACCGGCAGCTAGTGAATATCCTCAAGGTGCGTTGTCTGTTGTACCTGCTCGATCCTGTTCTAACCGGCCTTCCAATCTCGCGCGTCAGTACACGGTTAAGAACGATTCGCTTGGTCATTTCATACTCCGTTGAGGTTAAGCCGTTTGGCAATCTCGGTCAGGTACATAATCTTCTGCTGTTCATCCGCAAAGTCTCCGTTGAGATACAAGCGCACATCATGGGTGAAATCGGATGATTCGATGAAAAACTCCCCGTCTTTTTCATTCTTTCCCCATGTCCATGTTCCGTTCTCGGCAACGAGGTCTGTGGGGTGGGCGTAGAGCGGGGTGCATTTCCAAAGTGTGTCAGCAAACTCTGACGTAATCGGTTGGCGTGTCAGGTAGACAGTCTTATCTACTCGGTTTACACATTCCCACGCTACTGGCTCTTGGTCTTTGGTGGTCATGATCTACGCCTCCGGTTGTTCTTTCTGATAGTGCCGTAGCCGTAGCCGTCGCCGTCGCCGTAGCCGTTGCCGTCGCCGTTGCCGTAGCCGTAGCCGTCGCCGTAGCCGTTGCCGTCGCCGTTGCCGTAGCCGCTGCCGTTGCCGTAGCCGTTGCCGTCGCCGTCGCCGTAGCCGCTGCCGTTGCCGTAGCCGCTGCCGTTGCCGTTGCCGTCGCCGTAGCCGACAGGTCTAAACTCCGTTACAGCCCCCATGATTCTTCTACCGGAATAGAGAAGATTTCGGAGTCTGCTGGAATGTCAACATCAGCAATCGGGCGCAGGTCTGCTTTGGCGGTTTCTACCATCTTTGCAAAGCCGATGGATTCCCACTTGAAAACGTGGAGTGCGCGGGTCAGCTTGATACGTCCGTCAACGCGCTCCATATCTCCGGCGAAAATCCAACCACGATCCACGACAACAACTTGGCGATTCCCGATGATATGTTTGGCTTGATCTGCACGCACATAATCAACGCCATTGATAGTGATAGTTTCTGCTTGACTGTTCATTTGTTTCTCCTTGGTTAAAGTTACTTGGTCTTTCATTTCGATTCCTCACAATCCGTAGGTCGGGTCGCACACAGCGCAACCTTCAATGTCACAACTATGGGCAGGTGCGCGTTGTCTTGCTACATGCTGCTGCCACTTCTCCGCATCCTTCTGCGCTTTCGCTAGTTCTTCACGGAGGCGTTCAATCTCATCAGCGGCTTCTTTAAGCAACGCACCGTCATCTGCAGCGTACTCGTAAAACACGACAGCCGGTGAGCGCAGTCTTTCGATAATGTCAGTCATGTTCTTTCTCCACAAGGGCGAGGATGTCCGCCTTAACTGCAAACGCCTCAAAGTCATCACATACTCCTGCCGCCTCTATAAACGCCTGTTTGCGGCTTGCTTGCCATGCATCCCTTAGAGTTATACGATCAGTGTTGGCGGTTTCAAGCCACTCATCGAAAGTCATTTCAGCACCTTCGCAATTTCTTGTAACAACCAGATTTTCGGGGCGAACCAGACCATGAAGAACTCAGGCAAGGCAACTGTTGTTGGTACACCAAAGATTGTTAGAGAGATTGCTGCTGCAATCCACACCAAGACATGATCTTGTCCTTCGTCCTCGGCTCTTTTAGCTATTCTGTTGGCGTAATAGACTGTGAAGGCAAGCATGGCGATGCCGCACAGCACACCGAAGGTAAGCGTTACCCGACCATACATCACATACTGGTAGGCCAGATCAGGCAGTTGCTCACCGGCTACTTGCGTACCTTTTTCGATACCGTCTTTCAGCATCAGCAGCAGGTCGGCTGCGTTTTTCTGCAATTCTTCGTTCATTGTTCTTTCTCCTTCAGCATGTGATCAGACACCCACAAAGGACTGCCACAGTCGTGGAATACCCAATAGCGGGGCGATGCGCGTGTCGGCGTCCTGTCCTTGATTTCTGCCTCGATCCACTTGTTGGTGCGGATGGGGGAGGCGAACAAGGCTGCGGTGTTCAGCATTACCTTGTCTCCTACGCTATACCTGCGATTCGTACTCATGACCATTGCCCTCCGTTGATGTATCGCCCCTGATCAGGATCAGGGGATTTGTCGTTGTACCCGCCCCACCACAACATAAGTGGCGGGAGGTCGGGCAGGGTGAGGGGGCGTTCTTTCTTGGTGGGAAATACGCCCTTGCCCTTGGTCGTGTAGTAGGTCTTGCTGCCCCTGCCACACCTGAACACCAGCCCTTCCTCCACCAACTCCTTGGTACGGCGCTGCACAGTGTCGCGGTGAAACCCCAAGGCCTCCAGCTCGGAAGTGGTCTGATCCTTGGCCTGCAACGCTTGCAGGATAACGTCCTTAACGGTCATCAGTCGCACCTTCACTGGTCGTTAACGGGCAGTCTTTAGCCTGCTCGTCACGTTCACGCGCCTTAAGCGCGAACGCGATAGTCTCCGACAACGAGGGTGTAAACCCTAAATGCGCCGACAGTTTTGCACGATATGCTTCCAACCGCTGGTGCGTCTCGATGGGCAGGTTGACTACCTTGCCCGAATACTTCTTGTCCATCATTAAACTCCTTTATCATGTTCAGGATTAGCTCGGTCACGTTCTTCCTGTGCTGCTCTTGCAGCGTCTGCTGCACGCTCGGCTGCCTTCTCGCGTTCCAGTTCACGCCACTTCTCCTTTCCGACCGCATCCCACCAGTCGTCCATGTTGTCGTAATTACGGAACATTTCGTTCTCCTCTAGTCTGAAATTACCCGCCCCCCTACGGGGCGGATGTACGGCTCTACCGACCTGATATGGGACTGCGCGTGCCCATAGGTACGGCGGATGTGATCCAGCGCCACCGCTTCAGCCGCAATAGGGCCATCGGCTTCTACAAACAACAGCCGCGAGTCGCCGCCGCAAAATATCCTGTATGTCACTCTGTACTCGGTCATTTTGCCTCCCGTTTGGCCGCAGCCACCTCGTCTGCCGTGGCCTCTCTTACGACCGTGGCGTTGTAGATGATCGCAGCCTCACGGGCTGCCGCTTCAGTTTTGGCGGGAAGGATGAACGTGTCACCATCTTCCCTGCATATCCAGTACCTCATCGCACACCTCCGAATACCAAGAACCACACGCTGTTGACCAGCTTGCGAACCACCGACTCTTTCAACGGCTGTTCGCACGCTACCCTGTCGAACGTGATGCGTACGATCACGTCATTCTCATCCACATACATAGGCATATCACACCTCCACGTAGTATTTGGTTAGCGCTTCGCGCAGGGATGACATGCCGCCCTTAACGATGATGGGCGTTGCTCCTACGCTCTCTACTGCACGGATCAGCATGTGGCTGATCTTGTCTGCAAACACGAACACCGCATCCGCATGGGACGCGTTGGACTTCCACAACTGCACGTTCTCGTTAGCGCCCAAGAACCGAATATCCAGCGCATCGGAAAACTCTTTCTGGATGATGTTGGCCTGATCGGGAAGCAACCCACCTACCAAGACACGGGGCAGCTTTGCTTTAGGCGGTGGAGCGGCCAGTTTTGTACGATATGCCTCCATGCCCAGCCCTGTGGCAGGCTTGATGGAAGCAGTCAGCTTCTCCAGACTGCGGGCTACCTGCGTCTCCACTATACCTGCGATCAGTCCTTCGACCTTGGCCTCTACGACATCGGACACGCGGGCAACTAGCGCATCGGCCAGCGCTTCGATGGCGCTATCCAGTGCTGACTGCCCGTTAACGACCAGTGGGGGCGTGGATGGCCGTCTTTCAATAAGGGCAAGGTCGCGTGGGGGAACATTCGTGGCCGTGCCCACTGCACCGCCGATCTCGGCCAGCCCGTGCTTGGTGATACGGTAGATTTTGGGGTTGGTGCTGATTACCTCGACCATACCGCTCTTGACGTGCGCCCGCATATACCCGCTGGAGAAGTTCAGGGGTAAGTTCAGTGCCTCCATAATTACTGAACCGCGCACCCCATCAGGTACTCGACTAAGGTACTCAAGGATTGCTGCTTTGCGCGACACTCTAGGTTCGCTCATTTTTGTCTCCTATAACTAGTTGGGTTGGTGACTGACCGGACGGCATAGTAGTGCCATCCGGCCCGACTGTTAATTATCGAACTTGGCTTCAAACACGCTAGGGAAATACTCCTGCACTTCTCCCGTTGCGTCCTTCACATACACGCGACCTGAGCTGCCTTCGCGTTTAGGGGCATCCCATCCAACAAGGGTATACATCTCACCCCTGAAAGACACAACCTCCTCCCCTACCTTCATCTTGCGCCCTGTAATGGCGCAGATCAGTTTACCTGTCGTTTCCATGCTTATCTCCTTTGGGCAGTGGTACACACTTGTCACAGAACGACCGCTCCGAGTGCCACGTAGCGGGGCGTCCACACATCTTGCAGGTATACGTGTAGACCGGACGAACCTTGGCCTTCAGATACCGCATCAGATCAATAATCTGGGCTGTCATACAGTCTCCTTGGGTGACTGCCTGTTAACGGGCAGTCACCTCTCAGATTACACTTACTTGACTAACTTGTCAAGCCCAAATCACGCAGAAGATTTTGCCTGCGTACCACACCCGCTGTTCGCCAGTCAGCCCTGCCAGACGGCAGAACTGGAGGATGGCCGACAGGGGGCTATCGAGGCCGCGCAGAGTGATGCGGTTCTGCTCGTCCAGATAGATGCGGTCGAGGGCGTTGCCCATTTCGCAGCCCATGTGGTTGCCCAGCGTGGTGACGCGGGTTTCCACACGGATCAGGCGCTGCATGACATCGTTCAGGGTGGCGTCTCGCTTACTCATGGTAGCCCTCCTTGAAGCCCAGTTCGGACAGCACCTGCGCGTTGGCTTCGGCGTACTCGTCATCGAGCGCAGTCACGGTCTTGACGGCCTGAGACTGATCGAACAGCGGCACGTCATCGTCACGTTGCGTTACGATCTTGGCGGCTTCAGATTCGATCTCGTTCGACAAATCTTCCATGTCGGCCTCGTCATCATCGATGGAGGTGACGACAGTTTCCAGATCAAGCTCAAGGCACAGCTCGGAAAACGCCGTCCACAGCAGCCCCGGCGCGAAGGTGGCGTAGTCGAGGAACTCGCTGCGAGACATATACACCATCTCATGCCCATCGATTACCGGCAGGTTCTTGGTGGCGTTCTTCTTGCCTTTCTTGCCCTTACGGGACGTGGCCGCCGCATCGTAGCGTACGACATTGACGCCGTTCGCATAGGTCTGGAAGTCCTTGCCCTTGTTATACAGGTCGGGCTGGCTGGGCTTGGCAGATGACGTGATGGGTGCGGGCTGAGGCACCGGAGGCGTATACGACCCCAGAGAGCGATGGCTATTGCCAGAGTACGAGCCGCCGCCGTTGTAGCCACGATACGCGCCGTTGTTGCCGCCAACGAAGCCGCCGCCAGCATTGACCTTGCCGTAGTGACCGCTGAACTCCTCATCCCATTCCGCTTCGGACATATAGCGTCCGTTACGAAAGTAGGTCTTGGCAACGGGTGACTCCTGATTACGCATGGAGTACGACCAAGCATACGTGTTGGACAGCCAGCAACCCTTGAACTCGTTGCCCGCAGACTTGTTGATGACGACCACGTTGCCGAGGTTATCGGCGAACACCAGCTTGTTGTTGTACCCGATGCGGTTGCCCAGCCATTTCTGGAACGGCTCGACAGTAAGCAGGTCGGGGTCACGCTCAAGCATGGGGCGCACCTCGTCACGGATGAAGTGCCACGTATCGGACATCTTGGTATTGTCGGAAGCTACGCCCGACAGGATGCCGTTGTGCATCATCCACACATCGCGGCCATTGACCTCTTTGGTCAGTACCGGATAGGGGTGGGCATTGGCAAGGTCGATGTCGCCGTGGGTACGCATACGCAGGTGGATAGCGCAGGCATACTCCTCATGCTTACGGAACGCGGTGACCCACTCGTCAGCGGTCTTGGGGACTGCCTTGTCAACGATAAGCTCGCCGTCCTTGGCATACATGAAGCCGTAGCCATCAGCGTTGCGAGAGTAGAAGTCGCGCAGCCATTCGTCAGAGAAGGTTGCAGCAACGGGCTTAACAATAATCAAACACATGGTATTACTCCTTTATAGATAGTTAGTTCACTGGTCGTTAACGGGCAGTGGTGTATACAGCATAGGTAGAGCTGGTTGTGGTGCTGGTGGTAAACGGCAAGTCGATAGTGACCACAGGGATCGTCTCCGTCAACGTCATAGTAGTCGGAGCGTCCTCGATAGATTCCTCATCGACAGCGGGCTCGCGGCGGTCTTTCTTGGGCGGGTTGATATGCCCGAACCAAGTATTGGTAACCCGCTTTGCGCCTTTGATGCTGTACTCGTCACGCATCAGGTAGGCCACCAGATTCGGATACTGCTTGCGGTTCTCCGGACGGCCAAGCCATGCACAGAAGTCGGTATGGCTGACAGACCCACCGGACGGCTGCTGCACCCAATCGAGCAGTGCCCACACGAACTCAAGGTTCTTGCGGAAGCTGGCTTCGTTCAGCGTGCTTTGGAATATCCGGAACTCGGCCAAGGCAGGCATACCATTGCTGGTGCCCTTGTAATTGACGGGGCAATACTTGCCATACCCTGCCGGTTTCTTGACCAGCTTGTCGCCCATATACTCCTGATGCAGGCCGCCGAGCTTGCCGTTGCGGAACGTATCGCGCTCGTTGTACCCGCTACCGATCTGCTTGCCGCTGCCGTAGATGCTGGCGCGTTGTGCGATGGCCTGCACGAACGCCGTGTTGTTCTTAGCCAGCAAGAAAGCAAGGATGCGTGCTTCCTGCAACGGGGTGAGGCGATGCCGTGCCACGCTGATATGGATGCCATACGTGCCGTAGTTGCCCTTGACGTTGTAGCCACGGACGCCATACCCCAGCATATCGGCGCACACATTGAGCGAGTGCCCGTGGGGTGTAGGCTTGCCGGACAGCACGCACTCCCACATGCTACGGGTCATGGGTGCAGATACGAACTCGACACCACGCTCATCGGACAGGGAGCCATCGCGTTCGGCGATGAAGTAGTGCCCGTAGCCTTTCTTGCCGAGTTCATGCAGCACATCGTCACGATGGTCGCCCGTGCAGCACACCTCCAGCTCCACGCCCAAGGGGATGGACTTATCCTTGGGGTCGGCGTTGCGTTCGGTAAAGAACGATCCATTACGGCGGGTCTGATGATAGCCACCGAACGGCATGGACTCGCGCTGGCGGAGTTCCCGTTGTGCTTCAGCGTGACAGCGACTGCACATCCCGTTACACGCCTCATGCTCGTTCTCATGGGTGAGCGTGTTGCATGACGTACAACGGCGATAGTGCGGAGCGCACGAATTGCAAGCGCGGCCACCTGTTGCGGTGCGGAACATATTTGTCCGCAGTGAGGCTTGACCGCAGCACTCGCAAGTGTCGTAGTTGGTCTGCCGACACAAGCCGCAAATCTCGCCAGCCTCTGTCTCATGCGTAGCGGGTGACCACCACATCGGGACATCCAAATCGCAGTCGATAGTGACGATGGTGCCGCAGCCTACGCAACAGCGCATGACCATATCGCGCACGCCCAAGGTAGCGTGTACCTCGGATGCTGACGGGTGGTTGACCATGCGGCCATCGTTAGCCGCCTCGCCATCGGGAACGAGTCGCAGCCAGATGCGTTGCGTCAGCGGGCAGTACACGAACCGATATGCGATGGGGTCGGTCACAGGCGAGCCGTTGGTACGCAGGGTAGTGCGTACTTCGCGGTGCAGTGCTGTACTGGTGTTGACGAGGTAGGTGTTGAGGGTTCCCAGCATCTCTACTGCGCGGCGGGTATTGCAGTTAGGCACATGGATGCCTCGCCACAGGGCAGTAGCCATGTGGAGCGCCTGCGCGGACTGCTGCGTGTTGGCGATCATACGGCTATGGGTCATCGCATCGCCCAATGCTGTGGGGAAGGAGGTTACCAGATAGCTGCCGATGTGCTGACCTGCCAGTGCGTTGCGTTGCACGGATGACAGGGCGAAGCTCATGTTGCTGCACAGTTGCGACAGCCATTTGATGGAGCGGGTATAGACCTGCACGCCGCTGTTATCCTCGCTACCGACCAGACCATAGGCACAGAAGCTGTCGATGGAGCTAAGGGCTTCAGTCGTTGACACGCGCCCGTTCTCGTACTGGTTACCCAACGCCTTGGCGAACGCGCCTGTTGCGATACGGAAGGACAGGTGCAGGGCACGGGTTGCTGCTGCCTTGGACACGCCCAGCGCGAGCAGGTCGTTCTTGGCCTCCACGTGGATGGCTGACGTGGGGCTCTCCACGATGAGGGACGGATCGATAGGTTGACTGGCTGTTAACGGACAGTCGTGAACCACGCCCTTCAGGTAGTAGATAGACCATGTGCGGGTATTGATGTTTTGGGTGACGACTGCCAACGGCAAGGCCTCGTCTCCAGCGCCAGCGTTGACTGACGCGCCTTCGGCACGCATGAACCACGCCCATATCGCCGTATTGTTCGGCTCCACCCCTTCGAACGCCACGCGGGAGGAGGCGCTACGCCAAGTAGGCAGGGACAGGGGCACGCACAACAGGTTACGTCCGATGGCGTAATGGCGACCTTCGGATATGGATATGGAATCATAGGTATGCGCTGACAGTCGCCGCCATGCGGTTACGACACAAGGGAGCAGGCCTGCGTACGCGCCCAGAGGGATGGACTCGGTTACAGTCGTATCGCCATAGCTATTGATGAACTGCTCCTGTTCGCTACGTGTCCCGAAGCACATAGTAGTAGTCGCGCCTGTCGTGACCATACGGACGGATGACATGGCCGGATGATGTGACCAGAACGATGACGTACCTGACCACGGCGACTCGGCGTATGCCGTAGACGGGCTTACGAACCGAGGCGTGCCGTCAGCAGACTGGAACAGGTCGGGGTTCTCCTCCATCATCTTGGTCATGATGTTGACGGCCTCGGTACGCATCTCGGCGTTGCGCATGTGGCTATATGCTGCCGTAGCTACGTGCCGCCCGCGTGCCCAGTTGAGCATGTGTTCGGTGATGGGCATGACGCCTTGCGATGCACCTGACGAGGGGCTGGCCGGAGCCATGATGTTGGTGGTCAGGTTGAGTGCCGAGATGGGGGTGTCCATCATTACGGGAGCCAGTGCGTTGCGCCCTCGCACCTGCACCACGGCGCGGATGTTGCCCGTGAAGTTATCACCGATGGTGCCCTTCATCCATGCAGGCAGCACGCGCTTGACGCGCGGCGTGTAGACCCATGCCGGAGTGGCGGGTGCTGACGAGACGAAGGCCGTGGATGAAGCGGGTGAGGGGGTGGGTGCGGCACTTGGCGTCTGCCAGTCGGTCATCATTGATATATGGGTTGACTGACCTGCGCCATGATCGACCTGCCACTCAGGCACACGACCTGCCGGATGCGCCATGAGCGATGGCACAGTCTCGTCCATGTGGGTGTTGTCGCCGATACGTCCGATCTTGACCATGTAGGCGTTGGTGCGTACGTTCCATGCCGTGTAGTGCATCAGGGACAGATAGCGCCGCAACTGCTTGAACGCTTCGGGCTTCTCAGCCTCCAGCGTGTGGAACAGCGGGCTACTGGAGGTCATTGCGCGATAGCGGAACAGCTCAGCCAGTTCGGCAGGGATGTCGATCAGAACGTGCATACCTGCTACACGTCCTTCCTGCTGGTGCGCGGCCAGCTCTTGCACCAAGGTCGGGCTATTGAGGCTCACCTTGGGCATCGCAGTCGTTGTAACTGTTGTCATGCTAGTCTCCTTAAGAGTTAGGTAGTTGGGTACTGCTGAAGTGCAGATACTGCACTTGCTGTTGACTGGTCGTTAACGGCCAGTCAGAGGTGTTGCTGGTACTGCACTTACGCGTTGCCCTCCGTGTCAACGAAAATAGAATCGGGTGAAGGGCAGGTACTGCCCTTAGCGGTTGTGTCGTTGCTGATGCTGTTGCCGTACTTGTCGATGAAGGCCTCGGTCACCTCAGTCGCGTCATCCTGCGTCTCGCTCGCCTCGACCTTAGCCAACGTGGTGAACATCTCGATCATCGCGTCAAGACGTGCCAGTACCGCAGACGCCTCACCCTCAGTCATGATGCCCGCCTCCTGCAACTTGTCCATGCGTACGTGCATGGGTACATACTTGCCCTGCTTGTAGTTGAACACCTCGTAATAGCGCTCAATCACGGCAGTCACCATCATGAGAACCATCTCGCCATTCAACTGATCTTCATCGTCACGGCGCATACCGACAGCCAACAACTTGCACAGGCGATCCAGATCACCCATCAGGGCATTAGCTTCCCCAAGATAGATGTCCGACACCTCCTGCGCTGCTGCCAGTTGAACCGACAACGTGGCCGTGGATGTGGAATCCATACTGCCCTTGCACTTGCCTTCACACATGATGCACTCCTTATAGTTGGAAAATTGACTGGTCGTTAACGGCCAGTGGGGTAGCACTACCTGCACCCCAAACCCTACTTGGGGGAAACATTCCCCCAACTCGTATTGTACCAGAGCGATACGTATTTGTCAAGTGAGAAAGGGAAAAGGCAGTGAAAAGGCAGTGAATTAGTAACAAATGTGTTAAATATGACGTGGCGTATAATTATACGCACCAAATGAGAAAGTCTATACAAATCAACAACATAATTAGTATCGGATGAAAGTGGGTCTGACCCCTAAGTGCTTGATTTATATAAGGGAATCTGAGATTGTATGCGAAGTTTGAGACGGGTGTGTAAGTACTAACCTGTTGGGTGCTGGCAAGATCGTTGATTTCATTGAGAAAAATAAGGGGATATACTACCGGATGGTGAGAATGCAGATTTCGGCGAAAAAAATAAGGATACGCGTTTTTTGGTGACTTATAGGTCTCAAATGAGAACTTAAGACTTTACTTTAAGTTGGGGTCGCGCGTGTGGCGTATGTAATTTCCCGTTTTTAGACAAGAAATGCAATACATATAATAAATATAATAAATAAAGATATAGAAAACAGGTACTTAGGTAGGAGACCCATAACATTTTGGACTTCAGGCTCTAGTGGGTGCATACCCCTTACACGTCTCGCAATGCCTATTTTGTGAGCACCTGTTTCCGTTGATTTCATTACGTTTTTAGACTTTCACTTTCATACCCGTCTCATTTGCTTTTTCGCGTGTAAGTAGATATTCGTATCACTTTGCACTAGCCGTTAACGGCCAGTCATTGATTTCATTACACTTTTTCTCCTTCATTGTTCTCGTCATCTGTTAGTGCTACGTGTTTTTGGGGCATGGCGACTACTATGTCGCGCCAGTCGAGCGTGACTACGACAGCCCGTTAACGGGCAGTCAAAGCATTAAGTGTCTGATCTTGCTGGGGAATATCAGGGCAGATGTTATCAGGTGAGAACAATGGACAAAAAAAAGCCCTGCAAAAGCAGGGCTTTAAGGGTAACAGCAGGGGATTAGGCTGCTTTGCGGGTGCGCTTGGCTGGCTTGTTCAGGTCAGCCTCGACCAACTTGGCTGCGGCCTCGACCCCATAGTCAACTGCGACTGCGATCAGGGACAACCACGTCTCGCGCGTGCCGTGCTTCGTTATGCTTGTCAGCAGCTCGGCGATGTCGGGCTCTGTGAGCTGTTTTTCTGGGGCGGTTGAACCCTCACCCTCATCCGACCCCTTTGCGCCGTTCTCAAGGGCAAGGAACACCTTTCGCAGGGCATTCAGGCCTTTATCGATCCCTTGCGTCAGCACAGCAGCCCGCTTTTCTGCGGTCATGCGTGCGAACCTGCGGATGAGGGCTTGCACGTCCTCGACTGTTTTGTCGGCCATTCCACCTGCGCGAGCCATCTCGATCCCGATAGCGATCACGCGTTCGGCGCTGGCGGTCGTCTTGATAGCAGGCCTGCGTTCCTCTTTGATCTCGATCAGGGTCAGGTCATCCTTGATCAGGGACATGAGGTGCAACGTAGCAGCACCAGCACTTCCTGCTGCGGCCTTTAGTTGCTCGGCGTGCGTGCGGGTCGCGGCCTTTGCGGAAAACAGCACTTGCCATTCGCTACGGGCAAGAGTGTCGAGGGTGTCAACTGCGGGTACTGCGGGCTTGGATTTAGCCATGATATTGCTCCTAGTTAGATAGTTGATCGACTGGCCGTTAACGGCCAGTCAGGCTTCCCCTGCGAAAAATGCAGGGGAATTGTTATTATGCTCGTCTGATACTATTTTGTCAAGTGATATTTCACGCGTGCATGATGATGGATTGGGGCATGGCTACTACTATGTCGCTCCAGTCAGGAGGAAAGTACAGGCAAAAAAGAAAAAACGGGACTGCCCGTTAACGACCAGTCCCAAATTCAAGGCAAAAAAAAGCCCCGCTTTCGCGGGGCTGGAAGGATTGAATCAGGTAGAACTAAGCGGCTTTCTTTTGCTTCGCCGCCTGCTGCTTGTCGATTGCGGTTACTTCTTTTTGCAGAAGTTCGGCGCTGGTCTGCACGCCGATTTCCTGCACCAGTGCGATCACTTGCAGCCATGTGACGCGATCACCCATGCCGGTTACGCTGGCGAGAAGTTCCGCCAATTCCGGCTCTTTCAGGTCTTTCGCTGCTGGTGCGGTTTTGCCTTCGCCGCTGCCTTCGCCGCTGCCGCCTTCTTCGCCGCCAGCATTGCCGGTTTCCACGGCGGTAAAGACCTTACGCATAGCGTTGATGCCCATACCTGCTGCCTTGCTAAGTACGGCGGTACGCTTCGCCACATCCATGCGTGCAAAGCGGCGGATCAGCGCTTGCACGTCTTCAATGGTCTTATCCGAAAGTCCGGCTTCGTTCGCCAGTTTCAGCCCCAGCGCGATTGCCTTCTCGGCGCTGGCGGTAGATTTCAGCGTTGGGCGGCGCGTCTCTTTCACTTCGATCATCACCACATCCTCGCGGATGATGAACATGATTTGCAGCGCTGCCTTGCCAGCACCGCCAGCGGCACGCTTCAATTCTTCAGCGTACTTGGCGGTATCTTTCTTTGCTTCGAACAGATGCTGCCACTCGGCAACAATCAGGTCTTCGATGCTGGGTTGAACGGATGCTGCCTGAGCAGCGGCGGATGCGGCGGCTGCCGCGCGGTTATTACGTGCCATGATAGGCTCCTTTTAGCGTTAATTGACTGCCCGTTAACAGGCAGATGACCCCAAATCGAGATCATGTGTGTATTATGCACTTCTGATACAAGTTTGTCAAGTGATATTAGTGGCTGAGTGGTATGTGGTGCAAGGTGGTGGCTACTACTATGTCGCTAAAATACAGGGGCAAAAAGAAATGGGGGCCGAAGCCCCCAAGTTCTTACTTAACTGCGTTCGTTGCGTTCTTCAACATGATCTTGTATTGCTTTGCTGTATCGCCGCGCCACCATGCCAGATTGCTCTGGATGTACAGGCCCTGTGCGTGCAGCTCGCCATCTAACAAGCTGGGTACTGCGCGAATATAAGCCATCGCATAGCTGTAGTTGGCAGGCTTGATCAGCTTGTCGCTATACTGTGCAGCCAGCGTGTCGGCGATTTGGCGGATCAAAGTGCGGAAAGCAAGGGTATCTTGATATGTCATGATTTATCTGGCGGGCTTTCGCCCGCCAGCTCCATTTAGTCTTGGTTACGTTCAAACCGCTGCATGGCGGTTTCTACGCTGCGAACGAATCGCGCTGCATCCTCTGCCGCGCATACCAGCTCAAACGAGCTGCCGTTGACGGCCACCTCGCGCACATGAGCGGCGCACAGCTCATACGCTGCGTGGATAAGGTCTGCCCGCATTGTCGCCGAATTCGACGGGCGGGCAGCCGGTACCGCTTTAGCAGCGGCGGGCTTTGCAATCATTGTTGCCATGATAGGCTCCTTTGATAGTTGGATAGATGTGGCTTGCTTCACCACGATGCTAGTATCTCACAACCCACTTAGTTTGTCAAGTAAGAATTCTTTTTTCTGGCGAAGCCCCCCAAGGGGGTTTTGGGTTCACGCGCCCGTCGCTTTGCCCCTTTCATAAATAAAATTTCCAGTAAAAACATAATAACCCTACTTAGAGCATGGGTATTTAAAATTCCCGGTAAAAACATAATAACCCTACTCTAATTAGGGGTATTAAAGGCCCCCTTCCCCCAAAAAATTTTCCGGGTTTTTTCACCTGCTTACTTGACAATCAATTCTCACCCCCCATACAATTGACACCGAATCAACCTGAGTGGAGAATGAAATGGAGCGGAAGACCCCTGATTACATGCGCGTCTGTAGTCGCTGCAAGGTGTCGAAAAACCTGTCCGAGTTTGCGAAGAACCGGAGTGTGGTAGGCGGGTATCACTATTACTGCCGGGAGTGTCAGAAGATCAAGTCGCAGGAGTGGCGTACGCGCAATCCGGAGGCTTCCCGACTGAGCCGGAAGAACTATGTAGACCGGATCAAGGCTGCGAACCGGTTGGCGGAGGCACAGGAGCAGGGTGTGGACGTACGCACGCTGAACGAATCCAAGGTTGAGGAGGTAGCAAATGTCGGAGCTAAACTTGTTCGGATCAGATGAGGAGGAAGCGCAGGCGATGAACCTGAGTGGCGACCTGAACGCCTTGCTGCCCATTACCGAGGCGACGCCGGACACGCCCTTCCTTAACGAGACCTTCCCTGAACCCCGGACTGCGGCTCCGCTGACCCCGGAGGGTGATCTTGGGTTCCCGTCCACGCTACCCATCGAGGTAGCGCTAGGGACGGCACCCATCCCTGATCTGCTGAAGGCGTACAAGATCAACCCGATGGATTGGGAGGCGATCTCGTCGTCCGCGCTGTTCCAGCGCACGGTGGACAGGGCACGCAACTACATTGCCAAGAACGAGAACGCGGCGTTCAAACTCAAGGCGCGGATACAGGCTGAGGCGTTGCTGGACACGTCGTACCTCATGATCCATGACGAATCGACCCCGGCTGCGGTGCGGGCAGACCTCATCAAGCAGACGATGAAGTGGGCCGACTATACAGACACCAACGAGAAGCCCAGCGCTGCCGGAGCGGGGTTCCAGATCAACATCAACTTCGGGGGTAGCGCATCACCCCGGCCCACCATCGACAGCGAGGCGGTAACCATCAATGGCTGACATCGGGGACTTCACCACTGCGGCCAACAAGGTCAATGACGCCAACACGATCAACTACACCCCACCGCCGACAGTCGATGCGTTCATCCTCGACTACACCCCGGCACGCATGTTCTACGATTGGATTCTCGGCCCGGTAGGTTCGGGCAAGACCACCGGCATCATGTTCAAGCTGGCCTACATGGCAGGCCTTCAGGCACCCTCCCCCATCGACGGCATCAGGCGCTCCCGCGCGGTGATCGTCCGTAACACCATGCCGCAACTGCGCGATACCACCCTCAGTTCGTGGAACTATTGGTTCAAGGACGGGCAGGCGGGTACTTGGAAAGCGTCAGAATACAAGTTCATCCTGCGCTACGCCGACGTGGAGTGCGAAGTGCTGTTCCGACCGCTGGATACCCCCGATGACGTGGCACGCGTACTGTCGCTGGAAGTCACGTTTGCCATCCTCGATGAGTTCGTGCAGATACGCAAGGAGATCGTGGAAGCACTGGCAGCACGCTGCGGACGATACCCGCCCGCGCTACACGGCGGCGCGTCCAACTGGGGCATGTGGGGCTCATCCAACACCGGAGACGAGAACTCATGGTGGTACGATTACCTCGTCAAGAACCCGCTGCCCAACAACGTGCGGCTGTTCGTGCAACCGTCGGGGTTCCTGCCGACCGCAGAAAATACCGACAACCTGCCCGGTAGAACCGAGTACTACACCTCCCAAGCCGAAGGGAAGTCCAAGGAGTGGGTAAAACAGTTCATCGAGGTACAATGGGGCTTCAGCCTAGACGGCCAGCCGGTGTTCCCCGCGTTCAACCGCGATCTGCATGTGTCAGCCAAACCGCTCATGCCAAACCCCCACCTGCCCCTCATCATCAGTCTGGACCCCGGACTCAACTTCAGCGCCATCGCCATCGGCCAAGAAGACAGCCACGGCAGACTGCTCATCTACGATGAACTGATCCAGCGCGACATGGGCGCTGAAAGGCAGATCGCAGAACGGCTGAAACCCCTCCTGCGGGCGAAATACCAGATGTTCAAGAACCCACTGGTCGTCCCCGACCCCGCAGCCGCCATACGCGCACAATCCGACGAGAAATCAGTCGTGGACGTGTATCGCAAACACTTCGAAGTCAAATACGACACCGATAACACCCTGCAACCACGCTTGGACGCAGTGGAACACTACCTCATGCGCCTGACAGACGTAGGCCCCGCCCTGCTCATCGACCCCGGATGCCGAACCATAATCCGTGGCTTCGAAGGCGGGTATCGCTACGCCATCAGCCGTAAAGGCACAACCGCCGCCGAACCGGACAAGAACGAGTACAGCCACCCACTGGATGCCGTACAGTACCTCGCCAAATACTTCCGCAAAGGCGCAAACCGCGCCGCACGCAACAGTACCAACGCGTTCGTACCGCCGCGATTCGACAACAGATATAACTTCGGGTAGAGTGAACGGCATCTTCGCTAGGAGCGACCTATGGCACAACAACCCTTAGACCCTAACGTCCCGATCAATGGGGCCCCCGGCACTGCCTCCCCGCTCGCCACAGGTGCCGGTGTGGCCCCACCCGAAATGACAGGAGAACAGGCCGTACAGAGCGCAGCACGCGCCCTCGATCCGGAAAAACTCCGGACTCTCGGCCTGAAACTGTACCAACGCTTCGAAACGTATGAACGCGAACGCCGCATCGCGGAAATCAAATGGATGCGGAACCTGCGCCAGTACCTCGGCCAGCATGACCCCGAAGTCGAAGCCAAGCTGGACCCCAACAAAGCCAAGACCTACCCGCGCGTCACCCGCGTGAAGACCGTCAGCATGGTCGCACGGCTGATGAACCTGCTGTTCCCTGAGTCCGACAAGAACTACGGCATCGAGCCCTCCCCCGTACCCAACCTCAGCCCCGAAGACATGAACAGCGTACTCACCGCGCTGTACGAGGAAACTGGCGGCGAGATGGGCGATGAGGAGATCGAGGAAGCGGTCATACGCTTTGCCGCTGAACGCGGACGCAACTTGGAACTGGAAATTGACGACCAGTTGGAGGAGTTGGGCGGAGATCGCAGCATTTCCTACGTTACCCTCTGCAAACAGGTCATCAAGTCCGGCGTTACGTTCGGCATTGGCGTGCTTAAGGGCCCCATGTCACGTACGCAGATGCAGCGCTCATGGACACAAAATCCGATGACGGGGATGTGGGAGCCGGTGACTACGCAGGTCTACCGCCCGCAGTTTGAGTTCGTGTCGATATGGGATTACTACCCCGACATGACGGCCAAGACGTTCAGCCAGATGGACGGCCAGTTCCAGCGCCACGTCCTCAGCCGCCACCAGCTTCGCAAGCTGGCCGACCGGTCGGACTTCCTTGGGGAGAACATCAAGGCGTATCTGAACAAGACGCCCAATGGCAACTACAAGCGTCGCACGTACGAGACCGAGCTGAAGTCGATGGGCGTTGCGCTCAATACCGGCGACCAGCAGGGGCGCAAGTACGAGGCCATCCAGTGGTACGGCTACATCAGCGCCTACGACCTGATTCAGTGCGGCGTGGAAGTGCCGGAAGAACTCCGCAACGAGGAAGTCGAGGCAGACATCTGGATGCTCGACAATGAGGTCATCAAGGCCGACATTAGCCCGTGGGTGGAGCTGGATACCGGCTATAAGGTCAACATGTACCACCAGTTCGTGTTTGAGGAAGACGATACCAGCCTGACTGGCAACGGCCTGCCCAATATCATGCGCGACAGCCAGATGAGTATTACTGCCGCGTCCATGATGATGATGGACAACGCCTCGGTCGTCTGTGGCCCCAACCTTGAGCTGAACACCGACCTGCTCCGTATGGATCAGGACTTGCGTAGCGTCAGCCCGCACAAGCTGTGGTATCGGGAAGGGCTCGGCGCAGACGCCAACATGCCCGCCATCCGCGAGATCAAGATCGACAGCCACATTACCGAACTGACGCAGGTGATTAACCTGTTCCAGCAGTTTGCCGATGCCGAGACCTTCGTAGGCCCGGCCACAGGCGGAGACATGCAGAAAGCCCCGTCCGAGCCGTTCCGTACGGCAGCAGGGGCCAGCCTGATCCGTAACGATGCCGCCCTGCCGTTCAAGGACGTGGTACGCAATTTCGATGTGTTCACCGAATCGGTTATTACTTCGCTCGTAGCATTCAACCAGCAGTTGAACCCGAAGCCCCATATTCAGGGCGACTTCCAAGTGCAGGCCAAGGGGTCTACCAGCCTGATGGCGAAGGAAGTGCGGGGGATGCAATTGGATTCCTTTGTGCAAACCCTGTCGGAAGAAGAAAAGGCCTTCGTAGACGGGTACGAGCTGTTGCGCGAACGTGCGGCTGCCCGCGATTTGACCGAGAACGTCATCGTCACCCGCGAAGAAGCCAAGCGCATCAAGGAGAATCAGGCTCAGAGCGCCCAGCGTGCAGCGGCGCAGCAGGAAGAAATGATGCGGGTACAAATTCGTGCGGCCCTTGCCGACGCCTTCAAGGCGGTTACGCAGGGCAACAAGAATCAGGCTGCGGCTGATGCCCAGTCTGCGGAGGTGGTCAACCAACTGTTAGGAGGACTTGAAAGTGGCGTACAAGAAGCGGGAGGCAGTTCAGGAGAAGCTGGCAAGCCTACGGGCAACGGTCCAGCAGTTCCGAAATGACCCATCCATTCTGGCAATCGAGCAATTGCTGGAATATGGCGTAGAAGTAGCAAAGGACAGGTTGCTGGTAGCTAGTGACGCTGCAACCGTGTCTAGGCTGCAAGGGGAGGCCAACGGATATAGGAAGATGCTCGACATCATCCATAACGAAGGCTTCGGCGTTGACAACCAAAAATCATAGGGGTATAAGGCGGGAATATGACTACTGAAAACAATGAAGTACAGGCACCAGAAGACGAATTTGCGGCTGCATTTGCCGAAAGTGTGGCCCCTGAAGGCACGCCTCCGGCAGACGTAGCTCCGGTTACCAACGGGGAGGACGGTAATGCTGCTGAAGCAGAAGGTGAAATGGGCGACGGGGGGGCCGCAGCGACTGACGGCGGTGAATCGGAACCGGCTGCTACGGAAGCTGAAGGAGACGGTGCGGCAGAATCGTCCGGCGAATCGAACTTCGCTCAAGAGCTGGCGAAGTTACGTCAAGAGATCGCTAAGCCCGCAGAGCCGCCTGCACCCGCACCTGCTGCTGAGCCTGAAGTACCTGCTGCTGAAACCCCAACCGGGTTCGCGCTGACCGAAGACGAGCAGAAATTCCTTACCGAATATGAGAAGGATTGGCCGGAGATCAGCCGCGCCGAAGCCTTGAAACGCCGTAAGGATTTGTACGAGGCCGTCCAGTACGTGTTCGCCCAAGTATCGCAGGCGATCTCCCCGCTGGTTGACCACTACAAGACCAGCGAATATGATTCGCATGAAGCAGCTATCAAATCTGTCCACGAAGATTACGATACTGTTCGCCCCCAAGTCATTGATTGGGTTGGCACACAGACCGGAACCCGTGGTAAAGTATTCTCTGAGATTGTTAAGGGAGGCACAGCAGAAGAAATTGCTGACCTCGTAACGATTTGGAAAGAGGCTACGGGTAAAGCCAAGCCTCAAGTAACCCAAGGGTCGGGTAGTCCATCCGCCCCTGCTGAACCACCCGCCAAGGCCAAACAAGCGGCGCAAAAGCTGAGTGTAGTAAGTTCAAAACGGACGCAAGTACCTGCCGTTACCGACGCAAACGATTATGATGGTGCGTGGGCGGAGGCGACCGGCAAAAGTTAATTTTGAACTGAAAGGAGCCAATCATGGCCGCAGTAACCGTTTATGGTGATATTACCCCCCGTACCGCAGCGTACGCAGTCAAGCAACTGCTTACCCGTGGTATGCCGTACATGTACTTCGAAAAGTTCGGTCAGACCTATCCGATCCCGAACAACAGCACCCGCGTCGCCAAGTTCCGTCGCTACTTCCTGTCCGGTTCTACCGGTGCAGCCGCTGACGGCAATGCAGCAAACGCATGGTCTGTTCCGCTGTCCACCACTCCGCTGGTTGAAGGTGTGACCCCGACTGGCCGTAAGCTGGCTAATCAGGACTACACTGTCACCCTGCAACAGTATGGCGACTACATGACCATCACCGATGTGATCATGGATACCCACGAAGACCAGATTCTGCAACAAGCCACTGAAGTTCTGGGCGAGTCCGCAGCTCTGACCATCGAAACCATCCGCTACAACGTGCTGAAGGCTGGTACTAACGTCCTGCGCGTCGGTGGCGTCGCTACCCGTAACTTGGTTGCACTGCCGATTGGTGGCTCCACCACCCCGGCTTCCGTGACCAACGCTCTGGGCCGCTCGGCATCTACGATCCTGAATCGTCAGAACGCCAAGAAGATCACGACTGTCGTTGCCTCCACCCCGGACTTCAACACCAAGTCTGTGGAAGCCAGCTACATCGCTGTCACCCACCCCGATCTGGAAAGCGACATCCGTAACCTGCCGGGCTTCAAGCCGGTTGCTGATTACGGCCCCCATACCACCCCGTACGAAGGCGAAATCGGCTCTGTCGAGCAAGTTCGCTACCTCGTCACTACCGTTTGCACCCCGTTCTACGGCGAAGGCGCAGCAGTCGGCGCAACCGGCCTGCGTGCTACCGGTGGTAACATCGACGTGTATCCGGTGCTGGTGTTTGGCCGTGACGCATACGGTATCGTCCCGCTGAAGGGCAAGGACTCCATCACCCCGATGGTGGTGAATCCGAAGCCGGTCGCTGGCGACCCGCTGGCTCAGCGTGGCACCGTGGGCTGGAAGGCTTGGCAGAACGCAATCATCCTGAACGACGCATGGATGGTTCGTCTGGAAGTTGGCGCTACCGCCTAATGAATGGGGGCTTCGGCCCCCTTCTGAAATCTGAATAGAAAGGAAATATCATGGCCTCTGTATCCGCCACTTCTCAGCAGATGGGAGTTGTAAACTTCGCGTCTGGTTCTTTCACTGGTGACGGCACTGCCACCACCGTTACTGTGGGTTTTGTCCCCCGCTGGATCAAGGTGTTCAACACCACTGGCGTGATCGTCTGGGAAAAGTTTGAAGGTATGGGTAACACCATCACCATCAAGACCGTGACTGCCGGTACTACCACGGCTGACGCAACCAGCGCGATCCTGATCGGCGATGGCACCACCGCTAACGGCGCTGTCGGCACGTTCCTGATCTCTGCCGCTGCTGCTGTGAACGCCCAAGCACTTTCTTGGGTCGCTCAAGGCTAAGGAATAGGGGGCTTCGGCCCCCGTTCTTAACATGAGTTGCGTAGTAAAAGTCGAGAAAGCCGAGAATGGGTATGAAGTCTATCTGGCTTATGGCACAGAATGGAAAGAGTACCTGTACAACAGCGAAGCCGAAGCTGTAGCCAAGATTCAGGCTGAGCTGCCTAAACTGAAGCCGGTCGAGGAAAAGGACGAGTTTTCTACCGCCTTTGAAATCGCCATCGGTAAACGCAAGGAGGAAGACTAGTGGCTACTCCGAAGAAAAAGCCCGCCGTTGTTGACGACGTGCAGGCTGTGGAAGTCCCCAAGCAGGCCAGCGATACCATCAAGGTCGTGTTTGACGGGCAGGGCAACAAGACCGTTTCTTGTTGCATCAATGGGGTCGGATATACGTATCCGGCAGATGTGGAAGTGGAAACTACGCAAGCTGTGGCTGATGTTATTGGCCGGTTTCGCGCAGTCTAAGGAGGCATTAAGTGGCGAACGAAATCAAGGTAGACAAAGCAGTTCCGGTATCGGACGGACTGGACTCAGTGGCGCAGGCGAAGACGCAACAAGCCGAACGTCGCGTGAAGATCATTCTGGAGGAATCCCCCGAAATCCCGCCGACTGGGCAGTTTTTTGGCATCAATGGCATTGGGTATGTTTTACGTCCCGGTGAGCCTGCCGATGTTCCGGAATCCCTGCTGAGCGTGCTGGATGACGCGATTCAGGATGTGCCCATCGTCAACGGTGATCAGGTGACTGGTTTCCGCAAGAAGCTGCGCTTCCCGTACCGAGTTCTTGAGCGTACAATCGCTTAACCATATCGCAAGGAGCCTCAATTGACATTTCAGGAATTGCTGGATGAGTTGAGGCTCAATATGCTCCGTGACGGGTCGGATATCGTATCCGGCCCTAACGATTTTCTCTGGAGCGATGACACGCTCATGCGGTACATCAACGATGCCTACCGCCGCTTCGCCCGTCGCTCCCTGCTGTTGCGGGACAACATTACTGCCGCATACACCCAAGTTATCCTTGTGCCCGGCCAGTCCATCTATGAGCTGGACCCCGTGGTGCTTGCAGTCATTTCCGCTAAATACGACGTTGACGAGAACGACCTGCCTCACGCAGCACATGACGATCTCAATGTGACGCCGTACACAGACCCGCTGATGTGGGATGTGAACCAGCTATCCACGTCCCAGCCCGGACGCCCCCGTGCATACACCACTGACGAAGCCGTGACCATTGGCTCGCAGACGCAGATCAACCTGCGCGTGTATCCTACGCCGAGCGATGATGAGCTGGATAAGGTCATCTACATGCGCGTTGCCCGGCTACCAGTCGGTAACGTCACGTTGGCTAATCTGGCCGATGAGCCGGAGATTCCGGAAGACTACCATCTCGATATGCTGGGCTGGGCCGCGTACCGCGCCTTGTCCAACCATGATGTCGATGGCAGCGCCGAAGCCAAGGCCGAGAAGTTCAAGAAGGCGTTTGAAACCGTGCTGGAAGAAGCCGAGCAGGAAGCCAAACGCAAGATGTTCTCCTCCACCCGCTTTGCGTTCGGTCGCTCCGGGTTTAGCTGGGCTAGGAACAGCAACTAATGGCTATCCTGAAAGACCCGAACTCCGCAGCATCTGCGGCACCGGTCGAGCCTATCCGCACGGATGGCTGGCCGAAGGGTATGAACAACGTCATGCCTGACTACGCGCTGCCTGACGGCACGCTGCGTGACGCAGTGAACGTGGATATCAATGACGCTGGCAAGGTTCGCCGCCGCGATGGCCGCGTGCAACGCTACGCAGGAACCAACGTGCGCGGGCTGTGGCGCGGGGCCGGGCGCACGCTGTTTGCCGAAGGTGCGGAGCTGAAGCAATTGAATGCCGACTACACAGCGTCAACGCTGACAGTTGGCTTGAATACAGCCACCAAGCCTTCCTTTGTTGAAGTCAACGGCACGACATATTGGTCTGATGCAGCCACAGTTACTGGCACCATCCGCGAAGACGGCACCATGTCCATCTGGGGTATCCCCGTTGGCCCTGTCGTCAATGCGCTGGGCGTAGCTGGCGGCGGCCTGCCCGGTGGCACTTACCAAGTCGCTGTCACTTACGTATTGAACACTGGCGAAGAAGGCGGCGTGGATTCTTCCGAGCTGGTGGTTGTGCCCGATGGCGGATCGATCCTTGTCACCGGCATCCCTGCTGTAGCCCCGCACGCCCACATCACGCGCGTGCGCGTGTACGTGACGTATCAGAATGGCGAGGTTGAGTATCTGTACGGGGAATACCCCATCGGTACTACGTCGCTTACGATCCTGCCCAGCGCTACGCTGAGCATCCCACTGAGGTCGTGGTACCAGTACCCGTTCCCGCCGTGCGGTATGCTTGAGTACCATAAGGGCCGCATTTTCGGCGCGTCAGGCAACTTCGTGTACTTCACGTCGGCGCTTCGATACAGGCTGACCGAACTCAGCAAGAATTTCTACTCGTTTGAATCGCCGGTCACAATGATCAAGGCGGTTCCTGACGGGTTGTACATCGCGGATTCCGAAGCTACGTACTGGTTCTCAGGCGGTGACGCGGATGAGCCGGGCAAGTATATTCGTACGCAGGTATTCCCTTACGCAGTTACCCCCGGCACAGGCATCAACATCCCCAATTCTACCGACGTTGCGTGGCTTTCTACACGCGGCTGGTGCGTTGGCGGAGCTGGCGGGAAGGCCGTCAATCACATGGAAGGAAATGTGATACCATCGCAGACGTATGAGTCTGGGGCGGCGCTGTTCCGCGAACACGACAGTGTGCGGCAGTTGATTGGTGCAGTGCAAGGTGGGACGGAAGCTAACTCTCTGCAAGCTACCGATTACGTAGAAGCGGAAGTTGTCAGGTCATTTGGATAAGGAGTTCGACATGAACGATATGAGCAACGGAAGTATCAAGGTCGGCGGTAAGTTCGCGTTTGAACTCGTCCGTGACGGCAAAGTGGTTGATGTGTGGGAAGACGCCAATCTCATCGTCAACGAAGGTCTGAACCACATTCTCGGCGCTGTTTTCAACGCCGGTACGCAAGTCACGACATGGTATGTCGGCCTGTTTGAAGGCAACTACACCCCCGTGGCCGCTGACGTTCACGCTGGTGCCGGTGGCTTCGCTACTGTCGCTACCGAGTGTACAGCCTACACCGAAGCCGGTCGTCAGGAATACGTGGAAGCAGCCCCGTCGGGCCAGTCCATCACCAACAGCGCCAGCAAGGCTACGTTCTCCATCAATGCCACCAAGACGATCTACGGTGCATTCTTGGCGTCCGTGTCTACCAAGGGTTCTACCGGTGCTGGTACGCTGATGGCAGCCGCACGTTTTGCATCTGCGCGTTCCGTCCAAAACGGCGACCAACTGCTGATTACCTACACTATCGCAGCCGCATCGACCTAATATGGCGAACGTACAGGTCCGCCTGTTCGGGGATACAGCCAAAGCGGCTACGTACGTTGGATGGGCCAAGAATCAATGCAACTGGCTAATTGGTCAGTGCGTTACTCTTGGCCTTCCGTTTTTGGACAAGACCTTTATGGTCAGCGCCGATGTGAAGGTCCACATCCACGCCACAGCGACCAACCACACACGAAATTGGGTTTCCATCGAGGCCGGTGGCGGCTGTTCGCTGCTGTCCTATCACGGCCTTCTCCGGCTGGGTATCTACGCACCTGAGAACGTACTTCGGTACGAGTCACCCCTGCTGTATACCGAAGCTGCACATCTAACCGGCAATACCGTGTGGGGAAGCATTACGGTTGGCGAATCCGGGCTTGTTCCAGAGCTTGGTGATGATCGTCCGTCTTCTGCTCCATACCCTAGCGGCACGGCGATTCCGGAGTTCTCCAAGCCTACGTTTTCGCCCGGCACAAGTCAGGCCGTGATCAATGAAAAGATGGAGCAGTTTCGTACCAGCAAAGAAGCGCTGGGGCAGTGCCCTCCGTCGATGTACAGCGGCAAGCTCAGGCTGTTCATTCAGTCACTGTACGCTTCGCAGGCCACGTTCAAAGGTACGCGGCGGTGGCAACCCGTGTCGTTTAGCGGGGTTCCGGGCATCCGGGTATCCACCACCAGCGGGAACACCTCACTGCTGAACACTTCAGCCAATAGCCACGGCATCTACACCGACGACGACGGGAATTACTGGCTCGTCTACATCTTCAAGGACGGCAACTACAAAGTCCAGATTACCCGCATGACGCCGACCCCGTGCGGCAAGAACATCATTGCATGGTTGAAGAATGCTGGACTGTCGCGGGAAGACAAGGCCATAGCGGAGGCCTATGTTCTGGCCGACATTACCATCGACTCTGAATTCAGGTTTACGCGCGATACCGGCATTCCGGCTACGCATGGATCATCGGTAGCGTATGGATGGTCGTTCACATGGGGTGGGGATAAGGCGTCGATTGTCATGCTGGAGGGTAGCGGTAGCGGGCCTACAAGTGTGAACGAGTCCACCCGCGTAACTATAAACCTGCATAGGGACTCCATCGAGTTTGCCCCGTCGGCATCTACGCCGATACAGGAAGAATCGGCACGGTGGACTATTTCCGTTGACGCGCAATACAAAGGCGCGTGGATGACTGAGTTTTCGTTCCAGAATATCTGGATTCCCGACTATACGTCCAACCAGCTAGTGCTGTTTCAAGACTTGAACACTTCCATAGTCAGCCAAGGCAGCGGGGAGTTGTACTGCTTCTACGATAAGTCCGACACGCTGAAGGTAATAGCTATTGAAGCCAGCGAATTCGCTGGGTACAGGGATACTGTTGTGGACCCGGTGTTTCAATGGGCTGGTAACTACGTATGGACGTTGGCTGGGAATGGGCACGCGCATGATATTCAGTACGCGGGTGGGCACGAAGGCGTTATATCGGTAGGGGGGCAGGTGTTTCCAAGCCTGAACAAGTCGCTAACCAGCGGCAACTCCCAAGACTGGGGGATACGAGACGAGCAGTACGATAAGCGCACTACAGGCAGAGAGCCAGCACCACCGACGGACTACCTGAAAGAAGTGACGGGGTACAATCAGTTCATCACTGACTATAATGACTATATCAACGGGCTAGGATATTCCTGCCCGAATTTCGATACAGAATGGGTAACTGTGGCAGAAGGGTGGTCCACATTCGACCTATTGGGCAGCGGAACTGAGCGGGAACGCGCGATTGTAATCATCCCAATGAACGACTGCTCTGGGGTGTTTATCGGCAATCGCGGGATGGAGACTTCGCGCGTGATCGCGGTTCGTACACTCACTACGGCGGTAAGCGAAGCCCGCTACAAAGTCAAGGTGAACTGCCCCGCTGGTGGAAGCCCTATATTTGAGTTTATGACTGCGGCCACGTCTCCGGGGGAGAGTATCGTCAATACACCGACGTATCCCGGCACCGAGTCTACGCAAGCTGACCCTACCAATTACTACATTGGGTACGGTGGCACGGTGCCTGTTCCGGTCAACTGGTCATACAACCAGATCGCCCCATCGCGCAGTTTTCCATTTTCTACACCAGTGAATTTCGCTACGGCCAGCGCCGTTGGCGGTGAGACATTCTGTAATTACATTTCCAAGATTGGCGCGTATACTGGCGAATCAGTGAATAGCGTGTTTATAGGGGCTGCGTAATGCCAACACAAGCAGACATTGAATATCGACTGTCGGGCGGGGCCGCCAACACCAGCGCTGCTGCATCTTTGGGTGGGGCCATGTCCACAGCGTCATTCCCTGACGGGTTCATCAAGTCCAACAACGTAAGCGTCACCACACCGATTTCAGGAATTACAGTGCTTGATGCTCCTCGGTCGTCCGTTGGCGCAGGCACGTTGGAGTACACGACCACGGGTACGCTGGCTACTTGGGCCGCTTTCGGGTCTGCCGCAGGGCCCGATGTGAACATAGGCACGACAGGGCGATACACACTGTACTCTCTGGATGGTATCCAAGCCTTGCGTATTTCTGTTGTTGCAGGCAGTCTGCCCGGCAGCGACGCGTCTACAGCCGTCACCGTATCGAAGAACGCCGGAGGGCTGCTGGATAATATTTCCGCGTCCGACAGTATCAACGGGCACACCAACTACCGCTGCTTCTATGTCTATAACGCCAGTGCCAGCACGTTGAGCAATTTCCGTCTGTGGCTTTACACAGTGCCGACAGGCAGCAGCATTGCTATCGGGCTTGACCCGGCAGGCACGGGCGGTAGTGCTACCACTATTGCAGACGAGAACACTGCACCGAGCGGCGTTACGTTTACGACGCCTACCAACTCCGGGGACGGGCTATACGTAGCCTCCGTAGCGACAACCGGCAAATTCGGCGTCTGGATTCGCCGTACAGTTACGGCTGGGTCTGAAACTACGGGCACATCTACCACACCTATTTCCTTCGTTCTGGGAGTAACCTTCACATGAGTTACGATTCTGAAGTCCAGACGGACCAGCCGCTGTTCTATTACAAGATGGTGCAGACCACTGGCGGTACGCCGGGGTCTGTCACCGAGACAAACTACGCTTTCGCCAATGGTTGGACTGGCTCCGTAAATGTCAATGGCACGTACGATACCGGGTACTACACAGGCACCACAAAGCTGACCATATCCGCTACAAACGCGGCGAACGTCGGCATTCTGCTTAACAGAGCCAGCCTTATAGCTACACAGTCTGGGGACAAAAGCGTCTATTTCAGCAATAATGGCCTCTCCCCCACTAGGTACTGGAACACCTCACGGGAAGGGTCTGGAGGGTATCTAGCCGCTGCTGATAACGCAGCGTGGGACGTTACTGCGTTTACAGCCGAGTGCTGGTTCAAGGCCACTAACGACATTCGCAATACGTATGGCGGCAGTAATACAATCCACAGGCAAGCGCAGTATTTAATGGCAAGACGAAACGCTACGCTATCCACGTCTAGCTGGGCTTTATTTGTACAAGCTAACGGGGCAGTCCAAACAAATATTTGGGGGGCGGTAGATGGTACTTCCGGAAACGTAACAGCAGTCACCGCCGTCACGGGCGGGCCTTCAAATTGGAACTTGGCGGCAGGCAACTATTCAGATGCCACATTCGTTGACCCTGTACAGGACGCGGAAGCCACGGACCCAAATTACTATTCTACATACCCGCTTAGAGCGGTTAATGTACTAGATGGGCAGGCGCATCATATTGTCACCACGTTTAGCACAGTGACTAAAGAGTTAAAGATATTCATTGACGGGCAGCAACGGGGGTACTCGCAGACATACGACAGCGCGTACTTCACGCCGACGATGACCACCGCAGATGCGATATACATGGGGTCGTACATTCCGGCTACGTCGTCCCAGCTTGGGGCCATCGGGTATTACGGCAATATGGCGTTCTACAACAAAGTCCTATCGGCGGAGCGCATCGCGGCGCACTATTACGCAGGTGCTGGCTACGGCGCATGGTTTGATCTGGCATGGGAAGCTGTCGGGGTTAAGCAGAACTCGCTATCTGATGGTGTGAGCATTAGCCAGACCTACCAGCTTATCGATAGCACGGTGATGACGGAAGGCATCTCGCTCACTGCAAGCCAGATCGATACTGTACCGCTGGTGATCGTCGTAACCGACTCCGTAACCATGTCCGACCTGTCGGCTGGTGGTTCCAGCTACGAGAACTTGGTGGCGCAGACCATTACGATGAGTGAATCGGTTATCGCCCTGCGCGAAGCCCTTGGGGTCGTAACGGATACCGTTACATTCGATGGCGTACAATCCATGACGCAGCTCATGATTAGTGCCATCAACGACGGGTTCATCATCGGTATCGGGGCCATTATCAGTGGCGAGCAGTACACCGGCTGGGTGATGAATGCCAACACGCACGCCGTATCGCGGTACGTGCAGTACCCGTTCAATTCGTTCACTGACGTGCAGGGCGTACAGCTTGGCGCTACGGAAGACGGCATCTACGAACTTACCGGTGGCACGGATGACGGCGATGACATTAACGCTGCCGTGCTGACTGGTCGTGATGACTTTGGCGATAGCGTGATGAAGCGCATGTTGAAGGCGTACTTGGGGCTGTCCACGGACGGCCAGATGTACCTGACGACCATCGCTAACGAGAACGAGCGCCGTACGTATCTGCTGGACGTGAACAACACCACCGTGCGCGAAGCCAAGATCGACCTTGGCCGTGGCGTGAAGTCGCGCTACTGGCAGTTTGAGATTACTAACGTGGCAGGATCGGACTTTGAAATCGAGGCTGTGGAGTGGTTCCCAGTCATGTTGACGCGCCGTGTGTAGTGATATACTGTTAGGCAACATTTAGCGGAGCTGCGCCATGAGTGCTGAAGCCCAAGTAACTGCGGTAATCAACAACAACCAGACAGTCGCTAACGAGAACAGCGAACTGGCGCAGGCGCTCGCTAAAGAGGCGCAAACTAATGCGGTAAACGTCACCACCATCACCGGCCCGGACGAAGTTCGGGCTGTTGACTTTCCCATCCCCCCGTTCAACCCCAACAAGGATTTGGTGTACCAATACCAGTCCGACCTTGATGATATTTGGGGCGATCTGGAAGACTGGATCAGGGGGATGATGACTGACTGGATGGATACATACTTCCCTGTGCTTGACCCGTGCATTCAGCCGTCCGAAGATGCGTGGCTGTGTGCTGTGGTGAATGACGGATACATTGGTATCCCTGCCGCAGTCGAGACGCAAATCTGGGATCGCGCCCGTGGGCGTGAGATCAACGACGCTATCCAGCTTGAGGCTGAAGCCATGTCGGCGTTTGCTGCTATGGGCTACTCCATGCCGCCCGGCGCACTTCTGGCACGTCAGATGCAAGCCCGCGCCAAGGCAAGCGATCAGTCGGCGACCATCAACCGCGAGCTGGCGATCAAGAACACGGAAATCTCGGTCGAGATGACCAAGGTAGCTATCCAAGAAATGACCAAGCTGCGCCTTGGCATCGCTGCTGCGCTGGGCGATTACATTCGTGCATGGATGGCGCTCCCTACCGCTGCCGCAGATATGGCAAAGGCGAAAGCCGAAGCCAACCGCTGGATGTGGGACTCCGCATCCGACTACGTTCGCGCACTGGTAGCCAAGTACGGCTATCTGCTTGACGCCGACAAATTCAATTCCGAAATGCAGATGCGGAACAACGAAGCGTTCGTTAATCTGGTGAACAGCAACACACAGTCTCGCGTGGCAGCAGCTACGAAGGCTGCGGAAGCCGTTGCCCAGATCGCCTCCTCCGCCATCAATGCTAACCAGTCGCTTGCCAACATTGGCAACGTGACCACTGTACAGGGGTAAGAAACTATGGCCGGATATCTTGAACAAATGCTTATGCCAACTCCGCGTGGCGGTTGGTATTCCCCGACCGGGCAGACTGCGGATTTTAGTAAGCTCATTCATAAGAATGCCCAGCCGCCCAAGCCGGTCTTACCGCCTGCCGCACCCATCCAAGCTACTAAGCCAGCCGGTATGACCCCCCCTGCGGCTTCCGCCGCCACACCGTCAGCAGCAAATGGTAATCTGGTTATTGCGGCGGCACGCGATACTACTCCGTATACGGAGCAGCAGCGTTCCGATATGGCAATCGACAAGGGGGCCAATATGGAGTTGGCCGCGCGACGCCGCCGCGAGTCTGACGCACTGGCTTCCGAGAACGGGTACGATGTTACCTATGATGACCAAGGCAACCGCAAACTGACGAGTCTCGCCCCTACTGGAATCCCCGATGCTGGCATCGGCGGTAACGTGTACCAGAATCAGCTTGATAACATGCAGAATATGCGCCTGCGTTCCGATATGCTGGACACGATTGATACCATGCAGCGGGACTACAAGAATGGCCCGTCTGGTATTGGCGATATTCCGCGCTGGCAAGCGTCCGCACAGTCCCTCAATAACCTGATGAAGCAGGCAGGCCCCGGCGGTATGCTGGAGCAGCACAAGGCACAGGCACAAGGGAACGTAGATGCCGCTCGTATGAAGGGACAGTACGGCATGGAAATACAGGAGATGGCTAACGAAGGCGATATCGAGCAAGAGGGCATCAAGACGCAGGGCGATTTGCAGAAACAGCGGATCGCTTCTGATGCTACGTTACAGGCAAAACAGGCCGAGCTTCTGCAAAAGGCTCCGGAGGCGCAGCAACAGCAGTACAAGACGTTGCTTATTCAGGAAGCGTTGAACGGCAATCTCCCCTTTGACCGGCTTAACGAGATGCTTGCCTCTATGAGCGGAACCGCGAAAAATGATGTTTTTACGACCAATTTGGATGAGTTGACTGGCACGCTTACCATGACCAACAAAAACCAAGGCGGGGTTCCGCAGGTGTATACTAAGGACCAACTGGCGGAGCTTGCACGTATCCAGCAACTGCGCGGCAGATAATAAGGGCACCAGATGGCACTAACCGATGAGCAGATTCTAGCGGCGATTGCAGCAGGCAAATCCGACGAAGAAATTATGTCTATGGGGGCTACGGCCCCCGTTTCTACGGAATTAGAGTCTAGCATCGGGGATTATCCTCGTCTGGGGTTCATGGGCGCATGGAAGCTCATGGGCGCAGGGCTTGGCACACCGACCAAGATGGTTGGGGATGTCACTGGCAACCAGTTTCTGAGTGATCTGGGTGGTTCCTTCCGCGAAGCCATGTATCGTGGCGCGGACACCACGGAAAAGTACCTGTCCCCGAAAGCGCAGCAGGTTCGCGGCCAGACTGTCGGTGAGGCATGGGACGAAGGTAACCTACTTCGCAAGGCTGCATACGGCGCTGCCGAGTCCGCACCGTCCATGATCCCGGCAGGTATGCTGGGTAACACGCTCGCCAAGGTAGCCCCTACAGCCGAAGGTATCGCTACAGCCACTGGTGTAGGGGCGAAGACCGCAGAGCGCCTGCGCGATCTGGCTACTTACGGGGTAGGGGAAGCAGCGGTCACCGCTGTACAGACGCCTGCCGATGTAGGCCACCAGCTTCAGGCGCTTAGCACTGAGCAGATTCAGGATACCGAGGGGTATCAGAAGGCCTTGGCTGACGCGCAGGGCGACCCCGTAAAAGCTCGTAGGTTGTACGAAGCCCGCGCAGAGCAGGCGTCTACGCTATCTGCCGCAGGTACATTGTTCGGCTCTGCTGTTGCTGGGGCTGGCGTACTGCCTGCACTGTTTGGCCCCCGTGTGGCGGGAGCCAAGATGCTCACCGAAGCCTTCAAGGGCATGATTCGTGAGTCCGGCCAAGAATTCGTACAGTCTGGCGCTGAGCAGATTCTTACCAATCCCTCGCGGGCTATGTACATTGATCCGGCTACCAAGGTGCTGGATGGTGCTATTGATGCGGCACTTGAAGGTGCGCTGGCTGGTGGCCTGCTTGGTGGTGTGGGTGGCGGATTTGCAGGGCTTGTATCTCCGCCCGCTCCGCGTACTCCGGGGATCACCCCGCCCGCACCTCCGGAAGCTCCGGAAGCCCCTGAAGCCCCTGAAGCAGCAGGTATGCCGCTGGGGCTACCCAATCCGATTCGGGCGTTGCCTGATCGCACCCTTACTCCTGACCAGACCGCTGCCGTGGAAAAAGCAGATGCGGCAGCTATTGATAGGGCTGAGCTGGCGGAGCTGGAAAAAACTCGTAGCGACCTGTCCTACGAGTATGTAGCTATGAAGCAGCAGATGGGAGACGCGATACCTGATGCCATAGGTATGGGCGACTTCCTGCGGACATTGCCAGAGGACGTGCAGGCCGATTTACTGTCGGAAACGCCCAGCCCGCAAGCCATGAAGGTTGCCCTGAGCGCGTACAATCAGTATCTGACAGCGCAACTGCAAGCGGCCCAAGAGGCTGCCGCTACAGTACAGCCTCCGAGCGGTATGGCGCTGGCCCCGACGGATGCCGGGTATTCCCTTACCCCTGAGCGCCCCAATTTTGCGCTTGCCCCCAGCGGGGAAGTAGCAGCCCCTGCGGCAGAGACTGCCGTAGAAGCCCCTGCTCAGCCTGTTTCTCCGATGCAACGGCGGTTGGACTTCAACGCACCGCAAGTAGAGTTTCCAGCAGCTATTCCGGCCACTGTACCCGTGTTTGAGCAGGGCCCCGGCTTCGTACAGGTGGCCCAGAGATCGACGGAACTTCCGCCGCTACAACAGCCGACGGGGCAGATCATTATCCCTGAGTCGCGCCCTGTCCGCACCGCTCCTGTTATTCCGTTGGGTGGACGGCCTGCCGCTAATAAGGCAGAGCAGGTCAAAACGGCTAAGCAGTGGTATGCAGCTAACCGGGAAGCAGCTATCGCGCACCCGGAAGGCCCCGCTGCGTTCGTAGAACTCAACGCTCCGCAGTTTATGGATGCGCTACGTCGTGGCAAGACTGACTTTGCCACAGACATGCGGGATTACGAAATGGTAGTTCAAGAGCGGGCGCAGGCTGCCGCAGAGCCTGCCCCTGCCGCCAAACCTGTAAAGGGGAAGAAGAATGCCGTTCAAAAGCCAGCAGCAGCGCAAGTGGATGTACGCCAACAAGCCGGAACTGGCGAAGGAGTGGCAAGCGGAAACGCCCAAGAACAAGCCCCTGCCCAAGAAGCTGGGAATGTTGCGCCCGCCAAAACCAAAGAGCAAGTAGCTAAAGAAACCAAGCCGAAGACCAAAGCACAGGTAGCCAAGGAGGCTAAGCAGGCCAAGGCCGAAGCTGCGTCCGCGCAGGCCGAGCCCGCTCCCGTGCAGGTAGAAACCAAGCCGAAGACTCCGCCTACCCAATCGCTGCTGTCAGCGCATGAGAGGCTGCTGAAGCAGGTAGCCAAGTCGGGAGTCCCCGTACGCAAGATCGTAGACGCCATCGGGGAGGTAGACCTGACTGATAGCGAGTCTGTCCGGATATGGAACGAGAAGGCCCGCGCCTTTATGGTGACGGAAGGCCGCGCTCTGCCGTCCGGAAAGACTCGTAAGGCCGCTGAGCAAAGCATGGAAGATCAGGCAGGTGAAGCCGAAGATGATGAGATCGAAGTAGACAAGTCGCCCAAGGGCTATGAGCCCATGCGTAAGACGCTTGCGGATAAGCAGGATATTGCTGACCTTAAGGACGCCATTGCCGCAGGTGATATGAAGGCCGTCTACGATCTGCTGACCGGTGTTGCTACCCGCACCAACCCTATCGTGCGCGAGATCGCACGCGTAGCAAGCCTGATCAATCCTGACGTTAAGCTGGTGATGCTGACGAAGGAGGAGATGCTTAAGCGCTTCCCGAAGAATACGGCAGCGCTGGGGGCGTACGTTGGCGCAGAGAATACGATCTACATCAGCGAAGGCAGTTCTGGCAGTATGCACGCCATCGCACATGAAATTACCCATGCAGCGCTGGACTACGCCATTCGCAACCCTCATCTGCTGACAGATAGCCAGCAGAGCGCACTTGCACGCCTGCAACGGCTCAAAGACCTTACCAAGAGCCAACTGGCAGCAGCATTCCCTGCCGCCTATGCCGGTAAGGACGTGCGTGAGTTTATCGCTGAGGCCATGTCCAACGCCGCGTTCCAGAATGCGCTGGCTAATATCGAAGCCCCCATTGCCAAGAAGTCGGCATGGCGGTCGCTGATCGAGACGATTGCCGCTATCCTCCGTATCCCCATTACCGCAGATCGTGTGTCCGTGCTGGCCGAGATCGTCAGTATCCCGCAAGTGCTTGCCAAGGGCATCGATAAGGCTGATCAAGGCCGGACAGGCGTTAGCTACATGACTGCCAATACTGCTGGCACCGTGCAGCAGATTCCCGCATTGTCTACCGCCATGAGCAGCCTATGGGGGTCAGTTCGGAAATGGTTAGACTCCCTGACCTCCACCCGTGACGTTAATGGCGGCACGGTAAAGGAGATGATCGCTTGGGGGTCTTTGAACCACTTGGCGTCTTGGTACAAGCGGCTGATGCCAGAAATCGGCGAATACGTTAAGTTCAGCCAGCGGCAAACGGCTGAGGCTACTCGACTGGTAGAACGTACCAACCAGCACATCGCCAACCTGATGAGCCATCTGGAAGTCCACCCGAAACAGCGCCCCATTCTGAGCGCTCTTATGGCCTACTCTACCCTGCTGCGCGTACCGCTGGGCAAGCTGGATCGCGTCAACACGCTGGAAGAACTGCGTGATATGCAGGCTCAGGATGCGCTACGTGAAAATGCGGGCGACAAGATTCAGGAACTGGAAGATAAGATCGAGGAAGCCAAGCTGGAGATGAAGACCGCCAAGGCGGAACGCATCAATGCGCTGAAGGACTCCATCGCCAAGTGGGAAGAATCCGTTACGAAGCTGCGCGAAAAGGTGGCTGATATTGCCAACCACAAGGCCAACGGCACACCGCGTCCGCACGAAGTAGAGTGGTTCAAGCAGCTTAAGGATGCGTACCGGGAAGCCAAGGGCAACAGCCAGCTTATGGCGCACTATAACCAGATGGCAAATGCCAACCGGAATATGGCCGTGCGCGAGTACATTACCCACCTGCGCGATCTGGTAACGTCCGCAGGGCAGGATATTGTGTTCAAGTCCGCGCAAGACCGCATTAACTTCGCACAGTCGATTGCTGACGTGCTGACCAACGCTGCCGACACCAAGAGTGAGGCGGAGAAG